>ERZ1090862.742-NODE-744-length-14598-cov-16.976552_pt1 | contig 14598 bp, 8 predicted proteins | sample MGYA00478481_ERZ1090862 | MGnify/ENA primary metagenome ERZ1090862 (study PRJEB33644, sample SAMEA5815745) | chicken gut metagenome | biome: Chicken; feature: Gastrointestinal Tract; material: Caecum | place: Ireland | collected 2019-01-01 | study: A study of the... | reverse complement strand
TGATAATAATAATTTAAAATTTAAAATAAATAGCATACAACCAAATCAAACAATATCGATATTAGCAGGATTTATGGTAGAAGAATTTATTGGTGATACGAAACAAATAAAAGCAGAATTTACGGCAAGTGTTAATGGTGAAACATATATTTCTAATGAGTTAGAAAAAGAAGCACAAGGTCAGAAAAGTTTGGATATTTCTATTAAACTTGATGGCGACGTGAGTGAAAAGACTGTAGAAACGGGAGATGAACTAGTATATACAGGTACAATAACGAACAAAAGTGATAAAAGTGGGAATATTACAGTTTCAGATTATGTACCTGATGCAGCTGTTGTAAAATCAGTATATGTATTAAAAGATGGAGAAGAAATACCAGTTCAAGTTACAAATAGTAATGTGGTTGAATATACTACGGAGATACAAGCAAACGAGGAATTCAAATTAATTATACAAACGGAAATTGATGAGCTTAAAGCAAAAACGGCAATACTGACTAACAAATTAACAGCAACATTAGATGAACAGTATCTTGAATCTAATGAAGTGTCCTATAGGCTTAAAAATGTTATAGATAGTTCTACGAGTGAAAGTTCTATTTCTGGTCAAGTATGGCTTGATGTAAATAAAAATGGAGAAAAAGATGGTCAAGACATTGGATTACAAGGAATAACAGTAAGACTTCTAAACATGGAAAATGGACAATTTATAACTGATATAAATGGAAATATTTTGGTGGCAACAACTAATGTTGATGGATTATATAGTTTTAATAACCTAAATCCAGGAAGATATGCAGTAGTCTTTTTATATGATACTAATAGTTATAGTTTAACAGATTACAAAAAAGAGGGTATACAAGAAAATGTTAATTCTGATGTAATAGAGCGAAAAATAAATGGCTTAACAATAGGAATTACGGATGCATTAGATATTGATGTAGATATAACTAATGACATTGATATGGGATTAATACAAAAACCAATATTTGATTTGAAACTAGATAAATCAATAACGAAATCAACTGCAATTACGAGAAAAGGAAATAGTGAAACATCATATAATGATAATAAACTCGCAAAAGTTGAAATTTATAGAAAGGATATCGAAAAATCTCAGGTAATTGTAGAATATAAAATTAGTATAACAAATAATGGTGAAATAGCAGGATACGCTAGTGAAATTACAGAAGATATACCAGAAGGCTTTGAGTTGTATAATGTAGCAGATACCAATTGGTATAAAGATGGAGATGGAAAACTAAAAAGTACAGCTTTAGCAGAACAGTTAATTAACCCTGGAGAGACTAAAACTTTATATTTATCACTTATTAAGCAAATGACTGGTGAAAATACAGGTACTTTTAAAAATACTGCTGAAATAACAAAATCAACTAATGACAGTGCTATTCAAGATCACGATTCAAATAATAATTCAAGTTCAGCGGAAGCATTAATATCTGTTAGCACTGGTGCAGCGAACTTTATTGTGCTAGCTATATGCATAATATTAGTACTATTAATATTAGTAGCAACTGTGGTATTTATAAAGAAGAGAAAGGGGGAAAACTCATGCGTAAGTTAAAAAATGTTATAAGACTAACAATATTAATATTGCTTGTAATATTTATAGTTATATCCCCATCATACTCAACAATTAATACAACTTATCCTACTAAGCAAACAGGTAGCCCTTTGGAGATAATTAATAAAGGAGATACTATAGATAAATGGTCTAATGCTGCTGCGGGTCCTACTGATGATTTCTTTAATTTTAGAGTAGAAGACTTTATGTACTGGTTAAGAGGCGGAAGTGGTAACAGAATAAAGACTTCTAATAGTGGTACAGCTGATTATAAATTGCCAGGGGTATATTGTTGTGAAGCTACGGGAGATGGTGAAAGTGGAAGTAGAACAGGCTATTTTCCACATGCAGTAGTCGATTTAATGCCTGATGGAATTGCAAGAATAGTTACACTTCACGCAGGAGGAAAGTATCAAACAGCAACAACTAGTTTATCTTCAAATCCAGCCCAATTCCCATATATACAATACATGGCTTATGCAGCTATAAAGGCTAAAAATAATCAATCATGGAAGCGAAAATTATTAGCAATTGCTGAGCAAAACCGTCGTAACGGATTTTGGAAATTTAAAGGTTTTACATCAGATACAACAATAGACATGAGTAGTCCATGGGAAGCATCTACGTTATATACGGGAGATAAGGCATTGCAAAATGAACTAAAACAAAGTATGAACAAAACTTATAGGGCAAGATTTATATGGCTTACAGCAGACGGAACAGGCCAGGATATGTTTATGTTTGCAGCTAAAGAGATGGCTCCACCAACACCATCTACACCAGATGATGGAAAAGGAAGTTTAAAAATTATTAAAGTTGATGCAAATAATACATCAAAAAAATTAGCAAATGTTGTGTTTACTGTAAGAAACGTAGATACCGGAAAAACATGGACTATTACAACTAACTCAAATGGAGAGGCAACTTTAACTGATTTAGACCCAGGTTCTTATGCAATAAAAGAAGTTTCTAATCCAGATAGCTCTTATGAAATAAATACTGCAGAAACGGTGGTTGTTATAAATAAGGGAGATACTAAAACTATAACAGTAACAATAAAAAATTCACAAAAGAGGACAGAGCCACCAGAGCAAACAGAGCCACCAGAGGAAACAGAACCGCCAGATGAAGAAGAAGATGTACCTAAGGATTTGATAATAGAAAAAGTAAATCAAGATGATCATAATATTAAATTAAAAGGTGTAGAATTTACATATAGATATCAACCTGAAGAAGGAGCTTCATGGGAGACAGCTACAGCAATTACAGATAGTAATGGTAGGGTAACTCTTACAGGAGCATATAATGGAATATATTATGTAACAGAGATAAATAATCCATATTATGGATATATTGTTGATAGCACAGAAAAGGAGATTTCTAGTGATGGAGGTATTTACACTTGGGAAAATAAACAACAATATACTAAACTATGTGGATATGTATGGTTAGATTTAGATGAGGGTAAACAAACTGCGAGAGATGATTTCTATACAAATCCACCAGACAAAAGGATAAATGGCATACCTGTAAGACTTATGAAAGGTACTACGGTAGTTAAGGAAACTACTACATCACAAAATAATGAAAGTATAATGAAAGATAATGCGGGATTAGGGTCATATTTATTTGAAGATGTAAATACTGATGAACTTAATGCTGGTGCATATCACATAGAGTTTGATTATAATGGCATGAAATATACTAATGTAATTCCTCATTTAGATGCAGATAATGGCTCAAAAGCTATAGAAGGTGATGATGTAAGAAATAAGTTCAATGATAAATTTAAAGTAATAGAAGGTGATGGATATAATAATCCAGATACAGGTTATGCAAAAGACGAAGTTGGAGGTAGTGGAAAAATTAAGTTACCTTATGATATATCCGAACCTCACAAAGCAAAGTTCTTAACTGCAGATTATTCAAGTGGTGAAGTAAAAGATTATGACGAGAATGGAAATGAAATTGATGGAATAAATAAAGATTATGCTGTAACTGCAAGTACTGAAGAAGCAGGATATAAAATACCATTTAAATGGGGAGATGAAATTGTTAGGCACAACAATTTAGGTATATGTGAAAGACAACAACCGGATTTGGCATTAGCTAAAGATATACAAAATGTGCTTGTAGGTATAAATGGATATAATCATGTATATAATTATGCGGATAGATTTAATGATGGTTCTATTGAACAAGGATATAATGATGTAGGAGTCAAGTTTGGAAGTAAATTTGGTGGAAGTCAAACTTATTCAAGAGCTATTTATGAATCTGACTATAAAGACCCAACAGATGGTCCTGTAGAAAATGATGAACTAGAGGTATATATTACTTATATGATAAATATACGTAATCAAGCAACTGATTTAACTTCTACAGTTAATCAAATAGTTGAGTATTATGATCCAAGATATGAAGCTATTGAAGCAGGAACATCTTGTGATACTGATACGGGGGAATTAGGTGGAACAGATGGAGTACAGATACAAGAAGAAGCTGCAGATAATGGCTATAAGAAAGCAATAATTACATGCAATTTGACTATTAATCCAGAAGACGAAGAAAATATTTTTGTTAGACTAAAACTTAGTCGTGAAAATGTAGAAGATATTATTGAACCTGTAGGGCAGGGAGATTTGTTGCCAAATATAGCAGAAATTTATAGCTATAGTACTATAAAAGATGGTAAACCTTATGCTGGAGTTGATGTAGACTCTAACCCTGGAGATAGCAAGCCAGCTGCAACGGCAGATGATAGATATGAAGACGATATAGACGTAAGTCCAGCTATGAGATTAGTTAGAGGAGGAAATAGAGCTTTAAGTGGATATGTATTTGTAGATAGAGATGGAATAGGGCCAATTGATATAGCTTCAAGCAAAGAAAGATTAGGTAATGGAATACGAGATGATGGAGAACCAACAGACCCAAGGGTTAATGGAGTTAAAGTCACAATGTATGTACAAGGAGATGGAACGAATGCTCAGGGATTGCCTAATTTAGGTGATGGAGCTAAAGTATGGAATACCAATAATAAAAAATGGGATTCTGCTTCCACAACTACTGATTCAAATGGCTACTTCGAATTCGATGGATATATCCCTAATAAGTATGTAATTATTTATACTTGGGGAGGTCAGACTTATATACTAGATGGAAATCAATATACAATAAATGTATATGACTATAAAAGTACAATTTATAGTACAGGAGACAGGACAAGCAGCAGGTTTGATGCTAATTCAACTAATCCTTATTGGTACAAAGATGAAACTATCTGTTATTCAGATGCTATAGATGATTGGAACACAAGAAAAGATTTAGATAAAAAATTAATTGACTTAACGTATCAGAGCCAAGATGCTTTAAGGGCAACTATGAACGCTGACCAAATGACTTCTTCAACATTAGGAATGGATATGGGTATAGAGCTACAAGACTTATATGGAAGTGAAAATGATAATGGAGAGAGAGATATTGAAACTAACAGTTCAGAAACAGATTTCGAAATACCTAAATATGTTAGTGAAAATATTGACTTTGGTATAGTCAGAAGACCAAAGCAAGACATGACATTAAGAAAAATGATAAGTCACTTTACGGTTCAACTAGCAAATGGACAAGTTATTGCTAATGTGAACGTGACAGAAAATCCAGATGGAACAAGGGAGTTTAGTGGTGTTGCAAATAATGTAATCTATTTACAACCAACAGTAGGTCAATTACCAGCAAATGGATTAATAAGGCTAGAATTAGATAATGAATTAATATAGTCGGCGCAAGTTACAGTAACTTATGAATATAAAGCTACAAATACAAGTGAAACAGATCGCACAAGTTATGAGTATTATGCTTATGCTAGTCAGACGGGAAATTATGTGCAATTGCTTCCTACGAATATTATAGATCACTTGGACAAAGATTGGTCATTTGAAAGTGATGCAGTAGCAATAAGTAATGATGGTAGTGAAAAAACACCAAATAATTGGTGGAAGGTTTCTTCGTCACAAGATTCGGATTCATTGAGTAATAACAAAATAAATGGATATACTTCAAATGGTGTAAATCAAGGTGTAGCTGATGCAATTGATATCAATGACTTGCTAAATAAAGAAACTGTATTAAATACAATTGCTAAAGACGCAGGCGGGGAAAATGAAAATTTACACTACTTAGATCCAGGAGATGAAGTACTTGGAAAGGAAGCGGGTTATGCGACTACTAGATTAGTGGTATTTAAGAAGTTAACCACGACAGATGAAATTGAACTCAATAATGAGGCGGAAATTATAAATATCACAAGAAATGATACGGAAGATGGCTCAAATGGTTCACTATTGCAACATGACCCAGGAGACTATGTGCCACATAATGTAAGTGAAGAAGACATGGCGTTTAGGGTTGAACATGATGATTCAACAGCAGAAACAGTAATAATTACACCAAATACAGGTGCAAACTTAGGATTTATAGTTCCACTAACAGTACTAATAATTTCTTCATTAGGAATATTAGTGGCAGGTATAATTTTAATAAAGAAAAAAGTCTTAGGTAATTAGAAAAGTCCTTGGGAAAATCCCCAAGGTTTTTCTTTTCAAAATTTTGCCCATATATTGCTTTTTTCGATTTTTTGTAATAAAATAAAAATGGTAAAATCAAAAAAATTAAAACAAAAAAAACTTACATATCAAAAAATGTAAATGAATTTTATAGATTAGGTTACCAAAAAAGACAAAAACCACGAAGGACAAGTAGTAAAATAGGCTTAAATAGTCAAGAAGAGGGTGGTAAGGATGTTACAAAATATGAGCGGAGAAGCAATAAATACTAAAAATAGAGCAGCTGAAAAGCTAGGAAAACTAGGAAAGTTAAATATTTTCTCAAATGTATTTTCAAAACAATACATACTTTTATACATAATATCATTTTTATTATCATTGGTCAGTATAAATGGAGAGTTTTCAATATTTAGCATTAGTATTTTAGGGGCTTGCATCGCAACGTCAGTACCTGCATTGGGAGTAGTTGCGCTTTCATTAGTGGGTAATATAATTAAATTTGGTGTAGGTGGAGCATTAGGCTACATACTAACATCATTGGTATTAATAGCAACATTATTCTTAATAAAGCCTGTTTATAATGAAGGCGAAAGAAACGAAAAGATAAAAATAGGCAAAAATATATTTATAGCTACATTCATAATACAAATAGTAAAATTGGCAATGTCAACTTTTACAATATATGATATGTTAACAAGCATTACAATTTCAATAATAGCACTTGTATTTTACAAAATATTTGTAAATTCATTAGTAGTAGTGCAAAATATAACGGCAAGAAGAGCATTTTCAATAGAAGAGCTAATAGGTGCTAGCCTATTACTTGCAATAGCAGTAACAGCATTTGGAGAACTTAATGTATGGGGCATAGAAATAAAAAATGTACTAAGCATATTAATTGTTATGGTTTTAGGCTGGAAAAATGGCATATTAGTTGGGACAACCTCAGGTGTTACAATTGGTGTAACTTTAGGCGTAATTACTAGTTCAGAGCCAATAATGATTGCAGCTTATGCAATTTCTGGTTTACTTGCGGGCATTTTTGGTAGGTTTGGAAAAGTAGGAGTAGTTGTTGGTTTTGCATTGGGAAATGTGCTATTGGCATACATTTCAAATGGTTACACAGTAGAGTTAATCCATTTTAAAGAAATTTTAATAGCATTTATAGCGTTACTTGCAGTTCCAAGCAACTTTAAAATAGACCTAGAAGAATTTGTGGGCACTGAAAAATTTTTGCCGCCTATTCCAGATAGGGCATTAAATAAAAGCAAGGCTATGGCTGAAAACTTGTCAAATGTCTCAGAGGCAATTCAAGACATGGCAAAGCCTTTGGCATCTAAGGAAAATGAAGAAGAAAATAACAATAAGCAGATATTTATTACGGAATTGCTAAATAGCTTAGAGCCATACAAAGATAATATGTTATATGAAGATGTTGCAAAGCCAGACGGCAAAATAGTTGACGAAATTTTTAAATATTTAATAGATAAGCAAGAAATCACGAGAGATGCATTGTTAAGCATCTTTGCAAAGTGCAATAGCTTTATAATCAGTACAGGTGACAACAAAATAAGCGATAGATTAGATGAAGATATTACTCAGATGATTAGAATAATCAATATTTCATATAAAGTTAGTAAAAATGATTTTATATGGAGAAAAAAAGTTGCGGAAAATAAAAAGACGATGAACAAGCAACTAAATGAGGTATCAAAAGCCATTCAAAAGATGGCCAAAGGCATTGAGGAAGATACTAAAAATGAGGCTAAATACAATAAGCAAAAAACAGAAATAATAAAATTGATTAAGGCAAAAGAAATTGAAATTGAAGACATTGGAATCAAAAAAGATGGCAGATTTATGGTTGAAATTTACCTAAATGAAATTTTAGAAACCGCAAAAATAGAAGCAATTGAAAAGATTTTAACTCAAGTTCTAGGGGAGCCTATAGTTTTAAATGATGAAGCAAGCGTAGGTAAAAAGCTGGATTTTATTTCAGATGACAAGTACGAAATGGCACTAGGAACTTCAGAAACAACTAAAAATGGAAGTGAGCTTTCTGGAGATAGCATGCTAAATATCAGGCTAAAAGATGGAAAATATCTAGTTGCAATTAGCGATGGAATGGGCACAGGCAAGTCAGCAAAAAATAGCAGTAGCAGGGCTTTAAGGATGTTAGAAAATTTGCTGCTTTCAGGGTTTGATAAAGAAATTTCACTTGATTTAATAAACACTTCATTAATGAGCCAAGAGAGTGAAATGTTTGCAACACTAGATATTGCGATAATAGATTTATATGCAGGCAACATTGAATTTATCAAAAGTGCTGCATGCCCTACTTATATTAAAAACAAAAAGAGCGTGCAAATAATAAAGGCCAACTCATTACCAACTGGAATAGTTGAAAATAGTAATCTTCAAAGCTTCGATAGAGATATAGCATCAGGAGATATAATGCTAATGTGTACAGATGGCGTACTAGATGCTAACATCGAGTACAAAAATAAAGAATTATGGCTAAAATATCTTTTAGAAGATATAGAGACTGTTAACACTAAGAAAATAGCTAATTTAGTTTTAAATGAAGCAATAGATAATAATTTTGGAAAAATCAAAGACGATATGACAGTTATTGTATGTAAATTTAATAAAAAATAATAAAATGGGAGGGTCCTTATGAGTAGAGGAAAACGATATGATGATCAACCACATTTAAATAAGAAAAAGGTGGTGGCGGTGCTACTTATATTTGTAATAATAGTAGTATTGATATATCTTCTAGCCAGTGGAACTCTCACTAAAAATGATACAAAAGAAAGCATAACAAGTAAGGACTATTTTGCTAGTTTTAAAGATAACAAATGGGGTGTAATTGACCAGAAAGGCAATGATGTTATAACTCCATCTTATGCAGAGATGATAGTTGTTCCAGATAGCAAAACAGATGTGTTTTTGTGTACTTATGATGTGAATTATGATACTGGCGAATACAAAACATTGGCATTAAACAGCAAAAGCGAGCAACTTTTTACTCAGTACGATCAAGTTGAGCCTATTCAAAATGTTGATAATGCACAAAATGCGTGGTATGAAAAAAACGTTTTAAAAGTAAGAAAAGATGGCAAATATGGAATAATAAACTTGCAAGGCAAAGAATTAACAGAGATAAAATATGATGAAATTGAGCCTCTTCAAGGTATTCAAGGTGTTCTGAAAGTAAAAGAAGATGAGGCTTATGGCATTATAAATGATTCTGGAACTACATTGGTTGATTCAAAATACATTGATGTAACTAATTTGGGAAAAGATACAGTATCAGGCTTTATAGTTGAGGCAGAAGATAGCAAATACGGTGTTGTAGATTCTTCAAATAATGTTGTACTTGAGCCAAAGTATGACGAGATAGAAAAAGTCTCTGGCAATGATCTTTACGTTGTAAAGCAAGATGGTACAACAAAGTTAGTCAAAAATGATGGAACTGAAGTTTTAACAAGTGGATATGATTCAATAACAGATATATTAAAGGCAGAGGGCGCAGGAATAATCTTCATGAAAGATTCAAAAAGTGGTGTTATGGACTTGTCAGGAAATGTTCTTATAGAGCCTAATTATGATTCATTAAAAGAAACAAAATCAGGAATTTTCATTGCAAGCAAAGATGGAAAATATGGAGTAATTGATTTAGAGGGAAATACGAAGATTGATTTTAATTATGCAATGATTTCATATAATGAAAAAGGCGATTTATATGTGGCAGAGGACGCTGATTTTAATAACGAAATTTTTGACAACACATTTACATCTAGGCAAAAGGGAATTCTAATTTCTATGGATGATGATAAAGGATATATGAAGTTAAGACAAAACGACGATTACAAATATTATAATTACAATTTCGAAGAAAAGCAAGCAGCGGAAGTTAACCCAAATGCTACTCTATTCTTAAGCAAAAATAATGGAAAGTATGGGTTTGTTGACAAGGAAGGAAATCTTGTAGTAGATTATATATATGATGATGCCACAGAGCAAAATGCTTTTGGATTTGCCGGCATAAAGAAAGACGGTAAATGGGGTAGCATTGATAGCTCGGGCAATGTAGTACAGGAACCAATTTACAATTTAGATGATTATTTGCAAATTGATTTTATAGGTAGGTGGCATTACGGAAAAGACTTGAACATGAATTACTATAATCAATTAGATGCTTAGTTATAAATAATTTAAAGTCGTAGAAGGAAAGGGAAAAAATATGGAACTAAAGACAAATTATCAGTATACGTATTTTATATATCCATTTGTTATAAAAGATGGAAAATATCAAAAATATATACTAAAAATACTAAAAGATCCTAAATGTCAATTGAAAATCTTTAAAAAAGGGCAGGACCTTAATATATGCAACTATTTCTTGCCTAAAGCTAGAGAAATATTATTTTCAAGTTTCACATTTAGCAGTGCAAAATTAAAAAAATTAGAAGATCTTCCATTAGAAACTAGAGCAGCAATCCTTAGCAAATATCCATGCAATATATTTGAATATCAACTAAAACAGGATATACAAGGTAAAGTTGGAAACCGTACAGGCATATTTTTTACAATTCAAAAAATAGAAATAATCTGTTTTAACACAGGAATATGCTTTTTAGCAATAAAAACAAATGTAGAAGATGCGGACAACTTTGCTAATATACTTGACTTCAACTACAAATTTAGAGACATAAACAACAAATTTGAAAGACAAAACAGTAACGATAACATAAAAATCCAAACAGATAGCTTCGAAAGCATAGAGGACTTTCAAGAATTCATACATAATATCACTGGCTCTAATACCGAAGCCTCTAAGCTTGACATAGACACCGAAAGATTTCTTGCATATTCTTATGCTTGCATAGATCAGCAATATTGGAATAACACTATAGGCTTTGATAACGTAAAAGACTACTTTTCAAAGTATGCTAGTGTCTTGCCATCAAATGATACTAGAAAAATAGACTTTGACAAAATACAAAGTTTTTCAAAATGGAACTATGCAAAACTTGGCATCTCTAAGCTTGGCGTAATGCTATTCAGCTCAAACTACGACAGCAACAACTACACTAAATTACCAGAAGAATTCGAAAACCAATATTTCTACTTATATATATTAAACCTATACAAAAAAATATACCTAAAAAAACTCAGTGCAGACTTCCAGAACATAAAAAAAATAAAAAAAGCCCGCAAAAAATTCATTGACTTCACCAAAAACTTGTGGATACAAGAAATAACCGAAAACGAAATCGGCACCATCCTAAACCACAAACTCCAAGAAACCTTCGAACTAGAAAAACTCTATAACGAAGCCAAAGCCAAATATGACACCCTTTACAAAGAACTAAACATTGAAAAAGACCATACAGTTACCATTTTAATAGCAGTAATATTAATTATTTCATTAATAGTAAACATACTAAACTTCATATTGCTCGCTAAAAAATAAGGTGTTTTTGGGGACGGAGGAAAAAAGCATCTTGAACTTTGGGGAACGTCCCCAAAGTTCGTTTAAGAAATTCTAAATATTTTTTTCGCATTTTGATATGTTATTTGTGCCACTTCTTCTAAGGAAATTCCTCTAAAGTCTGCGATTTTTTGTGCAATATATTTTACATTTCTTGAGTCATTTCTTCTGCCTCTTAATGGTTCAGGGGATAGGTAAGGACTATCTGTTTCAATTAAAATGTGGTCTAGTGGCACTAGATTAACGATTTCATTGGCATTTTTTGAATTTTTGAATGTCACTGGGCCAGCAAAAGAAATGAAAAAGTCTAGCTTTAGGGCCTCTTTTACTAATTCTCTGTTTAAAGGGCAACAGTGAAATACTCCTTTTTGATTTACAGGGTGTTCTTTCAGAATCTGAAGCGTGTCCATCACGGCTTCCCTAGTGTGTATGACAATTGGCAAATTTAGTTCATTTGCGATGTCAATTTGGGCTGTAAAAGCTAGCTTTTGTAAGTCTTTATTTTCTTTATTCCAATAATAATCTAAGCCAATTTCTCCTATAGCAACAACTTTAGAATTTTGTTTGGCTAAATCTTTTATTTTCGTTAAAGTTTTCCACAAATTGTTCTCTAATTGTGGAAAATCGTCGCCCTCTGGAACATCATTTGGGGAAATGCCACTTGTTGTATAAATAAAATCATATTTATTGGCGAGTTCGGCGCCTTTTTTAGACCCTTCTAAGCTGTATCCTGCTGATACTAGCTTTGTAACGCCAGATTTATAAATTTCATCAATTAATTTTTCTCTATCTGAATCGAACTTTGCATCATCCAAATGAGCGTGACTATCAAAAAATTCCATTTTTCCGCCTCCAAAATAAATAATATTATTGCACTATACTATTAGCACTAAAACTAATGCTAGTCATTTAATAATATCACTACATTTGCAACAGCATATTCTTTGCAGTGAGAAATTGTAATATCTATACTATTAATTTTAGGTATAATTTTTCCCTTTGCCTTCCCAAGCAAATTTAAGTAAGGTCTGCCATTTTCATCATTCAGTACTTCTATATCATTCCAAGAAATATCATATTTAGAAATTAGCCCAGAAATAGCCTTGAACGTTGCTTCTTTTGCGGCGAATCTAGCAGCATAGTGCTGATATTTCTGGACTTTTTTACTTTCGCAATATTCAATTTCATTTTTAGTGTACACTTTTTGCAAAAATCTATCGCCTACTTGCTTAATGCTATCTTTTACACGATTGATTTCAATAATATCTGTTCCACAAAGTATCTTCATTTTTCATAACTTCCCATCAATACAAAAATTGCCAAAAAGGTACGTCCCTGATGGCAACAAAGATGTTTTTTTCCTCCGTCCCCAAAAACACCGTCCCCAAAAACATCCCTCAAACATCAAGTTCATTCTAGTTTTCGTAAAGCTTCAATTCTGGCTTCGGTGCTTGGGTGCGTAGACCAGATGCTGGAACGCTTTTTCTTACCTTCTTTGGTGTTGCTTTTGAATGGACTGACGATGTACATGTTGGCTGTAGCGCTGTTAGCGGTAGCCAATTGATTAGGGTCTGCCTCGAGCTTTTCTAATGCTGAAATTAGTCCCTCTGGATTACGGGTAAATTCTACGGCAGTGCTGTCAGCTAAAAATTCTCTTTTCCTTGAAAGTGCAAGTTGCATAAGTGTACCAAATATCGGAGAAAGAATCAAACAAACTAGACCTATTAACATTAAAATAACATTTCCATTGCCACGGTCATTATCATTGTCACTTAGTCCACCCCAGAAAAGTAGCCTAGAAAACATGTCTGCTAACATTACTATAAAACCGACCATCACAGACACTACACAACTAAGCAAAATATCATAGTTTCTAATGTGGCTCATTTCATGTGCAATAACTCCTTCAAGCTCGTAATAATCTAGTTTTTCAAGTAAGCCAGTTGTGACGCATATTACAGCATTTTGAGGATTCCTTCCAGTAGCAAAAGCATTAGGCTGAGGGTCATCTACAACGTATAATCTAGGCTTTGATGGTAAGCCGGCAGCTAGCATCAAAGCGTCTAAAATATTTACTAATTTTTGATCCTCTTCTTTAGTAGCAGGTCTGGCATTGCTCATAGAAAGAACAATTCTGTCACTATAATAGTAAGAGCCCCAAGCTGATGCTATAGAGATTATTAAAGCAATTACTATTGAAAGATATCCTAAATTTAATGCATTACATATAAAATATACGATTAATGTGATGACAAGAATAAAAATTCCAACAATAACGCCAGACTCTATTTTGTTTTTCTTGATACTTTTAAACATTTTTACTCCAATCTCTAATTAAAATTTACTTTTACATTTTTTCTAGCTTCGTCATTTTCTGCTTCAAACAAATCACGTGGTTTAAATTTAAAAATTCCAGCAATTATGTTAGAAGGAAATACTTCTAATTTTGTGTTGTAAGCAGTTACAGTATCATTGTAAAATTGTCTAGCAAAAGAAATTTTATTTTCTGTATTTCTTAATTCTTCAGATAGCTCTGAAAAGTTTTGATTAGCTTTTAACTCAGGATAACCTTCAGATACAGCCATAATTGTTTTTAAAGCATCTGATAATTGATTATCAATAGAAGCTTTTTCTGCTACAGTTTGGCTGTTAGCCCATGAAGTTCTAAGTTCTGCAATTTTTTCAAATGTTGATTTTTCATGTGTCATATAACCTTTAACAGTTTCTACGAAGTTAGGAATCAAATCAAATCTTCTTTGCAATTGAACATCAATTTGGCTCCATGCATTGTCAACTTTAATTTTACTTTGAACTAAACTATTGTACATTGCAATGACAGCAATAACAACAATTACAACAATTGCAAGTATAATCCAACCCATATATAAACCTCCATTTCCGTTGCTGTAAGTACGCCCAGCAAGTGTAAAAAACACAATGCTGTAGCA
>ERZ1090862.738-NODE-740-length-14649-cov-5.986364_pt1 | contig 14649 bp, 16 predicted proteins | sample MGYA00478481_ERZ1090862 | MGnify/ENA primary metagenome ERZ1090862 (study PRJEB33644, sample SAMEA5815745) | chicken gut metagenome | biome: Chicken; feature: Gastrointestinal Tract; material: Caecum | place: Ireland | collected 2019-01-01 | study: A study of the... | reverse complement strand
ACGATAATTAGACATAGGCTTCACGCAGCCTTTCCCGGATGGTATCCGCGTCCAGCCCCGCCATGCGGCCGGACAGAATGGTGCGAATGGCGGTAAACTCACTCTCCCTGGCGTACAGGTAGCCGATCACCGCCTGCTCCCCGAAGGGGATGCGGCGGGCCTGGGCCAGGTAGTGCATCACCGCGTCGTCGCACAGCCGCTCAAACCCGGTGAGACTGCCGCCCCGCATAACTGCGGCGCCTTCCTGGGCTGCCGCAGTGAGGTAAGTATGGGCAAAGATTCCCGCCAGGTCGGCGCCCCCGGAGCCAGCGGCAAGAAGGCCGTCAATCTGTATGTCGCCATTGGGGAGAAAAACCCGGCGCAGGAAATCTGACCCCTTGCCCATCCGGGCGGCCCGGACGGCGGAGCGCAGGTTGGTGGCGTCGATGAGCAACCGGACGTAGCCCTGGAGGAAGGAACTTCGGGCAGCCTTGGCTGTTTCAAGCAACTCCTCAAAATAGGCTTGATCCAACAGAAAATCGGCGGCCTGGGGATCGCCGCTGGAGGCTAGCAGATCCTTGGCCTGTTCCACAGCCTGAGAGAAAATGGAGCTGTATCGATCCAAATCCATTTGGAGATAGTCCTCCTTAAGCCGTTGGGCGGGATAGCGTCCGGCATCCAGCAGCAGTTTGTCGGGGGACTGACCGGTGGCCTCGGCTTTCAGCAGTACTTTCGCATTGTGGTAGTCGTACTTGATGCAAAACACATCTAGAATGGCCGGATTAGGGACATCCCGGTATAGTTCGGAAAAGAGCGTGCACCGGGTCTGGTCAAGGACGTGTTCGATGGCCGTGGGGGTGAGGGCCGGAAACTCTCCATAGCCGCATTCGGCCAAAACCTTGGCAGCCTCCTCCACACTGCGGGCAGAGAGCATCCGCTCCATCCGCTCCCGGGTCAGCAGCTTATTCTCCATGGTGTGGATGCGGGCCGAAATGTAAAGGTAGTCATATTCTTTTAGCTTTTTGCCCATGTTACACCCTCCTTTTTATGTGGAAGTGGGTCATTCTTTAAACAAAACCTGGGCCACCTCGGCGGAGAGGGTGTTCCGCTGAAGATGGATTAGCACTTCAAAGGAGCAATTGGTTTCCACCTGGCTGTCCTGAAGAATGAGCCCCCCTTTGATGGGCCGGGTCTGCTCGGACAGGGTCAGGTGTCCGCCGCCCAGCTTCTCGTTGGCCTGGGTGACCACCGTCTTGCCGTAGCGGGTGCGATCCTTCTGGGAGAAGATGACCGCCTCCTTCTTGGTGGAGGAGGCCTTCACCGCCAGGTCGGCCAGCAGGGCTACGTACTCCTTCTCCGGCAGCTCCAGCAGCTTCTCCAGAGCCAGGTCAAAAGCCCGTCCGATCAGTTCCTGTTTGGTGGCCAGGATGTCCCTACGAGCCTCCATTTTTGCTTCGTCCACCAGCCGCTCCTGACGGAAAACAGCGTCCTGCTGCCCCTTGCGTCGAATGGCTTCCACTTGGATCTGAGCCTGGGACTCATACCAAGATTGAATTTCCTGGGCTTGACTCCGGGCCTGAACCAGGGCGGCGTCAATCTCCTTTTGCACATCAGCATCAATCTGACCGGTAAGTTTTTCTAATCCGTTCATAGATTACCGCCTTTCTTCCTGTCTGGCAGCTGATGCGTGCCCTTACAGGGCGTTCATCAGGAGCAGCACGGAGGCCAGCAGGGAGAGAATGGCGTAAAACTCCACAATACCGCAGAGGATGATACCCTTGGCCCAGTCGTCAGGCTTCTTGGCTACCACATTGATGGCGGAGGCGGCCACTCTGCCCTGGTAGATGGCGGAGAGCCAGCCGCCAATGGCCATGGGAATGCAGGAGACGAAGATGGTCAGACCGTTGGTAATGGACAGATCCACGATACCTCCGGAGAAGGCGCCCATGGTGAACAGGGCGAAAAACCAAATAACCAGGCCGTACAGTCCTTGGGTACCGGGGAGTACCTGGAGAATCAGGCACTTGGAGAAATGCTCAGGGTTTTCACTCAGAAGGCCGGTGGCCGCCTCGCCAACCATGCCGGTGCCCTTGGCAGAGCCCACGCAGCAGAGACCCACCGCCAGGGCGGCCCCCAGAAAAGCCAGACCAATGCCTCCAAATTGCGCAATGAAGTCAGCCATGTTATTGTTCCTCCTTGATATCTACATATTTTGTATTGATGAACAGGGGACGGAAGGGCTTGCCGCCCTCCTTATAAAACCGCCCAAAAAACTCCAGACACTGGAGCCGCAAGTCGTGGACATAGCAACCCAGCAGGTTTAGGGCAAAGTTGAGGGTATTGCCGATAAGGGAGATGATGACGAAGCCCACCACATTTCCGGTCACGGAACCCAGCGTATTAAAGACCTGGGCGATGACGCTGCCAGCCAGCATCAGGGCCATGAGACGGGCATAGGAGAGAATATCGCTGAAAAATCCGGTGACGCCGTTATACACCGTACCAATCAGGGAAGTGATTTTCCCCAGACCCCTTGCGCCCCGGGTGCCGCCGTAGAGAAGCATGAGCAGTCCTGCGATGAGAACAGCGGGGTAGCCCCTGACGTTTCCCACGCCCAGCACCGCCAAGGCAATGCCGGTCAGAATAACCCACCATGTCACTTCGTTCCACAGGGCGTCTGCCCATTCACCACTCTGGATTTTCCGAACCACGCTGATGATCATACCGGTAATAATCTGCAAAAGGCCCAAGGCCAGGCAGCCAACCAGAATGGCCAGGGTATCGGTGAGAGGGGTAAACAGATAGGGCAGAGAGGTGAATGTTGTATTTGGATCAATGATTTTGGCAATTTGGGGAATAAAGTCACCCAAAAAGCCGCCGGTAAGGGCGCCCATGATAAAAGTGCTGATGCCGCAGAGAACCAGCAGCCCCGCCATGTGCTCCATTGTACCTTTGGGATGCAGCTTCTTGAGCATAAAAAGGCCGCCGGCCACCATTAAAATACCGTAGGCCATGTCGGCCATCATGAGCCCAAAGAAGAATACAAAGAAAGGCGCCATAAGAGGGTTGGGATCCACCCCGTCGTAAGTAGGCAGGACATACATATTTGTGACCATATTGAGGGGCTTGGTCAGCGGGTTGTTTTTGAGCTGAATGGGCACACGGGGGTACTCGTCGGGCTTCGGATCGGCGGCTTCCCAGGCCGCTGCGTACTGGGAGAGTAAGTTTTCCACCTTGCCCAGCTTGTCCGCCGGTACCCATCCCTCCAAAAACAGGGTTGCCTGGGTGGAGAGGATCCGGCCCTTAACTTCTTCCCGCTGTATGTCCTGAGCCAGCTGGTCGATGGTCAGTCGCAGGGCCTGCCGGTGCTCTCTTTCCTGGACAATAGCTGCCTTACAGGCGTCCAGCTCCCTGGAGAGCGCCGCAAGCTGGGCGTCAATTGCGTCAATATTGGCCCGTGCTGTGCCCGTCCAGCCTCGAAGGGATACTGGTGAAAAACCAAAGGTCTTGAGTAACGCCATGGCCTCCTCTTCAACAGAGCGGTGGCACAGGAGCAATACGTACTGAAATTCCCGGTCGCGGCCTGCCCAACTCAGCTGGGCCAGCTCGGTTACAGCTGCCAACTCCACTTCTGCCCGATGCCGGTCAACATTTCCTGAGCTCGCGCCAAAGGATACAGAAACGGATCGGGTGGACGGAGTATCCAAGGGGGTGTTCAATTCCAACCAGGGAGCCAGCGCGGATTTTTGGGCGGTGAGTTTGCTCTGCTCGCTGTAAATGGCCGTGATACGGGCATCCCGGGCCGAAATCCGTTCCGCAGCAGCTAAAGCCTCTTGGCGAGTAGACCTGTCAAAGAGCTGGGCCTCTGTGACCTGCGGACGCGCTTGAAACAAAGAGCCCTTGGAGGGAGCATAGTGGTTAAGAAGTTCCAAAGCAATGCTGAGTCGATCCATTTTAGCCTTTGTGTCTGCCAGCGCGGTATCATCCATCCGGGCAAAGGAGGCCCAGGCGGGATCGGTTAGCTCCTCAGTGGGTTCCTGGATTTCCACACAGCCCAGGTGCTGAAGCTGACAAAGCAGTTTCTCCCGATCTGTTGCCATGGCAAAGAGACGCAGGCGCTTCATTTTGACTATGGACATGAGTCTCCCACAACCCTTCTGATAATGAGTGCCGCGGCGGCATCCAGCCGTTTGGCCGCCATCTGGCGCAGGCTGGTGCAGGCTTGTTTGGTCTCCTGTTGTATAGCCTTAACCTCTTTTTCCGCGGCAGCCTTTGCCTTGACCAGCGCCTCAACCGCCTGCGACTGGGCAGTACTGCACACTTGCTCCAGCTGCGCCTGACAGGACTGCTCCGTGTCAGACACCAGCTTTTTACATGCCACGGCTGCTTCCGTCCTGCGGGCACGGGCCTTTTCCTCTGCCTCGGACACCCTTTGGACTGCTTCTAAAGACATTCCATCACTGCCTTTCTGTTTAAATGATTGGAATCCACTAAAACTGTCAGGACACCAGTCGCAGCCTGCTGGATGGCTTTGTTTAAACCACCCAGCAGGCTGCGTTCTGTGTAGACAGTCCCTGATCGTGGAACCGGGCTTTCATAAACATTTCGGGTGTAATACCCTCTGAACCATGGTAGTTCCCTATCCAGGCAGCATGGTTCCGGTATCCAAATATCTCGTATGCCAGGAGAGTGCTTGCTTCAAATCGTGGGGCGTGTGTCCTCCCTGCTTGCTGGCCTCCTCCAGATACTCCCGCAGAAGAGGCCGGTATTGGGGATGTGCACAGCGGTCGATAATCAACTCCGCCCTCTGCCGGGGGGATTTCCACCGCAGATCTGCCAGCCCCTGTTCTGTCACAATCACCTGTACATCATGCTCCGTGTGATCCACATGGGAACACATAGGAACGATGCAGCTGATCGCGCCGTCTTTTGCCACAGAAGCGGTGGCAAAGATGGTAAGTCCCGCATTGCGAGCAAAGTCGCCGCTGCCGCCAATGCCGTTCATCATCTTTGTCCCCATAATGTGAGTGGAGTTTACATTACCGTACAGATCACACTCAATAGGCGTATTCATGGAGATTAATCCAAGGCGGCGTACAATTTCCGGGTTGTTTGCAATTTCCTGGGGGCGGATGACAATTCTCTCCCGGAAAAAGTCAATGTTGTCATAAAACAGCTCCTGATTCTTCTTGGAGAGGGAAATCGCAGTGGTAGAGGCGCCCACCATTTTGCCATCCCAAATGAGCTTCAGAGCGGAGTCCTGCACAACCTCGGTATACATACGAAGCCCGGAAAAGCCGCTGTCGCCAAGGCCTGCCAAAACGGCGTTCGCCACGCTGCCCACCCCAGACTGTATGGGATTCAAAGAGGGGGGCTGCCTTCCGGCGGCCACTTCTTCCTTTAAGAAAGCGATTATGTGAGCGCCAATCGCCGCGCTGACATCATCCGGTTCCTTAAAGGTGGGATAAGTCCCGGGATCGTTGGTCTCTACAATAGCCACCACCTTATTGAAATCACATGGTATTGCAGTACCGCCGATGCGCTGTGTGGCTTCCGTAAGAGGAATAGGGCGGGAGTCTACCTGGTAGATGTCATGCATGCCGCACAACTCTAAAGGAAGGGCGGAATTGACTTCCAAAATGATATGGTCGGCCTGATAGAGGAAACAGTCGGACGCGCCCACGGCAGCAGATGGTATGACCCCTTCTTCCGTAACCGCAGCACATTCAACAATCGCATAATCGATATGTAGACCGCCGCGGTTGATAAACTCGGGCATGTGGCTCAGGTGCATATCGGAATATCCCACTTTGCCCTGATTGATGGCTGTCCGAAGGAATTTGTTGCTCTGATAGGGATACCGCATAGCCAGTAAACCGGCTTGAGTTAAGGCGCCGTCCAGAGCGTCACCGACCGAGGCCCCGGTCAGCAGTGTAAGATGATCCGCCTTCCCCTGCCGAGCCAGCGCCTGAGGAATGGCCTTTGGTTCGCCAACCAGGGTAAAGCCGGAGCAGCCGATTATGCTGCCGGGTTGGATAAGTGCGGCCACATCCTCCGGGCTCTTTACTTTTTCCCGCAGAGGGGCATAAATTCGCTCCATGTCTCTGTCCTCCACAACCTATGAAATCCGTCCGGCCAACCGATCCAAGCGGCGGTTGCGGAAGTAAAGGCAAATATCAATGGACACCATAACGATGTTGAGGATATAGAAGAAAAACACATAGGTAATATTTTGGGTCGTGAGTTTTCCGGTGATCGCACTGACATAGCCAATCCAAATAAATAATTCGAAAATGAGGCTTTTACCCAGGGTGGTGCGAGCCTTGTAGGACTTATAGACGGACAGCGGCCAGGAAATACCGAAGCAGATGACCATTCCGAGTTCAAATATCTCTCCCATATGAACCACCAGATTCAGGCGCAAGTTCAATTTGCACACTGAAGTATCCTTTCTTAAAGATGTGGGCCGGGAATCCATGTCCCGGCCCGCTGGGGAAGCCTGGCCGGATGGGTTATTCGATGCTCAACAGGACAGTACCGGATTTTACCTTATCGCCCGGCGCAACCATAACCTCTTTAACGACACCGTCTTTGGGGCAAGGGATGGGCTGCTCCATCTTCATGGCCTCCATGGTGCCCAAGTTGTCGCGAACCTTGACAGAATCGCCAGGCTTTACATTGATGGCGACAATGGTGCCGGGAATACGAGACTTGATTTCCATAGTGAATTCCTCCTTGACTGTAAGTACATGTTCTAGTTGTCACACCAGTTGAATTGTTGTAACAAAGATACCGGCTGCGATGGCCGAGGTAATGACGCCAGAGATGTTGGCCCCCATGGCTACTGGCAGGATAACGGCGAAGGGGTTTTCCTCCTGGGCGGCATGCTGAGCCAGCTTGGCGGTGGTGGGCACGCAGGACACGCCGGCAATACCGATAGTGGGGTTAAAATACTTGTGCGCGGCCCTGTGGAAGATATAGACGATCCAGCCCCCCAGCAAGCCGCCTATGGCGGACACCGCCAGGGCCAGGATGCCAATAATCAGGATAATGATGACGGTGGGGTTGAGAATGGTGGAGGCCTCGCACAGCACACCCAGGATCAGCCCCAGGAAGAAGGTACCGAAATAGGACAGGCCCTCCTCCAGCAGCTCGGTGTACTTGTTGATCTTGGCTTCCTTGACTGCCATACCGATGAAGAAGGAGAGGATCAGCGGCGCGGCCACCGGCAGCAGCAGGCAGAGTACCGCACAGGTGATGACAATAAACGTGAACTTGGATTTCTGAGAGACCTCAGGCACGTCCACGTACATGTCAATGCCCCGGTACTTCTTGGGCACCAATGCCTTGATGATGTAGGGGTATCCGCCGTAGGTCAGACTGAGATAGAGGTAAGCGATGATGGAGATAGGGACAAAAAGCTCAGGGGCCATCATCAGGGAGGCGAACAGCACCATGGGGCCGTCGGCGCCGCCGATGCTGGCCATAGCGGCGGCCTGCTCGGGAGTCAGGCCGAAGGCCAGCACGCCGGCGGCCAGGGCCACGAAGGTGCCCATCTCGGCAAAGATGGCGATGATCATGGAGCTCCAGGGCTTGGCCAGCAGGAAGCTGATCTCGCTGCGGGCGCCGATGCCCATAAAGACCAGGCAGGCGATCAGGCCATTGGAAAAGGTCAGGTTGTAGATGGGCTGCAGGAAGTTGATCTGCATGGTGTCCACGATAGCTGCGGCATCGGAGACCAGGGGATCCAGCAGCAGGTTACCTACCGTGCCCGAAGTAAGAAACATGGTGCCGCAGTTGACTGCGATCATACCCAGACCCATGGGTACCATGATCAAAGGCTCAAGGGTTCGCTTGAAGCCGAGCACAGCCAGGATAAAGCCAAAGATGATCAGAACAATGCGGGCGATAGCTATGGCCGGCTCCACGGCAAAGAAGGTTCCAATACCAGGGAACATCTGCATAAACAGTTCCATGCTCTAGGAATCCCCCTCTCCATCGTTCTCCGACTGCCCTGGGCGGCCGGTTAGTTTGCTAATACCTACAATAATTGCCACTACGAGAAGAGAAATTACTGCGGTCAGCCCGTAAGCCATTGCGGTATACGGAATAATGCCCATACTTATTTACACACCTCTCACAGCGGCATATTCCCACGGGGATGGGTAAGCCGCTCTTTATTCATCAGCAGGTTCAAGGCCTCCAGCAGACGCGCTCTGGTTTCGGAGGGATGTATGACCAGATCCACGAAACCGCGGGCAGCCGCCATGTATGGCGTGGCAAACTGCTGCGAATAGAGCTCGATTTTTTCTCTGCGGGCTGCGGCAGGATCCTCCGCAGCCTGGATCTCCTTGCGGAATACCACGTTGGCCGCGCCGGCGGCGCCCATAACGGCGATTTCAGCGGTGGGCCAGGCATAGACGAAATCAGCTCTCAGATCCTTGGAGCACATGGCCAGGTAGGAACCGCCGTAGGCCTTGCGCAGCACCACCGTCAGCTTGGGCACCTCGGCCACCGAGTAGACATACAGCAGTTTGGCGCCGTGGCGGATAATACCGGCGTGCTCCTGGTCGGCGCCGGGCAGGAAGCCGGGCACATCCACCAGATTGATCAAGGGGATTCCGAAGGCATCACAGAACTGGATGAACCGGGCGGCTTTGTCGGAGGCGTTGACATCCAGGCTGCCGCCCATGGAGAAGGGCTGATTGGCGATCACGCCCACACTGTGTCCGCCTAGACGTCCAAAGCAGGTGACAATGTTGTCGGCATAATAGGGCTGCAGCTCCATTGCGCTGCCCTCATCCAAAATAGCGTCGATGACGTCGTGGACGTCGTAAGGCATGGCGGAATCGTCTGGAATTACGCTTTCCAGCTGACTACGGCTCTCATCTCCCGCTGCATAGGGAAGGTGTGGAATGTTGTCCCCCGCCTTGGAAGGCAGGTAACCCAGCAGGCGGCGCACCGCCTGGAGGGCCTCCTCCTCGCTGCCGGCGGCCAGGTGGGCCACGCCGGAGACGGTGGTGTGGGTATCGGCGCCGCCCAGCTCCTCGGCGGAGATCTCCTCACCGGTGGTGGCGGCGATAACCGCGGGGCCGGTGATGAACATCTGGCTCTCTTTCTCCACCATCACAATAAAATCGGTCAGGGCTGGGGAATAGACTGCGCCGCCGGCGCAGGGGCCCATAATCACGGAGATCTGAGGGATTCGGCCAGACGCGCAAGCGTTGCGGTAGAAGATCTGTCCGTATCCGGAGAGGGCGTCCACCGCCTCCTGGATCCGGGCGCCGCCGGAGTCGCACAGGCCCACCACCGGGCAGCCGGCCTCCAGGGCCATGTCCATGACCTTGCAGATCTTGGCGGCGTGCATCTCGCCCAGGGAGCCGCCCTGAGCGGTAAAGTCCTGGGCGTACACAAAGATGGTGCGCCCGTCCACCTTGCCGTAGCCGGTGACCACGCCGTCGGCGGGGATATCCTTCTCCTCCATGCCGAAGGCGGTGCAGCGGTGGCGGACAAAGCGGTCAATCTCGGTGAAGGTGCCCTTGTCCAGCAGCATCTCAATCCGCTCACGAGCGGTCTGCTTGCCCAGCTTGTGCTGCTTTTCCACGGCCTTGGGGCCGCCGCAGCCCAGTACCCGGGCGCTCTCCGCCTCAAGATGGGCGATCTTTTCCGATGTGGTCATGGGCTCACTTCCTTTCGCACAGTTCCAGCAGGACGCCGTGGGTGGCCTTGGGGTGGAGGAAGGCGATCCGGGCGCCGCCCGCCCCGTACCGGGGGGTCTGGTCGATGAGGCGTACCCCCTTCTCCTTCAGCTCGGCCAGGGCGGCGTCAATGTCGTCCACCCGAATGGCGATGTGCTGAATCCCCTCGCCGTTCTTCTCAATGAACCGGGCGATGGGGCCGTCGTCGCTGGTGCTCTCCAGCAGCTCCAGCTCGCTGTCGCCGCAGGGGAGGAAGGCAACCGTCACCTTCTGCTCCTCCACCACTTCCGTACCCTTGCTCTGCAGGCCCAGGGTCTCTTCATACCATTTCACTGAGGCGGCCAGGTCTTTCACCGCAATACCAATGTGATCAACTCTCGTGCAATTCACAACCGGAACCTCCTATCTTTATCTGCGTTACAAATTCAGCCGCCCAAAGATATGGGCTTTCTTTTCTGGCCTGGAATTGCTGCAGGCTTTGCTGGAAGGTGGGGCTATCCAGTAGAGGCTGCAACAGGTGCTGCTCGATGCCCTCTCGAACCAGAGTCAACAGTTCACTTCTTAAACGCAGTGAGCGGCGCTTGGCAAGTTCACCGCTTTCATCCAGATACTGATACTGGGTGTCCAGCGCGGCGCACAATTCCTCTATCCCCGTCCCCTGGGAAGCGGATACCAAAAGCACCGGAAGAGAACGCTTTTCCTCCTCGCCCAGCTCCAGCATGGCCCGCAGTTCATTGGCGGTGCGATCTGCGCCGGGACGGTCGGCCTTGTTGACTGCAAACAGGTCGCCAATTTCCAGAATACCTGCCTTAATAGCCTGCACATCGTCACCCAAGCCGGGAACATTGAGCACTAACACCAGATCCGCAGTCTCCATAACAGCCACTTCAGACTGTCCCACACCAACTGTTTCCAGGAGAATTAAATCATAGCCGCAAGCATCCAGCACATGTATGGCGCCAGCACTGGCTGGCGAGAGCCCTCCCAGCTGGCCGCGGGTTCCCATAGAGCGGATAAAGACGCCTTTATCCAGGGTCAGATCCCCCATCCGCACCCGGTCACCCAGGATGGCGCCCCCGGTAAAAGGACTAGTGGGATCCACCGCGATAATTCCGACTCGCAGACCTGAGGCCCTCCAACATTTGGTCAGGGCATTGGTCAGAGTGCTCTTTCCAGCGCCAGGTGGGCCTGTGATACCGAAAATGCGAGCCTGACCGGTATGGGGCCAAAGCTGAGTAAGCAGGGAACGGGATTCCTCTCCGCCTTGCTCGATGGTACTGATCAGGCGGGCGACTGCGCGTTTTTCACCTGCACGTCCTTTGGTCAGAAGATCGTCAAAATCCTGTCTCATTCCCCGCCACCACAATGGGCTCGCAGGAAGTCTACTGTTTCAGAGGTGGGAGTACCGGGGGTAAAGACCTCCGCAACACCAGCCTTCTTCAAGTCAGGGATATCTTCTTCCGGAATTACACCGCCGCCAAACACCAAAATGCCGTTTGCATCCTGTTCCCGCAGCAGCTCGATGACCCGGGGGAAGAGATAGTTGTGGGCCCCGGAGAGGAGGGAGAGCCCCACCGCGTCCACATCTTCGGAAACAGCCGCCTCCACGATCTGCTCGGGGGTCTGGCGCAGGCCGGTGTAGATGACCTCGAACCCAGCGTCCCGCAGGGCCCGGGCCACCACCTTGGCCCCCCGGTCATGTCCGTCCAGACCGGGCTTGGCGATCAACACACGAATTTTCTTCTCACTCATCTCAAAGCACCTCCATGGGACGGTATTCGCCAAACACCTTACGCAGCTCGCCGCAGATCTCGCCCTCGGTACAGTACACCCGGGCACAGTCCAAAATGAGAGGCATCAAATTGCTGTCACCCTCTGCGGCCGTGCGCAGTGCATCCAGCCGCTGGCGCACCAGCACGTTGTCCCGGCCGGCCTTCATAGCCTGGAGCTTCTTGATCTGGTTTTCGGCCACCGACGCGTCGATGTGCATCAGGCCCTTCACCGGAGGCTCTTCGATGGTGAACTTGTTCACGCCCACCACGATCTGGTCACCGCTCTCCACCTGCCGCTGATACTGGTAGGAGCTCTCGGCAATCTCCCGCTGGATGTAGCCCTGCTCCACCGCCTTCACGGCGCCGCCCATCTCGTCGATCTTGGCGATGTACGCCTCGGCGGCGGCCTGGAGCTCGTCGGTCATGCGCTCCACATAGTAGCTGCCCGCCAGGGGATCGATGGTGTCGGCCACGCCGCTCTCATAGGCCACGATCTGCTGGGTGCGCAGGGCGATGCGGACGGAGTCCTCCGTGGGCAGAGCCAGGGCCTCGTCCCGGCTGTTGGTGTGGAGAGACTGGGTGCCGCCCATGACGGCAGCCAGGGTCTGGATGGCCACCCGGACGATGTTGTTGTCGGGCTGCTGGGCGGTGAGGGTGGAGCCGCCGGTCTGGGTGTGGAATCGCAGCATCATGGAGCGGTCTTTCTTGGCGTGGAACCGCTCCTTCATGATCTTGGCCCACAGCCGGCGGGCGGCACGGTACTTGGCCACCTCTTCCAGCAGGTTGTTGTGGGCATTGAAGAAGAAGGACAGCCGGCCGGCGAAGTCGTCCACGTCCATACCGGCCTCCAGGGCGGCCTCCACATAGGCGATGCCGTCGGCCAGAGTAAAGGCGATCTCCTGGGCGGCAGTGGAACCGGCCTCACGGATGTGGTAGCCAGAAATAGAGATGGTGTTCCACTTGGGCACATTCTGGGAGCAAAATTCAAAAATATTGGTGATCAGCCTCATGGAAGGGGCAGGCGGGAAAATATATGTACCTCTAGCTGCGTACTCCTTCAGAATGTCGTTCTGGATGGTGCCCTTCAGGGCAGAGGCGGGCACCCCCTGCTTCTCCGCAGCGGCAATGTAGAACGCCAGCAGCACCGCAGCAGGGGCGTTGATGGTCATGGAGGAGCTGACCTTGTCCAGGGGGATGCCCTGGAAGAGGATCTCCATGTCCGCCAGGGAGTCAATGGCCACGCCTACTTTACCCACCTCGCCGTGGGCCATGGGGTCGTCCGAGTCGTACCCGATCTGGGTGGGCAGGTCAAAGGCGATGGACAGGCCTGTCTGCCCTTGATCCAGCAAATAGCGGTATCTCTTGTTGGATTCCTCCGCGGTGGCGAAGCCGGCGTACTGCCGCATGGTCCAGAAGCGGCCCCGGTACATGGTGGGCTGGATGCCCCGGGTAAAGGGGTACTGGCCGGGATAACCAAGTTGATCTTCATAACTTCCCGTATAATCTTCCGGTGTGTACAGACGTTCTACTGGAATACCGCTGGTGGTCTCAAAGCTGGATCTTCGTTCCGGGCTTTTTGCCAATGCCTTTGCAACGAGTTCTGATTCCCATTGCGTTTTTCCGTTCATTGCATACACTCCTTCTGCTCTTCATTTTGCCTCCATTGCATAAATAAAGGCTTTTCTATCATGTCCGACTACTTTCTCATGTATTAAGCAAGCGCCCTGGAACAGCCGCACCCGTTAGAAAGGCAAAGAAAAGGTGGGGCATAAAGCTGAGATTATGCACCGGTCAAAACGAAATACATTTCCGAGGGGGAAAAAGCAGAAAATTACTGAATTGGAGTAGATTTCTACTTACTTTATTGATTGCTCTTAAAACGCTGCGCCGCCCTGATACACTGAAAAAGTAGTCAGATTTGTTGGGAAGTGGTGTTATGGTTTACCTTTCTTTTCTAATTGGATTTTCATTCATCTGGAGGCTTTAAGAGCTTCCTTATTTTATCACTAGGTGGGGCATAAAGTCAACCTTTATAACCAAAATTTTCTCACAGAGCCTATCTGTTTTTTATCAAAGAAATACAGGTACGCGGAGGTTCTCCTACCCCGCTTGGACTGTATCCACCTGCTCTCGCGCCCAGCGCAAAAAGGTCTTATGGCACACACCGAGCTGTCTGGCTGCCTCCCGAGCGGATATCGCCCCTTGCTGCCACAAAAGCTGCATTTGATAAAATGTTTTCGGCCTTACCTTTGGAGGGACGCCAAATCGCACCCCGCGATCCTTCGCTGCCGCAATTCCCTCTGCCTGCCGCTGCTTAATAAATTCTCGCTCTGTCTGTGCCACGTAGGAGAGCAATTGGAGTACGATGTCTGCAATTAGTGTTCCAGTCAAATCACGGGTACTTCTGGTATCCAATAACGGCATATCCAAAACCACGATAAAGACCTGCTTTTCCTTAGTCAAAATACGCCATTGGCACAGAATTTCATTATAATTTCTCCCCAGACGATCAATGCTTTTTACTACCAATACATCGCCTGCTTGAAGCAGATGCAGTAGTTTTGATATTCTGGGCGATCAAAATCCTTTCCAGACTGTTTATCGCAATAAATGTCTCGCGCCTCAATGCCAAATTCTCGCAAAGCAATAATTTGCCGCTCTTCGTTTTGACTTTTAGAGGATACACGTGCGTAACCATATAATTTACCAAATCCCATAAAACGCCTCCGATCGTTGTTATAGCTCCATTATAAACGACCAAAAACGTTAAAAATACAGGAAGTAGTTGCCATTATGAGCAACTTAAGCGATTATTTAGTAATAAATTGGCATTTTAATCATTATATAGTTAGGCCTAGCAATAGAGGAAAACCCTGTCACTCCACTTACTGTTACATTATTGGTTTTAAAAGTGCAGTGTAAAATCATCAAATCTCCGTTTGCGTCTCTGCCGCCCACGATTCCTACGTGTTCATCACCGGGATAGAACACTAAATCGCCGGGTTGTGCTTCGTCCCAAGAGATGGGTGTGCAGTAGGTATGCTGCATGTGGGCACCGCCGCCATGGCCTATGACGTACTCTCCATTAGTGACATTATAAAATACCCAATCGACGAATCCACTGCAATCTAGCCCGTAAGGCAGGTAGGTTCCGGTAGTCGAGCTGCCGTCTGCCCATACCTTGGTGAGCTGTCCCCAGC
>ERZ1090862.735-NODE-737-length-14730-cov-13.937445_pt1 | contig 14730 bp, 10 predicted proteins | sample MGYA00478481_ERZ1090862 | MGnify/ENA primary metagenome ERZ1090862 (study PRJEB33644, sample SAMEA5815745) | chicken gut metagenome | biome: Chicken; feature: Gastrointestinal Tract; material: Caecum | place: Ireland | collected 2019-01-01 | study: A study of the... | reverse complement strand
ATTTTACACTGTATATCCCATCAGATCTTTGTCTACGGCCTCTGCCGCTTTTCTTCCCTCTGTGATGGCCCATACTACCAGTGACTGGCCTCTGTGCATATCTCCTGCTGTGAAGACTCTTGGCACGCTGGTGGCGTATTCGTCAGGCTTTGTCAGCACGTTGGTCCTTGGATTTAAGTCTACTTTGAAAGCGTCTGTCACATATTTCTGACTTCCCAGGAAACCTGCCGCGATGAGCACCAGCTGGGCGTCGATGACCTTCTCGGAACCTTCTACAGGAACCATGTTCATACGTCCTGTCTTCTCATCTTTTTTAGGCTCCAGGCTGACGATCTTAGCTTTCTGCACATTGCCTTTGTCGTCTTTGATAAATTCGCTTACGGTAGTCTGATAAACTCTGGGGTCTTTTCCAAAGACTGCAATAGACTCTTCCTGGCCGTAATCCACTTTCAGGATCCTCGGCCACTCCGGCCATGGATTTCCCGGTGTTCTGGTTTCTGAGGGCTTCGGCATCATCTCTAACTGAGTAACGGATTTTGCACCCAGACGGATGGCTGTTCCCACACAGTCGTTTCCGGTATCGCCGCCGCCGATGACCAGTACATGTTTTCCTTTTGCAGGAATAAACTGGTTGTCCTTAAGGTTCGAATCCAGAAGGCTCTTTGTCACAGATTTCAGGAAGTCTACCGCAAAATAAATGTTTCCAGCGTCTCTTCCCGGCACCTGGATATCTCTTGGGTTGGAAGCGCCGCAGGCAAGGATCACACGGTCGAATTCTTTCAGAAGATCCTGGGCTTTCACGTCTTTGCCTACGTCTACGCAGGTTTTAAAGACTACCCCTTCTTCTTCCATGAGCTTTATTCTCCGATCGATAATGGATTTATCCAGCTTCATGTTGGGGATTCCATAGCGGAGAAGTCCTCCTACCCGGTCGTTTCTCTCAAATACAGTTACCCAGTGGCCTTTCCGGTTCAGTTCCTGAGCTGCTGCCAGTCCGGAAGGACCGCTTCCTACTACAGCCACTTTCTTACCTGTCCGCACAGGGGGAACCTGGGGCACTACCCAGCCGTTTTTCCAGGCGGTTTCAATGATGGCTTTCTCATTATCTTTCGTAGCTACCGGTTCACCGTTCAGGTTACAGGTACAGGCAGCCTCGCACAGAGCCGGGCATACATGGCTGGTAAACTCCGGAAAGCTGTGGGTCTTGGACAGTCTTTCGTAAGCCTGTCTCCATTTTCCTCTGTATACCAGGTCGTTGGTCTCCGGCACCAGGTTGTGCAGAGGACAGCCGGAGGCCATCCCTGCGATCATCATACCTGCCTGGCAGAAGGGAACGCCGCATTCCATGCAGCGGGCTCCCTGGATCTGCTGTTCCTCTAAAGGCAGAGGTTTCTTAAATTCATTAAAATTTTTGATTCTCTCTAAAGGCGGAGTCTGTACCGCGTCTTTTCTCTCATACTCTAAAAATCCTGTCGGTTTTCCCATCTTTATACCTCCGAAAATACTTCTGTAAATGCTTCCAACTGTGCCTGTTCTGTACTCATTCCCTGTTCCTCCAGCTTAATGCTCAAGGAAGTCATCTTCTTGTAATCATCAGGAATGATCTTTTTAAACTTAGGAAGATATTCGTTGAAGTTTTCCAGGATTTCTTTTCCTCTTTCAGAGCCGGTATACTGTACATGCTCCTCGATCAGGCTTTTCAGTTCATGAACATCTACCTTGCTTTCCACCTGTTCGATGGAGATCATATCTTTATTCAGATTTTTATAAAGGGTATTGTTTTCATCTAATACATAGGCAATACCGCCGCTCATGCCTGCGGCGAAGTTCTTTCCTGTAGAACCAAGGATCACCACACGGCCTCCTGTCATATATTCACAGCCATGCTCTCCTACGCCTTCTACAACTGCATATGCTCCGGAGTTTCTTACGGCAAAACGTTCACCGGCAATACCGTTAATAAATACTTTTCCGCTGGTGGCTCCGTAAAGGGCTACGTTGCCGGCGATCATATTATCCTGAGCAGAATATTTCCGGTTCTTAGGCGGATACAGGATCAGCTTTCCGCCGGAAAGTCCTTTTCCGTAATAGTCGTTGGTATCTCCTTCCAGTTTCAGAGTCAGGCCCTTGGGGATAAAGGCGCCGAAACTCTGTCCGCCGGCTCCCTTACAGTTTACCGTAAGAGTATCTTCCGGCAGTCCATGTTTATGCTGTCTGGTGATCTCTGCACCCAGCATAGTACCGAAAGTCCTGTCTGTATTGCTGACTTCCACAGAAACAGAAGCTTTTTCCCCTTTCTTCAGGGCAGAAGCAAATTTCTTCAGAAGCACTTTCTCGTCCAGGGTCTTCTCCAGCTGGAAGTCGTATACATCTGCCGGATTAAAGGTTACCTGCTCTCCTTCCTTTGCAAAAGGATTTTCCAGGATAGCGCTGAGATCGATCTTAGCTGCCATTGGGTTCTGGGCTTTATCCTTTACTTTCAGAAGGTCGCTTCTTCCTACCATCTCATCAATGGTACGAACGCCCAGTTTCGCCATATATTCTCTCAGTTCCTGAGCGATGAATCTCATAAAGTTTACTACATATTCCGGTTTTCCGGTAAACCGTTTCCGAAGTTCCGGATTCTGGGTTGCCACGCCTACAGGGCAGGTATCCAGGTTGCAGACTCTCATCATCACACAGCCCATGGTTACCAGAGGAGCGGTAGCGAAACCGAATTCCTCAGCTCCCAGAAGAGCGGCGATAGCCACGTCTCTTCCGCTCATCAGCTTACCGTCTGTCTCGATCATTACACGGCTTCTCAGACCGTTCATCAGCAGAGTCTGATGGGTCTCAGCCAGTCCCAGCTCCCATGGAAGTCCTGCGTTGTGGATAGAGCTTTCCGGAGCCGCGCCGGTACCTCCGTCATATCCGGAGATCAGGATAACCTGGGCACCTGCTTTGGCAACGCCGGCAGCTACAGTTCCCACTCCCGCCTCAGAAACAAGTTTTACGGAAATACGCGCATATTTATTGGCATTTTTCAGGTCATAGATCAACTGGGCCAGATCCTCGATAGAATAAATATCGTGATGCGGCGGCGGAGAGATCAGACTTACGCCAGGGGTTGAATGTCTGGTCTTAGCAATCCAAGGATACACTTTTCTGGCCGGAAGATGTCCGCCCTCGCCGGGTTTTGCTCCCTGGGCCATTTTGATCTGGATCTCTTTCGCGCTTACCAGATACCGGCTGGTAACGCCGAAACGGGCGCTGGCCACCTGTTTGATGGCAGAGCATCTGTCCACAGCAGTTCCTGCAGAGTCCAGACGTTCTTCACTTTCTCCACCCTCACCGGTGTTTGACTTACCATGAAGCATATTCATAGCAATAGCCAGTGTCTCATGAGCTTCCTGGGAAATGGATCCGTAAGACATAGCTCCGGTCTTAAACCGTTTTACAATGTCCTCTACACTTTCCACTTCTTCAATAGGAATTCCCTTTTCCGGGAAGTTAAAGTCCATTAAGGAACGGAGATTTCCGCTTCTCTCCTCGTCTACCATTTTTGTATATTCTTTAAACATGCCATAATCTCCCATACGGGTAGATTTCTGCAGCATGTGGATCGTTGCAGGATTATAACGGTGCTCTTCGCCGCCGCTTCTCATCTTATGTCTGCCTATGCTGTCCAGAGTAAGATCCACAGCTCTTCCCAGCGGATCGAAAGCCTTGGAATGAAGCTCATCTACGTTTCTGGCGATATCATCCAGAGTGATGCCGCCTACACGGCTGACGGTACCTGCAAAATATTTATCGATAACTTCCTTGGAAATACCGATGGCCTCAAAAATCTTTGCCCCCTGATAGGACTGGATGGTAGAAATACCCATTTTGGAGGCAATCTTTACAATACCGTGGATCACGGCGTAGTTGTAATCATTTACTGCCGCATAGTAATCTTTGTCCAGAAGTTTCTCATCGATCAGCTCCTGGATCGTCTCCAGTGCCAGATATGGATTTACCGCACAGGCTCCATATCCCAGAAGAGTCGCAAAGTGATGTACCTCTCTTGGTTCTCCGGATTCCAGGATCAGAGAAAGAGAAGTCTGTTTCTTAGTATCTACCAGATGCTGATGTACAGCAGATACTGCCAGCAGAGAAGGAATAGGCACATGGTTCTCATCCACGCCTCTGTCGGAAAGGATCAGGATATTGGCTCCGTCTTTATAGGCGTTATCTACTTCTACAAAGAGGCGGTCAATAGCTCTCTCCAGCTTAGTGCTCTTATAGTAAGTAATCGGAACCACCGCTACTTTAAAGCCTTTTTCCTTCATGTTCTTGATCTTTAACAGGTCTGTATTTGTCAGGATCGGATTGTTGATCTTTAATACCTGGCAGTTTTCCGGCACTTCTTCCAGCAGGTTTCCGTCTTTTCCAACATAAACCGTAGTGCTGGTAACGATCTCCTCACGGATCGCGTCGATAGGCGGATTGGTAACCTGAGCAAACAGCTGCTTAAAGTAATCAAAAAGAGGACGTTTCTTCTTGGAAAGTACGGCAAGAGGAGTATCCACGCCCATGGCCGCGATGCCTTCGCTGCCCTTTAAAGCCATTTCATAGATAGATTTTCTGTATTCTTCGTAAGTATAGCCAAAAGCTTTCTGAAGTCTTCTTCTCTGTTCAGGAGTATATTCTTCCACCCGCAAGTTAGGAATCTTCAGATCTTTTAACTGGATCAGGTTGCTGTCCAGCCACTCGCCGTAAGGCTGAGCGTTGGCATACGTCTCCTTGATCTCCGCATCGCTTAAGATCTTGCCTTTTACTGTATCTACCAGGAGCATTTTTCCCGGATGAAGTCTTTCCTTCAGAACGATCTCCTCTTCCGGTACAGGGAGAACTCCCACCTCGGAAGCCAGGATCACATCTCCGTTTTTCATTACATAATATCTGGAAGGACGAAGGCCGTTTCTGTCCAGTACAGCGCCCAGCAGGTCGCCGTCAGAAAATACAATAGAAGCCGGGCCGTCCCAGGGCTCCATCATAGTTGCATAATACTGGTAGAAATCCCGGATCTCCTGAGAAAGGGTCTGATTGTTGGACCAGGGTTCTGGAATGGTGATCATCACTGCCAGAGGCAGATCCATACCGCTCATTACCAGGAATTCCAGAGTATTGTCCAGCATGGCAGAGTCAGATCCCTGACGGTTTACCACCGGAAGGATCTTGTGAAGCTGATCCTTTAAGTGAGGAGACTCCATGTTTTCTTCTCTGGCCTGCATTTTATCAGCGTTTCCACGGATAGTATTGATCTCACCGTTATGTACGATGAAACGGTTAGGATGAGCTCTCTCCCAGCTTGGGTTTGTGTTGGTACTGAATCTGGAATGGACAGTAGCAATAGCAGATTCATAGTCTTTGTCCTGAAGATCTGCGAAGAAGGTACGGAGCTGTCCTACCAGGAACATACCTTTATATACAATGGTACGGCTGGACATGGATACCACGTAAGTATTGTCGTTGCTCTGCTCGAAAACTCTCCGGGCAATATACAGCTTCCGGTCAAAGTCCAGTCCCTTTTCTACATTTTCCGGTTTTTTAATAAAAGCCTGCATGATATGAGGCATACACTCTTTTGCCTTATGTCCCAGAACATCCGGATATACAGGAACCTCACGGAAGCCTAAAAGCTCCAGTCCCTCTTTCTCCACGATGATCTCAAACATCTTCTTGGCCTGGTTTCTTTTCAGTTCGTCCTGAGGGAAGAACAGCTGGGCAATGCCGTATTCTCTCTCTCCTCCCAGTTCGATCCCGATCTTTTTACAGACTTTAGAAAAGAATTTATGAGAAATCTGAAGAAGGATTCCCACACCGTCTCCGGTTTTTCCCTCTGCGTCTTTTCCGGCTCTGTGTTCCAGATTTTCCACAATATGAAGGGCTCTCTCCACTGTCAGGTGGCTTTTGATCCCTTTGCTGTTTACAACTGCGCCGATACCGCAGTTATCATGCTCAAAGGCGGGGCTGTACAGTCCCTGTTGCTGTTCTCTCATCACATTTTCCTCCCTATCCGTTTCTTTTCTCTTTTCCATACTCATCTGCCGCTTTTACAAAACCTCTAAACAGCGGATGTGCACGGTTTGGTCTGGATTTCAATTCCGGATGCCCCTGGGTTCCAATGAAGAAGGGGTGATCCTTCAGTTCTATCATTTCTACGATCCGTCCGTCAGGGGAAAGACCTGCCATGGTCATTCCATGTTCTTCCAGAGCGGAGCGATAGTCGTTGTTTACTTCGTAACGGTGTCTGTGGCGTTCGGAGATCTCTTTGGCGCCATATAATTCATATGCTTTTGTTCCCTCTTTCAGCACACAGGGATAAGCTCCCAGCCGGAGGGTTCCTCCGATATTTTCCACGCCGTTCTGTTCCGGCATCAGGTAGATCACCGGGTGCATGGTATCAGGATTCAATTCCGCGCTGTTGGCGTCTTTAAATCCCGCCACATCTCTGGCGAATTCTACGATCGCCATCTGCATGCCCAGGCAGATCCCCAGGAACGGGATCTTATTTTCTCTGGCGTATTTCACTGCCTGGATCTTTCCTTCTGTTCCCCTGTGGCCGAAACCTCCGGGGATCAGTATCCCGTCTACACCTTTTAAAAGGGGTTCGCAGCCCTGACGCTCGATCTCTTCAGAATCTACCCAGCGGATATTTACATTTACACGGCTGGCGATCCCGCCGTGTTTCAAAGCTTCTACCACACTTAAGTAGGCGTCATGGAGCTGGATATATTTTCCTACGATAGCGATCTCTGTCTCAGACTGAGGATTTCTCAGATTCTCTACCATAGCTGTCCAGTCTGTAAGATCCGGTTCCGGACATGGAAGATGGAGACATTCACAGACTACCTGGGCCAGCTGTTCTTTTTCCATAGCCAGAGGGGCCTCGTAAAGATATTCCACATCCAGGTTCTGCAGCACATGATCAGAAGGTACGTTACAGAACAGCGCGATCTTGTCTTTCAGTTCATCAGACAGACGATATTCTGAACGGCACACCAGAACATCCGGCCACAGACCCATGCTCTGAAGTTCTTTTACACTGGCCTGGGTAGGTTTAGTCTTCAGCTCTCCGGAGGCTTTCAGATAAGGTACCAGAGTCACATGGATAAGCACTGCGTTTTCTTTTCCCACATCATGCTGGAACTGACGGATAGCTTCCAGGAAAGGCTGGCTTTCAATATCTCCGGCGGTTCCTCCCACTTCTATAATAGCGATCCGGTCTTCGTCAGGAGTCTTTCCTCTGTAAAACCGGCTTTTGATCTCATTAGTTATATGAGGGATGACCTGTACCGTGCCGCCGCCATAATCCCCGTGACGTTCCTTCTGAAGCACTGTCCAATAGATCTTTCCCGTAGTCACATTTGAATTTTTATCCAGGCTTTCATCAATAAATCTTTCATAATGTCCCAGATCCAGGTCTGTCTCTGTGCCGTCGTCGGTAACAAAGACTTCTCCGTGCTGGATAGGGTTCATGGTACCGGGATCCATATTAATGTAAGGGTCGAATTTCTGCATGGTCACCTGATACCCTCTTGCTTTTAACAGTCTTCCCAGGGAAGCGGCTGTGATTCCTTTCCCAAGACCTGAAACCACTCCTCCGGTAACAAATACATATTTTACCATCACATTTTCCTCCTACTGTAGTGATCGGATAGGAAAGAGTCTTTTCCTATCCGCTGCGATACTGGACAGCTCCGGTCAAAACCTGTCGCTGTCCCTTGCCCGGTAAATACCTGCCCGTGCAAGTACGGCAGCGGCTTGCCGGGCGTATCGCAAAAAAAGGCGTCAGAATCTCCTTTATAGAAATTCTGACGCCTTCGTCATAACTTTATTCATAACTGTCCTTTACTATAACCGATTTTTTCCGATTTGTAAATCCCTGTTTTGAAATTTTTTATAACTGAAATTTCTGGATACTCTGCTGAAACTCCCGGTTTTCTCCGTGACAGCTTACCACAAGAGGTTTCTCCAGCCCCAGGGCGAAGACTCCTAATATAGATTTTCCGTCTACTACAGCGCTGTTATAAGCCAGATCTACATCAAACTCACATTTTCTGGCAGCCCGGACAAATTCCTTTACATCGTCAGGCTTTTTCAGGCATATCTTCATTTCTTCCATATATTGACGACTCCTTTCCTGTCTTATATATATTGAGGTTGGGATCAGAAGCCTCCACTTACCAGTACGCTCCTGTGTGTGCAGACCTCTATGATACCGGCTTGCTTCGTGCTTACGCACTCTCACAAGCCTCAAAACATTCGAAATCCGCTCATTTTTCTGCGAAAAATGGCTACTTTCTCATGTTTTGGGCGGGTCAAGTAGTCAAAACTCCTCTCACAAGCAAGCTTGCGTCGGAGTTTTGTCTATTTGACCCTGGTATCATCATATATTATTTTTGCCGGATCTGCCGGGTTCATACAAAATCGAATTTTTTTAAAAAAGGGATTGACAATTTTGTTTTTTTGAGTATATACTACAGAACGTAAAGCAAAGGCGCTTTGGATAAAGATATCCAGGGCGCTTTTTCTATTTCTATGGAAATCAGATCCTCCAGAGGGGGGATTTGTAAAGGAAAGGAGCACACTATGAAAAAAGATATTCCTGCTTTATATGGAAGCTTGGTATTCAACGACAAAGTCATGAGAAACAAACTTCCCAAAGATGTTTACAAAGCTCTGAAAAAAACTATTGAGAACGGCACACATCTGGAGCTGGAAGTTGCAAACTCCGTAGCAGTGGCCATGAAAGAATGGGCTGTAGAAAACGGAGCCACCCATTTTACACATTGGTTCCAGCCTATGACAGGGTTTACTGCCGAGAAACACGACAGCTTCATTTCTCCAACCTCAAACGGAGAAGTGATCATGGATTTTTCCGGAAAAGAACTGGTAAAAGGTGAGCCAGACGCTTCCAGTTTCCCTTCAGGAGGACTGAGAGCTACCTTTGAAGCCAGAGGATACACCGCATGGGATCCTACCTCTCCCGCCTTTATTAAAGACGGAACTCTGTATATTCCTACAGCATTCTGTTCCTACGGCGGAGAAGCACTGGATAAGAAAACTCCTCTGCTCCGCTCCATGGAAGCCCTGAGCAATGAAGCAGTAAAGATGCTGCACATCCTGGGGAATACAGCCGTAACTCATGTTTCCACAACAATCGGACCAGAGCAGGAATATTTCCTTGTAGATAAAGAATTATATAAACAGCGCCGTGACCTGGTACTCTGCGGCAGAACCTTAATGGGAGCCTCCGCGCCAAGAGGACAGGAAATGGAAGATCATTACTTCGGCGCTCTGAAACCAAGAGTTGCAGCTTATATGCACGACCTGGATGAAGAGCTTTGGAAGCTGGGAATCCCCGCAAAGACAAAACACAACGAAGTAGCTCCTTCTCAGCATGAGCTGGCGCCTATCTTTGATACCGCCAATGTGGCAGTTGACCACAACCAGCTGACTATGGAGATCATGAAGAAAGTAGCAGATAAACATGGTCTTGCCTGCCTGCTCAGTGAAAAACCATTTGAAGGAATCAACGGAAGCGGCAAGCACAACAACTGGTCTATTTCCACAAACACAGGAGAAAACCTGTTAGACCCTGGTAAAACTCCTGATCAGAATATCCAGTTCCTGGTATTCCTGATGGCTGTTATCAAAGCTGTTGACGAATATGCAGATCTGATGCGTGTATCCGCAGCCAGCGCCGGAAATGACCACAGACTGGGCGGCAACGAAGCTCCGCCGGCTATCGTATCTATTTTCCTTGGCGACGAGCTGACAGCAGTCCTGAAATCTATTGAGGAGGATACTTACTTTGACGAACATCAGAGCATACAGCTGGAAACCGGCGCTCATGTGCTTCCTCATTTTATGAAAGACAACACAGACAGAAACCGTACTTCACCTTTCGCCTTTACCGGAAATAAATTTGAATTCCGTATGCTTGGTTCTTCTGCTTCTGTTGCAACACCGAATATTATCCTGAACACAGCAGTTGCTGAAGCACTTTCTCAGTTCTCAAAAGAACTGGAGGGAACTGCGCCGGAAGATATGGAGCATGCAGTACATGAACTGATCAAACGTGCTATCAAAAAGCATAAAAAAGTTATCTTCAACGGAAACGGCTACACAGAAGAATGGGTAGAAGAAGCTAAAAAGAGAGGATTATACAACCTGGAATCTACTCCTGACTGTCTGCCTCAGTTTATCGCTGACAAGAATGTGGAGCTTTTCACAAAACACCACATCTTTACAAAAGAAGAGATCTTCTCCCGTTATGAGATCCTTCTTGAGAACTATGTAAAGACCATCGGCATTGAAGCAAAGACTATGAAGGAAATGCTTACCAAAGACTTCCTTCCTGCAGTAAGCAGCTATGCAGCTACTGTATCTGACAATGCTCTGGCAATGAAAGCACTGGCACCTTCTGTACCTACTGCTTCCGCTGAGAGCCTGGTTGCATCTCTGGGAGACGCCTACGAAAAGATTTCATCCACTCTGACCACTTTGGATGAAGAGATCCAGGAGATCGACAAGAAAGGCTCCATGCAGGAATCTGCAGATTACTGCCACAAGACAGTTCTTGCTACTATGGATGAACTGCGGGCAGTTGCTGACAAAGCTGAAGCTAAAATACCGGATGAGGAGCTTCCATATCCTACATATGATGCTCTCCTCTTCTCCGTATAAAGGAGAATATTCCAAATGGAACTGGATTCACAATACGAGATCAAGGAAGCCTGCGGTGTTTTCGGTATCTATGATTTTTCCGGAAACGACGTAGCACCTTCCATTTACTACGGACTCTCCGCCCTCCAGCACAGAGGGCAGGAGTCCTGCGGCATTGCCGTAAGCGACACCAAAGGACCGAAAGGAAACATTGATTCCCACAAAGGAATGGGACTGGTCAGCGAGGTATTTAAAGAAGAAAACCTCCACAGCCTCCATGGCAATCTGGGGATCGGACATGTACGGTACTCCACCACAGGAGCCACCACTCTAGCCAACGCCCAGCCTTTGGTGCTGAATTATGTAAAAGGAACTCTGGCCCTGGCCCACAACGGAAACCTGGTAAATGCCCAGGAGCTGCGGGATCATCTGGAGAAAAACGGCGCCCTCTTTCATACTACTACTGATTCAGAGGTGATCGCCTACTGTATCGCGAAAGAACGTATCAATTCCAAAAGCGTAGAGGAAGCTATCCTGAAAACAGCCGGCATGATCCGGGGAGCTTACGGTCTGGTCATCGCCAGCCCCAGAAAGCTTATCGGCGTCCGGGATCCTCTGGGACTGAAACCTCTGTGTCTTGGGAAAAGAGACAACGCCTATATCCTGGCTTCTGAAAGCTGCGCTCTGCAAAGCGTAGGAGCCGAGTTCGTCCGGGATATCCGTCCCGGTGAGATCATCACTATTACAGAACAGGGAGTTTCTTCTGACTATACTCTTTGTCAGGAAAAGCAAGCTCACTGTATCTTTGAATATATTTATTTCGCAAGGCTGGACAGCACCATGGATAATATTAATATCTATGACGCCCGTATCCGGGGCGGCGCCGCTCTGGCAAAGTCCTATCCGGCAGAGGCAGATCTGGTCTGCGGTGTGCCGGATTCCGGTATTCCTGCGGCAAAGGGCTTCTCTGAAGCCTCAGGGATCCCCTTCGGCCTTGCTTTCTATAAAAACAGCTATGTAGGCAGGACTTTTATCAAACCTACTCAGAAAGAGCGGGAAAACAGTGTCCGCCTTAAGCTCAGTGTTTTAGAATCTGTGGTAAAAGGAAAGCGTATCGTATTAGTAGACGATTCTATCGTCCGGGGTACAACTATCGCGAACCTGATCCATATGCTGAAAAAAGCAGGAGCTGTAAGCGTCCATGTACGCATCAGTTCGCCCCCATTTTTATATCCCTGCTATTTCGGCACGGACATCCCTTCAAATAAACAGCTGATCGCCTCTTCTCATACCACAGAAGAGATCTGTTCCATGATCGGAGCAGATTCCCTGGGATACATGAAGATCGAAGATCTACAGTCCATGGTGGGAGACCTTCCCATCTGTAAGGCCTGCTTCGATAATCAGTATCCCATGAAGATCCGGTAATCAGGGAAATGATACCCCGTCATTTTCCGATTACATATATCACATTTTTCTTTATTTTTGCGGGCGGTGAGTCAAATAGACATTCAGGCATGCCTATTTGGTCGCTGCCGCAAGAGCTGGACAGTCCGCTGTCCAGTCTTAGCCAGAGGCGGATCCCAAAGATATTCAGGCGTATCGGCGGGATCCCGCCCATCGGATAGAGAAGCCTCTTCCCTATCCGCCTGCGATACTGCAGGTAGATATCTGCCATATCGCACAAAAAGAAGCAGTTGCTACAGGCTTTCCTCCTATACATCTGCTTCTTTTTTTATTCTGATTTACTCAAATAACATAATTATCTCCGGCCTGGCTGCTCCAGTTCACAAGGTCCTCCAGAGTATAGCCTTCTGTCACTTCACGGATGGCTTCATCCAGCTTTTTCCAGAATAAAAGTGCAATACAATCAGCCGCCCTGGGGCAGGTATTTACCTCTCCCTCCAGACATTCCACCGGGGCGAGGCTGCCTTCTGTCAGCCTCAGGATATCCCCCAGAGGATATTCCCCGGGCTTTCTGGTAAGGCGATATCCTCCCTGAGGCCCCCGAATGCTTTTTACATATCCGGCTCTGGCCAGAACAGACACGATCTGTTCCAGATATTTCACAGAAATCTCCTGCCTGGCCGCTATATCCCGGATCCTTACAGGCTCTCCCGTATCGTGGACCGCTATATCCAGCATCATCCGGAGAGCATAACGTCCTTTTGTTGAAATCTTCATCTTATCCCTCAAAAAGCGGTGTGGAATAATATCTGTCCCCGCTGTCCGGCAGGATCACCACAATCGTCTTTCCTTTGTTTTCCGGTCTTTTTGCCAGCTCAATGGCTCCGTGGAGAGCTGCTCCTGAAGAAATCCCCACCAGAATGCCTTCCTTGTGTGCCAGAAGCTTTGCAGCGGCAAAAGATTCTTCACTGCCCAGAGTGAGGATCTCGTCATAGATCTGGGTGTTCAGAGCTTTTGGAACAAATCCCGCGCCAATACCCTGGAGTTTGTGAGGCCCTGCCGCTCCCCCTGAAAGTACGGGAGAATCAGATGGCTCTACTGCAACTACCTTCACCTGGGGATTCTGAGATTTCAGATACTCTCCGGTTCCGCTGATAGTGCCGCCGGTTCCCACGCCGGCAACCAGAATATCCACTTTCCCATCCGTATCCTCCCAGATCTCCGGACCCGTGGTCTTTCTATGGGTCTCCGGGTTGGCCGGATTTTCAAACTGCCGGGTCAGGAAACTTCCGGGGATCTCCTTTGCCAGCTCTTCCGCTTTCTCAATGGCTCCTGTCATTCCCCTTGCTCCCTCAGTAAGAACGATCTCCGCCCCATAAGCCTTCAGGATATTTCTCCGCTCCACACTCATGGTCTCCGGCATAGTCAGGATCAGACGATAACCTTTAGAAGCTGCAATAGAAGCAAGTCCGATACCTGTATTTCCTGAAGTAGGCTCGATAATGGTAGCCCCAGGTTTTAAAAGACCTTTCTCTTCTGCGTCCTGGATCATGTTCCTGGCGATCCTGTCCTTTACACTGCCTGCAGGATTCAGGTACTCTAACTTGACCAGGACTCTGGCTTCCAGACCTTCTTCTTTCTCAATATTCCGGATCTCCATAAGAGGGGTTCTTCCTATCAGTTCCTCAACGCTTTTATAAATTCTCTCTGCCATAAAATACCGCCTTTCTTGTATTTCCTAGTAATTCTATAGGAATAGTATATCATTTAGGATTGTTTGTCAACCTTTCTCTTAAAAGTTTTAAAACTTATACAATCATGATCCCCCTTGTCGAGCATATTACAAAAAAAGATCCCGGAAACAGATCTTTTTCACCTGTTTCCGGGACCCTTCTTTTAGATAGGAAAAGTTATGGCAAGATTCTTATTATCCCTCGATGGAAATATATTTCTTCTCTTCTACTTTCTTCGGATCTTCTTTCGGAACTGTCAGTTTCAGGATACCATCCTCAAACTTAGCATGAATGTCTTCCTGCTGAACATCCTCGCCTACATAGAAGCTTCTGCTCATGGTTCCTGTATAACGCTCCCTGCGAATGTATTTGCCTTCTTTGTTCTGCTCGTCATTGTTTGCACCTTTGGTAGCGCTGATGGTCAGATAACCGTTCTCCAGTTTCGCTGTAACTTCATCTTTCTTATATCCAGGAAGATCAATGTCCAATTCATAAGCATTGTCTGTCTCTTTGACATCTGTCTTCATAATGTTCTTCTCAGTCTTTCCGTATGCCGGAGTCCTTCTGAAAAATTCTCTCTCAAATGGGAAATCCATAAAATCATCAAATAAACTTTCTCCAAAAATACTAGGTACTAACATAAGTCATATCTCCTTTCAATAGACATCATATTATTTATTTTAGCACTTTGGACAGATCCAAGTGTTGCTTTCGGAACTCAGGAACCTTTCTTTTTATCTCTTCCTTTGTTCTATATGTAATATAGCACGTATTATTAGCACTGTCAAGTATTGAGTGCTAACATTTTTTATATTTTTTTGCAAACCCAGTAAAATCAAGGGTTTGCAAGCATTTTCCACTCTTGAAATTGTCATTTTTCTTAGGTTTGACACCA
>ERZ1090862.731-NODE-733-length-14779-cov-7.478742_pt1 | contig 14779 bp, 15 predicted proteins | sample MGYA00478481_ERZ1090862 | MGnify/ENA primary metagenome ERZ1090862 (study PRJEB33644, sample SAMEA5815745) | chicken gut metagenome | biome: Chicken; feature: Gastrointestinal Tract; material: Caecum | place: Ireland | collected 2019-01-01 | study: A study of the... | reverse complement strand
CCGACACCGGCCCGATGGTCAGCGTGCAGCCGGAGGGCTTGTCCGCGGCCGGCTGGGTCTGCACCCCGGCCATGGCAGCGTCGATCCAGCCGGTGACCTGTCCCGAGACCCCCACCCGGTCCGCCCGGTTGGTGATGCGGACACGGCCGTCGGCAACCTCGGCGCTCCAGGCGTAGTAGGTGCCGGTCACGGTGCCGGCGCTGCTGACAGCCACGCTGGACACATACAGCGGGCAGCGGGTCAGATGCAGCTCAGCGCCTGCCGCCAGTGCGGTGTCCGGCCGTCTGACGCTGGTATAGCTGCCCAGATGGGCACGGATTTTGTCATCGGCACAGGTGAAGTCCCCGTCCAGCCAGGACAGCGGGTTGGAGCGGTTGCCGCCCAGCCGCACCTCGAAATGCAGGTGGGGGCCGGTAGAATGCCCGGTGTTGCCCGAGTAGCCGATCAGCTGGCCCTCGGTGACGGACTGGCCAGATTTGACCAGGATGCGGCTCAGGTGGGCGTAATAGGTCTTAAGCGATTTGCCCTTGTAGTCGGCATGCCGGATGCGCACAATATTGCCATAGCTCTGGTTGCCGCTGGTGCTGTGGCCGTCCCAGGCCTGCACCCAGTCCACAGTGCCGGGCTCGGCCGCATAGACCGGGGTTCCGGTTTCCGCCCGCAGGTCAATGGCCCGGTGCAGTCTGCCGTCGTTGTAGGTCCAGCCGGCGGTGAGTACATGCTTTGCCAGGGGCCAGGCCATCAGGACCAGGGCGCCCTCCGTATGATCGGTAAATCTCATGTTTTCTCCTTCCTGTGGCCATCAGGCGGTCCGCTTCCACACATAGACCGCCAGATAAGGCGGCATGTTGTTGTGCGCCTGCCCGCTGCCGAACGACATACTGACTGTGGCGTTTCGTGTGCTGGTGCTGGATTTTTCCGTGTTGGTCGGCGCCGGAATCGGGTCGGACCGGCTGAACACGCCGCTGGACGTGCCCAGCACACCCCACGCATTGCCGGATGACGTACCGCCGAAAGTACCGCTGATCTCCGGCAGTTCCGCCTCGGTCAGGGTGTGGGTTGCCTCGCCGCCGGTGCTGCCGGCCGTGTAGGAGCTGCTGGCCGCAAGCAGGAACCGACCCTGAATTCTCTCCCAGCTGCCGCCGAGGAAACTGGCCGGGCTTGTGGCGTTTGCGCTCATGTAGATGCTGCCCACGGGGTACACCAGGTTCAGCAGGCCGGAGGTCTGGACAAAGTTTGCGGGGTTGATGCTTTCTGCGTACTGCTGGGCCCGCTGGGCGCTTTGCGCTGCATTGGCCGCGGCAGTCGGCGCTTGCTGGATGGCCTGCAGATTTTCTGCCGCCGTCTGCACGTCAGAAATGTTTTCCCCCACGGCGTTGACGTCAGAAATGCTTTGCCCTACTGCCGTGACGTTTGCTCCGTTCTGAGCTACCGCACTGATGTTTGCGGCATTTTCTTGCACATACTGGATAGCCTGCTCGTTCTCGGTGATGATCTCCGCAGCCTTTTGTGTCTCGGCCACCAGTTGCTGGATGGTCTTGTACTCATCCGTGGACGCGATTGCGTCCTCCGGAATTGGGTTGGGGTCAATATCTAGCACAAAAAAGCCGGTTGCAGCGGTGCCGCCGTCAATGACGACTTCTACCACGGGCGACAGCTTGCCAATGCATACAGTCATCTGGACCGTGACCGCAATGTACACAGTTTGACGATCAGCAGACAGCCCGTAGGCGGGGTTATACACATATGTGCCGTCCGGTTTTGCCAATCGGATGTTGACCGCCGCTCCGTCCGGCACAGTGTACGGCTGGCCGTTGGCAGTCAGCGCCACCGCAATGATCGGAACCGTGGCATCGTACTGCACAAGGTGCACCACAGACGCCGGTGCGCGGTCGGTCAGGCTGACCTGCGCCGCGTGTTGGATGCTGATAGACGGCGGCGACTGTACCACCGTCGGGGTTGTGATAGTGTCCAAAATATCACCTCTTTAGGTGTGAGTAAGTACAGGGACGCCGTTGATGCTCCCCCACCTTACAGTATTGCCGAGGTAGTTTACCATGGGAAGGTTGACGTATCCGTTGCTGCCAAGCGTAATTTGAGACCCTGTTCCGTCGGCGTTTGCCACCAGAATAACTTGCGCTTTGGCTGTTTGCGCCTCTATTGTTCCGGATTTTATGGTTCCGCTGCAATTGCCGCCAGAGTCCGCTCCGCATTCGATAAAGGACGGCTGCACCTGCGTGACCTGAGAACCGCTTCCCATGGTCCCGTTTGCGTTTACATTTCCGGAAAATACTTGCAAAATTCCGATAGACTGGTTGGTGCCGGTAACATAAGTCCGAAGCCGTAAGTTTTTGCCGTCCAGGATTTGCTGCACGGCGGCCCAAATGTCTAAAGTGTAGTCTCCGGATGTGCTGACAACGTGGTCGGCGATCAGATTGATCACATCGACCAAGGCAGCGTTGAGGGTGCCGGCGGTAATGAAATCGGCATACAGCCCGACGCCAAGAGCAGCGCCCATTTCAAAGGGGCCGTCGTAGCCGTTCTGGCTGGCACCCCATCCCTCATAATTGAACCGCCATACTTTCACGGCCTGAGCCGGATCAGGGTTGTCAGCAATGTACAAGGTATCCGGTTCGCCGTCGCCGTTGGTGTCCAGCAGGCGAACGGATCCGCCTTTGGCGCCCATAATGGCGGCGGCAATGGAATTTGCAATCTTCTGCACGGCGCCGGAAGTCGGTCTCTGCTGAATCTGCTGTTGCTGATTGGCGATCGTGTCCGCAATGTTAGTGCGGACTTCTCCGATCTCCACGGATTCATACCGTTCCAGCAGCACGTCGGTGACGATCTTGACGATTTTCGCCTTTGCCGAAACGCCCAGTTTTTCATATTCCACCGTGACGGTGTCGCACAGATCGCATTTTTCCAGTAGCACAAGGTTCTTGTACTGCTCGGTTTGCTCCAGCTGCACAAAGCTGACGGTCAGGCTCACAGTGGGCACGCCGATATCGTTGCTCTGCACATAGGTCTGGGCGCGTTCCAGCAGCTGCTGCGGAGTGGGTGCGTCCTGGAAATCCTGGGAAAAGTCCACGGGGATGATTTTCTGCCTGTCGTATGTGCCGGGCGCATAAACGATTTTGGGATCGCACGTCACAATTGTGGAGCCGTCTGTGGATGCCCAGTAAGGGTAAATTCCGGTGGTCGCGTTGTAGATGTTGCGCTCCTGCTCCAGATCAGTCAGGTTTTTACCGTACCGGATGGATACGCCATTGTCCTGGCCGCGCTGGTCATACAGCTTGACGGAAAAAGCGTCAAACTCATACTCACCGCCATATACATCCAGGATGCTGCCAGTCTGGCCGCCCAGTATGTTGCTTGTAGCGCTGGGAACCGATACCGCAAAGTCAGCTACCGTTGTTTTGTTGGTCCAGAAAGTGAAATTACTGGGAATAGCAGCATTGCTTTGCAGTCCGGCCATAGCAGCGGGGGCGTTGGCGGCGGTAAAGGGATTAAGGGGGACAAAAGCTAGGTCATATCGGATGTGCCGAGCGTTGATAGTCACAAGGCCATTGATCGGTTTGGAAGTGCGGTAGATCCGGAAAGGCTGCGGTCCACGGTATGGGCTAGGGATGGCATACAGGATGCAATCGTCCCCGATGTCGGCATAGTGCTGGCCGGTAATTGGGTATTGCATTTCCAGCTCATAGGTGCCATTGCGCTCTTCGGTTACCTTGCAGCTGGTGGCGTCGGCCAGAACGCCCAGGCCTTGAGTTTCAAAGGTTGTGGCCGTTTTGGGAAAAAGAATCGGCTTCACAGGCTCCACCACCTCGGTGTAATTTGTACGGCGGTAATATCGCCGGAAAAGGAAACAGCGGTTTCCCCGGCCTGAAGGACCGGGTAACCGCCGCTCACTTGAACATTGTTGTTGAGATTGGTAGCAGGCTCTCTCCAATAGGCGTCCTGCGTTTCACTGTCCAGCATAATCCCGCCGGGCATGTCTGAGATGGTAAAGGTGCTACCGCCCACAGTCAGAGAGCCGTCCCCGGTTCCGGTGACCTGGATCAGAGGCAGCGCCGGCTGCCAGGCGTTGAAAAGGCTTTGCCCGGATTTCACCGCGATTGGATTCTGTCCACTTTTCAACCATCGTTGCGGCTGGCAGTCGAATTCCAAAGTGGCCCGGCCGGCCATAAGCATCCAGTTTTCCACATCAATAGGGCCGGCGAACAGGGCCAGGCGGAAAACTTCCGGATCATAGGTGTCTTCCAGGCGCTGGTATCCGGTTCCGGACAGAATCCATCGGGCGATGTCCCGGGCAGCCCTGGCCGTGCCCCGGCGCTTGTCCATAAACCACACCTCGTAGGCCTGCGTGCAGTTCCCATAAGCACCGGTGTCAATGACAAGATCTCCGCTGCGGCCGGGAATAGAAATTTTTGACAAAACTCGCTGTCCGGTAGAAATAGACGGACATTTCTCGATGGTCAGCCCTTTATCGATGCTGCGGGCGCCGTTGAAATAAAAGTAGCTTCTCATATATTAAAAAGCCGCTCCCTTCTGGTTTGCCAAAAGCTGAATACGATACGCAACCGCACGTGCAAGCTGATCTACATCCATTCCAGGAGCAGCCTGCACGGTGATTTGCACGCCGCCCAAGTTGACCGCGCCAGAAGATTTTCCGGAACCGGAAACATTGATGTTGGGCTGCATATAGCTTGTTGCTGCATCCAGAGCATCCTCAAGCTGCCAGGCGTTTTGCCTGATTCCGCGAGCCATGCCGGCCATCATATCCGGCATCCAGCTTTCGTATTCGCGCAAAGGTCCGACATCCGGGCGAGAAAAGTGGAGCCAGCTGGTCACGAGGCCAGCGACGCTCGAAACGGCACTCCGCACTTGCCCTATTCCGTCGCTGATCCCATTTGCAAACTTACTTATCATATCAGACGCCCACTGGTACGCGGACGACGGCAAATTTTTGAAGAACTTTACCGCATCATTAAAGCCGTTTACAATTCCGACGGATGTCTCTGTGGACCACTGTACAACAGACTGATACCACTGAGCGATATCTTCCATTGATTCCCATCCGGCTTTCGACAAATCGGAAAAGAACTGAATAACGTTTTTAATGGCGTCCATCTCTGCGGAATTTAAATTATCGTAAAATTCAATGATTGGCTGAACATAAGGCTGGATTTCAGACCACGCGGTTTGCAACTTTGTTTTGTATTCTTCGAATCTGGAGCTCAACTGGTTCCACAGCTCAATCTCGCTTTGCACTCTTCCTCCGATATAGTCAAAAAACGACTGTATGTATGGGCTGATCTGAGTGCCTATTTCCTGAAGCGTTGTTTTTGCGTTTGTAAGGAAACCCGTTATTTCATCTCCATGATTGGTGACAAAATCTCCCGCCGCCTGAATGGCTCCAGAGATTCCGTTTACAGTCGATGTAATGATGTCCGATCCGCCACTGTTCAGCAGTGACGTGATAATCCCCTCGATCGTCGCTTTTAGGTTTCCGATTGAGCCTTCTACCGTGTCCACAGATGTGGCAGCTTCCCGAGCCGCGTCACTTTGCCCAAGCTCAAGGATTGCAGCATTAAATTCCTCCGCAGATATCTGCCCTTGCTCCATCGCTTCGCGGAAGTTTCCGGTGTAAGCGCCCGCATCAAGCATCGCTTTTTGAAGCACTCCAGAAGCGCCCGGAATCGCGTCAGTGAGCTGATTCCAGTTTTCCGTGGTAAGTTTTCCAGCCCCCGCCGTCTGAGTCAAGACCATGGCTACGCTTTGGAATGTATCGGCATTTCCGCCGGCAACTGCATTCAAATTGCCGGCCGCTTCTGTAAGCTCTTCAAAGTTGTCAACGCCATTTGCCCCGAGCTGCGCCACGGTGTTTGAAACTGTCTCAAGATCATAGACCGTTTTGTTGGCGTATTCCTGCATGTCGCTCATGGTTCTGCTGATCGTTGAATCGTCGAACCCGGCGAACTTCATCGTGTTTTTAAATTTTTTTAAACCGTCTGAAGCGGAAATTGCATCTCCAGCAAGATCCTGCAAAGCGCTTGCAATATTTCCCACAAAGTCAGCGGCAAGGTTTCCAACAAAAGATCCCTTTACAATGTCAATAAAAGAGGTTGCTGATTTTGACGCATTGTCAAATGCATCGGACACATCATCCAAAGGGTTTTCTGTCTGCTTAAGCTCACGCTGCATTTTGTTGAGCTCGCTTGTGGCCTCGTTCACAGCCTGCTGCCACTTCTGCGTGCGGCTGTCCGTGTCTCCAAACTCTTTTGCCGCAGCGGAAAGCCCTTGCTGAAGCTTTTCAAGCCGTTGCGACTGTGTGGCAATCTGCTTGTTCAGCACGCCGGCCTGCGCTGTAAGCGATTCCTGGCTTTTGTCGTTCGCGTCAAAAGAGCTGGTAACAACTTTCATTTCGGACGCGAGTGTTTTTTGCTGCTGAATCAGGTCATTGATTTCTTTTCTGAATTTGGCTTCTCCGTCAATGCCGATTTTGGGACCGATGTTCACGGCCACCTATATCACCTCGCGTTCGTCTCGTCACTAGAATAGCGAATTTTTTGTTTTGCTCCGTTTGCAATAGCGGCACAGGCACAAATATCCTGGATTTCTCCTGGCGTGGATGTCATGGATTCCGCCCAAGAAAGCCCGGAACGCATCCCGGCAGATATTAGCCACGCCGTGTTAGGCTTCACGGCGTGGCGTCTGCGTTTTTTCCTTTTGCGGGCTCAACCTCGACAGTGATGGTGTTTCCTTCTTTCAGGGCTGCGATAACGGCCTTCGATACGTTCGCCATGTCTTTCGGGTCAAGGGCAGCGGCAATGTCCTCGGCACAGGGCGTTTCACGTCCGGCATATTCGTTGCCCATAGACTTGCTGCGCACCCGCTCCCTGTCTTCGTAGGCTTTGCACATAACCGCCGCGCAAAATGCCATGTTCGCCATCATTGCGGCAACATCCTCAGAGTTGAACGCGAGCTCGATCTTCTCGATCCCGCCAAATCGTTTGGCGATTTCGGACTGCGCTGCCACAGTATAGGCCAGAGGATACTCGTGGCCAAAAATAGTGATGCTGGTCATAGTTCCCCCCTTATTCCTCGGTGCCGGGCTGGCTCAGAAATGCCTTAACTGCGTTGTATGCATCCGCCTCAGTGTCAAAAGGCGTGCTTGCCACATAACGCCACGCATGATTTCCGTTCAGGCTGCGCATGATGGTGGCAGTAAGCTCCTGGGTCTGCCAGTCGATGCTTTCGCCCTGGGTCTCTGCAGATTCGCTGGGCAGCGCCATCTTGATGCGGGGCAGGACAAAGCCGATATACTTTACATCGCCGCCGTCCATGACCTTTTTTACATGGCCATAACCGATGTCCGGCGGATTTGCATCGTCATCGTAAGCATCCCACTGCGTGGTGCTGACTTCCTGCTGGTTCGTCAGGCCGAGAACCATTTTTGCGGCAGTGGCGGACAGGTAGTTGACCGTGATCGTCGCCTCACCGGAGGTGAAAACGCCAGATTCCGTCTCATCGACTTTGTTGTCTGCGTAGAAGTCGTTATCGTCGGCAACTTCAATGCTGTCTGAGTAGCTGACGCCTCCGCCAAGGTCCATGCCGCCGGAATAGCTATCCTTGCCGCTAGCGCCGCTGTACAGGGCGACGTAGGGCTTGGAGTAACCGATAGTTACCATGCTGTTCTCCTTTCCGTGTCCACTGTGGACACAAAAAAAGCGGACGCGCCCGGTGTTCCGGGCCGTATCCGCTGTGGTTATTCTTGGTCGATCGCTTCGATCTTTTCGTCGATGGTCACCTGGGCCGCCTTTATAGCCTTTTGCCGCGTGGCGTTGACCGCCGGGCGCATGAAGGGCGTCTTGTCGCGGTATTGGCTGCCGCTCTCGGTCACCCGGGCCATCAGGGCATTGGGCTGCCCCTTGGGGTACTTTTTGGTTTTGATGCTGTTGTAGCCGTCAAAGCCCAATTTTACATTGAGGTATCCGTTGTCGTTTTGCAGGGGCGCCACGCCAAAGCCGTCCAGCAGGCCCTGCTTTTCCGGCTCGCTCAGGCGGCTCTTGCCCTTCTTGTACGTGGCGATGTTGGCCTCGTTGCTCACCGCAGGCAGCGCCTGGATGTTAGCGCGGACCTTGTCCGCCACCACCTTGGCCATCTCGTACACTGCCTCGCCGATCATCTCATCGGTGACAGCGTTGATGCTTTGCAGGTAGGCGATGTAGCTGTCCAGCCCCTTGCCTACGATCCATTTTGCCACCCGTCACACCTCCATCGGCACCTGCCACACCCACTCGTAGTGCCAGGTGCCTGTATCATCCTCAAACTGCACGCTGTTCAGGTACCAGGCTATGGTCCCGTCGGCGTCCAGGGCGGCCTCAAACTGCCCAGCCCAGGGGTCGAACTCCTGCGGGGTGTACAGGTCGGTGGTGCCTTCCACCGCCCGCTCCGCATGGCGGTCGCCTGCCATGAAGTCGTTGCGGCCATCTTCCATCCAGACAAAATACCGCGATTCCTGCATCGCCTGCCCGTGGCTGACCTTGTCGGTCACCGCTGTATGGCAGGCGATAATGCGGTCACTCCACTTCATCGTCCGGCACCTCGTATTTCTGCTCGATCTTGGTCAGCGTGATATCCTGCGACGCCGGGTACACGTCGGTGACCGTCTGCACAAGGTCGATGCCGTACTGCTTGCCGCTCTCGGTCACCGCTATGTCCTGGTTGGTCACGTTCCCGTACCGGGGTGTGCGGATCACCCGCTCGATCTGGATCTGGTTCTGCTGCCCGGTGTAGTACCGCTGGATGCCCAGCCGCTGCTCCTCATACCGCAGCACGCATTTCAGCGTCAGGGCGGGCACCGGCTGGTAGCCCGGTTGCGCGCTGTTGGTCACGGTGTAGATCTTCACCACGCCGTCGCCAAAATTCTGCGTCACCCCGTTGTCAGTCCGGGGCCTGTAAGGCGCTTTCCACGGCATAATCGCTCACCATGCTTTCCTGCTGCGCCGTCAGGATCAGCGCCTGGTAGTTGCTCTCGAACACATCCAGGGCGCTGTCCCGCGCATAGCGCACATACTCCATCAGCAGGGTGCGGGGCATGCCGTCCGCCTCGTAGTCGGGCTGGCCGCCCAGCTTGCCGTCCAGGTAGGCGGCGGCCGAGGCGATCAGCCCGGAGATTTTGGCGTTGGTAGCCTCGTCATCCCACGTGATGTTGAGGTAGTTTTTTACGTCCGCCAGCAGGTCGGCGGGTACACTCTCCCGCGTGATCATTCGCCCAGCGTGGCGGTCACGGTGATGGTGTAGGTCTGGTTGGTCGTACCGTCGGCGGCCGTGACCTTGACCTTGACCGTATTCTCGCCGTTGGCCCACTGGATCGCCGCGCCGTTATTGTAGGTATCCACTTCTTCCGTGTCGTGGGTGTTGGTGATCTCGATGGTAGCGCCGGCGTCGGCAGGCACTGCGTTGATCACGTTGCTGGCGTTGGTGGTCGTGGCGGTATAGGTGGTAGTGGCCGCCGCAAACGCCGGACTCAGCTTGGCTGCACCCAGGCTCAGGCTCGCCAGATCGTCGTTGGTGGAAGCCGCGGGCGGGGTCACGCTGGTCACCTGCAGGGTGGCCGGGGTCAGGCCGCTGATATCCAGCACCAGGAAGCTGTTGTTGTCCATCGGGAAGCCGTTGGCGTACAGCTTGATCAGATAGACCCGGTTGTCCTCCAGGAACTGGTACTGGTCGCTGTACTCGATGCGGCCTTCCCGGGCCATGCCCACGCCCGCAAAGTACTTGTAGGCCAGGCCCAGGATAGCCTTGCCCCTGGGCAGCGCGATGGACTGCGCCACGTTGGTCTGGTAGGGCAGCACGTTGTTGACGTAGGTGCCCTGGGGCGTCATGATGGTGGTGGCGGGCATGACTTTCTCGAAGTAGTCCTGCGGGTTGACGATGAGGATCACATCCCGCACGGTGCGGGGCTTGCCCGCGGGGTCCACCGCCAGCAGGCTCAGCAGCCGGCCGTAGGTGGACGGATGGAAGTTGGGAACCGCCACCGCAGCCTTCTCGGGGTAGACGCCGCCGGTCACGGTCACGTTGGGGCCGACCTGGCGATCCATACCGATGGGCTGGTCGTTGCCGTTGCCGCTGACGATGCCGTACTCCAGGCCGTTGGCCAGGGCCTCATACAGCAGCTGGCGCACAAAATTGTCCAGCCATTCGGGGCCGAGTTCCAGGGTGGCCTTGCATACCGGGATGAAGGCGGACAGCTTCAACAGCGTGGTCTTGACGCTGACGAAGTTCGCCAGCAGTTCCTGCACGATGGAGCCGCACAGCTTGCCCCACAAAGCCTGCTGGATGCCGTTCTCGCTCATCAGCATCTCCACCACGCCGGACGTGTTGGTGAAGCTGATGCGGGACAGCAGCGGGTGGCTGGTCTGCAGTTCATCAAAGACGGCGTTCAGCACGGTGGTGGGCAGGACCAGGTCGCTGTTGATCAGGGCCTGTTTGGGGTCCTCCGCCTTCATGGCGGTGCTCAGGGCCTGGTAGTACTTGCGCTCGGCGCTGGTCAGCTGGCGCACGCCGCGCTCGGCCAGGGCCTGGCGGTCGGCGGCCTGCTGGGCTTCCTCCAGGTAGACCTTGTTCTTGGCCTCCACGTCCTGCGCCACGCACTGGATCATTTCGCCAAAAGCCTGGTCATACTTCTCCTTGTCGTTATCGGCCAGGGCCTGCATCAGCCGCTCGCGGATCTCGCTGCGGCTCAGGGTCAGATCGTTGCTTCTCATGGGTATCTCCTTTCAGATCATGTTTTTGATTTGGTCGGCCAGCGTGGCCGGGCGCGGGGCCGGTTCCACGGGGGCGGTGTTGGTCGGGGGCACAGTGGCCGGTGCGGCGGGCTTGTCCACCTGCAGTACCCGCTGCATGACAGCCCGTTTTGCATCCTGAGCGATGGGCAGCGCCCCATCGGAGGTGATGGAGGTTGCCAGCCCGCAGTCCAGGGCCTGAGCGGGCGTCATCCAGGTCTCGGCCTGCATCAGCTGGCGTACCTGGTCGGCGTCCATGCCCGTGCGCTCCACAAAGGCGTTGATGCCGATCTCGGTCATTTTCTCCGCCTCATCGGCGGCCGCCCGCAGGTCGCTGGCGTAGCCGCTGGCCGCCACCATCACCTGGTGGAAGTAGTAGGCGCTCAGGCTGGAAGCGATGCGCTCATCCCCGGCCAGGAAGGGGAAAAGGGCCGCGCTGGCCACAAAGCCGTCGCCGTAGGCGACGATCTTGGCCGGGTGCTGCCGCAGGGCGTTGTAGATCGCCCACCCCTCCGATACCGACCCGCCGTAGCTGTCGATGTGTACGCGGATCTCGTCCACGTCCAGGTTTTTGATCTGGTTCACGATGCTCATGCCGGACGCCTCGCCCAACTCGGCCCAGGGCCAACTCACAATATCCCCGAAGATGTAGATGTCGGCGCCGCGGTCCAGCTGCTGGATCGCAAAAAACTGCTTGTTTTTCATCTGTTTCACCCCCCTCCGAGTGTTCTCGTCTGTTCGCCCATCGTCGAGATATTCAGCGTCATATAGTGTGCGTCGGCCCATTCCTCGTCGATGGGTTCCTGGTTGGCTGCCCTCAGCACGTCGTTGAGGGAGAAGATGCCGCTGCCCACCACCTTCTCGATGTTGGCAGCGTTCTCGAAGATGTCAAAGTGGATGATGCTGGAACTGTCCACCCGCACATAGCTGCCGGTGCTCCATGCCTCGTATCCGTAGCGCTTGCGGTTGATTTCTTCCTGGATCTGGTCGCACAGCGGATCGATGACGTAGGTCAAAAACCGCCGGTTGGCGTCGGCGGTTCCCTCCACCGCCCCGTTGACCAGCACCACCGGGATGCCAAAAGCCCGGGCCGTCATGTTGAACACATCCTCCACCAGCTTGCGGGTCTCATCGCTGGTGGCGCTGCCGCCAAAGTTCTGCACCTCATACTGGTAGCCGTCGAACTCGGGCAGCACGCCGTTGGCCCCCTTCAGGTAGGGGACCACCTCTTTCTGCAGCTTCTCGGCAAACGCCTCGGCAAAACCCGGCTTTTGGGATTCTATGGTGCCGACGTGGACCTTCAGGTGGGCGCCGTTGCGGGTGGTGTAGTAGATCTCGGCGGCGTCCAGCATTTTTGCGTAACTCTGATATAGTGCATCCAGCAGCGGCTTCACGTTGGCAGCGTTCAGCCGCAGGTGGAGCACATCGCCCTCCCGGAATGTTTTGGTATAGGTCAGCTGCCCCACCTGCACGTCTGTGTATTCGTTCTGCTTTTGGGGCCAGCCGCCCTCCATGCTCCAGCTGTCGGCGCACACCAGCCCCTCGATTCCACTGCGGGACCGCGTGGGGATGATGAGCGCCTCGTTTGTGGCGTACAGCTGGTAGACGACCTTGTGCCAGAAGTCTGTGCTGTTGTGGTTGGTGTTGGGCTCGAGGTTGAGCATGTAGTACTCCCGGTCCCGCACTTCCTCGCCCCGCCGGTAGGTGCGGAACTCGCACCGGCCAATGGCGTTGGCGATCATATCCACACAAGCCTGGAAACAAAGGTCCCGCACCGCATACTCCCGCGCCGCCGCAAAGAGGTCGGTGCAGTCCACGTTGACGGTGGTGGTTTTCGCCGTTTTGTTGATGAGCCACTCGAAAAATCTGATTGCCATACTTCACCCCCTTCACGGCACAAAAAAAAGAGCCTGCACTTTTCGGGGTTTCCGAAAAATACAGGCTCAAAGGCTCACGAAATATTATGTTTTATTCAGGCTTCCAGACGGCGGCGTCTTTCGGCCAGCAGCACTCGCCGCGCCAGTTGCAGCGCTTGCCGTCGGCCCGGCGCTGCTTGCAGACGACAAACACGCCCCGGGCGCCCGGCGCTACCGGGTGGATCTTCTTGCCGCACTGCGGGCAGCAGAACCACACTTTCCCGTTGATTTCTTTCAGCATAGTGCACCTCAAAATACAATAGCCCCTAAGGGCGGCAGTTCCACCGCCTGACCGTTGCCTAGGCAGGGTTCCACCACCATGGACGCCACCAGCGCCATGAAGGGGTCGGTTTTCCGGCTCTTGGCCTCGATCTTTGCGTAGACGAAATTGCCGGTGTCCACACCGGCGCTGCGGCTGCTGCGTACCCGCTTGGTGTTGTTCACCGCCCACCGCAAGCAAGGGTTGTTTCCCCAGTGGAAAAGCCCCCGGTCAAAGCAGTTCTGGATGATGGGGTCCACCTGCATGATGTCGGAGGGCCGCACCAGCTTCACGCGGCTCTTGTCGGCAGCGTCAAAGCCGATGCGCCGCATTGCCTCGGCCACCATAGTCCATCGGAAATGGTCCAGCGCCATCATGCGGATGCTGTAGCGCGTGGCCGCCTCGGCGATATACTGGGCCAGCAGGTCGGGGTTGATGCTCACATCCTGCACCACAGTCACGATGCCGTCCCGCGCCCACTGCTGCCAGGGTGCTTTCACCCGGCTCAGTGTCTTGGACTGGGCACAGATCCAGGCGTGGTTGAGGTCGTACCGTTTCTCCCCGCGCCGGAAATGCAGGTTGACCGCCGCCCAGTCTGACAACTCAGCGTAGTCAAGCCCCACCGTGCAGGCCCATCCGGCCAGGTCAGGCAGCGGCTTTTTGGTTGCCAGCACCTTCTCGTAGTCGGTGACCGATACTTCCTTGAAGCCCGCCCGGATGCCCATGCGCTTGGTCAGAAAATCGGCGTTCTGTTCCGGGTGGTCGCACCAGTCCCGGTACTCGTCCTCGATCTCCTGCAGCAGATGCGGCATATAAGCTAGGGAGGGGTTCGCCATGTACCAGTTTTCAGGATCGTGTACCTGGTCCTTCGATTCAAGGCAGCAGATGAACGGCAAGAATCCATTGTCAGGTTCCCCCTCAAAAAGAATGCGACGGCCCCGGGCCAGGTAGTCATCCAACGGCCCGTCGTTCACTTCCCCATTGGAGGTGAAGATCCCCACGCGCGGCTGCGCCACCTTGCCCTGCCCCGTGATAAACACCTTGATGTTATCGTAGTTCTGGTAGGCGTGGACCTCGTTGAAGATGGTCTTGCCGGACCGCATGCCGTCCCGGCCTTTGGGGTTGTTGGTACGCCCCTTGATGCAGCCTTTGTTGCGGCGGCCCTGCACGACCTCTTTCGTGTGGTAGTAGAATTTATTCAGCTTTGTCTCGGTCCCCGGCGTTTCCAGCGTCTCGATGATGTCCAGCACCGGGCGCATGGCCTGCTCCTCGTTGTTGGCGCAGATATCCACATCGTAGTGCCCCACCGGGTTGTAAGGCGATACCGCGGCAAACGCATCAAAAGCGATGGTCCCATCCTTGCCCGCGCCGCGTCCCAGCATGGAAAACAGCGTCTTCCACCGCGGGGTCACGTCGGCCTTGTAGGTGCAGTCCCACAAGGCGATCAAAAACTCCTGCCAAGGAAAGAGCTTTTTGAAGGGGAAGTACTTTGCCAGGCTCAGGTAGTGCCGCAGCTGTTCTTCATCTACATAGAGGTCCTCGCTTTCAAAAACTTTTTGGATATAAGCCACCAGGCTGTGCTGCTCTTTACAGCAGCGGTGCGGCCCGGTTTCCACCAGGTTGATATAGTTTTGTACCTCTGCGGGGATCTTACAACTCATCGTCATCACCGTCCGACGGCTTGGCGCTGGCGGCCTGTTCCTTGAAGCCCAGGGCCGCCCAGACACTCAGCATTTGGGACGATACTCGCACCAGTTTCTCCACGCTTTTGTTGTCGGTGGTGCCCCGCTGGTTGGCGCCGTTCTGGTACTCCA
>ERZ1090862.727-NODE-729-length-14823-cov-6.148564_pt1 | contig 14823 bp, 13 predicted proteins | sample MGYA00478481_ERZ1090862 | MGnify/ENA primary metagenome ERZ1090862 (study PRJEB33644, sample SAMEA5815745) | chicken gut metagenome | biome: Chicken; feature: Gastrointestinal Tract; material: Caecum | place: Ireland | collected 2019-01-01 | study: A study of the... | reverse complement strand
GAACTTACGCCTCGCACAAGGGCACTGTTTGGTGTGTTACACGGCACCATTCAAACAATATTTTCAGAATGTTCAAAAAGGATGCTGCAAAACTCTGCCTGCAGCATCCTTTGTCTCACAATTTTAATCGTTGTTTTATTTTTTCTTACTGTTCGTGTAATTAACAAGCCCGCCTGCCACGATCAGTTTCTGCATGAATTCCGGGAACGGCTGTCCCTGAAATTCAGTGCCTTTCGTCAGATTGTAGATCTTTCCACTGTCAAAATCCACTTCCACTTCATCGCCGGCTTCAATATTCTTTGCAGCTTCCGGACACTCAATAATCGGAAGTCCTATGTTGATGGCATTACGGTAGAAAATCCTTGCAAATGTCTCCGCGATGATACAGCTTACCCCTGCCGTCTTAAGACAGAGCGGCGCATGCTCTCTGGAAGAACCACATCCAAAGTTCTTGTTTGCAACGATCATGTCACCAGGCTGTACCTTTTTGACAAAATCAGGATCAATATCAGCCATGGCGTGGCTTGCAAGCTCCTGCGCATCAAATGAGTTCAGGTATCTTGCGGGAATGATCACGTCTGTATCTACGTTGTCTCCATATTTAAACACATGTCCCTTTGCTCTCATTTCGCCTCACCTACTTTCTCCGGATTTGCGATATATCCTGCAATGGCGCTTGCCGCCGCTACCTCCGGCGACGCAAGATAGATCAGAGAATCCACATGTCCCATACGTCCCACAAAGTTTCTGTTCGTGGTGGATACACATTTCTCGCCTGCTGCCATAACTCCCATGTGTCCGCCCATGCACGGTCCGCAGCTCGGCGTATTGACTGCACATCCGGCATCCACGAAGATTTCCAGAAGTCCTTCTTCAATGCACTGCTTATAGATTTTCTGAGTCGCCGGAATGACCATAACACGCACATCCGGGTGTACTGTATGTCCTTTCAGGATGGCAGCGGCCTTCCTCATATCCTCCATACGGCCATTGGTACAGGATCCGATAACAACCTGATCGATCTTGATCGGTTCCATCGCTTCCACTTCATCGATGGTCTTTGCATTTCCCGGAAGATGCGGGAATGCCACAGTCGGCCGGACTTCCGAGAGATCAATGTTGATTACTTCATCATACTGAGCATCCTCATCTGCCTCATAGATCGTATACGGTTTCTTTGAGTGCTCTTTCATGTAAGCTTCCGCTTTTTCATCCACCGGGAAGATTCCGTTCTTCGCGCCCGCTTCAATCGCCATATTCGCCATTGTAAAGCGGTCGTCCATGGACAGGTTCGCAATTCCGTCCCCGGTAAACTCCATGGATTTATAGAGAGCTCCGTCCACACCGATCTTTCCGATGATATGGATGATGATATCTTTTCCGCTCACGTATTTTCCCGGTTTTCCGGTCAGAACAAATTTGATCGCACTGGGAACTTTAAACCAGATTTCTCCTGTCGCCATACCGGTCGCCACGTCTGTCGTTCCCATTCCTGTGGAAAACGCTCCCAGCGCTCCGTATGTACATGTATGGGAGTCTGCGCCGATAATGCACTCTCCCGCTACGACAACTCCTGCCTCCGGAAGGATTGCATGCTCCACACCGGATTTTCCCTGCTCAAAATACCAGGTCAGTCCCTGTTCCTTCGCATACTCGCGGATCGCTTTAGAGTTCTCTGCGGATTTGATATCCTTGTTCGGAGTAAAATGATCAGGCACGAACACGACCTTGTCCTTGTCAAATACATGATCCGACATCTGTTTGATAATAGGCAGCGCCATCGGTCCGGTAATGTCATTTGCCATGACCACATCAAGCTTTGCCTCGATCAGCTGACCCGCCTCAACAGAATCCAGTCCCGCATGGGCAGCCAGTATCTTCTGAGTCATTGTCATTCCCATAGGAATCAGCCTCCTTTAATTGTTTATATTTTCTGACAACTTTCTCCAAAAGTACACGGCACCTTCGAAGAATATTTTCAGAATATTCCTACTTCTTTGCGATATATCCTTTTGCCGTCAGCGCCTCTGCGCACAGCACAGCTCCGCCGGCAGCTCCTCTGACTGTATTATGAGAAAGTCCGATAAACTTATAGTCAAACATAGTGTCCTCTCTCAGACGGCCGATAGAAACACCCATTCCTTTCTCGTAGTCAACATCCATTGTCACCTGGGGACGGTTGTCCTCCTCCAGATACTGGATGAACTGCTTCGGCGCGCTGGGAAGTCCTGCCTCCTGCGGGAAACCTTTGAAGTTTACAAGTTTCTCGATAAGCTGCTCTTTCGTCGGTTTCTTCTCAAAATTGATAAATACTGCGGCAGTATGTCCGTTCAGCACCGGGACACGCACGCACTGGCATGTGATCTTCGGAAGATCCGCCTTTACGATCTGTCCGTTCTCCACTTTACCGAGCACACGCAGCGGCTCCTGCTCGCTCTTTTCTTCCTCGCCGCCGATGTAGGGGATAATATTTCCTTCCATTTCCGGCCAGTCTTTGAAAGTCTTTCCTGCTCCGGAGATTGCCTGGTATGTTGTAACGACCAGTTCTTTCGGGCCGAATTCTTTCCACGCCGCAAGACAGGGAGCATAGCTCTGAATGGAGCAGTTCGGTTTTACTGCAATGAATCCTCGTGTTGTTCCGAGACGTTTCTTCTGATCCGGGATCACGTCAAAATGATCTGAATTGATCTCCGGCACGACCATCGGCACGTCCGGTGTCCAGCGGTGCGCGCTGTTATTAGAGACAACCGGCGTCTCTGTCTTTGCATACTCTTCCTCGATCGCCTTGATCTCCTCTTTTGTCATGTCCACTGCGCTGAACACAAAATCCACAGTAGAAGCAACTTTCTCCACTTCATTGACATTGAGGACTACAAGCTTTTTCACGGCCTCCGGCATAGGAGTATCCATTTTCCAGCGTCCGCCTACCGCTTCCTCATATGTCTTTCCTGCAGAACGGGGGCTTGCAGCTACTGTCACAACCTCGAACCACGGATGATTCTCAAGCAGTGAAATAAATCTCTGTCCCACCATTCCTGTTGCACCAAGAATTCCAACTCTTAATTTCTGATCCATTTTATTTCTCCTTTTCAAATGTATTTTTCTACCTGTCATTAAGGATCTGACTGATCATGCAGATCCGGCTGTATCATTCTGCCGCAAGATATGCTTCCTCTGCAGCGATCACCTTTTCCATTGCCGCTTTTCCGGGGGCACCGATGGTGTTTCTCGTCTCCACACAGGTTTTCATACTGATCGCGTCATAGATATCGTCCTCAAACACTGGCGAGATTGCCTTGAATTCGTCCAGCGTCATATCGTCCAACGCGATCTTCTTCTCCAGACAGTACAACACCAGTCTGCCCACAATACCATGGGCATCCCGGAAAGGAACTCCATGGTTCACCAGGTAATCCGCCGCGTCCGTGGCATTGGTGAATCCATGCTTCGCGCTCTCCTCCATCCGTTCCTTATTGAACTTCATGGTCTTAAGCATTCCCGTAAACAGTGCCAGACATCCCTTTGTCGTGTCAATGGCATCAAATACGAACTCCTTATCTTCCTGCATATCCTTGTTGTAAGCAAGAGGCAGCCCCTTCATCGTAGTCAGCAGTGACATAAGCGCGCCGTAGACTCTTCCGGTCTTTCCTCTTACCAGTTCCGCGATATCCGGATTTTTCTTCTGAGGCATGATGCTGCTCCCCGTACTGTAGGCGTCATCAATCTCTACGAACTTGTATTCGTTCGTATTCCAGATGATGACTTCCTCCGAGAACCGGCTCAGATGCATCATCACCGTGGACATGGACGACAGCAGTTCGATCAGATAATCCCTGTCTGATACAGAATCCATACTATTCAGAGTAGGACCGTCAAACTCCAGAAGCTCTGCCGTATATTCCCTGTCCAGAGGATAGGTTGTCCCTGCCAGAGCGCCGGACCCCAGCGGACAGTAGTTCATCCTTTTATAGATATCCTTCATCCGGGATCTGTCACGCTTGAACATCTCAAAATAGGCCCCCATGTGGTGAGCCAGTGTGATCGGCTGCGCCTTCTGCAGATGAGTAAAGCCGGGCATATAGGTCTCCACGTTCTCCTTCATCAGCTTCTGCAGGACTTCCAGCAGCTCTTTGAGCAGTCCGTCCAGCTCAATGATTTCATCCCGGGTATACAGCTTCATGTCAAGCGCCACCTGATCGTTCCTGCTCCGACCGGTGTGTAGTTTTTTTCCCGCATCTCCGATCCGGTCGATCAGATTCGCCTCCACGAAGCTGTGGATGTCTTCATATTCATCTGTAATCTCGAGACTCCCGTTTTCCACATCCCTCAGGATGCCGTTCAGTCCGTCCGTGATCTTTTCTTTCTCTTCCTCCGTCAGGATGCCCTGTTTTGCCAGCATGGCCACATGTGCAATGCTACCCCTGATATCCTGTCGGTAAAACCGTTTGTCAAAAGAGATCGAAGCATTAAAATTATATACCAGCTTGTCCGTTTCCTTTGTGAAACGTCCGCCCCATAACTGTGCCATTTTCGTCTCCTCATTCCTTTCGCTGTTGCATTTTCTCCTAAGTTTATCACACTAAAGTGTGAAATGTCTACCATAAATGTCAAACAGGTGAAGAAAACTCCTATTTTCGGGCTTCCTTTTCCCTCTCCCGCTGCGCCAGGGAAAACTCACATCCGCAGTAATCCTGGCGGTACAGTCCGTACTCCGCCGAGAGTTCCGTCGACCTTTTATATCCGTTCTTCTTTTTAAAATCAGACACCAGATAGGGCACTCCCACACGCTCTCCCAGACGGATCCCGATCTCATTTAACTTCTGTGCATTCTTCAGCGGGCTGATGCTGAGCGTGGTAGTGAAATAATCAAAGCCGCCTTCCGCCGCCATCTGCGCCGCCTCAGAAAGACGAAGCTCATAACATTTCATGCATCTTGCTCCGCCCTCCTTCAGATGTTCCATTCCCGCCGTCGTCTCATAGAATCTTTCCTTATCATAAGGGCCACCCAGAAACGAAACCGGATGCCGGAATTTCATCTCTCCGATCAGCTCCTGCTGCTCCTCGATCCGCTTCTCATATTCACTCTCGGGATAAATATTCGGATTATAATAAAAAACCGTGATCTCAAAATATTCCGACAGATATTCCAGCACATAACTGCTGCACGGAGCACAGCAGCTGTGCAGCAGAAGCGAAGGCACTTTTCCTTCTTTCCGGATACGGTCCAGGATCTTATCCAGTTCTTTCTGATAGTTTACTTTCTGTACATTCATATAAACGACTCTCCTGTCTCTCGCATAATACTCTTCTCCGCGTTATCCTCTATTTTAATCCCTTTTCCCTATCCGTCAAGTCAGAACTTTCCGGACATCTCCGCCCGGTTTCCGCACACATTCTGCCTCATCTGCTTTCTGATCTGCTGACCTGCTCTTTTCCCTCCATATTCCTGCGCCGCACAGTTCCCGCATTTTTTCATACATTAACTATATACCGCAGAACAGGAGTGAACACATGAAACCAATACTGGAATTAAAAAATATATCCTATTCCTATCACACACCGGAGGGTGAAACTCAGGCATTGTCCGGCATTACATTTTCCCTGTCGCCCGGCGAATTCACAGCTGTCGTCGGACCTTCCGGATGCGGCAAATCCACGCTGCTCTCCTTGATCGCCGGGCTGATGCGGGCGGAATCCGGCGAGATTCTGTTGAATGGCGCACCCCTGACAGAAAACTCATCCCGAATCGGCTATATGCTCCAGCATGACTATCTGTTTGAATGGCGCACCGTCTACCGGAATATCATTCTGGGGGCGGAGATCAACGGAACTCTGGATGATAAAACAAAAAAGAGAGCAGAGGAACTGCTGGAACAATACGGCCTGGCTCAGTTTGCCCGCTCAAAACCCTCTGAACTTTCCGGAGGGATGCGGCAACGCGCCGCCCTGATCCGCACCCTCCTTCTGGATCCGGAACTTCTTCTTCTGGATGAACCTTTCTCCGCGCTGGATTATCAGACCAGGCTGAATGTGAGCGACGATATCGGGCAGATCATCCGAAAATCCGGAAAGACCGCCCTTCTGGTCACCCACGATCTCTCCGAGGCAGTAAGCCTGGCAGACCGCATTATCATCCTGAGCGCCCGGCCGGCAACAGTGTCTGATATCCTGCCTGTGTCATTTTCTCTGGAAAATGATACTCCCCTGGCCAGACGGAATGCTCCGGAGTTTAAAAACTATTTCAATAAGATATGGAAGGAGCTGAACCGCCATGAATAAAATATCAACCGGGCAGGCATTGTTCCTGCGTTCTCTGAAACGGCGCCGCATCACCGTCCGCATCGCCCGCGCGGCGATTCTGATCCTGTTCCTGCTTCTTTGGGAAGTCAGCGCAGACGCAGGATTTATTGATTCCTTCATCTTCAGCAGCCCGTCCAAGATCTGCATGTGTTTCCGGGAAATGGTAATGGACCGTTCCATCTTTCTTCATATATGGGTAACCCTCTATGAAACAATTGCCAGTTTTCTTCTTGTCACACTTGTCAGCATTCTCACCGCAGTCCTGCTGTGGTGCAGCCGCAGGCTCTCGGAGATACTTGAGCCCTATATGGTGGTTCTGAACAGCCTGCCAAAATCCGCCCTTGCTCCGCTGCTCATCGTCTGGCTCGGCGCTACGCCGACCACGATCATCGTAGCCGGAATGTCCGTGGCTCTCTTCGGAAGCATCATGAACCTGTACACCAGCTTCACCACAGTGGATCAGGAAAAGATCAAGCTGATCTACACCCTCCACGGAAACCGCAGACACGCCCTGACGAAAGTTGTTCTGCCTGGTTCCATTCCATCTATTATAAGCAATATGAAGGTCAACATCGGATTATGTCTCGTAGGCGTAGTGATCGGAGAGTTCCTGGCAGCGAGAAACGGACTGGGATATCTGATCATCTACTCCAGTCAGGTATTCAAGATGGATTGGCTTATCATGTCGATCCTGCTGCTGTGCATCATGGCAATGGCATTGTATGCGGTGATCGGAGCCGTGGAGAAAATATATGAAAAGCAGTTTTAAGTGTATCCACGTCAAAATACCGGCTTCTCACTTCAGAAAGCCGGTTTTTTGACTGCACGTTAATTGAAATGTCGCTTTTTGCCTGTTTCCGTTCTTACTGCTCCATCTCCCCCCGCATCCTGAGCGGCTCTTTCTTCAGCGCCTTTCCCATATAACCTCCGGAAACCGCTGTCGATACTGCAAGCAGGATACCCCCGGTTATACAGGGCAGGACCGGTCCGGCCTGTTTTGCCTCTGACTCGGGTTCTGTATTCACGATCACATTATCGCTGTACGCCCGGTCAAACTCAACGGTATCTCCGACGTGCTGCGCCGCCTTCCCTGATGCCAGCCAGCCGGCAGCGCTCCCGACAGCACATCCTGCGGCACTTAAAAGAATCATTCCGCTCAGGATGGAGACTGCGCACTGCCGCTTTGTCCGCCCCATAAGGCGTTCCACTGCAATCCGTTCCCGCTGCCCGGTGATGAACAGGCTTGAAAAGAAAAACAGGATCATGACCGCCATCACACATCCGCTTATAAGAAATACTACTGACATGAGTCTCCGGTTCTCCAGATTTTCCTGAAGCTGGGTATATCCCATATCATAAAAACGGATCTCCAGCTCATCGATTCCCAGGGCATCCCATTTCTCCTGGAACTCTTCGATGGTCCCGTTTGGGATCTGAAAGGATGTGGTCGCACCGCTCATCGGATACCAGCCCACGATGTTGTCCTTCCAGGAATCCTCCGGCACAGCATTCCATGGTATCACCACTTCATTTTCTCCGGCGCTGTAGGCACCGGAGCCTTTATCCTCCGCCGTGTAGATTCCTACAATCTTATATTCCTGTTCATCGAACACTTCATAAAGTTCTCCCTCTGCATTCAGTATATTGCTCAGCTGACAGCCGCCTGCGCCCAGCATGGACGCCTCCCCTACCGAACGGGAATAATCCGCATAGTAAAGAGGAAGTGTCAGAGTATCCCCCAGTTCCTTTCCAAGGCGCATGGCAAGGTTCTCAGGAACAAGGCATACTTTTGCGCCTTCTTTATATTCTTTTTCCGTAATGTCCCGCCCTTCCGTGATCTTCGCTTCATTGTTATAAAAATGCATGAGAAGGCAGGTTCCGTCCGTGGGCTGCACTGGGATCGTATGCATGGCAAGATCCTGGTAATGCTCCATCTCAAGCCACCGTTTTCCCCGCTCTGTCTCAAAGAAACCGTCTGTCACTTCGTCATAATAGCGTTCCTCTTCATTCACCGGATCATAGACCTGTTCCTTTTCCATCGTATACTGGTGGGAATGGATCCCATAGGCGAGCCAGTATTCCTCCACCTCTTCCCCATCGCTGACCGACGGACCATGGGCGAAGGTCGCCATATAAATCTGCATCACATACTCCTTCCCTGCCTTCAGTACATCCGGAGTCCGGCTCTGATGGTCGCAAAGGTAAAACAGCTCTCCCTTCTCCATCGTCCCGTCGATCGTGCGGACGACGCGCATGAGCAATGACGGATACATAGCTCCGGTCTCCACCGGAGTCGCGACCACAGTCCCCCAGTTCGGGCTTCCGATCCCGTCGTAAAGATCCTCGATATACGCCCCGAAATACGGGCGCTGTTTCGGCTCCAGGATATAATCAACTCCGTCAAGATCCGCCAGCACGTCGTCATCAATCCATTCTCCGAAATATCCTGAACTGTAGTATTCGTATGCCTGTTTCTCGGGATCCCAGCTCGAGCCTGTCTCTGTCCCTTCATATTTCTGCTCCACAGTGCCAACGGTCGTGAACTTCTCATCAAACCCCTGGAGCTCATCGCTCCCCATATACCAGAATGAGCCTCCCAACGCCAGGAAAAAGGCACACACTGCGATGAGCAGGAAAAAGAGAATGCTTTTGAGCGGGCTTCTTCTCATCTGTTTTATGCTGTAATAAAATGTCATCCTCACCACCTCACAGTCCGCGTTTCACGGTCAGCCTGCCGTCCTTCATGACCATCCGGACATCCGCACGCTCTGCGATCTCCCGGTTATGCGTCACCAGGATGACTGTAAAATCCCGGTCATGGGCAAGAGAACCAAGAAGTTCCACTACATTCTCCTCATTCTCTGTATCCAGGTTCCCCGTGGGTTCATCGGCGAGCACGATCTTTCCTCCTGATGCCATTGCCCGGGCGATGGCTGTCCTCTGCTGTTCTCCCCCGCTCATCATACGGGGATATTTTCCGAACTTTTCTTCTCCGATCCCAACAGCACTTAAATATCCCTTCGCCTGTTCCCCTGCCTCCTTCCGTGACATCCCCTGTATCTCCAGGGGATATCTCACATTCTCCAGCGCGGTGAGCAGGGGGAAAAGGTGAAACGCCTGGTAAATGACCGCCACCTTGTTCCTGCGGTACGCATCCCGGTCGATAACGCTCAGGTCTTCCCCGTCCACAAAGATTTTCCCTTTATCCGGGCAGTCCAGTCCTGCGAGCAAGGAAAGAAAGGTGCTTTTTCCGCTTCCCGACTCTCCGGTGACCGCGTACAGTGTCCCCGACTCAAAAGTGCAGGAAACATCCTTCACCGCCTCCACGGTCTGATATTTGTTCTGATACGAATAACTCACTGATTCTACTCTGATCCGTTCCATATATCCCTCTCAATCTCTGTGCGCAAGCACAGCCGCAATACTGAATCTTCCGAATTTCCACATGGCGGCCGCAGCTCCCAGCATGTAAACCGCCATATATGTTCCCCACACCAGCAGCATGCCTCCAAAATCCACCGCTCCCGCTGCCGCCGCCAGAACTGCTCCGGCCAGGGCACCCACAAAGGCCGGCAGGATATGTTCCGCAAAGAACAGGCTCCCTCCGAAATATCTCCCCGTTCCCAGCGCCCGCATGACCGCATATTCTTCCCTCCGGTCCTGGAAGAGAAGGCTGGGGATGATATATCCCGCCGCTGCCACGATAAGGAAGATGAATGGGAGAAAACTCTCCAGCAGCACCCGGCTCCTGTCTGCACTCTCCATAGAACGGATAAAGACCGAGTCTGTCAGCTTCACGCTGATGCCGACGTAAGAATTAGGAGATCCGTAAATAATCTCTTTCATCCCGGCGTCTTCCAGCTCCCTCTTCACCTCATCCAGGTGCATGGGATCCGCCACCTTGAAAGACAGGGCAGAAGCAAAATATACGATATTATTTCTTTCATAGATGCTTTTCACCAGATCAAGGGGAAGCAGCACGTCCGGGTTGCCCCCGTCTCTCCCCTGGATCTCTTTATATGTCCCCGCAACATGAAATACTTCCGGCGTAAGTTCTTCCCGGGTCAGAGTCACGCCGGCAAGTCCCTGGGAATACCGCTCAAGATTGAACCGTAAGTCTTCTCCCACCGTAATGCCTGATTCCCGGACAAAAGACTCGCTCACCAGACAGGCATCGCTGCTCTCCTGGAACTTTTCCCAGTCCATCCCGCGCTCCCAGACAATATCCTCTTTTGTCATCCCCTCGATGCATTCCATCCGGTTGACTCCCACCAGCGTCACATCGTCCGGGCCCCCCTCCTCTTCTTCCGCGCTCACGCTGTCCTCCATCTGCCCCATAAGTTCCGCGCTTTCTGCGATCTCACTGATCAGAGGCGATCCGTACAGATCCTCAAGAACCTGGTGAGAGATAAAAAGCCCATGGTTCAGTTCACCGCACATGTTCCATATCTCTCCTGTTATGGTAAACTCCTCCGGAAGTTCCGCGATCATGCGCCTTGTGCTTCCGATATTTCCAAGATAAAAAGCCAGCACCGTCACACTGAGGAGACTCAGCACCAGATTCAGGATGCTTTTTCGTCTGTGCCGGCGGATATTGACTGCCACGATATGGATGCCTCTCATTGCGCGCCTTCGCCGTTCCGGTATCTTTCCCGGACTTTCTCCGGGATTTTTCCGTTCACAGATGATCTTTACGGACGGACTTCTCGCATTTTTTACGTTTTTCTCCACCACCCGCACCGCCGTATAGGTATCTGTCCCCATCAGAAACTGGGGATATCTTCCTTTTTTGATCATGCGGAATTTCATTCCCTGCTCTGACGCATATCGCCTCAGTTCCCGTTCAAACATAGCGGATGTGTTGACCGGTCCGTCTGCATAGAAGGAAAACATCTTCTCCTGCTCTTCCAGGACCACCTGTTTATAGTCATCCATAAAACGGGCAAATCCACCTCCGGCTCCGGACATTTTTTCCATCTTGTCCAGGTAACCGTCCACATCTACTTTTCCGTCCTTTTCTTTCCGGAGACTTCCGCAGACTGAAATCGCGGCATGAAGCTGACGCTGCCGCTGTTCAAGTTCTTCCTGCTGCCGCGCCGCCGCTTCCTGTATGGAAACCGTCCCGTTTATCACATTCTCGATCTCTTTCAGAGGCATATCAAGCATCCGCAGCATTTTAATCAGCTTCAGCCTGCGGACATCCTCCCCGGAATAATCCCGGTATGCATTACCGTCCTCCCGCGCAGGTTCAAGCAGTCCCTGCCGCTCATAATACCTGATATTCTGCCGGGACATCCCGGTCAGTTCCTCTACCTGTTTTGTATTCAATCCCACACCTCCCGCATAATATTCCGCTCCATAATCCAAACTTCCGTTTCCTGCCTACGCCCATGTTAAAGTATATAACCGGTATACAGTCAAGTATTTCTCACAAAAATGTATGAAAATTCAGAAAATGGTGGACAAAAGTGCCAGGCACTTCCGTTCACCATTTTCTGAACCTTCTGACAATTTACCATATTATCAATATAATATCATTCCAGACCAAATCCCCCGCTAAAACTGATAATGAGGTCCCTTTACAAAAAACAATAAAAAGACAGCTCATCAGCTCCTGCCGTGCAACTCGATTCCGCGCCATCTTGCTCACGGGCCGCGCCCTATGTAAAAAGAAAAAACAGCCCTCACTCGTGCCAGCACGGTGATTGCTGTTTTCTCTTTTTACGCACGGCTTGAGCCTAGCCTGCAAATTTACTCCAGTATCCCTGGATGAACAGGAATATTACAATCAGCGGGATGATATATGTCGCGTAGAGTCTTACCCATTTGGGGAATTTGGGGCCTTCTCCTGTATTAGCCTCTTTCAGGAAATTATCCCATCCCCATCCGTACCGGGTAGTACAGAAAAGTACATAGAGCAGACTTCCCAGCGGCAACAGGTTATTGCTCACGATGAAATCCTCGAGGTCAAGGATTGCAGATCCTTCTCCAAAGGGCTGGAAACCGCTCAGCACATTATAACCAAGTACACACGGCATGGAAAGTATCAGGATGGCCACAAGATTGATCGCCACTGCTTTCTTTCTTGAGCATCCGGTAAGATCCATTGCAAACGCGATAATATTCTCAAACACAGCAATGATCGTGGAAGCTGACGCAAAGAACATACACAGGAAAAAGATAGCTCCCCAGAGTCTTCCGCCTGCCATGGAGTTAAAGATGTTCGGCAGCGTAATGAAGATCAGGTTCGGTCCACTGTCCGGATTCACCCCGAAAGCAAAGCTTGCCGGGAAGATGATCAGTCCGGAGATCAAAGCAACACTGGTATCAAGCACAGTAATCGCTACCGCCTCGCCTGCAAGTCTTCTCTTCTTATCTATATAGCTTCCAAAAATAGCCATAGCCCCGATCCCAAGGCTCAGTGTAAAGAAGGACTGGTTCATTGCTGCGGATATCACTTCCAGAATCCCCGCCTCTTTCATCTTGCCAAAATCCGGAAGAAGATAGAATTTCAGTCCTTCTCCGGCTCCCGGAAGCAGGATAGAACGGATCGCAAGGACGATCAGAAGAATAAAAAGGAGTACCATCATGATCTTTGTGATCCCTTCAACGCCTTTCTGCAGCCCGAGATTTACGATCCCGAAACACAGAAGCACAACAACAGCCATACACACGGTCATAAGGACCGGCTGTCCCATCAGTTCTCCGAATTCTCCCTGGATCTGTGCCGCATCCATTCCCTCAAAGTTTCCTGCAGCCATCTTATACAGATAGATCAGAAGCCATCCGCCTATTGTTGTATAGAACATCATCAGAAGATAATTTCCTGCAATGCCGAACCATTTATACCAGTGCCATTTTGTTCCCAGCGGTTCCAGCCTTTCAAATGCCCTGGCAATACTGCATCCCGATCCTCGTCCGATCGAGAATTCCATCACCATGATCGGCAGTCCCAGCAACACAAGACAGCACAGATAAATGAGCACAAATGCCGCACCGCCGTACTGTCCCGTAATGTAAGGAAATCGCCATACGTTCCCCAAACCGATCGCGCACCCCGCTGAGATCAGTATGAATCCCAGACGGGAGCCAAAACTTTCTCTTTTCATTTGCTTAATCCTCTCTTCCTTTTTTAGCTGCAGCCTCTTCCGCGTCAGAAGCCGGCTCCTCCGCCGTCTCATAAAACGCCTTCATCGAGCTGACAACCATCTGAAACGTCAGTCGTGCCGCATATTCGGGACTTTTATCCGCACCGTCCTCCAGCCAGGTCTTGACAAACCCCAGACATCCATTCAGGCAGAACGAATAAAAATATTTCATCTCCTCCAGCTTCTCCGGGAACATCTCTGCCAGAGTATCTCTGCTGTATTCCTCAAGAAGTTCTTCAATCCGGCGGATAAACCCGATATCTCCATGAGGACCTACCAGAGCGCACCCGATCTCTCTGTTTTCCGCGAGCACCTGAAAAATATCCTGGATAAAATACAGAGTCGTATTTTCTCTGATATCGATGGGATGTTTCTGTATCGCTCTCTCCATCTCATCCATCATCCCGTCCTCGATCTCTCTGAGGAGACTTGGAATATCAGAATAATGCAGATAAAAGGTCGATCTGTTGATGTCTACCTCGTCCACAAGTTCCCGTACTGTGATCTCCCCAATGCTTTTCTCTTTCATCAGGCGAGCCAGACCCATACGGAGCTGGTTCTTTGTCTTTCTGACCCTGCGATCCGTCTTTTTCTGCATCTCTCTTTTCCTCCCGAAACATAATATGATACAAGCGCCAAAAAGTTTTTTGACACTTTCTCATAATATTAACAGCACAAACTGCTGCCTGTCTCAAACAGCCTTTTCTACTATAATACTTTTTCTATAGAAATTCAACACTGCATCTATTAATAGATTTTTCCACCTTATTATGCCTTTTTATATCCTGTCGTATTTACGATTGCCGCAAGCTTTCCGAATTCATCTTTCACCTCGATCCGGTAGTAACTTGTGGTTCTTCCGTTTTTCACACAGACTGCCTCGGCGGTCAGCCTGTCTCCCTTTGCCGTTCCCAGATAAGCAATATCCGACGTCAGCGATACCGTACCGATTTCCTGCCAGTTAGCTGCCACCGCAAATGCAAAATCAGCCAGTGTAAAATAGACTCCGCCCATAACGGCTCCCATAGCGTTTCTGTGTCTTTCTTCCACCCTGAGAGTACATCTGGCGTAATGATCGTCCACTTCTTCTATGACCGCCCCATTTTCTGTCGCAAATCGGTCATTCTCAAAAAGTCTTACTGTTTTTTCTGAAGGTTTCATCCCCATTTCCTCACTTCCCAGATAAACTATATTTCATCTAAGTCAGTATACAAAAAGTTGTCTGTTTTTTCAATTATCACCCGGACAGTTTTCCAAAAACAGCGGGGAAATAAAATTCAAAAAATAGTTGAAATTTATTTTAAAAAGATATATAATAACAAAGGTTCGTTCGGAAAAGACGAGTCATGTGCCGGAATAGCTCAGTCGGTAGAGC
>ERZ1090862.724-NODE-726-length-14858-cov-15.250084_pt1 | contig 14858 bp, 13 predicted proteins | sample MGYA00478481_ERZ1090862 | MGnify/ENA primary metagenome ERZ1090862 (study PRJEB33644, sample SAMEA5815745) | chicken gut metagenome | biome: Chicken; feature: Gastrointestinal Tract; material: Caecum | place: Ireland | collected 2019-01-01 | study: A study of the... | reverse complement strand
ATGTGAAATTGCAAAATTGTTGATAACTTAAATTTTTGAAAATTATGAAAATTTTAAAATTTTATAAAAAAAGAGCTGTTAGTGGTTGACAGTGGTCAATTTACGTGTTATTATATTTTCACAGTTTTATTTTAAAGGTAATGCGCTATGGTTTTTCTCACGGGTGAATACAATCACCAGCTCGATGCGAAAAACAGAATAAGGGTACCTGCCAAACTCAGGAAGGAGCTGGACGATGCCTATTATTTTGCCAAGGGCACCGATGGCTGCATATTTATTTTCCCCGAATCCGTAGCGAAAGAACAGTTTGCCAAGATTGAAGAAGTGAAGATGTCTGACGCAGAAAAGCGCCGCGGCATACGTTCATTCACAAAGTCGTTCGTGCTTGCCGAAGAAGACAATCAGGGAAGGGTGGTACTTCCCGCAGGTCTGAGGGAATACGCTCACATCAAAAAGGACATTGTCATCTGCGGCGTAGGCAACAGAGCGGAAATCTGGGCAAAGGAAGTTTACGACGAGTATTTTGCAGACGACGACAGCAACTACAACGAATACTTCGAGGCTCTCGGAATCTGAGATGGCAAATTTTTCACACTTTCCCGTTATGCTTGAAGAGTGCATGCAGGGTCTTGCTCCCGAGAGGGGCGGGATATACTTCGACGGCACGCTCGGCGGCGGCGGGCATTCCTACGAAATACTCAGAAGGTCGTCACCCGAAGGTAAACTGATAGCCACCGACCTCGACGATGAGGCGATAGCGGCGGCAACGGAAAGGCTTTCCGAATTTGCGGGACGTTTTTCCATACACAAGTCAAATTTCAAAGATTTTGAAAAAGTACTCGAAGAAGAGGGCGTGGACCTGCTGGACGGCGTAATGCTGGACTTCGGCATATCCAGCCACCAGATAGACGAACCCGAGCGCGGCTTTTCATACATGTGCGCCGATGCCCCGCTCGATATGCGAATGGATACTTCGGCGCCGCTGACTGCGGAAGATGTGATAAACGATTATCCGCAGGCAGAACTTGCCCGCATTCTCAAAGAATACGGCGAGGAGCGTTTCGCCTCGAAGATAGCCGCAAACGTGGCTGAGGCGAGGGCTCATTCCCGCATAAAGACGTGCGGCGAGTTCGTAAAACTCATAGAAGAAAGCATCCCCCAGAAATTCCGGCAGAACGGACCCGTCGCCCGTAAAAGTTTTCAGGCGGTCCGCATAGAGGTGAACGGAGAACTCTCCGGGCTGTACGAAGCCGTTTTAGGTCTTACCCGAAGGCTTAAAAAGGGTGGAAGGATAGCCATACTCACCTTTCACTCGCTGGAAGACAGGATAGTAAAAAACGCATTCCGATACCTTGAAACGGACTGTATCTGCCCGAAGGAACTGCCCGTTTGCGTATGCGGAAAGAAAAAGGAGATAGAAGTTCTCACAAAGAAACCCGTTATGGCCGGCCCGAAAGAGATGGTAATAAATTCGCGTTCGCGTTCGGCCAAACTAAGAGTAGCGCAGAAAATTTAACGGTAGCAACGGCGCTTTTAAGGAGTGGATTATGGCAGTCGCAACCCCCGTAATTGAAAGGAGATTTTCACAGCAGACAACAACAGACGGGCGCAACGCCGGCATGAATGCCGACGAACTTCATAACGCCCGCATGAAGGATAACCTTGCGCGTCTTCTCAATCCTGAATACAAAATAAAGGACGTAGTGGCAAGCATAGATACCGATGGTTCCCGCGTGGTAAAGGCGGAGGCTCCCGTTCAGGAGGCCGCAGCCGCGCAGCCCAGCGCAACTTACGGCTATGAGGATAACGGTATAATTGCGCGCCGCGCGCCCGCCCAGCCCGTATACCAGCAGCCCGCTCAGACTTTCGCTCAGGAAGCATACGCTCCCGCACAGTCTGCTGCTCAGCCCGTATACGTCGTAAAGAATGCACGCGCCGATGCAGATATTTTCAGGGCAGACAGTCCCGTAAACCGTCCCGCCCAGGCATACGCTCCCACACCCGCACAGGCCTATGCTGCGGCAAGAAGCATGGCGGCCGCTCAGGCTGCACCCGTTGCCGCGCACGCAGAGGACGAGAGCGAGGACCTTCGTCCCACGGCCACCACGATACAGTACCAGACGATAAGTGCGGACGGTACTGCCATTGTCGGCAGGCGCACAATGCAGGAGGGAGAGATATCCCGTCCCGCAGAAATGCAAGACAAGACTGAAAAGATAACCCTTACCAGGCGCGACAAGGTAATTTTAGGCGTCATTTTGGGGCTTATACTTGCAGTGTTCGTCCTCATAATAGTAAACTCCGCAATAATTTCGGGGCTCAACAGCGACATCACCCAGCTTGAAGGAATGGCCGATACCGCCCGCGCAGAGTACAGCGAAGCGCTCGCCGAGTACGACAGCGTTACTTCCTACGACAATGTCTACAACGTAGCCGTTGAACAGGGTTGGATAAACGACTGAGTTTTCTTAAAAAGAATACGGAGAATGAGAATTAAAAACAGAATAAAAATGCAGGGTGAGGGGTTTTCTCTCACGGTTTTACAAAAGAGGTTATTGTCAGTCAGTCTGGCAATAGCCTTTATTTTTTGTGTGATAGCGGGCAGATTTTTCTATATTCAGGCCATCTGGGGCGGCGCGCTTGTAATCCGTGCCTCCGACCAGTGGAACCGCGAAGTGCCCGTGATAGCCGCGCGCGGCAAGATATACGACCGCGACGGCGATGTGCTTGCGGGCAATAAAAATACATACAGCGTGTTCGTGCGTCCCGCGGCGGTGGAAGATAAGCGGTACTGTGCGGATATTCTTGCGGGCATATTTTCGCTCGACGGGCAGGAAGTGCTTTCAAAAATTTCGCGCACGGGCGTTTCTGAAGTGACGGTAACCACGCATGCCGACGGCAACAGGGTAAAACAGATTGCGGAGTATGGTTTGAGCGGCGTCTACTTTTCGCGCGACAACACCAGGGTGTACACCTACGGCGAGGCGCTGTGCCAGGTGCTGGGGTTCACTTCGACAGACGGCACGGGCATTTCGGGACTGGAAAAGTACTACAATTCCCTGCTTTCGGGCGAGAACGGCGAAATTCTGTACGCCACCGACATAATCGGCATAGAGCGCGAGGGTGCGGCGATAGTTTACAGTCCCGCGCAGGACGGAAGCGGAATTATGCTGACCATAGATTCGGAGATACAGCTCTCCGCGGAGGAGGCCGTGAGAAGGGTCTACGCCTCGTCGGGAGCAAAGGCCGCCTCCTGCATAGTGCTCGACCCGCAGACTTTCGAGGTGCTTGCGCTGGCCAATTATCCTTCATACAATCTGAACGACGTTCCGCGCGGCGATGCGGAAAAGCTGAACGACTATTCGCGCAACCGTCTGGTGGTGGACATATACGAGCCCGGTTCCACGTTCAAAATAATAACGGCGGCGGCTGATTTGGAGGAATATCTTCGCGGAAACACGGCCGCCTTCTCGCCGCAGCACGTATTCAGTTCCAGCCGCACGCGTTCTGTGGACGGCACAACCATAAAGTGCTGGTCGGACCATAAAAACGGCAAACACACAAATCAGAACCTGGCGCTTGCGCTCAACAACAGCTGCAACCCTTGCTTTACGGATATAGCGCTCTCGCTCGGCAAGGATACATTTTACAGCTATCTTTCGGCGTTCGGTTTCGGAAACGTCACGGGCATAGACTTTTCGGGCGAGGCGGCGGGTATGCTGCTGCCGCAGTCGATGGTAAAAAACTGTGACCTTGCGCGCATTGGTTTCGGGCAGACGGTTGCCGTAACGGGACTACAGCTTGCGTGCGCCGCAGCGGCGGCGGTAAACGGCGGAAATTACTATGTTCCGAGGCTTGTGCGCGGCATAGTTTCGCCCGACGGACAGAAACAGCTGTTTGCTCCCGTGCTTAAAAACAAGGTGATAAGCGAGGAGGCTTCGCGCATGCTCGCAGAAATGCTTGAAGGCGTTGTCAGCGATGGCAGCGGCAAAAAAGCGTATATAGAAGGTTACAAAGTGGGCGGCAAGACAGGTACTGCCCAGAAATATGAAAACGGCAGAATAGCCGCGGGCAAGTATGTATCTTCCTTTGTCGGCTTTTTTCCCTCTGATGAGCCGCGCTACCTTGCGCTCATCACGGTAGACGAGCCGCAGGGAACGTACTACGGCAGCGCCGTGGCGGCACCCGTCGCAAAAGAAATTTTTGAGGACATTATAGCCATAAAAAATATTCGGCCGTATGAATAAGCTGGCCCACGGAGACATAAATGAAACTTGAAAGCATTGCAGAAATACTCGGCGCGGAGATAGCGCAGGAGCAAGGCGGAACTGAAATAAGCGGACTCAGCGCCGACAGCACGAAGGTGAAAAAGGGAGATTTGTTCTTCTGTTACAGAGGGGAAAAGTTTGATTCGCACAGCTGTGCGGGTAAAGTGGCGGCCGCGGGAGCGGCGGCGCTGGTATGCGAACGCAGACTGGACTGCCCGCTGCCCCAGCTTATAGTAAAGGACGGAAGGGCGGCGGTTGCCGCCGCCGCAAAGTTTTTTTACGGCGATGCCTGCGACAAGCTCAAAATTGTCGGGGTCACGGGCACCAACGGCAAGACCACCACAACGTATATGCTCGCCTCGGTATTCCGTGCGGCGGGCAAGTCGGTGGGGGTAATAGGAACGCTCGGCATATCGTTCGCGGGCAGATTCATCTCCCCCGAACTCACCACGCCCGACCCTATTTTTCTGCACTGCATATTCCGCGAGATGGCGGAAAGCGGCGTGGAGTACGTGTTTATGGAAGTTTCCGCGCACGCGCTGTACTTTGACAAGGTTGCGGGCATACATTTCGAGGCGGGCATATTTACCAACTGCACGCAGGACCATCTGGACTTTTTCGGCAATATGAAGGAGTATTCCGAGTGCAAGAAAAAGCTCTTTCTCGGCGGGCGGTGCAGGTATTCGGTTATAAATTCCGACGACGCCCTCGGCAGGGAGATAATGCGCTTTGCACCTTCCCCCGTGACGTACGGACTTAAAAATCCCGCCGATGTCTTTGCCGTGAACGTGGAGGAGAGCATAACGGGCGTGAAGTTCGTGCTAAACCTTTTCGACGAGCTTTATGAAATCCGTCTCGCCCTTCCCGCGGAGCACAACGTATACAACGCGATGGCGGCGGCCGCCTTTGCAAAGGTTGCGGGCATAGGCACGGAAACAATTGCAAGAGGTCTGAAATCGCTCAAATGCGTGCCGGGCAGACTGGAACGTGCGGGCAGTTATAACGGCGCAGACATCTTCGTTGACTTTGCGCATACTCCCGACGGACTGGAAAAATCTCTGCAGGCGCTCAAAAAACTGTGCCGCGGCAGGCTCTACTGTCTGTTCGGGTGCGGCGGCAACAGAGATAAGTCAAAGCGTCCGCTCATGGGCGCGGTTGCGGCAAAGTATGCCGACTTTATAGTAATTACCTCCGATAACCCGCGCTATGAGGACCCGTACGACATAATCACGCAGATAGAGGAGGGGGTAAAACCTTCGGGCAAGGCGTACGTCACCGTAACCGACCGCGAAACGGCCACCGAGTACGCCGTGGGACTTCTGCGCGAGGGTGACATTCTGCTTGTCGCGGGCAAGGGCGGCGAAACATATCAGGAGGTCATGGGTATAAAACACAGCTATAATGACAATACAGTCATAAAAAACATAATAAGCTGAAAATAAATGAAAATGGCATACGCCGCCACGCTTGCGGCATTCTTCATTTCGCTTGCGCTTCTGCTTGCGATAACCCCGCTGCTGCGCAGGCTCAAAGCGGGGCAATATATACTCGGCTACGTAAAGGAGCATAAGAACAAGAGCGGCACGCCCACAATGGGCGGGCTGGCTTTTGTGTGTGCGGCGACAATAGTTTCGCTGTGCTTTTGCGGAGTTAATTCAACCACGGTAAACCTTACGCTGGTAATCACCGCGGGCTATTGTCTCATAGGCTTTGCGGACGACTTTTTAAAAATTTACCGCAAGGAAAACCTGGGGCTCAGGCCGTACCAGAAGATAATTTTTCAGTGCGCGATAGCGGCGATAGCGGCGGCGTACTGCTACGTCAACAAGCTCACGCTGCTGAACATTCCGTTCACGCACATAACGGTGGACATAAGCTGGGGCATAATACCGCTTGCGGTGTTTGTCTTTCTCTCGGCGGTCAACTGCGTAAACCTCACCGACGGACTGGACGGGCTTGCTGGCGGCACATCGCTTGCGTATCTCGCGGCGTTCGGCGTAATGCTCATCGGCTCGGGTTCAGACCTCGGCACGGTAAGTCTTGCAATGTGCGGCGCGCTGGGAGCTTTTTTGCTGTTCAACACCAACAGGGCCTCCGTGTTTATGGGCGATACGGGTTCGCTTGCCCTCGGCGCGCTGATAAGCTGCGTTTCCGTCTTTTCGCGGAACGCGCTGTATATACCCGTAATCGGCATAATGTTCGTAATTTCGGGAATATCTGTAATTATTCAGGTAATATACTATAAACGGACAAGGCGCCGAATCTTTTTAATGGCGCCCGTTCATCATCATTTTCAGATGAAGGGGTTTGCGGAGAGCAAAATTTCCTACGCATACTTTGCCGTGACGGCGGTGGCGGGGCTTCTTTGTCTGGCTTTTGCGTGAGGTAATCCGTTGTATTTTAAAAATCAGAAATTTTTGGTTGCAGGTATGTCCAAATCGGGCGAAAGCGCCGCCCGTTTTCTCCTGAAAAGGGGTGCGGAAGTCTATCTCTATGACGATGTGGTCAGCGACAAGATATCCGCGCTTGTCGCTTCGCTTGAAGAACTGGGCGCGCACGGCGTGGACGCCGAGGGGCTTGAAAGGGCGGTAAGCATATGCGATGTGCTCGTGCTCAGCCCCGGGATACCTATTGACCATTCGCTTGCAGTAAGTTTTCGCAGGCAGGGCAAGAACATAATCGGGGAGGAGGAGCTGGGCGCGCTCTATCTGCGTGCAACGGCGGTGGCCGTCACGGGCACCAACGGCAAGACTACAACCGTTTCCATGATAAACGACATTCTCTGTGCGGACGGCAAGCACAGCATAATGTGCGGCAACATAGGCAACCCGCTCGCAAACGAAGTGGAACAGCTTGGCTTTGACGACTTTGCCGTGATAGAGGTGTCCTCCTTTCAGTTGGAAACGTTGTCCGATCTGCGGCCGCACGTCGCCGTCATAACCAACATAACGGAAGACCATCTGAACAGGCACTACAACATGGAAAATTACATATTTCTCAAGGGAAAACTGCTCAGAAATCTTCGCGGCAGCGAGTACGCCGTGCTCAACTACGACGACCCGATAGTGCGTGCCTTTGCCGAAAAAGTGCGCTGCAAAGTAATATTCTTTTCCATGGAACAGCGCACGGACGGGGTATGGTGCGACAACGGCGCTGTCTACTGTGAGGGCGAGCGGCTCTTTTCCGTCAACGATATGAAGACGGAGGGCAGACACAACGTATATAACGCTCTCGCCGCGATTGCCGTGGCGGAGGCGATGGGAATAAATCTGCAGACGGCGGCAAAGGCGGTATGCGCTTTCCGCGGAGTGCGCCACAGAATAGAAACGGTGTGCGAGCGCGACGGCGTAACATACATAGACGACAGCAAGGGCACCAACGTGGACGCGGCTGTCAAGGCCGTGGAGAGCATGCGGCGGGACACGGTGATACTGCTCGGCGGCAAGGATAAGGGCTACGAATACTACGAGCTGTTCAGAAAACTCAAGGAAAGCCGCGTTGTGCACGCGGTGCTGTACGGCGAAAACCGTTTCCGTCTGCTCTTTGCCGCGCAGGAGGCGGGGTTTGCCGAAATTTCGCTCTGCACCGACTTCGAAATGGCGGTGAAGATAGCCGAACACACGGCAAAGGCGGGGCAGAATGTCCTGCTCAGTCCTGCAAGTTCAAGCTTTGACGAGTTCTCGGGCTACGAAGAGCGCGGTGACAGATTTGCCAGCATGGTGAGGGGCGAGTAAGTGAAATTTGCTGCCGTCCTGAAGAGGGACGCTCCCTCGCGCGGGGGCGACATCTCGCTGATAGTGTGCGTATGCCTTATGGTTGTCTTCGGATGCGTTATGATATATTCCGCAAGCAGCTATGTGGGCAAGGTGCAGTATGGCGACAGTTTTTACTTTGTAAAAAAGCAGGTGCTCGGCGCGGTTGCGGGCGGAGCGCTTATGGTCTTTTTCTGCTTTTTCCCGTATAAAAAACTGGAAAAATTCAGGTACATAGCCATAGCCGTGGCGGTGGTGCTGCTTGCGCTTGTATTTGTCCCGGGCGTGGGCGTAACCAATTACGGCGCCACCCGCTGGATAGGTTTCGGCGGACTTACCATTCAGCCCTCGGAAATTGCCAAGTATGCCTTCGCGCTGTTTGCGGCGGCATATTTTTCAAAGAATGCAAAAAAAGTCCGCACCGTCCGCGGAGTGTTGCCCGTGCTCGGTGTGGGCGCTCTGCTGTGCGTGCTCGTCATACTCGAACCGAATATGTCAATCACAATGTGCCTCGGCATGCTGATGCTTGCGCTGGTATTTTTAAGCGGGGCAAACTTAAAGACGTTTGCCATAATTTTGGTGCCGTGCGTACTTGCCGTGCCCGCGCTGATTATTGCCGAACCGTACAGACTGCAACGACTTTCGGCCTTTCTCGACCCGTGGTCATCCCCGCAGGACGAGGGGTATCAGCTCATACAGTCGCTTTATGCGCTCGGCGGAGGCGGACTGTTCGGGGTGGGACTTTTCAATTCTGCGCAGAAGTACAGATTTCTGCCCTTTGCCGAAAGCGACTTCATTCTCTCCGTTATGGGGGAGGAGCTGGGCTTTTTCGGACTTCTGATTTTTTTTGCCGCCTGCGCATTCATCGTGTGGCGCGGACTCAGAATTGCCCGCCGCTGCGCTGACAGATTTGGCTATCTTCTCGCCGCGGGCTTCACTCTCGTTTACGGAATTCAGGTAGTGGTCAACGCGCTCGTGGTGAGCGGAACCATTCCGCCTACCGGTCTGCCGCTGCCGCTTATATCCAGCGGAAACACCTCACTTGTAATAACCATGGCGTCAATGGGCGTGCTGTACAACATCTCGCGCGGGCAGGGCAGTCCCCGCCCCGTTAACATTAAAAGTGCGCGCGCCGTATAATAAAATATCATATGGCACATACGGCAGACGGTTTTTCTGTGCGCAGAATGTAAGGCGGAGGCGGTTTCCGCCGCTCGGCATTGCGTGCGTCTGTCGGTGTGTCCGCGATTTTTTATTTTACATACCCGGAGATGATATGGATAAATATATTATAAACGGAGGGAATAAACTTTATGGCGGCGTGAAAATACAGACGGCCAAGAATTCCGTTCTGCCCATACTTGCCGCGGCGGTGCTTGCGGGCGATAAGGTGCGCATACTGAACGCTCCGCACATAACGGACGTCGCCAATATGGTGCGCATACTCGGATGCCTCGGATGCAGGTCTGTATATGAAGGCGAGGATATAATAATAGACAGCACCTGCGCCGACTGCTTTGAAATTCCCAGGGAACTTGCTCACGAGCTGCGCTCTTCGGTATTTCTGCTCGGACCGCTGATTGCGCGTTTCAAACGGGCGAGAATTGCATATCCGGGCGGGTGCGACATAGGCCTGCGTCCCGTGGACCTGCACCTGAGCGGACTAAAGCGCCTCGGCGTGAGCATACGCGAGAGCAACGGGTACATATACTGCGAATGCGAAAAACTTTGCGGCAACGAGATAATGCTCGACTGTCCCAGCGTAGGCGCAACCGAAAACATAATGCTTGCCGCCGTGCTCGCCGAAGGCGATACGGTGATAAAGAACGCCGCCCGTGAACCCGAGATAGAAGATTTGCAGAAATTTCTCAACTCGATAGGCGCAAAAGTGCGCGGCGCTGGCAGCGGTACCATAGCCGTAAGCGGAGTAAAAAAACTTGGCGGCGGCGAATTCCAGCCTATGGCCGACAGAATAGAGGCGGGTACCTTTCTCATTGCCGCGGCCATGTGCGGAGGCGAGATAGAGGCGCAGGGAATAAGTTCGGAATTTATCAGTTCGCTTTTACATAAACTCAGGGAAAACGGTTGCAAAATATATTCAAAAAATGATAAAATAATTTTAAAGAGGCTGGGCGGGCTTGTTTCCGTCAAATCGATAGAAACTCAGCCCTACCCGGGTTTTCCCACCGATTTGCAGGCGCAGATGACAGCGCTTTGCTGTATCTGCCGCGGGCAGTCCATAATAACCGAAAATCTGTTCGAAACGCGCTTTAAATACGTACCCGAACTGCGGAAGATGGGCGCCGACATTACGGTGGCGGGCAGAAACGCCTTTGTGCGCGGAACGGAAAAATTCAACGGCGCAACCGTGGTTGCCTGCGATCTGCGCGGAGGAGCGGCTCTCGTGCTTGCGGCGCTTGCCGCCGAGGGCAGGAGCGAGGTGTTCGATATCTCCCATACCGACAGGGGTTACGGGATGTTCGAATACAAGCTGCGTTCGCTCGGCGCGGATATAGTGAGGGCGGCGGTATAGCCTTTGCAACAAAAAACGGAGTTCTGAATGAAGTACATAAGAAAAGCCATAGTGCTCATACTTGCGGCCGTGTTCATTGCGGCCGTGGCAATAGGACTGAGCGTGATTTTTGCCGTACGGAACATCAACGTGTTCCGCATAGACTATCAGCGGGCGGACGGCGCTCCTTCTGAGGAGTTTGAACGCGCGCTCTCATCTGTGCAGTACTCGCTCTCTGAGTTCGAGGGCAAGGCCATCGCGGGGGTGGATGAAGAGGACATCGCGGAGGCGGTCAATGCCTCGGGATATGCCGAGTTCGTCTCCTGCGAAAAAATTTATCCCTGCACAATTAACGTTACGGTGCGGGAGAGGGTGGAAATTTTTGCCGTTCCCTCCGAGGACGGTCTTACCTGGTCCGTGCTTGACAGAGATTGCAGATTTATTTCCTCAAAGCGTTCCAACGCAAACAATCTGGACGGCTCGCCCAATGTGCTGCTTGAAAATATTCCCGAAGAAGATTATCAGACGGTGGCGGGGCTTGCCAAGCTTTTTGAAGAAAAATTCTCCTCTATCCGCGCCTTTGCCGAAAGCATAACTATGGTTCCCGCCGCGTTGCAGGTGGAAACAGATTCTCTCTGCATAAAGCTGCGCTGCGGGCTTACCCTTGAAATAAGGGACTACAAAAATTCTCCGCTTGAAAAGGCCGAAGCTCTCTGCACGGCTTTCGAAAGCATGCCGGACTATCTCAAACTTTCAGGCTCAATGTACTGCATGGCCTCCGCAGGCGGCGCTCTCAGAGTGGTGCTTCCCGATGGCAGCGTGGTATAATAAGGCTTTTTATCGGATATTCTGCGGCGCGCCATAAAAGGCGCGCCGCTTTTGTTTATTTGCGGCATACTCCGCACTTTTTTTTAACATTTTCTTGACATTTGCGCGACACTATTATATAATCAATACATAGTGGTATAATAAAAGTGTGTAACGATAACTTTGTATGCACACAGATTTTGCGGAGAGATTATGCTTAACAAAAGCGTTACTGTGATAGACGTACGCTCCTCCGAAATTACCGCGGTTGTCGCGGAGAGGGGAGTGAACAATACGTTCATAATAAAGAGCAGTTTTACCGCCCCTTACGACGGATATGCCGAAGGCAAATTCCTTGACGTAAACGGTTTCGGCGAGGCGCTGGCATCGGTTGTCAGACGTACTCTTGCGGCCTGCGGGGACAAGGTAAGAACTGTGTACGTCGGCGTGCCGGGCGAATTTACGCTTGTCAGGGTTACGGATAACGTAATAAGCTTTTCCTCTTTGAAAAAGGTCAGCCGTCAGGACGTGCGCGCGCTTGAAAATGCCTCTGCGCCCGCACCCGAAAAGGGACTCAAACTTATAACTTCGGGCTGCCTTTACTATGTTCTTTCCGATATGCGCAGAGTGGTTTCCCCCGTGGGAATGCTTACCGACAGTCTGCGCGGAAGGCTCTGCCACTATCTTGCAAGCACCGTCTATACCGAATGCGTGGAGAGCGTGCTCTCCCAGTTCGGCGGCATAAACAAAATAAACTTTCTGCCTGCAGTCCATGCCGAGGCAATGTATCTGATTGCGCCCGAAAAGAGGGACGAATACGCCGTATTGTTCGATTTTGGCTATATTTCCTCCACATACAGCGTAATCTGCGGCAACGGCGTTGTTTACAGCGAAAGTTTTTCTCTCGGCGCAGGCCATCTTGCGCTGTACCTCACCGAAACTATGGAAATGCCGTACGATGTTGCGGTGGCCATGCTTGAAAAGGTCAACCTCAACTCGCGCGAGGGTGCTTCCGCCATGCTAGAGTATTCCTGGCAGGGCAAGTTCTATCGCTATCCCGCGGCCGAAGTCAAGGAAAAACTGCGCGAGGCGCTGGACGGCATATGCGAAACCATAGAGGAGTGCAGGCAGAACTTTACAGAGCGCAACACGGACTACAAAACGCTGTACGTTACGGGCGAAAGCGCGCTTAAAATAAGGGGCGCGGTAGACCACGTGAGCGGCAGGCTCGTCACTAACGTTTCGGTAATAGCGCCGCAGGTTCCCTATTACGATAAACCCGAGTTCAGTTCGCTGTTCTCGCTTATGGATATGGCACTCAAAGACCGCGAGAGCCATTCTCTCTTCGGTTTTTTAAATAAATAAAAATAATTTCCTTTAATTGCAATCGTACAACGGAGGTTGAAAATGTTTAACGATAACGTGGGCAATATCGCGGGTCGCGCCAAGATTAAGGTAATCGGCGTAGGCGGCGCGGGCAATAACGCAGTAAACAGAATGCTTGAAGCGGGCATTATGTGCGCAGACTACTATGTCGTGAATACCGACAGTCAGATACTTGCGCTTTCCCCTTGCGAAAATAAAATACAGATAGGCGGAGCGCTCACCAAGGGCCTCGGCGCAGGCGCCGAACCCGAAGTAGGCAGGCAGGCCGCAGAAGAGAGCAAGGACGCGCTTACCGAAGCCGTAAGGGATACCGACCTTCTGTTCATAACGGCAGGCATGGGCGGCGGCACCGGTACGGGCGCTGCACCCGTAATAGCAAAAATTGCGCGCGACATGAAGATTCTCACCGTTGCGGTTGTCACCGAACCTTTTGCTTTCGAAGGCAAAAAGCGTATGGAAAACACCGTAAAGGGCCTTGAAAACCTCAAAAAGTATGTCGATACGCTCATCGTTATTCCCAACGATAAAATCCGTACGGTAGTTGCCAAGAATACCCCCATGAAGGAAGCTCTCCGCGTTGCGGACGAGATTTTAAAGCAGGGCATAAAGGGCATTGCCGAACTCATAGTAAACCCCGCGCTCATAAACCTCGACTTTGCGGATGTTAAAACCATTCTCAAGGACAAGGGCGTAGCCCACCTCGGCGTAGGCGTAGCCAAGGGCGAAAACAGAATAATAGAGGCGGTGCGCGTAGCCGTAAATTGCCCTCTGCTTGAAACCACCATCGAAGGCGCGCGCGGCGTCATACTCAACGTAGTCGGCGGCGAGGACCTCACCTTTGACGAGGTAAACGATGCGGCCGAACTTGTAAAGAGCGTGGTTGATGCCTCCGCAAACATAATCTTCGGCGCAAGAATAGACCCCAACGTTCAGGACGAAGTGGAAATTACCGTCATTGCAACGGGCTTCCCCGGATTCGACGGCAGCAAGCGCGAGGACGATACCCAGCGCACTTACCGCAGCAATTATTCCCAGCCCGCTTACGGCGGTTCGCGCCTTTCGGTTACCGAACCTTACTATCAGCAGAGCGGTCGTCAGCAGCCTGCCCAGCAGCCTCAGCAGTCCGCTCCCGCACAGCCTGCAAGACCTAATCTTCTTCAGTCCCAGCAGCCCGCTCAGCCTCAGTACGGCCAGACTGCTCAGCCCCAGTATTCGCAGCAGCAGTATGCTCAGCCCGCACAGGGTCAGTATGCTCAGCCTCAGTATAATCCCCAGTTCCAACAGGCTCCTGCCCAGCAGCAGGCGCAGCCCCAGTACGGCCAGGCACAGTACGCGCAGCCCGTTCAGCCTCAGTATGCCCAGTCTCAGCAGAATGCTTCGCAGACGATAGAGCGTCCCGCTGAAAAGAATGTGCCCAAGTTTGCACAGCTCCTTAAAAATCTCGGCAGAAGGGGAGAGTAATTTTTGTACCGCGCGCAACATATCAACGCGCGGAAAAACTTTTCCGTTACCCGGAAAATAACTTAAAAGTACCTTGAAAAGAGCATATCGGCAAATATAATTTGTCGGTAGGCGAAGCAGGCGGATTTATAAAAGTAAAAAAGGCGGCACTTTTGCCGCCTTTTTCTGTTTCCGTGTGCCGCCTTTTATGTTTACAGTTTTATTCTGACAATGAACATTTACTTATGTTTTGCCAATATCAAAGCAGGAGGCAGTGGCTTTTTTTCTTAAAAACCTTATATAGCGAAAAATACGGCCGAAAAAATCGGCCGTATTTTTCCCCTACAAATCAAGTATTCGTCTGTTAAACCAAAGAAAGCTCATTTATTGAGTGCGTCAAAGTAAGCTGTAAGGACTGCCTCTTTTATCTTATCTCGGGTCTCGGTGTTTAGCGGATGTGCAATATCCTTATATTCGCCATCATTAGTTTTTCTGCTCGGCATGGCAATAAATACTCCGTCGTTTCCTTCGATAACTTTAATGTCGTGAACTGCAAAGCAATCATCGATGGTTATCGAGGCAACCGCCTTTAATTTATTGTCCTCCTTGCTGACTAATCTGATTCGTATGTCTGAGATTTTCATAGAGCTCACCTCCAGACTATACTTTATGCAAAACATTGTACAATAAAAT
>ERZ1090862.722-NODE-724-length-14870-cov-22.184273_pt1 | contig 14870 bp, 7 predicted proteins | sample MGYA00478481_ERZ1090862 | MGnify/ENA primary metagenome ERZ1090862 (study PRJEB33644, sample SAMEA5815745) | chicken gut metagenome | biome: Chicken; feature: Gastrointestinal Tract; material: Caecum | place: Ireland | collected 2019-01-01 | study: A study of the... | reverse complement strand
TTGCCAAGAAAATGCTTGAAGATAAAATGGACATAGACACCATAATAAGATTAACTGGACTAGCACGAGAAGAAATAGAGAAATTGTTGAATTAAAATTTTGGGGACGCCTTTTAACACAAATGTGCCAAAAAGGGACGTCCCCAAAGTTCATTATATCCATTCTCTAAATTTTCTGATATAGTATTTTTTAGCTATAAGTGCAACTATACAGAATAGTATTGGTACTCCAATGATTATTGACATATATTCTAGTGGAATTGGCACTAGTCCTATCATTTGGCCCAAGGCAGTGAATGGCAATGCAACTGAAACTATGCTAAGCAATATTGATGAGAAGTATACTACTGGGCTGGCATTGCTTTGTACGAATGGTATTTTTGCTGTTCTTATTATGTGCATTCCAAATAGGTTTTCTACGTTTCCATAGGCAAACCAAATTGTTTGGAATAGTGCAGCTTCGCGAACGCCAAATATAAACCACAAGCAAGCGAATACTATCATGTCAAAGCATGAGCTTAGTGGCCCCATGAAGAACATGAATTGTTTTAGGCTTTTCATGTCCCATTTTTTAGGACGTGTTAGGTATTCGTCGTCTACATTGTCAAATGGCATTGTTAGTTGACCAAAGTCATATAATAGTCCTTGCACTAATAGTTGGATAGGCGTTATTGGTAAGAATGGTAAGAATATGCTTGCTATAATTACTGAGGTTACTTCTCCAAAGTTGAAGCTTATTGCCATTTTGATGTATTTCATCAAGTTGGCAAATGCACGCCTGCCTTCTTTTACACCAGCAAGTAATACATTTAGGTCTTTTTCTAGCAAAATGATATCTGCTGATTCTTTTGCAATATCTACTGCTGTGTCTACTGAAATTCCAACATCTGAGCTACTAAGTGATGGGCTATCGTTTATTCCATCTCCCATATATCCAACTACATTGCCTGATTCTCTTAATACTTGCACTATTCTCGTTTTTTGTATTGGTGATAGTTTTACAAATATATTATTCTTTCTTAATAACCTAGAAAGCGCCATATCAGATAATTTGTCTATTTCCCCACCTGTAACTATTTTTTTAGAAGTTATTCCTACTTTATTACAGATGCAACGCGTTACTTCTGCATTATCACCTGTAAGCACCATAACACGTATATGTGCTTTCCTTAGGCCTTTTATAGATTCCTTTGCGCTCTCTTTTGGTGGGTCTAAGAAACCTATAAATCCTATTAATGTCATTTCTTTTTCGTCACTAACTTCAAAGTCCGTTCTTTCCGTCTCGTCGTCCTTTTTACAAACGGCAATAACCCTTAGTCCGTTTTTGTTTAAGTCTCTGCTGATTTTTAATACATTATCTTTTATTGCTTTTGTGATAGGTGTGATTTCGCCCTTGTAGTCCACTTTTGTGCAGATGCTTAATATTTCTTCAACAGCACCTTTGGTAACTATTTCTTTATGCTTGCCATCAGCTGTAATTACTACGGATAGACGCCTTCTGCTAAAATCAAATGGAATTTCACCTACTAGTTTAAATTGCTTTTTAAAATCTGCCAATCCGTTCTCTTCTGCCCTTTTCACAACGGCTTCATCTATATTTCCCATTAATCCAGCTTGAAAGCTTGAGTTAAGATATGCATATTTCAAAATTCTTATATCTTCTGCGCCATGTATATCTAAATATTTTTCTAGTACAATCTTGTCCTCTGTTAGTGTTCCGGTTTTATCTGTACATAAAATATTCATTGCGCCAAAACTTTGTATAGAATCTAGTGATTTTACAATAGTCTTTTTCTTTGACATTCTTACTGCGCCTTTTGACAAATTAGATGACAAAATTACTGGCAATAATAATGGCGTTATTCCTATTGCAATTGCCACTGCAAATGTAAATGATAAAATAACTTCATGCTTCCATACATTTATTATAAATACCAGTGGTATAAGCACTAGCATAAATCTTATTAACAATCTGCTTACATTTTTAATTCCCTTTTGGAAGGCCGTTTCCGGCTTTTTGTTTAATGTGTGTGCTACTTTACCAAAATAAGTAGAGTCAGCTGTCTTAATAACAATTCCTTTTGCAGATCCGCTTACAACATTTGTACCCATAAAGCAGATGCTATCAAAATCCGTAAGCCCCTCTATCTCGCTCAACTTTAGCTCCATCTCTTCAGTTTTCTTTACACTGTCAGACTCACCTGTTAGTGCAGACTGGCCTACATACAAGTCCCTTGCTTCAATAATTCTCAAATCCGCAGGAACCATGCTACCTGCAGACAAAATGACCACATCGCCTAAAACAACATCTTTTATAGGAATATTTACTTGCTTGCCATCCCTTATAACCGTTGTTGTAGTGGCAACTAACTCTTTTAGCTTTTCTGCCGCTTTGTTAGACCTAAACTCCTCTATAAAATCCAGCAAAGTGCTAACAATAACCAAAATAGCAATAACAATCACACTGCTATAATTGGGCGGGCTCGACAAATACACATCTGTGTAATATAATACAAATGCAATACCAATTAAGATACAATTAAATGGCGTAAAAAGACTCTCTGCAAAATAATTGTACCACTTCTTTGGCTTATTTTGCTTTACCTCATTTGTACCGTATTTGTTCAGTCTTTCTTGCGCCTTTGCTTCGCTTAAGCCTTCTGGGCTAACTTTGTATTGTTTTAGAAATTCCTCTTTAGGTAGAGTTCCTTCTTTTCCATAAAGTTTCACAACATCAATCTCTTCCATAAATTTCATCTCCTGTACATTGAACTTTGGGGACGTTCCTTAAAGTTCACTTTTTAATTCGAATTTAGAACATTTTGTCTCACACTTTCAGCAATTTTGTGCCAAAAAGGTGCGTCCCCAATGGCACAAAATTATTTTACCATATTTAATATATCGTTTCAAGCTTTATTTATTTTTAAGTCCAGAAGATGACAATGCCGCTTATTTGCAATCTTTATTTATTTTTTACTCTTAATACTCTTAAAGCATTAAGTACTGCAATTACTGAAACACCAACGTCTGCGAAGACTGCCTGCCACAATGTTGAAATTCCAAATGCACTTAAAATTAGTACTAAGATTTTTACTCCTATTGCGAAAATTATGTTTTCTTTAACTATTCTCATTGTTCTTTTTGACAAATTTATTGCCTTACTTATTTTAGAAGTCTCATCAGTCATAATTACTATGTCTGCTGCCTCTATTGCTGCATCTGAGCCAAGGCCACCCATTGCAATTCCTATATCTGCTAGTGCAAGCACTGGCGCATCATTGATGCCATCGCCTACGAAAGCCAACTTGCCTTTTTCGCTTTTGGTTTTCATTAATTCTTCTACTTTTTCAACTTTGCCGTCAGGCAATAGCTCTGCATATACCTTGTTTATTCCGAGCTGTTTTGCAACTGCTTCTCCAACTTCTTTCCTATCACCAGTTAGCATTACTATTTGATTGATTTTGTTTTTCTTTAGGCTTTGAATTGCTGTGGCTGAGTCATCTTTTATTTTATCTGCAATTAATATATATCCAGCATAAACGCCATCTATTGCTATATATAAAATGGTTCCTATATCATTTGTTTTTGTAAAGTCTATATGTTTTTCTTTCATTAACTTTTCGTTTCCTACTAATACGTCCTTTTTATCAATTTGAGCCATAATTCCTAAACCAGGTAATTCTTGGGTTTTTATTATTTTGCTTTCATCTATAGCATTGTTGTATGCTTCCTTTAGTGACTTAGAAATTGGGTGATTAGAATAATTTTCTGCATATGCTGCGATTTTTAGTAGTTCATCTTTTGAAATGCCTACAGGGCTAACCTTTTGCACTTCGAAAACTCCCTTTGTTAAAGTTCCTGTTTTATCAAAAACAACTATTTCCGTATCTGCTAGAGCTTCCAAATAATTGCTTCCTTTTATTAGTACACCTATTTTAGAGGCTCCCCCTATTCCTCCAAAAAAGCTTAGAGGTATTGAAATTACTAGTGCACAAGGGCAAGAAACAACTAAAAATGATAAAGCTCTGTAAATCCAATCTGAAAATGTTGCACCTTCAATAATTAAAGGAGGAATAATCGCAAGTAGTAACGCAATAATTACAACTGTTGGCGTATAGTATTTTGAAAATTTAGTTATAAAGTTCTCAGATTTAGACTTTTTGTTACTTGCATTTTCTACTAAATCTAAAATCTTACTTACTGTTGATTCTCCAAAAGCCTTTGTCACTTCGACTTTTATTAATCCTTCTATATTGATACATCCACTTAGAACTTCATCGCCTTCTTTTGCATCCCTTGGCAAAGTTTCGCCAGTTAATGCCTTCGTATCAAGCGAAGTCTTTCCCTCTACAATTTTTCCATCTAGTGGTACTTTTTCACCTGGTTTTATAACTATAGTGTCTCCTATATTTACTTCATTTGGATTTACCTTCTCTATTTTTCCATCTCTTATAACATTTGCAAAATCTGGCCTTATATCCATCAAGCTTGAAATTGACTTTCTAGACTTATCAACTGCATAGTCTTGAAAGAATTCCCCTACTTGATAGAATAGCATTACTGCAACAGCCTCTGGGAACTCTCCAATTGCAAAAGCTCCAATAGTTGCTACTGACATAAGAAAATTCTCATCAAAAATTTCTCCTTTAAAAATGTTCTCTATGGCCTCTTTCAAAATTTCTAGCCCTACAATCAAATAACTTACAATAAATATAACATCATTTATTAATTCATTACTAAAATTTACCGTTAGCGCTATTACAAATAATACAAGTGCAATCACAATCCTCAACGCCTTCGTCTTCATAACTTTCACTTTCCTTTCTTATTTTAATATCATAAATTTTTTTGGCTTTTGCATAGTCAAAGTTTTTCGTTATTTACTTTATTTTCTGTGTTCTATGTGTTCTATTCCTACCTCAAAAACTCTCTTAATATGGTCATCGTCAAGCATATAATACACCTCTTTGCCTTCTCTCCTACACTTTACAATTCCAGACCTTCTTAATGTGCCTAACTGATGTGATATAGATGACTTGCTCATTCCTAGCACATTTGCTATATCACACACACACATCTCATTTTGGTCAAGTGCAAATAAAATCTTAGTCCTAGTAGAATCTCCTATAATCTTAAAAAATTCAGCCAGCTTATTAAACGTATCTGCATCTGGCATTTTTTTCATTGTATCATCTACAATATCTTGATGTATGATATTGCAATCACATATAAACTCGTTTCTTGACATTAAATCGCCCCCATTTTTGTTCACTTCTATCGTTTTGGTTGAACTGTTATTCAACTATTAAACATATTATAGTTGAATCGATATTCAATTGTCAAGTACTTTTTTTAATTTTTTGAACTTTGGGGACGTTCCTTAAAGTTCATTTTTGTATAAATTGTAGAAAAACTGGAAAAATTATTTTTAACGTGATATACTTTGTTTGATATGGAAAAAGATTTATCTAAAAAGTTGTTTAATGTAAAAACTACCGGTTGGGAAAGTGTTACGGATCAAGAGAGAGCAAGAATTTTTGAGGTTTCCAAAAATTATATTGATTTTTTAAATAAATCAAAGACTGAGCGTGAGTTTATTAAGTCTGCTAAAGAGCTTGCAGATAATCATGGATTCAAAGATATTAATGATTGTGAGTCTTTGAAGGTAGGCGACAAGGTTTATTTTGTTAATAGAGGAAAGAGTATGTATTTGGCTGTAATTGGCGAAAATTCAGTTGAGAATGGGGTACACATTATTGGTTCTCACGTAGATTCTCCAAGGCTAGATTTAAAGCCAAATCCTCTTTGTGAGGACACAGGCCTTGCTTATTTTAAGACACATTATTATGGTGGAATTAAGAAGTATCAGTGGACAACTATTCCGCTTGCTATTCATGGTGTTATTGTGAAGACTAACGGCGAAAAGATTGAGGTAAATATTGGCGAGAAGGAAGATGACCCTATTTTTACAATTACTGATTTGTTGCCTCATTTGGCTCAAGCTCAAATGGAAAAAAAGTTAAAGGATGGCATTGATGGTGAAGATTTGATGCTTTTAATTGGCAGTATGCCTTATGTTGAGAATGGAGCATCTGACGGTGATGATAATAAGGCTGTTGCTGAAAAGGTAAAACTTAATATTCTTAATTTGCTAAATAAGGCTTATGGCATTACTGAAGCTGATTTTATGAGCGCCGAGCTTGAACTTGTTCCTGCTTTTAAGGCTAGAAGTATGGGCTTTGACGAGAGCATGGTTGCTGCTTATGGTCAAGATGACAAAGTATGTGCATATACTTCACTTGCCGCTATGATGGAGCTTGAGAATGTTAAAAATACTGCTGTTTGCATCTTGTCTGATAAGGAAGAAATTGGAAGCATGGGAAATACGGGCATGGAGTCTCATACATTTGATTATTTTATGTCTGAGCTTTTGAATAAACTTGGTATTAATAGGTCAAACTTGCTTGACAAGGTATTCTGTTACTCAAAAATGCTTTCTTCTGACGTTGATGCTGGATTCGACCCAATTTATGCTTCAGTTTCAGACAGAACAAACGCTGGATACATCGGCAAAGGCATCAGCTTAAATAAATACACTGGTGCGCGTGGCAAGTCTAGTGCATCTGATGCAAATGCTGAGTACGTTGCTTGGATACGCAATATATTAGAGTCTAACAGCATAAAATATCAAATTGCTGAGCTTGGAAAAGTTGACGTTGGTGGTGGTGGCACCATCGCTTACATCTTAGCAAATAAGGGTGTTGATGTAATTGACTGCGGAGTTCCACTTTTATCAATGCACTCTCCTTATGAAGTTACTAGTAAATTCGATATTTACTCTGCATATAAGACATATAAAGCATTTTGGAATGCATAAACTTTGGGGAACAACCCCAAAGTTCACTTAAATATTAAAAAACGTAGACTATATAGGACATTTAATATTATAGGGAGATGTTTTTGTGGAAAATGTTAAAGAGAGAGATTTATCAATAGATGTACTAAGATGTTTAGGTATTTTACTAATTATATTAGCACATTGTGGTGCGCCTACTTTACTGGATGAATTAAGAAATTTTGATGTTATTTTGTTGGTTATTCTTTCTGGAATTGTCTCTGTAAAGTCGTATAACAGAAGCAAGAGCGGCTTTAAGTATATTAAAAAGAGATTAATCAGATTAATTGTACCAACATATATCTTTTTGACAATTCTTTTTATAATAGATAGATTCCTTGCTCCATATAGTAAAGATCTTGATTTGAGTTGGGAGACTATTTTTTCTACATATACACTTACCACTGGAATAGGATATGTGTGGATTATACGAGTTTATATTTTATGTGCTATTTCTGTTTTGTTTTTAATGAATATAAAGAGATTCAAAAAAACTACTATTTTTGTGTTATTTTTGATATATGAAGTACTATTTTATACAATAGGAAATGCTAATGGCTTTTTGGAATATGGCATATATTATTTGATACCTTATGGATTTTTATGTACATATATTGGGATGGAACTAGCAAACTGGGATAATAAGAAGCTTATTAAAATTATGCTAATTTTTTTGTTGATTTTTGCTATTATGTTTGCATGCTTTTACATTGCTAAAAATCAATTTGTGAAAATAAGTGACTATAAGTATCCTGCAAGGCTTTATTATTTAAGCTATGGAATAGGAATATCTTTGCTTTTATATTATCTAATTAATAGAAAGAATATTTTTAACGTAAAGGAAAGGTTGAATAATAAGTTGATATTGTTTATAGGACAACATACAATGTGGATTTATTTGTGGCACATTTTATATCTTAATGTTTTTGCTTTTGTAAAGTTTGATGTAAAGTGGTATGAGAAGTATGTTTTTCTAGTTGTTATGGCAATATTGACTACATACATTCAAAGTAAAATAGTGCAAAAGTTGCATGTTAAAAATAAAAATGTTAAATTTATTTTTGATAGTTAGTGAACTTTAAGGAACGTCCCCAAAGTTCAAAATTTTTTTGTATGTTCGACAATTTTCGATTGAAATTGCGTTTTTTCTTTGCTATACTACATTTTATACCAAAGAAAAGGAGGCGATTTTTATGAATCAAATTGGTGTGGTTACTGTTGATGTTTTCAAGACGGCTGATAATGAAATTCGTTTTGAGGTCCATACTGATAATGAAGATGTTTTACCTGTTTCTTATGTTATAGAAGATACATTAAAGAAATACTAGATTGACTATTAAAGTTAATCTAGTATTTCTTTATATGTTTTTGTGGGTATCTGGGCTTTTTATGTCTGGATAGATTTTTTCTTTATTTAGATGTTTTTTTCCTCCGTCCCCAAAAACATCTTTTATAGTACGTATTTTTTGATTAGTATGATTCCGCCAGCTATTGTGAATAGTATAACAAAGCCTAGTGTGAAGTAGATTCTTACTTGTCCTGTGCTGATTGATAGCATTACTGGGGCATCGTCTATGTCGTCTTCTCCTGGTTTTTTGTTGTTTGGTGTTGAGTCTTTGTCTGGTATGTCATAGTCGTTGTAATCGTCTGAGATTTCGGCTGTGTTTTCCATAAGTCCCATTGTGTCTTCTCCATTTATCCAAGTAAGTACTACGTCGATGTCTGCATATTCGCCTGGTTGTAGTAGTTTGTCTGCTAGCAAGTTTGTTGATATCATGTTGTTTCCTAGGTCTGTCCAGCCTGGGTTGTCTTCAGCTACAAATTTTAGGCCTTGTGGAATGTAATCTGTTATTTCTGTTGCATATCCTGGTATTTCGCCTTCATTTGTTACTCTTATTGAGTATCTGAATTTTACTGTTGTACTATTTAATTTTTTTCTGTGTATTTCGACTTTTACTATTTGTTCTGGGTCATCATAAGGTTGATGTCCTGTTTCTGTGATTGTTTGATTTCCATCTTCTATTACTATTGCTTGTGTTACCCATTTTCTTAAAGCTAGGTCGAATGTTTTTACTACAACTTTTTCAAAGTCGTCGTCGTCCTCTTGTCCTGGGATGTAGTCGCCGTGTTCGTCATCTTTGTATCCTGGTAAGTCGTCATCATCTGGTATGTCTACGTTGCCTTCGATTGAGTCTCTGTCTATTACTGGGTTTTTGTTTTCGTCCTCGTATTTTGTTATGTCTGCAATGTTTGTGATGTTTTGACTTGGTATTGCTTCATCTGTTACTCTACACATTATTGGCACTTCTTTGTATGATAATGTGATTGTTCCGTCATCTGCAGTTTGTGCACTTTGTATTAGCTCGTCAGCTAAATATGTTGTAGTTACTGTTCTGCCGTCTTCAGATGCGGTCCATCCATATTGTTTATTAAAGTCATTATCTACAAATTCTAAATATGGTGGTAGATGGTCTTGGATCTCTGCAGCGTATCCATCCATGTCTCCCTCATTATATACTCTTAGCATGTATACTACCATATCGCCTGTTTGTACTAGTACTGGCTCTTTTGTATGATTGTATATTGCTGTTGTTATCATATTGCCATTATCTCCTGTTGTATTTAATTTGCTTGTGTCAACTACTGGTTCTCTTGTGTATGAGCCGTCGTCATTTCTTAAATATTCGTCATCATCAACTTGATCGTCGTTGCTTACTGCTATGATGAATTTTCTTAGTGCTAAGTCAAATGATTGTAAGATTATATTGTCGTAATCTTCATCATCTTCGTATTTTACCCAGTCTTCAGGTTTTGAGTCTCTGTCATCTACTGGATTTCCTTCTTCATCAGAATCGTCTGATATTTCCGCTTCGTTTCTTATTACGCTTCCTGTAGTGTCATTTGAAATTACTTTGAATTTTACTGACACTTCTTTGTATGAAAGGTCTGCATCTGTTTTTGTTCCGTCATTTTGTCCAAATGCTGCAATTAAGTTTTCTCCTGGTGTTGTTTCGTTGTCTTTTGATAAGTAATTTGTCGAAATTTGTATTATCTTGTCACCAGATTCATCATATTGGAAGTTACCCCATAAATATCTTTGGTTGAATTCTATTGCTTCTTTTTCAGCATCTGTTAAATCTGGGTCATTTGCTAATTCGTCACCTTGTTTGTCTGACCACAAAAATTCTAGTCCTTCTGGTACATCTTCTGTAATTTCGCTTGCATAGCCATCTATTGTTCCTTCATTGTAGATTCTAAATGTATATGTTACTATGTCGCCTTTCTTTACTGGAACTGGGTCTTTGTTTAGGTTGTAATCTGCTGTTGTTACTAAATTTCCGCTTTCATCTATTGTGTTTAATTTGCTTGCGTCTATGCTTTCAATTCTTTCTGGCACATTTTGATTGTTTACTGCAACAATTCTCTTTATTAGTTTCAAGTCAAATGATTCTGGTTTTATTACTAATTTTTCGAAGTCATCATCATCTTGCTCTCCTCTATAATAGTTGTCTTTGTCTGTTAAGTCTGATTTGTTTCCTTCGTCACCTTTGTAGTCTTCCATGTTGTCTTTATCTACATCTGGTGTAGTTGATGGTTCTGAGTCTCTATCAGCTCCATCTTGATTTGTTATTACTGTGTTATCTTCATCAATTTCTTCTGATATCCATGCCACATTTGTTAAAACCTTATCTGAGCTTGTATCTGGCATTGCTGTAACTTCACATTCAATTTCTATTGTTTCAGAACTCAAGTTGCCTTCTGTATATGCTGGTAAATTGGTTGTGTCTCCTTCTTTTCTTTTTAATGTCAATCTGTTTGTATCTTCGTCATAGCTTTCTAATTCAAAGTTTCCGCTTACTACTCCCCTAAATTTCAATCCCGTTGGTAATTGGTCAACTATTTTAGTTGGTCTTCCTGCTTTTTCGCCTTCGTTGTATACTGTAAGATTATAAGTTACTATATCTCCTGTTGAAACAAGTACTGGGTCTTTTTTATGTTTGTATGTTGCTGTTGTTCCTGATTCTAGCGTACTTTCGTCAATATTTGGCACTCTTGAGTCATCCCCTGTAAGTTCTTGTCCATTTACTTTTGTTATGTATTTTCTTAGTGCTAAGTCAAATCTTTTCTCTTTTACTCTTTGGTTAGGCATTACTAACTGAACTACTCCATTTTGAAGTGTTACTTCAGCCTCTCCTGCTGCATTTTCTGAATCATCTAGTGGGTCTTGGCCGCTTAGAGCTGTTGTAGGGTCTATGCCATCTGATGTAGTAGCTGTAGCCGTCGTTCCATCTGAATTTGCTAGATATGCTGTTTGTGCACTTTGACCATTGTTGCTTGTTCCGTCGGCTGTTGGCTGATTTGCACTTATTATTTTGATATGTGTTACTTCATAATTTCCATTTATTAATTCTTTAGTAAGTTCTATAGTAATTTCGCCAAATATTTTATTATAACCCTCTGGTGCTGTTAGCTCTTCAATTTTGATTGTGTCTGTTCCTGTTTCTGTAATGTTTATTCCATCTATTGTGATGTATCCATTCTCATCTGTTGTGGCTGTTTGTTCAGTTCCATCTGGCAATGTTATTTTGAATTGTGCACCTTCTAGTCTATGGCTTGTGTCATCTTTATCTACTTTTACTACTTGTAATTTATAGCTTCCTGTTTGCTTTTTATTTGCAACTACTAGTTTTATTACTCCCTCTTCGAAGTTAATTGTTGTGCCTTCTGGTAATGAGCTTTGTCCGTCATTTAATCCACTTACGTTAGTAATTACATATCTTCCATCTTGTAATTCTTTAGTTACATCTAAAGTTAATGTTCCTATTAATTTATTATATCCTGTAGGTGCTTGTGTTTCTTCTATTGTAATTCTGTCTGTTCCTTCCTCTGAAACTTGTATATCATTTATTGTAATTAGTCCATCTTCTCCTGTTACAAGGTCTCTTTGGCTTCCATCTGGTAATGTTATTTTAAATTGTGCTCCTGATAGTTTATTGCTTGTATTTCCACTTTCAACTTTTTCTAATTGTAATTGATAGTTTCCTGTGATTTTTTCATCTGGTACTGTTAGTTTTACTATGCCGTCTTCTACTACTGCACTAACACCTTCTGCTAACTGTCCTCCGTCACTATTTTGTACTGTAACGTTTGTTGCTACATACTTTCCACTTGATATGTCTTTTGTTACTTGTAGTGTTAGTTCTCCAATTAGTTTATTATATCCATTTGGTGGTGTTATTTCTTCTACTTTGATAGTGTCTGTTCCTGTTTCTGTGATGTTGATATTATTTATTGTAATTGTTCCATTTTGGTCTGTTGCTACTGTTTGAGTGCTTCCATCTGGCAATGTAATTTTAAATTGTGCCCCAAAAAGTGTTTGTTTTGGATTATCTTTGTCTACTTTTATTACTTGTAATTGATAGTTTCCTGTTATTTTTTCATTTGGTATTGTAATTGTTACTACTCCATTTTCCAATTTTGCTGTAACTTCTGCTTCATTGCTTAGTAGCTGTACTACTCCATTTTGTATACTTGTTGACAACGTACTATTTGCAGTTTGTTGTATGTCATTTCCATCTGCGAAGTTTACTTTCGTTGCTACATATTCGCCATTTCTTAGTTCTTTTGTTACTTCTAATGTTAGTGTTCCAAATATTTTGTTATATCCATTTGGAGCTGTTAGCTCTTCTACTGTAATTGTATCTACTCCCTCTTCTGTTATTGGGATATCATTAATAGTAATAGTTCCATTTTCATCTGTTGTTACAGTTTTCACTTGTCCGTCTGCAAGAGTTATCTTAAATTCTGCACCTTCTAGTTTTTTGTTAATATCATCTTTGTCTACTTTGATAATCTCTAGGTCATAGCTGCCTGATGCATTTTTCAAAATTAATTTTTCAAAGTCATCATCATCTTGCTCTCCTTTGTAGAAATAGTCTTTGTCTGTCAAATCTGTTTTATTACTATCATTTCCTTTATAATTTGACATATTGTCTTTATTGACATTTGGCGCATTTGCTGGTTCAGAATCTCTATCTTGACCAACTTCATTCGTAATTACTGTGCCATCTTCGTCAATTTCTTCTGATATCCATGCCACATTTGTAAGTGTGCCTTGTGTATCTTGTGGTGTTGCAGTTACCTGGCATTCTATCTCAATCGTTTCAGAGTCTAGGGTTCCTCCTGAGTAAGGTGATAAATTCGTTGTGTTTCCTGGTTTTCTAATTAATGTCAATCTATTTGCAGTAGGATCATAAGAATCTACGTTAAAGTTTCCGCTTATTACTCGGCTAAATGTCAATCCTGTTGGTAGTTGGTCTACTATTTTTGTTGGTCTTCCGGCTTTTTCACCTTCATTGTAGATTGTTAGTTTATATGTTACTGTATCTCCTGTTGAAACAAGTACTGGGTCTTTTTTATGCTTATATGTTGCTGTTGTACCACTTGATAATGTTGAAGTATCTATGTTTGGAACTCTTGAGTCAGCTCCTGATAATTCTACATCATTTACTTTTGTTATATATTTTCTTAATGCCAAGTCGAAATTTTTAGGTACTAGTGTTAATTTTACTTCATCTGTATATTTCTTAATTTCTGGTATAGCAATTGGTTGTGTTTTTTCTCCACCTGTTGCAGAAGTCCATAATGTAATTGTACTTCTTTGATATTCTATTGTAAATGTTATCTCAAGTGATGTTACCGAACTTTGAGGAATTGATATGTAAAAATTCTGTCCAACTAAGTCATTTACTGTTGTTCCGTTTGATACTTGTGATTGGCTACTATTTAATAGTTTATAGTTGCTTATAGTTTGACCTTCGTTTTTGATTACCATGTTGATATCATAATTAAGTGTATTTCCTTGGTTTTCTGTAATGTTAATAGGACCTATTATATAGTTTCCGCCTTGTAATTTGTAGTTAAGTGTTTGTGTATTTACTGTTACAGGTGAACCTTGTGAATCACTGCCAGTGTTTGCATAATTATTAGCATTTGCTTTTGCTTGATCTATAAAATAATTATACAAAATTTCCATCTGATAACTACGTGCTTGTCCTGCATCACTTTGTGGTCCCTGGCCATTTGGCGTGTAATCTGCAAGAGGACTATATGTTGATCCAGTTAAAGTATAATATACCCAACCTTTATCGTCTGTTTTGTCATATTTTGAATCTCCAGCATTTGTGAAATACCACATAGCTGCTTGCTCTGTAGCTATGATATCATCATCTGTTAATGGGTATGCTTCCATTAACTCAACATAATTGGTGTATCCACTAGTTGATTGCATAGCTATTCTAAGTACTTGATTTATTAAATTATTTTTATCGGCTGTTGATGACATTCCTGGTATATATGCCATATCAAATAATGCAAGTAATGCATTGTAACTGCTAACTCCATCTGAAGTCCTTCCGTTTACAATTGAGGCTAAAACTGAATTTTGTTTAGCAATAGCATCTCTTTCTGTTTTCATATCAAAATATAGGTCATAAGTTGCCCTTTTATTAGTATCAGAGAATCCTACACCTGCCTTTACACAGAATGCATTGATTTCTGTTGGGTTGTTTGATGAAGCACTGCTATATTGCAAAATATTCCAAATTTTTGCTCCATCTGAAGCTGTTGGCTGACCTATTGAATAACCCATGTCTGGATTGTCTTCTGTCATTAGTTCATTGATTCCTATATACAATGGTGGTGATGCTTGTGCAGCTAAACTACTTTTTGCTCCTAGTATTGCAATAATTGCAAATATAAATATTCCCACTAGAAGTTTTACTTTTTTCTTTAATACTTTCATTTTGTACATATCTCCATTCCTTCCTTATATATTATATTTAAGCATATTTTAGCATACTATGTTTTAATTATGCAATAGAATTTTTATGTCATTTTTGTTACAATTTGGTAGGATTTTGGCGATTCTTACGGAAATCGAACTTTGTACTTATAATTTTTTTTTGCAAATAAAA
>ERZ1090862.716-NODE-718-length-14919-cov-14.542519_pt1 | contig 14919 bp, 12 predicted proteins | sample MGYA00478481_ERZ1090862 | MGnify/ENA primary metagenome ERZ1090862 (study PRJEB33644, sample SAMEA5815745) | chicken gut metagenome | biome: Chicken; feature: Gastrointestinal Tract; material: Caecum | place: Ireland | collected 2019-01-01 | study: A study of the... | reverse complement strand
TATATTGAGTAGGCAAAGTAAAGAATCAAACTACTCTAAAAGAATTTGGAATAAAAAGAGGAAGTGACAAAAATGGAAAGTATAGAAGAAAAAATAAATGCACTAATAAATAAATATCGAGAAGAACTAAAAAACAAAATTGATATTAGAATGATTGAAATGGAAAGTGATGATAATAGTCATTATTTTATATATAAGGTATTGGGTATTTCAGAAAAAGAAGGCCTTTTGATAGATGAATATCAAAATAAGGGACGTTTTCTATATAAATACGCCGGAAGTTTTTTGGAAGAAGCTACCATTTTGTGCTTTGAGCATACTTTTAAAAATGCAAAAAGAAAAGTTATGATAGAAAATACTGTCGGATATAGGCCTAAAAGATTTGAAATAGATTGTTTAATAGATGACAAATATGCTTGTGAAATAAAATGGAGAGATGCTACAACTGATGGTGACCATATAACGAAAGAACATACTAGAATAAAAAACATTAAAGAAAAAGGATATATACCAGTAAGAATAATGTTTTATTCTCCAAATAGAGAACAAGCTATAAGAATTCAGGAGACGCTAAAGACAATTTATAAAGGAATGGGTGGAGAATATTATTCTGGAAATGATGCTTGGAAATATATAAAAGATACAACAGAAATTGATTTACATGCAATATTAGAGAAATCAATAAAGGAGTAGAACTATGAACAAAGTAATTTTAAATGATTGCCTTAAAACTATGAAGATGATGGAAGATGAATCTGTAGATGTAATATATTTAGATCCACCATTTTTTACTCAAAGGAAACAGGCTGGCAGACTCAAAAATAGCGAAAAGATATTGGAGTTTAATGATTTGTGGAAAAGCATAGATGAATATATGGAATTTATGAAAGCTAGATTAGTTGAAATGAGGAGAGTCTTAAAGAAAACAGGAAGCATATTTTTACATTGTGATAAAACAGCTTCCCATTATTTGAGAGTGCTATTAGACCAAGTATTTGGAATGGATAAATTTCAAAGTGAAATAATTTGGGCATATAGAAGGTGGTCGAACTCCAAAAAAGGTCTATTAAATGCTCATCAAAATATATATTTTTACAGCAAAACTAATAACTTTAAGTTTAATACTTTGTATACAGATTATTCGGCTACGACTAATATAGACCAAATTTTACAACAAAGAGAAAGAGATAAAAATGGTAAATGCGTTTATAAAAAAGATAAAAATGGAAACATTGTATCTGAAAGAGAAAAGAAAGGGGTGCCGCTATCAGATATTTGGGAAATTCCATTTTTAAACCCAAAAGCAAAAGAAAGGGTAGGTTACCCAACCCAAAAGCCAATTTTATTGATTGAAAGGATTATTAAAATAAGTAGTGATGAAGGAGATGTAATCTTAGACCCATTTTGCGGAAGCGGCACAACTCTAGTTGCTGCAGAATTACTAAAAAGAAATTACATTGGCATTGATATTTCACGTGATGCTGTAGAGATTACAAAAAGTAGACTAAAAAATCCAATAAAAACAGAATCTGTACTTTTAAATGATGGAATTGAAAAATATCAGAACAAAACACAAGACGAACTAAATATATTAAAATCAATCGGTGCAGTGCCAGTTCAAAGGAATTCAGGCATTGATGGATTTATTTTAAATAAAAAAACAAATCAAACAATTGCCATTAAAATACAAAAAGATGGTGAAAACTTGCTGGAAGCAAAACGAAAACTAATAGAGGCTTCAAAAAACAAAGATTGCCAATACAAAGTCTTAATACAAAATGAAAATGCAGAACAGCAGATACCTAGTAACAGCACTGATTCCACTGATCACGATGTAGTAATAATAAATACATATAAAAATATATTAAAAGATGCTATAGTGAACTTTAAGGAACGTCCCTAGTGGCACAAACAAGAGCCACCAGCTGGTGGCTCTTGATGGCACTAATGTTCGATTGCGAGAATTTCTAATAGTGCAAAAACACTATTTTTATAACTTTGGTAATTTTTACTAATATAACTTTTTTCACAAGCTATAATTAAATTATTCACTTTTGGCAATATCTCGTCATATACGCTACATTCATTAAATGATGTTTTATCCATCATGACCTGAACATCATCATTTAATGGCTTCGATAACAGGCATGCAATATTTCGCAATGCACGCCAAGCTTTATCTAGTTTTAAAAAGGCTACATACTGCCTTTTTAAATCACCGTAGTTTTCGGCGCTTGGCCGATAGCTATCCAGTTCAAAAACTAGATCCTCAAATGCCTCCTTCATTTTCTCGCATTCTCTTAGTGCTGTTTGGAACAGCTTGGGATTAACCCGAGCTGCCATTTTTTCATTGTTGGACATTGTCCAACCCCCCTTAGTAAAATTTAGACTACATATATTTTAACACATATTTACATAAAAAGCAAATTATCAACTTGACCATTTATCTAGTATAATCTTTAGAAAATTCTTCGATTAGCTTGTCAAGTTCAGGGTTATTTATATAATTAAATATATCATCTTCAACAAACCCTAAAGAATTTTCTTTAGATTTAAAGATTTGGTTTTGTATAGCATTGAGCCTTCCAAAGTAATTTAAAAGGTATTTTTCACAAGGGTCGCCCTTTGTAATTTGGCTTGTCAAATTTTTGTAGTTTTGATAGTCACTAAATTGTTGTGTAATAACTCTATCTTGCTCAGTACTGTCGATTCTGGCAAGATATGATTTTGGTGAAATTTCATTAATTTCTTGTACAAAAGAATTTATTTTTTCTTTGTCATCTGGGCTTGGTATTGGTAATGGTCTAATTGATTTTCCAGTTAGTTTAGTGTGTGCAGCATAGCCATAATTTCCTTCTTCGTATTCGTGTTTAGACTGCAATTGGCACTCAATTTTACCAAAAGGAGTATTGATATATGCAAAGTTAGCTACAAATCCACCTTCTGTTCTCTTCTTTTTGATTTCAGAATCTAGTGAAATATGTAACTTATCAAAAACCTGATTGTCAGAGAACAAGGATTCCACTTGCTTAGTCAAAATAGCCAAATCCAATTTATCATGTATTCTGGAAGTAAAATCATCCAAAATATTGAAGAAGTTGATTTTTTTATTAGATAAATCATCATTATCAATCATGGCCTGACCATCATTTGCTGCTAAAATAAAATTAATACAATTATCAACATCTGAAATTTGCCTTCTATAATAATTAATCAAATTTGTTGCATTAGGGTCTACCAAAGTCAAAATTTTTTCTAGCAAAATTTTGCAATTATGAAAATACTCATACTTTGTACATGCATATCTATACTTTTTAGGAGTAGCATATTCATCTACTATTAGCCTTGACTCAAACTCCTGCATTTCGCCTAAAAGTTTATGATTTTCCACCTTTTCATCTATTAATTGCATGATTTCAGGATTACTAGAATAAAACGTAGGAGGCATCCTGTATGAAATAATCTTCATAGCGAAGGCATCTTTAATTGGTTTCATCGAAAAAGTAGGCTTTCCATTTTCATCGTAGCTCACACTCGCAGAAGAAAAATAATCATTAAACTTATTCTGCATACTCGCTGGAGACTTGAACCTATAAGGTGCCTCCACAGAATAATCCCTATAACGCTTGTGGTGAGTCATCAAAATAGAAGCTACCATATAATGAAAATAATTTTCAATCCTTCTATCACTATGTAACCTGCTATATTTTTGAAATTCTTTCTCTTTAAAATTCTTCAAAGCTTCCTTTTCATCAACAGTAAAATTTAAAGAATCTGCAAAAACTTTATGGTTCATTATATATCACATCCATTCAAAAAAATCTAAAAAATATCTACTATTATATCACAAAACACCGTAAAACACAAATTTTGACTTAGATGTTTTTGGGGACGGAGGAAAAAAACATCTAAAAAATTGCCAAAATGCTACGTCCCTCTTGGCACAAATTTTGAATAATTTTGCTTATTTTACACATACTGTAATTAGATGCAAAGGCTGATACAGTGGCGAAAATATTTATGATTTTTTTCGACCAATTTTGTGCCTTATGGTAGGAAGGAATGATGGAAAAATGAGTAAGAATACTGGCAAAGATTTGGATAAAAATGAAGGTCAGGAAAAGTTTAAAGGTCAAAGACCTTATTTTGGCAAGGAGGAGTTCGGTAGAGAGGACGGCGTAGCTGAAGTGGGAGAGGATGCTACGAAGTATGGTGAGTTTATGTCTTCATATTTCGCTTGGATTCCATTGCCAGATCAGAAGCAAAGGGCAGAAGAGCTTGATAATATGACGAAAAAATCTGACCAAAAAGGAAAGTAAAATTCAAAAAAAGACAAAAAATCAAAATGAAAACTAAAGAAATAAGACGAAATATAGAAGAAAAAAGTAAAATAATGAGAAAACGAAAGATAATTTTAAAAAATATACATAAAAGAATAAAAACAAGTAATAATCATTAAAAATGTTAGTTGCAAAATTGTAAATAAAGCGTATAATTAAAAATGAAGGTCAAAGAAAGTCAAAGTCAAAGACATCAAAATGAAACATATATCATATTTTGAAATTACAAAAAACGACAAAGCACACAATATAAGAATATAGAAAACTATAAAAATGCAAAGGAGATGAGCAGATGCTATCAGACATAATTGAAGAGTTTATAAAGGATTTATTTGGTGGAAAAGACAAAATTGAAATTCAGCGAAATGAATTAGCAGATCATTTTAACTGTGTGCCATCGCAAATTAATTATGTTTTGGAAACTAGATTCAAGCCATCTCAAGGCTATTATGTAGAAAGTAAACGTGGCGGAGGAGGCCACATAACGATAACAAGAATAGACATTTTAGATGACGAATATTTTGGAGCATTGATTGAAAACATTGGAGATTCAATATCTCAAAAAGATACAGACCTTGTAATTAGCGAGTTATTATCATACAATTTAGTTACGGAAGAAGAGGCTAAGCTTATGAAAGTCGCGACAAGTGATAAGGTTTTGAAACTTGATAGAGATGTTCGAGACAAAGTTCGTGCGCGAATTTTGAAAAATATGCTTTTGAACCTTAGCTGAAATAAAAAAATGTTAGGAGGAATTTATTATGTTATGTGATAATTGTGGAAAAAGAGAAGCAAATGTTAAATATACAGAAAATATAAATGGAAAGGTAAAAACATTAAACTTATGTGAACAATGTAGTAAAGAATTAGGATTAGGATTTCCTGATATAGAATTAAACAATTTTAGTATGCCGATAGATTTTTCAAGTTTCCTTGGAGGATTTATGGAAGATCTAACAAGTCCGGCATTTATGCCAATGTTAAACACTATTAAAGAATTAAAATGTGATAATTGTGGTTATACCTTTGATGACATTGCTAATACTGGAAAATTAGGGTGTGAACATTGCTATGATGTATTTGAGGAAAAACTAGATCCTATAATTAAAAGAATTCAAGGAGCAAATCATCATGTTGGAAGGATTGGAAAAGTTATAGACAATGAAATAGGCGAAAAATTCGGTCAAAGAGCAGCCAATTCAGGCACAGCAGCAAAGGATAATCTTAAAAATTCAACAACTGCAGGAAAATCATCAAAAACTGCAAGTGGAGCTGAAAATGAATCAAATGAAGAGAAGTTACAAAGATTACAAGCTGATTTGAAACAAGCAATAAAAGAGGAAAATTACGAAGAAGCAGCAAAAATTAGAGATGAAATCAAAAAAATAAATGGTGACAAAAAATAATATAAATAAAAAAATTTAGCGAGGAGGTACGTATGAATTGGTATTTGCAAAGCAGTGAAAAATCAGATGTTGCGAAAAACACAAAAATTAAATTCGCAAGGAATGTACATGGAATTAAATTTAACTTGAGCACTTTGGAAGAAATCAAACCCATAGAGGAAAAAATTCAGAATAATTTGTATAACGTTGGCTATGGGTTAAGATTTTTTAAGCTAAGAGATATGGATAATGTTACAAAGATGAGCTTAGTAGAAAAAGGCCTAATCACAAAAGAATTTGTAAAAAATAAAAGTCAAATAGGCAGTATATTAATAAATGATGATGAAAATATATGTGTAATGATAGGTAATGAAGATCATTTAGAAATACAAGTATTTAATTGTGGACTAGATTTAGAGGCAATGCTAAACTTAGCAATTGAGATAGACAAGAATATAGAAAAAGTGGTAGGATATGCAGTTAGTAAAAAATATGGATATCTAACAGCTTGCCCAACTAATGTAGGTACAGGACTAAAAGCTTCAGTAGTAGTACATTTGCCGGGACTTACAAAAACAAGAAATACTAGAAAAATATTAAGTGCAATAAGCAATTTTGGTATTAATATAGTTAGTCTTTCAGGGGAAAATCAGGAAAATTATAGCTGTATGTACCAAATATCTAATAATCAAACATTAGGAATTTCTGAAAATGAAATCATACAAAATTTAAAAATCGTAGTAGAACAAATTATAGAAGAAGAGCGTAAAGCTAGAAGAATGTTAGCTAAAAATGAAATTGAATTAGAAGACATAATATATAGAAGCTATGGAATACTTAGCAATTGCAAAAAAATCTCTTCATCAGAGGCTGAAGCCTTATTGTCAGACATAAAACTAGGCACAGATCTAGGAATACTAAAAGAATTAAACGATTTACAAGTTCAGAAATTGTACTTATACACTAAGCCTGCAAACTTACAAAAATATTTGGGCGAAAAATGCGATAAAGCAAAGCGTGAAATAAAAAGAGCAGAAGTAATAAAACAAATAATTGCCAACGGGGACGTAGATTAATGGCAAAAAAAGGAGGAGAGTATTATGGTATATAAATTTACGCAAAGAGCGAAAAAAGCGGTAGAAATTGCAAATGAAGTTGCGCTTGAGCTAGGACATAATTACATTGGAACAGAGCATCTTTTGTATGGCTTGGCTAAGGAAGGCAGCGGAGTTGCAGCAAAAGTTTTGGAAAATCAGAATATTAAACCAGAAGATATTATAGATAAAATTATAGAATTAATAGGCCAAGGTCAACCACTTGAAGGAACTCTAGGATTTACACCAAGGACTAAAAGAGTTATTGAGAATGCGTTTATAGAAGCTAGAAAACTAGGATATGACTACATTGGAACAGAGCACTTGCTAATTGGTATCCTAAGAGAAGGAGATAGTGTAGCTGCAAGGATTTTGCTTGAGTTAGATGCAAATATTCCAATGATTTATAATGAGATTGTAAAAGTTATAAATGAAGGTGAAGATTTGTCTGGAGAAGCTGGAAATTCAGATAAAGATGGAAAAATTGGAAGTTATAATCAAACACCTACACTAAATCAGTTTGGCGATGATTTGACCAAAAAGGCTAAAGAAGGCAAGCTTGACCCAATTATAGGTAGAAAAGAGGAGACTGAAAGGGTTATTCAAATTTTGTCAAGAAGAACAAAGAACAATCCATGTTTAATTGGTGAGCCTGGTGTTGGTAAAACCGCAGTTGTTGAAGGATTAGCAGAAAAGATTGTTGCTGGTGATGTCCCAGAGATACTAAAAAATAAAAGAGTTGTAGCTGTTGATATTGCTAGTATGGTTGCTGGCGCAAAATATAGAGGAGACTTTGAGGAAAGAATTAAGAAGGCTTTAGATGAAGTAAAAAAAGCTGGAGATGTAATCTTGTTTATTGATGAAATCCACACAATTGTTGGTGCTGGTTCAGCAGAGGGAGCAGTTGATGCTGCAAATATTTTAAAGCCATTGCTTGCAAGAGGCGAAATTCAATTGGTTGGTGCAACTACTATAAATGAATATAGAAAATATATTGAAAAAGATGCAGCTTTGGAAAGAAGGTTCAGCCCTGTAATGGTTGATGAACCTAGCGAAAAAGATACAGTTAAGATTTTAAAGGGAATTCGTGATAAATATGAAGCTCATCATGGAGTAAAAATAAGCGATGAGGCTATTGAATCTGCTGTAAAATTGTCAGTAAGATATATAAATGATAGATTTTTACCAGACAAGGCAATTGACTTAATTGACGAAGCAGCTTCAAGAGCTAGACTAAAAACATATACAGAGCCAGATAGCTTAAGAGAATTGCAAGAGCAAATTGAAGATATACAAAAAGATAAGGAAGAAGCAGTAAGAGCACAAAAATTCGAAAGAGCTGCGAGCCTAAGAGATAAAGAAAGAGAGCTAAAAGCCAAATATGAAGAAGAAAAGAAAAACTGGAAAAATAAAAATACAAAAGAAGTTGTAAATATTACAGAAGAAAATATTGCCGAAGTTATATCTAGTTGGACAGGAATTCCAGCAAGCAGAATAACCCAAGACGAGAACAAAAGATTGAGAAATCTTGAAAAAGAATTACACAAAAGGGTTATTGGCCAGGATGAGGCTGTCGAAGCAGTTGCAAAGGCAATTCGTAGAGGCAGAGTTGGATTGAAAGATCCGAACAGACCAATTGGTTCATTCCTATTTTTAGGCCCAACTGGTGTTGGTAAAACAGAATTGTCAAAAGCTTTGGCAGAGTGTTTATTTGGCGATGAGAGCGCTATGATAAGAATTGATATGTCTGAATATATGGAGCCACATTCAGTTTCTAAATTGATAGGTTCACCTCCAGGATATGTAGGATTTGATGAAGGTGGTCAGTTGACAGAAAAAATCAGAAGAAAACCATATTCTGTAATCCTATTTGACGAAATCGAAAAAGCTCATCCAGATGTAATGAATATGTTGTTGCAAATATTGGATGACGGTAGATTAACTGATAGTCAAGGTAGAACTGTAAATTTCAAAAATACTGTAGTTATTATGACTTCAAATGTTGGGGCAAGGCTTATTACAGATAAAAAGGCTTTAGGATTTGTAAAAGAAGAAGACAGCGATAAAAAAGAGAAGGAAAACAAAGACTATGAAGAAACTAAAAAAGAAGTTATGGAAGCTTTGAAAAAAGAGTTTAGGCCAGAGTTCCTAAACCGTATTGATGAAATTATCGTGTTCCATAAATTGACTGATAAAGAGATTGGCAAAATTATAGATATAATGCTTAAAGAAGTTATAGACAGGCTAGATGCTCAAAAAATTAAAATTGAGTTAGAGCCAAGTGTTAAAAAATTAATTGCAAGTAAAGGAATAGACAAAAACTTTGGCGCACGTCCTTTAAGAAGGACAATTCAAAATATATTAGAAGATAGCCTAGCAGAAGATATATTAGATGGCAAACTAAAGAAAAACAAAGTTAATAAAATAGGAGCAAAAGACGGAAAAATTATTGTTGAAAAGTAAAAAATATAAGTAGCCACTTAGGTTAAAAAACTAGTGGCTATTTTGCCATTGCTAAAAGCTAAAAAATGTGTTATAGTATAGCATAAAGGTGATAAAGATGCTAGAAAAAATAAACTCGCCAGAGGATGTAAAAAAATTATCAATAGATGAACAAAAAAAATTGGCAGAAGAAATAAGAAAATATATATTAGAGGTAGTGTCCGAAAATGGAGGGCATCTTGCCTCTAATTTGGGCGTTGTGGAGCTAACAATTGCATTACACAGCGTATTTGACGTCCCAAAAGATAAGATTGTTTGGGATGTTGGACACCAAAGTTACACACATAAAATTATTACTGGAAGAAAAGAAGAACTAAAAACTTTGAGAAAGCTAGGCGGAATTGCCGGTTTCCCAAAGACAAATGAGTCAGAATCAGACTGCTTTAACACTGGCCATAGTGGAACTTCAATTTCAGCAGCATTAGGAATGGCTAGGGCTAGAGACATTGAAGGCAAAGATAATTCAGTAATTGCTGTAATAGGAGATGGTGCACTAACAGGTGGCATCGCTCTTGAAGCGTTAAATGACGCAGGCTATAGTAATACACAGCTTACTGTTATTTTAAATGATAACGAAATGAGCATTTCTAAAAACATTGGTGGTTTAAATATGTTTTTGAGTAAATTAAGAACTAAAAAAGCATATACAACGACTAATATATCTGTTAAGAAATTTTTATATAAAGTGCCAGTTGTAGGAAAACCAATAGTTAAAATTGTACAAAAAGTAAAGAGAAGTATTAAGCAGCTTATAATACCAAAAATGTTTTTTGAGGACATTGGCTTTAAATATTTGGGACCTGTTGACGGCCATGATTTAGAAAAACTCGAAAGCCTGCTTAGAGTGAGCAAGCAGATAAAAGAACCAGTTTTAATACATGTTTTGACAAAAAAGGGCAAAGGCTACGAGATTGCAGAGCAGAATCCGGACAAATTCCACGCAACTTCTCCATTTGATATAGAAACAGGAAAGCCTAAGAAACCAAAGTCAAAAGATTATTCAAAGGTATTTGGAGAAAAGTTAGTAAGTTTAGCAAAAGAAAATCCAAAAATAGTTGCAATAACAGCCTCTATGAAAGATGGTACAGGACTTACAGAATTTGCAAAAGAATTCCCAAAAAGATTTTTCGATGTAGGCATTGCAGAGCAACATGCCGTATGCCTGGCTGCAGGCATGGCTAAGGAAGGACTAATTCCAGTGGTACCAATATATTCGACATTTTACCAAAGGGCCTTTGACCAAGTTATACATGACATAGCCTTGCAGAATTTGCCAGTTATTATGTGTGTTGACAGAGCAGGAATAGTTGGCGCAGATGGCGAAACTCACCAAGGAACGCTGGATATGGCATTTTTTAGGCTTGTACCTAATTTGACCATTATGGCGCCAAAGAATTTTAAAGAACTAGAAGATATGTTAGATTTCGCTGTGGGATATGGAAAGCCAGTAGTTATAAGGTACCCTAGAGGTGGTGAAGATGCTATACAATTTCCTAAAGAAGATAAAATAACTTTGGGCAAAGCAGAAATACTAAAAGAAGGAAAAGATTTGACCATTATTGCAATTGGCAAAACTGTGGCAAGAGCCATGAAAGTCGCAGAAAAATTAGAAAAACAGATGTCTGAAAAGACTGATGCCAAGCAGCCTGGCAGGTCTGAAACGTCTGGAACGTTTGAAGAAAATCAGCAAGCAAATAAAAAGATTGGCGAAAAGTATAGTGTAGAAGTAATAAATGCTAGATTTCTAAAGCCATTAGATAAAGAGACTATAAAAAAATCAATAGAAAAAACTAAAAATGTAATTACAATAGAAGATGGTACTATAATTAATGGACTAGCAACTGCAATAAAAGAGCTTATAGTAGACGAAAAACTAGAGGATATTAATGTTAAATCTTATGCATATCCAGATAAATTTATACAACATGGAACGGTTGAGGAGCTAGAAAGATTATACAAACAAGATGAAGATTCAATAATTTCAGCGGTTGAAAAATAATTGCACAATTCACAGTTAACTAATTTTAATTTCGTACAAAAAATTATCTATCATAATATTTTTGATGTTTATTGATATAGACTGTAAATTGTAACAAATAATTATAATTCTTTTCTAACCCAGAAAGATGAAAGAAAGGAAAAAAAGAGATGAAAAAGCAAGAAATGTTAAAAGATTATAAAAGGCAAGAGGACAAAATGTGTCTAGCACAAGTTTTAGATAAAGTTGAGTTTGCAGAGAAACGTAAAACTCAAGAGCACACAGATTTTTTAGATATGTACCAAGTTGCTCTTGTAGAGAATTTTTTTAGAAAAAATAATTTTAAAAATTACAAATTATATGGTGGATACGAAGAGGCAGAAAGAAAAGTGGCAATTATAAATCCACAAGACGATTATTTAAACATCTTTAAAGTAGTAAGAGTGACTTTGCCGGAGGAGGATTATGGTAAATATGCACATAGAAATTATTTAGGCGGAATTATCAAATTGGGCTTTACTAGAGAAAAAGTTGGAGACATTATAGTTTCACGCGAAGGTGCAGACATTATAGTCGTCGCAGATTTTGCAGAAATTCTCGCAAGCCAGCTTCCTAGCTTAACGCGATTTGCCAATAGCAAAATAACAATCGAAGCGATAGAAAACCTTCATAAAAGAGAAGTCAGGATGGAAGAGGTAAAAATTATAGTTCCATCATTAAGGCTAGATAATATTGTTTCAGATTTGGCAAGAACTTCAAGAAATAAGGCGGCGCAGATTATCAATCAAGAGAGAGTTTTTGTAAATGGTCAAAGTGAAACAAAGCTTTCTAAGCAAATAAAATTAAATGATATTATTACAATAAGAGGAAAAGGAAGGTTTGTGGTCAAAAAGTTTGAAGGAACCACAAGAAGCGGAAGGACGGTACTTGTAATTGAAAAATATGTATAAGCATTATTTGGAAAAATTGGAATTTAATAAAGTAGTAGAAAAATTAAGTAATTATTGCGCAACTTACAAGGGAAGGAAAATGGCACTAAGCTTGTTGCCTTCAAATGACAAAGATGAAGTAAAAGAAATTTTAAATGAAACAGCAGAAGCGGTGAATTTAGCTTATAGAAATAGTTTCCCAGGCTTGTACGAAATTGCCGATATTACAGTTGAACTTAAGCTTTTACAGAGCAACTCACAGCTATCTGCTAAAGCTCTTTTAAACTTGGCTAACATTTTTAAATTAGCACAGGAGTTAAAAGATTATTTTAACCAAGATTTCTTAGATGTGGCAGATTATCCTACAATTTCAAATTTGTTTTCAGAGTTATATTCTAACAAAAATGTTTACTCAACAATTTTCGAGAAAATCATAGATGAAAACACAATAGATGACAAAGCCTCCAAAAATCTGCAATCCATCAGGAGGAAAAAAAGAAAACTTGATCAAGACATAAGAAGCAAGCTCCAGAGCCTTATCCATTCTGCCAGTTACTCAAAATATATCCAAGAAAATATAGTAACAATCAGAAATGACAGGTTTGTAATCCCTGTAAAAGAAGAATATCGCTCTCAGATTAAAGGCTTTGTACATGATGTTTCAAATGCTGGCTCAACAGTATTTATAGAACCAATTTCAGTGTTCGAAATGAACAACGAATTGGCAAGCTTAAAAGTTGAAGAAGAACTTGAAATTGAAAAAATCCTTTTAGAGCTTTCAAAACTATTTTTCCCTTATACTGCTGAGCTAGAGCACGATTGTGAGTTGATTGGTAAGTTGGATTTTATTTTTGCAAAAGCAAAATACTCACGTGCAATAAATGCCAATACGCCAGACATAAGCGAAAAAAAGGAAATATATCTAAAAAATGCAAGGCACCCATTAATAGATGCTGATAAAGTAGTGCCAATAACATTAAGCCTCGGAAAAGAATTCTCAAGCTTAGTAATTACAGGACCTAACACAGGTGGAAAAACAGTCACACTAAAAACCATCGGCTTGCTTTCTTGCATGGCATGTAGTGGCCTTAACATACCAGTTGATGCGCATTCATCAATATATGTATTTGACCAAATCTTTGCGGACATCGGTGATGACCAGAGCATCAGTGATTCTTTAAGTACATTTTCTTCACACCTTAAAAACATAGTGCAAATAACCAAAAATGCTACCGCAAACTCATTGATTTTATTGGACGAGCTTGGCTCTGGCACAGACCCGTTAGAAGGTGCAAACCTTGCAATCAGCATACTCGCATACTTCAAAGACCTAGGAGCTCTAACAGTAAGCACAACGCATTATCAAGAATTGAAACAATATGCGTTAGTTACAGATGGCTTCGAAAATGCTTCGGTCGAATTTGACATTGCAACACTAAGCCCAACATACAAGCTATTGGTCGGAATTCCTGGAAAAAGCAATGCATTTGAAATCAGCCAAAAGCTTGGGTTAAACACAAAAATAATAGAAAATGCAAAAAAAATGATGACCTCAAACCAAGTAGACATCGAAAATCTTCTAAAAAGCATCTATGATGACAAATCTGAAATCGAAAAAGAAAAAGAGCAGACACAAGAAGAATTGCGCAAAGTCACGGCCTTACGTGAATCTTTAGAGCGCGACAACTATGAACTAGACCGCAGAGAAAAAGAAATAATCAACAACGCAAAAATCCAGGCCAGAAACATCTTGCTTGATGCTAAAGCAGAAGCAGACGACACAATAAAGGAACTAAACAAAGTCCAAACAAACACACAAAAACTTGCTGATGAAATATTACAATCTAAAAATGGGGAAGAAATCTTAAAAATTCTTAAATCTCAAGACAAAGTAAACTTAGAAGAACTTAGAAATGCACTAAACTCTAAAATAAGGGGGATTAAACTTAGCAACCTAAGTTTCGGTGCAGAAAACGATGCAAATAATTCACAGCTTCCCGAGCTAAAACCAGAAGACATCAAGCCAAACCAGCAAGTCTTCGTACGCACATTAGGAAAACAAGGCACAATAATCTCTGCACATCCATCAAAATCAAATGAGGTACAAGTTCAAATAGGAAGCATGAAAATGAATGTAAACATCAAAGACCTAAGCCTTGTAAAACCAGAAAACTCAGTTGCTTCCAACAAAAGCGCTAGCGGTGCAGGCACTAAACACGGTGCTGCAGGCGTCCATATTACAAGTAAAATAAATTCAAAAGCATCCACAGTAAAACCGGAAATAAACGTAATAGGCCTTACCGTTGACGACGCTTTGCCATTAATAGACAAATTCCTAGACGACTGCAGCCTCGCAAAATTAAACACCGTAAGAATTGTCCATGGCAAAGGCACAGGCAAACTAAGAGAAGGCATCCATAACTTCCTAAAACACAACCCACACGTCAAATCCTATCGAATGGGCACTTACGGCGAAGGCGAAATGGGAGTAACAGTAGTAGAAATATAGATGTTTTTGGGGTGCTTTTGGGGACGGAGGAAAAAAACATCTTGAACTTTGGGGACGTTCCTTAAAGTTCATTTTTGCATCTCCTTGTTTTTCAAGCTTTTGAACTATTTGAGGGGATTAAACTTTAGGGACGTTCTTTAAAGTTCACTTTGGGCTTTTGTAAATTTATAGAAAAATACTTA
>ERZ1090862.712-NODE-714-length-14929-cov-12.839519_pt1 | contig 14929 bp, 14 predicted proteins | sample MGYA00478481_ERZ1090862 | MGnify/ENA primary metagenome ERZ1090862 (study PRJEB33644, sample SAMEA5815745) | chicken gut metagenome | biome: Chicken; feature: Gastrointestinal Tract; material: Caecum | place: Ireland | collected 2019-01-01 | study: A study of the... | reverse complement strand
GGAATGCCGGCAGATGATACATGCTGTGCAGTACATGTGTAAACACATCCTTTGCAGATGTAAACGCACAGTCTGAAACGATTCCTTTCACCTGAGGCGGAAGTTTCAGTCCGCTCATCATACATACCGTAGCTCCGCCCATGGAATTGCCATGGAGCAGGATCTGCGCATCATCGCCGATCTTGTCGATCATCCATTTGATCCATTCCATACCGTCGAGACGGTCCATGGTTCCGAAACCGATATAGGTTCCCTCGCTTTCCCCGTGGGCGCGCTCATCTATGAGCAGCATCCGGAAACCGTGGTTGAGATAGTAATAGGAAAGACTGCCGTAATCATTTATTCCCTGACTCGTGTACCCGTGGAAACAGATCACCGCCTTATCTCCGCCGTCGCCCTCAAAATATGTACCGTGCAGCTTCAGACCGTCATGGGAAGTGATCCATACATCCTCATGGGGCTGTTCCATCATCCAGTCATGGCGCTCATGCATGAGCGGGAAGTATTTTTCCCAGTCTACGCCTGACATCTTCATAGTGCGCTCAGTCTTTGCATTGTAACGCTTCATGGTTCTTCTGTAGAAATACGCCGTTCCGCCTGCTTCCGCCGCGGTCAGCAGCCCCAGTACAGCCGCTGCTCCTTTTAACAATTTTCCCATTTATATCACCTGCTTTTATTCATCGTGCTTTTGCCGTTTCCTATTTGTTCTGTTTCTTTTCCGCTTTCTTCGCAGCCTTCTTGGCAGCTTTTTTGCTGTTGATCAGATCTTTCAGTTTCAGGGCCTTGTCGATATTGCCTTCGACTTTGAGTTTGCCCAGTGTCACCGCAAGGATCGGATCTGTCTTCCCGTCGGCAATCTTAAATAATGTCTCCGCCGTACAGGTAAACATTGCGTCGCGGTCAAAATACTCGTAAGGCTCCACATAGAGCTGCCCGTCTTTCACCTCGGCATAAAAAATGCCTTCCGCTTCACCGGTGATGTTGAACTGATATGCCAGATGTTCGTGGATATCGCTTACATCCGCTTCCATCAGCATTCCTTTTACTTTTGAAAACATATCTGCGTAGGTCATAGTATCCTCCTTTTCGACCGATTATGCCATTTTTCGACCAACGGTCATATTCTTTCTTCTGTTAGATTATCACCTTTTCGACTACCGGTCAACATGCGTCTCCATCAAAATCAAGGCTCTTTTCACGATTATTTTTGTATGTTTTTCTTGCTGGTTCTTTTCCAGGTGATGTGCTATACTGAATTGAAACTTATCTGTTGGGTATATTTGTCAGAGACAGAAGAAGAGCATCTCAGAAAGGCGAACACTATGGCGGATCCTAGAAAATATAATCTCATACTTGATTCATTGCAGAAGCTCTTGGAAAATAAAAAGCTTCAGACCATCTCCGTAAGCGAGATCGCACAGACAGCAGGGATTGGGAAAGGAAGTATCTATTACTATTTTCCGTCCAAAGACGCTATCCTTGAAGCACTGGTAGAGCGCAATTACGAGAAACCGCTGACCACTGCCAAGACATTGTCATCACAGACGGACATACCGCCTTTCACGCGCATGGCCATGATATTTCAGGCTTGCCGCAATGCCTCTACTGAATATCTGAAGTCAGGTGAAAAAAGCGGGGTGGGCGCTCCCGAGAAAGCGCTTCTTCATCAGAAATACATGAATCATCTTATCAGCGAATTCAAGCCCGTGCTGGCCGAGATCATACAACAGGGCATCAATGCCGGCGAGATACATTTTGACAAACCGGAAGTCCTGGCCGAGATCGTTCTTATCGTCCTGACAGTAAAAATGGATAACACGATCGTTCCGTCTTCCAGAGAAGAAATCGAAGAAACTATCGCGGGTCTTGTATCCCTTGTAGAAAAAGGCACCGACAACCCGCCCGGCTCTCTGAATTTCCTTATGGCTTGAAGACTTATCAGTTTATACATAAAAACAAGCCGCAGATATCGCCAGAATATTTTCTGATGATATCTGCGGCTTTTTTTACTGTAAATTCAAATACCCGCCATTATTAAATACTCTTTTTTAAAGCACTCTCCCGGCGCCACTTTATTTACATTCGGTTTCTCCGAAAGCTCTTTATCGAATCCTACATCGTCGCATCTGCCCATCCATGGTTCCAGGCAGACAAACGGTGCGTCTTTCACAGACCAGATGCCAAAGTTAGGGAACCCTTCGCACTTAATCCCCACATATGGTTTGCCGTCTTTATGGCAAAGCCATACTTCTTCGATCTGTCCGTTATCAAAGATCAATGCGTCATTTTCAAACATCTCTTCCGTTATCTCACTACACTCTCCGTCCAGCTTCAGCGTATATACTTTTGTAGGATCCGCAGCAAGTTCAGAAGGATCAATCAGAATATATTCCAGAGATGTTTTCCCCGGGAATTTCAGAATATAATCTGTTTTCTTCTCATCCGGCTTTGCAAACCTGAACGCCGGATGTCCGCCAATCGTGAAGTACATCTCCTCCTCGCCCGGATTGCGCACCTCCCACATTACCCGCAGGGCTCTTTCTTCTAATATATAAGTAACGATCAATTCAAAATCGAACGGATAAACTTCCTTTGTCTCTTCGCCGGATGCAAATAAAAAGGAGGCTGAATGTTCTTTCTGACAAATGCATTTGAACTCATTATCCCTTGCAAATCCATGCTGAGAGGTTGGGTATTGTGTTCCGTTGACGCGCACAGTATTGTGCCATGTTTTCCCCACATTCGGAAACAGGATGGGCGAATGTCTCTTCCAGAATGTGGGATCGGCTTCCCACAGAAGTTCCGCATTGTTCCTCTTGTCATAGATCCTTGTCACCTCGGCGCCCATTTCTGAAATCTCTACGCACAATCTTTGATTTTCCAGTTTCATGACACTGCCTCCTATTCCTGATCGTCCGTCTGCTCCACCTGTATGCATTCATCCACCAGATAATCGGTCACTGCCTCACGGAGAATGGCCGTCTTAAGCGTATCTTCCCCCACCTGCTCGATATATGCATCCACATCGTCCGTACCGGCTTCTTTGGCATACTCGGTCATTTTCTCCTCGTATTCTTCGTCTGTCGGTTCCAGATGCTGTTTTTTTGCGATCAGCTTCATCGCTTCATCCAGCGCAACGCTCTGACGCGCAGACTCTTCCAGCTGGGCATTAAAGTCTTCCTCCGTCACCTGCATATATGTCTCAAGAAATTCACTAAGATCAGCGCCATACATGGATGCAAGCTGTGTGTAATAATCCGTCATCTGCTGTACCAGCGCGTCGACTTCCTCCTGCGGATATTCCTTTACCTCTACTTTATCCATCAGAGCGCTCTGAACAGAACTCTCCAGCTCAGACTGTACGCTGGCCTCTGTATTTTCTTCAAGCTGTGAACGGACTTCTTCCCGATATTCATCCACAGTCTTAGACTCATCGCTGTTCTCCTGCACCCACTCATCCGTAAGTTCAGGCGTCACCAGCTCCGAGACAGAGTTGAGAACGATATGAAATTCCGCAACCACACCTGACAGATCCGTATTACGGCTGTACGGATCCGGAAACTGAACCGTAATATCGAACTCTTCTCCTGCCTTGTGTCCTTCGATCTGCTCTTCAAAACCTGCATAGTCATCTGTAGCCGCAATAAACGTGCCGCTTCCCAGCTGTACATCCGTTCCTTCCGCAGAACCTCCGTCAAACGCCTCTCCGTCAATATATCCTGTATAGTCAATATTGACAATATCGCCGTTCTGGGCAGCACGGTCAACGGGCTCCTGCGTAGCGGAGGCGGACAGGTTGCTCTCTATCGTCTGCTCCACCTGATCGTCCGTCACTTCCTCCGGCTGCGCCGGCTGGGGCACTTCCAGCCCTTTATACTGTGTCACCGTCACATACTCATTGGAAAGCTCCCCGCTGCATCCCGCAAGTGATACAGCTACAGCCGCCGCAAGCATTACATTTAATAGTTTCTTTTTCATCTTTTTTCTCCTTTTGTGTTTATTTATCATTATAAAAGTGGTGACAAAAGCCTTGAAAACTGCTCTTTCGCCTTAATAACAAGACTTCTCTCATCATAAACTTTTCTTGTCACGTGAGTACACTGGGTCATATCATTTTCAAACGCCCGTTCCAGCTTCTGCACCGTCCGTTCACTGTAGATGACCGCATTGACTTCAAAATTCAGCCCAAAGCTCCGGATATCCATATTCGCTGTTCCCACACACGCCACCATTCCGTCTATACTTAATGTCTTTGCATGCAGAAAGCCGTTATTATACACATAACACTTCGCCCCTGCCGCAACCATATCTCCGATATAAGAATAGGTTGCCCAGTAAACAAAAGGATGATCCGGTTTACAAGGCACCATAATGCGCACATCTATCCCGGAACGGCTGGCAATCTTCAGCGCATCCAGAATAGACTCGTCCGGTATGAAATAAGGGGTCTGGATATACACATGCTCTTTTGCGCTGTGTATCAGTCTCAGATAATTGTCATGGATCGTCTTTATCTGAGAATCAGGTCCGCTGGATATAATCTGCACCGGATCTCTTCCCCGTCTTACATACTGCGGGATCTCAAACAGCGCATCCTCGAGAAACAGGTTTTCCTTTGCAGCATAATTCCAGTCCAGAACAAAACGCACTGCCAGAGAAGTAACCGCAGCTCCCTCGATACAAAGATGCGTATCACGCCAGTATCCGAATTTCTTATCCCGGCCGAGGTACTCTCGTCCCACATTAAAACCGCCGACAAATCCGATCCTTCCGTCTATAACTACGATCTTCCTGTGATTTCGGTAATTCACACGCAGCTGAAGCTTTCCTAATAAAGCCGGGAAAAATTCAGCCACCTGGATACCTTCTCTCTCCAGCCGCTCCCAGTCTTTATTCTTCATCGTCCGGCACCCCATACTGTCAAAGAGCACCCGGACTTCCACGCCCTCTCTTGATTTCTGTATGAGAACTTCCTCAATCTCCTGCCAGAGTTCATCGTTGCGGATAATATAATACTGTACATGAATATAACGCTTTGCCTGTTTCATCTCCTCTATCAGAGCGCGAAATTTCGCCTTGCCGTCCGTATAGATTCTGATGTCGTTATTGTCTGTCAGGACAGCTTCCCCCGCTTCCAGGTTATAAAGAATCAGATCCTTAAATCGCGCCATCTCCGGATTGGCAAGCCGGAGACGCTTATGATAGATCGTCTCCTCCTGACGCCTCACGGCATATTTCAGTTCTCCCTCTATCTCTTTGGCCTTGAACATCCGGCTCTTGTGGAAATCCTGACCAATAACCAGATAAAGAATAAAGCCCAGTATTGGTATAAAATACAGCAGAAGCAGCCATGTCCATACCGTCTGCGGAGATCTCCTCTGAAAGAACACAATGATCAGTGCGAAGAGGATGTTGATGATGACAATATTGTCCATGATAAAGTCATAGACCGTCACCGCTCCATTCCAAATCATTTCTGCCATAATAAAACTCCTTCTCAATTCAGAGTGCCGTAGCGGCACTACTATAACAGTATACTCGTTCCCACTTTGAAAAGCAAACCCTAAACCGCTAAAACCGCTAAAATACTGACAGTTCATCTTGCACTAACCCTGAAACAATGTTAAAATACTATGTGCGCAAACGCGAAAACTAAGGATTAGGAGGGTTCTATCGTGAGTACATTCACCATTGTGATGATCGTCATTATCGTGGTACTTCTCGCCGCCTGCATCGCCCTGTACTTTTTCGGAAAGAAAGCCCAGAAGAAACAGGCCGAACAGCAAGAACAGATGGAAGCGGCAGCACAGACGGTCAGCATGCTTATCATTGATAAAAAGAAAATGAAACTAAAAGAAGCAGGTCTCCCTGCTGTTGTCCTTGAAAACACGCCAAAATACTTAAGACGCACGAAAGTACCGGTCGTGAAAGCAAAAGTCGGACCGAAGATCATGACTCTCATGTGCGAAAACAAAGTATTCGAGGTCATTCCGGTAAAGAAAGAAGTAAAAGCCGTAGTCAGCGGTCTCTACATAACAGGGATCAAAAGCGTCAGAGGCGGTTCCATTGAGCAGCCGCAGAAGAAGAAAGGATTCTTTAGCCGGAATAAATCGTGATCGTATGGTTTTAAAACTTTTCGTTTACGGGCCGGATAGCCTAATACAGAACATTAAGTGAGAGCGTTCCGAAAAGCATTGATCTTAGATGTAACAGTGGCAGGAGATGGCGTCCCTTGGACAAACATCTCCTGCCACTGTTACATCTACACAATCTTTGAGGTAAAGCGGAACGGTTTTGCGTTATGATATATACTCCGAAAACGCCCCTTATTTAACTGATAACTTATTCAACTGCTCAGAACTGTAAATTCAGGATCTCCTTTGGAGACGATATTCATCTTGATCTTACAGTCGGCCATTGGTTCATGGTTGACATCCAGCTCATAATCTACACGGACATTGATCTTGTCCTCGTTTACGCTGACTTCCATGTTTTTTGTATTTACCCCGATCAGCATCTGACCGTAAGGCGTACGGTAGTATGTCTGATTTTTTTTATTTTTTTCAAAAATCATATGAGAACTTGAAACACCGCTCTTCATGATCTCTATACTGTCCGTTCCAGTGATCTTGATCTTGTTTCGGATCGTACCCGCCATTCCTTCCAGCACCTCATCATAAATGATATAGTGTTTTCCATTCTTGCAGTAATAATTCGCCGGTGTCACAACTTCGATACTGTCGTCCCCCGTCTCGAATCCCTGCGCCGGCTCGTTCATAATATCAATATGTTTCCCCGAAATACTTACCAATACGTCTTTTGTCATTTTCAAACACTGCTCTCTAATACTCTTCAATATTAACGACATTTGTCGTGGGCACATCAAACGGCATTACCGTATTTGCGAATCTGCGAAACTTCTCCGCGGCATCACTGACATAGAATGAATATCTGCTGTGTCGGTCTGTCTCACCGCTGTTTTCCATTCCCTGTTCATGAAGCAGTTTTTTCAGATCCATAGCCGTCTCGTATGCCGGATTGACGATCTGGATCTTCTCACCCATATATTCTCTGATCTTGGATCTGAGAAGCGGGTAATGAGTACATCCCAGGATCATAGCGTCGATATCAGAACTTCTCATGGACTCCAGATAATACTCGATGATCTCCTGTGTCACGACATGATCTTTAAACCCTTCTTCGACCAGCGGCACGAAGAGCGGGCATGCTTTTTCTATCACGGTCACGTCCGGCGCCATCTCATGGATGATCTTTGTATACATACCGCTCTGCACTGTGGCGTCCGTTCCCACGACTCCCACCTTACGGTTTCTCGTTGCCTCGACGGCCGCCCTTGCTCCGGGTATAACCACTCCCATGACCGGAACGTCAAATTCACCCCTGACAGCATCAAGCGCCAGCGCGCTCGCCGTATTGCAGGCGATCACGATGGCCTTGACTTCTTTTGTTTTCAGAAAACGGATGATCTGTTCCGAGAAGCGGATGATCGTATTCTGCGATTTGCTTCCGTACGGAACTCTCGCCGTATCGCCAAAATAAACGATATTCTCATTCGGGAGCTGACGGGATATCTCCCTTGCCACCGTCAGTCCTCCCACACCGGAATCAAACACACCAACCGGTGCTGTATTCCTGTTCTCCATAACGTCCTGCTCTCCCCTGTCACCTGGTCTATATTCTATACGCCAGTCTCTGCTTACAGAGCCAGTGTCTTAGCTACTTCGTACTGATACTCAGAGATAGATTTCTTCATAGCCAGCGCTTCTTCGATATCAAAGTCAACATATTTGCCGTCTTTGTATCCTACCACGCGGTTTGTCTTGCCCTGGCAGAGCAGATCAACTGCCATAGCGCCCATGATAGACGCATATACTCTGTCTTTACATGTCGGGCTTCCTCCACGCTGCATGTGACCCAGAATCGTTGCTCTTGTCTCCATACCTGTCGCCTCTTCGATTCTCTTTGCCATGTTGATAGAATCTCCGATACCCTCAGCGTTAATGATGATATAATTCTTCTTACCGCGTTTCTGGCACTCTTTGATATCCGCGATGATAGCCTGCTCGTCGTAGTCATGCTCTTCCGGCATCAGAATGCGCTCAGCGCCGTTGGCGATACCACACCACAGAGCAAGATAACCTGCGTCACGGCCCATAACCTCGATGATGCTGCAGCGCTCATGAGATGTGGACGTATCACGTACCTTATCTATAGCTTCCATGGCAGTATTAACTGCTGTATCAAATCCGATCGTATAATCTGTACATGCAATGTCCAGATCGATCGTTCCCGGAATACCAATTGTATTTACACCGAGATTCGCCAGTTTCTGCGCACCGGCGAAAGATCCGTCTCCACCGATGACTACCAGTCCGTCAATGCCGTATTTCTTACAGATTGCTGCTGCTTTCTGCTGTCCTTCCTCTGTACGCATTGCTTTGCAGCGTGCTGTCTGAAGGATCGTACCTCCGCGCTGGATCGTATCAGATACATCACGTGCGGAAAGGTCAATGATCTCTTCTTTCAGAAGGCCGTGATAACCTCTGCGAATTCCGCGTACTTTAAGTCCTTTTGAAAGAGCTGTACGAACTACGGCACGGATCGCTGCGTTCATTCCCGGTGCGTCGCCGCCGCTTGTAAGAACTCCTATCGTGCGGATGCGGTCTTCAAAATCATCTGCATATTTTTCCATTTCAGTATTATTCTCTGCCATGTTTCCTCCACCTTTCTCTAAAAGTCAGATAACTGCAAAATCTCCTAATTGAAAATTTTTTAACAATTCCGAACATATTTTACCGTATTTAGAAGTGGTTTTCAATAGCTTTTTCCACCACTTTTACACGGCTTTCCCCATAATGATTCATCAGTCTGCTCAAAATCTGCTGGTTGATCCGTATATTTCTGTTGCGCGGAAGTCTTTTTATCACCCGCTCTTTTGCACAATAGATCACCACTTCATCCTCCCCCTCGGAGTCCGCAAGATATCCGTAAACAATCTGCTCGTTTTCCAGAAAATCCGCTTTATCCGGGAACTGTATCCACAACTCGCGCTTTGTTTTCTCAAATGGGATCACCTTCTCACAGATAAGCTTGCTGGCCTTTTCATCTTCCTCCGACACACGGCCCCTGATAAATACTTTGTTGTCTGTCTCGAGGTATTCCCGGTTTTTCTCATAATCTCTGGGGAATACAACCACCTCTACCGTTCCCAGAAGATCTTCCACCGTGACGAACGCCATCATCTGGTTCGTCTTTGTATGCTTCACAGTCTTATCCGTAATCATGCCGCCGATGATCTCCCTGGCTCCGTCATGGACCTTGGATCGTCCGCTCTCTTCGTCCGGCTGGAAATCAAGCGTAGTAGCAGAAATCATTTTTCTCCATTTTTCTTCGTACTCCTCAAGAGGATGACCGCTGATATAGATGCCTAACACCTCTTTTTCAAATGCCAGCAGATTCTCTTTCGCGTATTCGCCAACATCAGGCATACGGATCTGATACTCGCTCTTCTGCTCTTCATCAACAAGATCAAACAGACTCATCTGTCCGGACATGGAATACTTTTTCTCCTGATTCACATGATCCACGATCTGCACGTAAATGCTCATGAACTGCTTACGCGTGCCTCCCAGTGTGTCCAGTGCTCCGGCCTTGATCAGATTTTCGATCGTTCTTTTATTAAGGCATTCTTTCGATGCGAGCCGGGTAATGAAATCCTCAAGGCTCTTGAACGGGCCCATTGATTCTCTTTCTTCTATGATCGTCTGTACAACCGGTCGGCCGATACTCTTGATCGCAGCCAGGCCGTATCGGATATCCTTTCCGTCAACGGAGAAATCTGCCTCGCCTTTATTAATGTCCGGAGGGAGAATCCCGATATCCATCTGCCGGCAGGCATATATATACTCCGCTACTTTTGACGGATTCTCAATCACCGACGTCATAAGTGCAGCCATGAATTCCACCGGATAATAATATTTCAGCCATGCAGTCTGGTAGGCAACCACCGCATATGCCGCGGCGTGGGATTTGTTAAACGCATACTTGGCGAAATCAATCATTTCGTCATAGATCTTGTTGGCGGTTTTTTCGTCGATCCCGTTCTTGATACATCCCGGCACATTTGTTTCGGGATCTCCGTAAACGAAGATCTGACGCTCCTTCTGCATCACGTCTCCTTTTTTCTTGGACATGGCGCGTCGCAGCAGGTCGCTTCTGCCCAGCGTATATCCCGCCAGATCACGCACGATCTGCATAACCTGCTCCTGATAGACGATACATCCGTATGTCGGTTCCAGTATCGGCTTTAGCTGCGGGCAATCGTATGTGATGGACGAAGCATCGTTCTTTCCCTTGATATACTGAGGGATAAAATCCATAGGGCCCGGACGGTAAAGGGAGATGCCGGCTATGATATCCTCCAGACTGTGGGGCTTCAGCTCTTTCATGAAGCTCTTCATCCCCGCGCTCTCAAGCTGGAAGATTCCGTCTGTCTTACCCGTGCCAATATAGTCCATCACTTTCTGATCGTTGTAATCGATCTTTTCCATATTTAAATCCGGCTGTTTGCGGCGCACCATATTCACCGCGTTCTGGATCACCGTCAGCGTGCGCAGACCGAGGAAGTCCATCTTCAGAAGTCCTAATTCCTCCAGCGTCGTCATTGTAAACTGAGTTGTGATCGTTCCGTCGGCTGCCCTGGAGAGCGGAACATACTCGTCCACTGATTTCTGACTGATCACAACGCCCGCCGCATGCATGGAACTGTGGCGCGGAAGGCCTTCCAGTCTTTTTCCCATGTCGATCAGAGTTTTTACCTGCTCATCCGTCTCGTATGTCCTCCGGAATTCCGGATTTTCTTTCAGCGCCTTATCAATAGTAATGTTAAGTTCCTGAGGGATCATCTTTGCGATGGAATCCACAAAAGCATACGGAAGATCCATCACACGGCCCACATCCCTGATCACGCCTCTTGCAGCCAGTGTTCCGAATGTCACGATCTGGACTACACGGTCTTTCCCGTATTTGCGAACCACATAGTCAATCACTTCCTGCCGGCGTTCAAAACAGAAGTCCACATCAATATCCGGCATAGATACACGTTCCGGATTAAGGAAACGCTCAAACAGGAGCTGATAACGGATCGGATCAATGGTTGTAATCTCCAGACAATAAGAAACAATACTGCCGGCCGCCGAGCCTCGCCCCGGCCCTACTGCGATTCCATGGTCCTTCGCATATTTGATAAAATCCCAGACAATAAGAAAATAATCCACATATCCCATATTCCGGATCGTATCAAGCTCGTAAGTCAGCCTGTCTTTCAGTTCCTGGGTAGGTTCGCCATATCTTCTTTCCAGCCCTTCCCAGCAAAGTTTCTGAAGATATTCCCAGGACGTAAATCCTTCCGGCACATCAAATTTGGGAAGCTTGGTCACGCCGAATTCTATCTCCACCGAACACCTGTCCGCGATCCTCTGCGTATTGTCAAGCGCCTGAAGAGCATACGGAAAAAGCTTCTCCATCTCTTCCGGAGATTTTACATAGTACTGACCGCCTTCATAGCGCATTCTGTTCTCATCTGTTAACTTCTTTCCGGTCTGGATGCACAGGAGAATATCATGGGGAACCGCATCCTCCGCATACGTATAATGGACGTCGTTAGTAGCCACCAGCTCAATCCCTGTCTCCTCGGACATCTTTAACAGCTGCTGGTTTACAAGTTTCTGATCCGGCAGACCGTGATCCTGCAGCTCAAGGAAGTAATTATCCTCTCCGAAAATATCTCTGTACTCCAGCGCAGTCTTTTTCGCCTCATCGTACAGCCCCTTCACAATATACCGCTGCACTTCTCCGGCAAGACAGGCGCTCAGCGCAATGATCCCTCCATGATACTGTCTCAGCAGCTCCTTGTCCACGCGGGGCCTATAATAGTATCCCTCTACAAATCCTTTTGATACGATCTTCATCAGATTTGCATATCCCTCGTTATTCTCCGCCAGAAGCACGAGATGATAATACCTGTCATCGCCGCCTGTCACTTCCCTGTCAAACCGGGAGTTCGGAGCCACATAAACCTCGCACCCAAGAATCGGCTTGATTCCCTGAGCGCGCGCCTCTTTATAGAAATCTATCACACCGTACATTACGCCGTGATCTGTGATCGCCGCGCTGTCCATGCCCAGCTCTTTCACCCGGGCAACATATTCTTTTATCTTGTTTGATCCGTCCAGCAGGCTGTATTCCGTATGGACGTGCAAATGTACAAAACTCATGCCTTTACCTCTGATATGCAAAGGGGCGGCTCCCTTAACAGGAACTGCCCCTTGTCCGTCTTCTTATTATTTCCACAATACAATATGTCCGACAGCGCAATATCTTATTTGCCGCCATTGATCATAAAGTTGATCAGTCTGTCTGTATCCTCTTTCTCATAAGCGATCAGTTCCAGCTCCGGGATCTCGCCATTAGAGAAAATGTTCGCCATGGATACGTACTGGGAAAGTTTGGACTTCAGATTTAATCTGTCTCCTTCGCCTGTTACAAGTTCAACTCTTCCTTTGCACTCGTCAATAACCTTAAATAATCCGTCTATATCCGTGATGTTCTGTACTTTCATGATATGTTCCCCTTTCTATCTGATAGTAACCCTGTAAATACCCGGAATGCCGTAGTATTTAATTCCAAACGCACTCCTAATGAATATTATAACCGATTTGTACCGGATTGCAAGGTTATTTTTGTCTCGTCTATCCTGATCTTTCTCTGTTTTAACAGTCTTCCGACCGCCCGTTTAAATGCCGCTTTGCTCATTCCGAACTCGCTTCGGATCCGTTCAGGATCTGCCTTATCGGTAAAGGGAAGCATCCCGCCGTTTTTTTCCATACGTTCCAGAACCATCTGTGCATCCGCGTCCATCTGCTCCGGTATCTTATTTCTTACGCTGAGATCCAGCTTGCCGTCCGCCTTTACGTCAGATACTCTCGCCTCAATCTGCTGGCCCACATACATCCTGCCATATACCTCTCTCTTCGGGATGAGGGCCGAATACTGGTCATCCACTGCGACAAATACACCGAAATCCCGGCTGATCTCATAAACCGTTCCCTGCACTGTATCGTCTTTCCCATAGGGCGAATCGGTGCGCAGGAGCGGATATACTTTCATTGTGGCGCAAAGCCTTCCACTTTTATCGATATAAAGACTTACAAGGCAGCGGTCTCCTTTTTCCACCTTTACAGTCTGCTCCTTAAATGGAAGAAGGAGGTCTTTCTCAAGCCCCCAGTCGAGGAACGCTCCGATACGCGCCACATCCACCACCTCAAGAACCGCCAGTTTCCCCAACGTCACTTTCGGCTCCTTTGTCGTTGCGATCATGCGGTCCGAAGAATCCTTATACAGGAATACTTCAATGGGATCCCCGATTTCTATCCCGGCAGGCACCTGCTTCTTCGGCAGCAGCACCCGCTCCTCATCACTTCCCAGGTAAACGCCGAAGTCAACGACCTTTACGACAGTAAGCACCTGCTTTTCACCTAATCTCATACCACTATACTCTCCTTTATTTATGTAAATCTAAAACATCCCGAAACAATTGTCACTGCTTTTAGTTCTTAAGCTTATCAAGAATCTCTTTCACCTGCACCGCCGCCTTAGGCGCTGCTCCCAGAATCGAACAGGATTTATCCAGTGTGATTTCTCTGCCATCCGCCTGTGTGATCACCCCGCCCGCTTCCTCAATAATCACGGAAGCCGCAGCGTAGTCATATGGATGAAGTTTCATCTCAAGATATACCACGCTGGATCCCGCTGCCACTCTGCAGAGATCCAGGGCAGCCGAACCTCCGCTTCTTACCGCCAGACTGATCCTGAACAATTCTTTCACCGCATCAAACAAAAGATCTGTATCTGCTTCATTATATCTTGCACACCCAAATGATGCAATCCCATCTTCCAGAGAACTGTCTTTCATATGGAGCCTTTTTCCGTTCAGATACGCTCCCCGCCCTCTCACACCGGTAAACATCTCATCTACGTATGGATTGTACACAAATCCTGCGATCATTTTTCCCGCATATGATAAGCCCACAGAAATACAGCTGTAGTTGTAACGGAACATAAAGTTTGTCGTTCCGTCAATCGGATCGATCAGAAAACACAGACCGGCAAGTTCCTGCTCTTTTGTATTCCCCTCTGTCTCCTCCTCACCGAAGAATGCAGCCTCCGGCACGATTCGATGTAATTCGTCTATCAGGAATTGCTGAATCTTCACATCATAATCCGTAACAAAATTTGCCTCGCCGCCCTTTCGCTGCACCGAATCCGATGACAGGCGGGCCTCTTTCATCATTATGCCGGCTCTCCGCACGACTTCTTCCACAGCGTTGTAGTCAATCTTTATATTTATTTCCATCCCGTTCTTCTTCCTTCCCATACGCTTTTTCTACGATTATAGATGTTATCGGTTTCTTTGACAATCTTATTTGTAAAAATCAGCAGAAACGGTCAAGAATCAGAATGGAAATTTTTTTATTTCTTATCGCTTTATTTGATTTCATGTTAACTTCAGTTGACAATCTTCCAACGGTTCATGGTAGCAATTGTTGACACTCTCTGCTATTCTGTATCTGTCAGACAAAAAGCAGCGCTGCCGGCATCCTGTCTCTCAGCGCGGTGGCTTCCGGCCTGCTTCTCGCCTGCGGCGGGCTCTCTGTCGGAGCCATTGCCATCGGTGATGCAGCAAGCGGAGAGATAGTCTTTGACATACATTCCGATATTGCTCCTGAAGTAATTCAACACGCGATTCTGGAACGCTTTCCGGGAACCTGGAATATTATCGCAAAACTTTTTTCCATGGCTGTATCCTGATCATTTTTCCCAGAAATTCAGCCTTACATATCAAACAGAC
>ERZ1090862.708-NODE-710-length-14987-cov-7.421109_pt1 | contig 14987 bp, 7 predicted proteins | sample MGYA00478481_ERZ1090862 | MGnify/ENA primary metagenome ERZ1090862 (study PRJEB33644, sample SAMEA5815745) | chicken gut metagenome | biome: Chicken; feature: Gastrointestinal Tract; material: Caecum | place: Ireland | collected 2019-01-01 | study: A study of the... | reverse complement strand
AAAGAACAGAATGAGGACAGGCAGATGATCGCTCTGAAAGAATTTTTGGTTCCAAGGGAATGTATTTATATGGATAAGCTCAGCGGAAAAGACTTTAATCGGCCCCAGTATCAGAGGATGCTGAAACGTCTCCGCCCGGGGAATACAGTTGTGGTCAAATCCATCGACCGGCTTGGGCGGAACTATGAGGATATCCTCGAGCAGTGGAGGATCATCACAAAGGAGAAAAAGGCGGATATCGTAGTTCTGGACATGCCCCTTCTTGATACCAGGTGCAAAGGGAAAGATCTTACGGGAATGTTCGTGTCGGATCTTGTCCTGCAGATACTCAGCTATGTGGCCCAGATAGAGCGCGAGAATATCAGACAGAGGCAGGCGGAAGGAATCGCGGCGGCAAAGGCAAAAGGAGTCAAATTCGGAAGAAAGAAGATGTCTGTCCCTGAAGAATTCTTCCGGCTGCGGAAAATCTATAAGAAAGGGGAGATATCTGCGCGGGGAGCGGCCAGGATACTGGGAGTAGCACACAGTACATTTTTGAAGTGGGAAAAGTTGTACGAGGATGGAAATCTGTCTGGATAATTAAGAAATTTTGGCCAAAAAGGTAGAATTTGGAATCCATGTGGCGCATCGCCTCTGTGACATATAACGTACAAATATCTGTATACATATGGCTATATCCACATATAGAGTGGGCATCACGGGAAAAGAGACCTTCCTGTAATGTCCACTCATTCATTTTTTTATTATACGCGCTATGGTTTTAAAAGTCTGATTTAAAAACCATAGAGAGATGGAGGAGAGTGTGATGGCAGACAGGAAACTCAGAAAGCTGAATCGACGTGAATTGCTGGAACTACTCCTTTCCCGCTCGGAAGATGAAGGAGAAGAACAGCGTACGGATGATGGACAGACCCCGCCTGCGCCCAGTCAGATCAGAGAAGAGCTGGAAAGAGTATCCTTCAGGGACAATTATCTCAGGATGCTCCGCAGTACCGTCAGTGTGCTGGTGGTCGTGGCAGCCGCAGCTGTTCTCCTGGCGACGCTTTTTATCCCGGTCCTGAGGATATATGGATCATCGATGACACCGGGGCTGAAAAAAGGGGACATCGTCCTGACGATAAAGGGAAGCAGCTTCGCGCCGGGGGATATCATTTCTTTCTACTACAATAACGACATTCTGGTGAAGCGCGTTATCGCAACAGAGGGAGAATGGGTAAACATAGATGAGGAAGGAAATGTCTATGTCAATGATGTGATGCTGGAGGAACCGTATCTTTCCGAAAAGGCTTTGGGAGAGTGCGACATCGTGCTGCCTTACCAGGTGCCGGACGGAAGAGTCTTTGTAATGGGGGATCACAGGGCAACGTCGATCGACAGCAGAAGCATGACGGTGGGATGTATCGAAGAGGAAGAAGTAGTCGGCAGAGTTTTTTTTAGAATCTGGCCGCTGGATAAAATAGGAAAAGTAGAGTAAGGGAGGAAAATTAATGAGATCTTCATGGAAAGATGAAATGAAGAGAATGCTGCAGAAGAAAAAGGTGCAGCGCAGCTGGATGAGGATCACTGCGGTTCTGGCGGCAGCGGCACTGATCATCACTTCATATGCATTCATTCTTCCGGCAGTCGCTATGGAAAGACAGACTTACTGCGGTGAGGAACATGAGCATACGGAAGCGTGTTATGCTGCCCCTTCTGTCAAGAGTATCTCGGAAGAAACAGACATCGCGACGCAGTCCGGGGCGTCGGGAGAATCAGACAGCACGTCTCAGACCGTGACTCTGGAAGAACAGGAAAGCACCTCAGAGCCGGGGACATCGGAAGCCACAGAGAGTGCATCAGAGCCCGGGACATCGGAAGACACAGAGACCACATCAGAACCCGGGGCAACACAGGATACAGATACCAAATCTGAGCCTGGAACGCCGAAGGAGACTGGGAGTACAGATGTTCCGGAAGAAGACGGTGAAGTGATACCGGAAGAAGGAACGGAGAAGGAAGGGTCTTCTGATGAAGCACAGCAGAAGAGCAAGGCGGTGCAGGAGTCAGAAAGTACAGATACAGATGAGGCGGGAGATGACATCCAGACGTTTTCTTCACCGGTTGAAGGAGAGATCTTGGATGAGGGGACGTTGACCGAGACACTGTCCTGGAGATACACCGAGGACGATGCAGGCGAGCGGACGCTGACAATATACGGGACCGGGGCAATGCCGGATTATGAGACCGCTGCTAAGCAGCCATGGCAGCAGTATCGGGACGACACAGACAACATTATCATAGAAGATGGAGTCACCTCCATCGGAGCTCACGCTTTTTACAATGTGAGACCTTCACGGATCGAAATCGGAAACAGCGTGGAGATCATAAAAACATATGCCTTTGCCTATATGACGAACTGCAATGTCACGGTCACGGTACCGGGGAATGTAAAGACGATAGAATCATATGGATTTGGACACAGCAGCGGTCTTAAGGGGATCATTCTGGAGGAAGGCGTCGAGAAAATTGGAATGAACGCGCTGGTATCGACGGATATATCAGAACTGACTCTCCCTGCTTCTCTGGGAACGATCGAGAGGCAGCTGGGATTCCCCCCGGTAAGTGCCTACTATGTGGCGGAGGGGAATTCAAAATATTACGCAGAGGACGGGATCCTGTTCGAAAGAAAGGATGACGGAACAGCGTGCCTTGTGGCTTACCCGCGTAAACGGGATGCGGTTTCCTATACCATACCGGAAAATGTATCAGAGCTGGGATCAACATCTTTCCGATCGGTAGAGAACCTGCAGGATCTGACCATACCTTCCACAGTGACTGTTCCGCTGCCGGCAAGTACCTTCACCAGTTCATCTCTGGTGGATGTGGTGATCGAAGATGGCGTGAAATTTGAAGGCGACGGATATGAAATGTTTGCTTACTGTGAGTCTCTGAGATCCATCCGCCTTCCGGAGGATGTGTCAACGGCATTTAATGCCACGTTTACACGGAACAGCTCGCTGGAAGAGATCACAGTGCCAAAAAGCATTACCAGCCTGGGCAACAATATTTTTTCGGGGACACAGAGCCTGACCAAAATGATCTTTAATGCGGAAAACTGTACGAGTATTACCACACCTTTTACAGCGCAGGGTTCCGATATGCCTCAGGATATAGAACTGGAGATCGGAAATGAAGTGAATATCCTCACAGGACCGGTAGCAGGGGGACTGGGATTCTCCTGTATAGCGGAACGGGCTTCTTCCATTATCTTTAAAGGAGAAAATGATCAGATTCTCATAGGCGAGGGGGCACTGGAGGGGGCAATCCGGCCGCTGGACGGTCTGAGCGGCACATTTTATGTGGATTCCCAGGGAATCCTGTATCAGCTTGATGAGGAAGGGCGTACGGCGACACTGGTTTACTGTTCTCTGGGAAACGATACGGTCACTATCCCGGCATCATTCAGCTCGGGGGGAGAGCAGTACCAGGTGACAGGAGTCGGACAGTACGCTTTTATAGAAGCGTCCGGTCTAAGTGAGATCACATTTGAAGATCCGGGTGCTGTGACAGAGATTGTGGCAAGGGCATTTGCAAACTGCCCTACGCTGGAAAAAGTAAACGGCGAGACCACGGAAGAAGGGGCAGAGAGATCATTTGGAAATGCCAATGTGGGGTACCAGGCGTTTTACGGGACCGGTCTTGACGGAGTCGACGGAGATGGCAGCTTTGCCACAGAGATGGATGGATCTCAGAGCCTGGAGATCCATTATGTGGACGATGAAGGAAATAGTTCTTCAGACGCAATGCATGTCACGGTGAACTCCACGACTGCACAGTGGCAGGAAGAAGGAGCTGAAAAGGGAGGATACAGGCTGCTCACCGGCGACGAGCTGAATGTGACGGTTTCTGTTGGAAATACGGATGCGTCGGATTATCACGCCTACAGGGTGTATTTTGAACTGACCGATCTGGACGGATATCTGAGTCTGGAGCCCGGCGTCACCTATAATTTCAATGGGATCGAGGTCGCATGTTATTCCACTGCTTCACCCAATATTGTGTATCTGGATTTCCTGTCGCAGATCGGTCACACAGTGACCTTTGCTGTGACGGCAAACTATCCATCTCCCCAGTCCGGGGGAGGCGGGATAAAGATCTGGGGCGAGTCCTACTATTATACCGAAGGCGAGGAACAGCCGGAAGATCTGGAACCGGAGGAATATATACAGGCATACTGGACGACAGAACCGGACGATTTCACGCTTACCAAGACAAGCAGCGGCACTGCCGATATCCCTCTTACGGGGGACGGGGAAGGGAACACTGTACTGAGCTCGGATCTGGGATATACGATCACTCTGCAGCGTACAGCGGAAGAGGTGTCCGCCTATGGAAAGGACTATGTCAGATCTGTAGATTATACAGATACGCCTGATCTCCCGGATGGTGTGAACTGGAAGCAAGAAGTTCTTGATGCTGTCAGAGACAACGATGTCCGTCTGGTCGGAAACACGCTGTACGCAGATGATATCCGACTGGCGACGATCTCATCCGGAAGCAGCAAGCGGGTGACCTGTACGGAAGAGGGGAATCTTCAGTTCTCTTGGAGTGTGTCCAACACCACGGGCGGATCTTCCATGACAGAGATCTCCACGAACAATATCACATTTACGATCGCTTCAGACGCACTTGAAATTGATCTGGACAGTTTTAACGGCGCGGGTGACGGACATGAGGTCAACAATACTGTTGATGCCACGATCCACTACAGTTATTCAGACGATGTGCTGAAAACTGCATCGGCAAAGAAGACTCTGTCAGCAGGAAACGGAAGGATCAGTCTTACAAAGACAGCACAGGATATCACATATTTTGGGGAAGAGATCGAATACACGATACGCATGAGAAATCCCGGGGCTTTTCCATATCGCGGGACAGAAGGATACATACTGACAGATACTCTGGATGCTAACACCTACATCAGCGCAGAAGGAATGCAGAAGATGTTCGACGAAGAGTACGGCAAAGACCTCACTGTGACGATAACGGGGGCAAGCCTTGCTCAGTGGAACCAGGTCACTGGTGTGGACGGGACAGAGTCCTGGCAGAACGCAGCCAATACGGATCTGGGCGAGTCTGTGACAGCGCAGGAACTGACCATATGGAAAGCGGATGACGGAAGCATTCATGTGAAAGCTGCAGAGGGCAGCGAATATACCGGTCAAACCGTTGATGAAACGCTGAAGGCTGCGGGATATGCCCCGATAGCACAGGCTCAGTATACCGTGACCTGGGCGCTAAGCGGAGCGGGAGAAGATTTCGTATATGAAGCCGGCGAGAGCAGGACATATATGATATATGCCACAGCGAAGGATACGTTTCTTATGCTGACAATGGACTGGCCGGGGTCTTATATTAATGAGACAGATGTGACTTATCGGAATTCAGCGGCAGTCAGGAACGGCAATGGACAGAATGTGATCACGGCTTCATCCGGAGCTGTTACGGCGCACAGAGAAGCGTATATCGATAAGTCGGTATATAAGGACGGAAGGAAGCTTTCGGACAGTCTGGAAGCGGAAGACGGAGATGTTCTTGATTACGTGCTGAATTTCCGGCATTACGGGACCGGTTCGTACACGGATCTTCCCATGGTGGATGACCTGTACGGAAGTCAGATGCTCCTGGTTGAAAAAGATCTGAATCCGAGACTGGAAGGACGCGGACTGGAGACTTATACGGACCCGGAAGACAGGAAAGTGTACTATATCCTCTCCCAGGGAGAATATACCGATGTTGTTGTGGGGACAGAGAGCGGGGAAAATTACACCGCGGCGTCGATCACGGTTGCTGAAGCAAAGGATGAACAGGTTTCGGTGGGAGATGAGGCACATACTTTCAGCGGACTGCATACCAGGATCAAATGGTATTTCCCGCAGCTTCAGGAAGCGCACAGCTATCAGCTGAGCGTTTCCTATAAAGCCATCGTGGATACCTCGGCAGTTGAGGATGGCAGCTATGATATCGGCAATATGGTCTGGATGAACGACCATACTGACAGCAGGATCTATGCCGGAATCTGGGGCGGGGGAACGATCATTGACTTTGATAAGGAGATCCTGCTTGAAGGCGGGGACGGCGAGGAAGAGGCTGTGCGCTACAGCGCGATCTCAGAAGGAGAAGAGGTAAAATACCGTCTGACTCTGAGAAACAAAGGTGATGCGGATTATGTGCTGAACGGGACCGATATGGTGGATATCCTGCCCAACACCTATGAGGTGTTCGAGTGGAACACAGAGAATGTCAAGGTGGAGTGGGAAAGCACTTCAGAGCGTACAGAGATCGAGGGACTGGGCAACTGGAGTCTGTCGGATGAAAGTCCGGGGACATCGTCTTCATCGGGACAGCAGTATCTGCTCTGGCCGGGAGACACTCAGATCAGGTTCCACGATGCATCGGAAGTATACATCTATGTAACGCTCACGTTCCCGTCGAACGGTGAAGCGGGGGAAGCGGAAAGCAAACAGTGGGATAAATACTGTGCCGCGGCAGAAGGAGGAACTCTTTCGAACACGTTTACGGTATATAACTTCCCTGCAAATGTAACCCATAACCTGAGGGAACAGGGAGAAGTCCTTCTGCAGAAAGGTGTTTACGGGACCAGCTACAGTAACACGAATTCACGATACGTTGAGTCGCCGAGCAGGATCTACTATAACAACAGAGATTTCAGTGACCGTCAGATCACGTACTATGTTGTCCTGTATAACTTGGGCAGTTCCAGACTTTATCTGAACGAGATATACGACCGGCTTCCGGCAGGATTTACATATAAAGGGCTGCTGGCGGATGCTAGGATGCTGGTTGAACAGCAGATATACAATCCTGCAGATACAGTTGTGACAAATCCCGGGACAAACTACGGATTTGTGGATGGAAATGTATTTGACCGGGATGAGATCAGCTGGAAGAGTGCGCGTATCAATGCTTCAGAAGAAGAGGAAAATCTGAAGTTTACGATCTCGGCGGGGAACGGAGATGACACGGTCAGGTATGACGAGGAGCGGGAGATGTATTATCTTGCCGGAGGCGAGGCGATCGCTTTTGGTTATATCTGTGACATCGGGCTTTCAGCCGATACGGAAGACTATGCGGACAATGTGACGGGAATGGCATATGAAGACTACCTGGGCGCAGGTGTTGAGACCGCTGGGGAAGATCAGGTGAGGTTCACCGGTGTACAGAACGAGAACCACAATGATCTGAATGACGGCAGCTGTTCGATCGGGACCGCGGCAGAGGCGGAAGAATACTGCTTCACGACAGACAGCAGTCATGACACATGGCTGTTATCGGATGTCACAGTGTCCCGGGGAGGCATACGGCCGGGTGTCACCAAGACGACGGAGTCTTATGTGGAGGCTTCCGGGGGACAGACGCACGAATATGAGACTGCAGTAGGACCGTGGGATACGGTGAACTGGAAAGTCAGATATGAAAACGGCGGAACTCAGTCCATAGTTGATTACACCCTCTGCGATACGCTGCCGGCACCGTACACACTTACCGGTCCGGTCACATATACCATTTACGGCAGCGGCGGCGAGTCGGCCCGGACAGAGCAGCTCTTTTCAGTGAGGGATCATACACCGGAAAGTGATACGGTTGAGATCACAACAGGAACGGGACTGGGCGAGATGGAGATCCCGGTGAACGGAGGAGAAAAAGAGGTTAAGTTCAGCATTGGTTCTATCCAGTATTCGGGCTTTCTCTCATTCAGCCGCAGCGAGGCTGGGAACGAGACAGTCAGCCTCCGTATTCCTTCGAGATACCTGGCTATCCCTGAAAGCGGATATGCCGAGCTGCAACTCTCAGGACGGAATCTATCGACTTCCTATAGCAATAAAGTATATACCAACCGTGCCATGATCTATCCGATCCAGGAATTTGACGGCACCAATCAGGGAACGCTGATCCGAGGTGAGGACGGCAGACCGGAAGGAGTAGTAAATACGGCGCCGGTGAATGTTGCCAGCGGTTATGCGACGCAGTCGGAGAAGAGAGTGGAGGAGACAGAGAACCAAGATAATAATGCCACATCCTCGAATCCATCGGACAATACGATCACGCTGGGGAATACGGAAAATCAGTTCCGGTATACATTGAGTGTCACGAACAGCACGGATGTGTCTATGTCAGAACTGATCCTGATCGACAGTCTGCCTGCAGAGGGAGACCACAGCCCGTTTGATCCGGACGTGCCGAGAGGCAGTGAATTCCAGGTGGATTTTGCAGATGACCTGGATCTCACGGTACAGATAAAAACAGAAGACGGGGAGACAATCGATCTGGGGCCTGGAGCATATACAGCGGAATACAGCACGAAGACCGAGTTTGACAGCGAGGATTGGGACGGAACAGATAAGACTGACTGGGGCGCATTCAGCAAGGACGCAAGGTCTCTGAGGATTACGATCAGTGATCCGCAAGGAATCACAATACCGGCCAGTGCAGAAGTTATGGTGAAGTTCAATGCCATCGTGCACCGGGATGAGAAGGGTGAAGTGACAGCAACACCGGGCGCGGTCGCATGGAACAGCTTTGGTTATCATTACCGGCTGGTGGGTGTTGATTATTCACTGGAAGCCATGCCGCTCAACGTCGGGGTGAAAGTTCCGACAGCGCCTGACCTTCAAAAGAAACTGATCGACCTGAACGGGCAGCCATATGCGGCGGAAAAAGATGAAATATTCCAGCTGATCGTCCATGAGGGGGAACCTCTGGAGAGCTATTACGAGGGAGCGATCGCTGCGGCGGGACGGGACATCACTGTTGTCAATCTCGTGGTGGAAGCGGGAGAGACAGAGAGCGAGATCCGTAAGATGGCCGGATTTAACATATGGAAGTGGGAAAACGAAACCGAAGGCTGGGTAATGCAGGAGGAACTGTGGCAGTGGAAGGACGGCGAGACCTATACCGTGATCGAAAACTGGCAGGACAATATGCCGGACGGATATGAGTTCGACCACTTTGAAGGGCAGGCTGACGGAGTAAGGACGTATACCTTTGTCTATGAACCGAGTATGCAGGAGACCATCACCTGTGTGAATCGCTACACACGGTGGAACGTCGAACTGACCAAGACAGATGAAGACAACAGCGAAACCCTTCTTCCGGGGGCAGTCTTCGGACTGTACAGCCCGGATGTGGAGGATCTGATGACGGATGAAGAGTATGACGCGCTTGAGGTCAAGCCGGAAAAACAGGTGGAAGCAAACGATGCCGTGTGGTATCTGACAGCAGTCAGCACCACTGGCGAAGACGGAAAGATCCTGTGGGAAGATCTTCAGAGAGAACAGTATTATCTGCTCGAGATCAAAGCTCCCGACGGATATAACCTCAGAAAAGAAGGAATCATCCTCGACAGAGGATCCGCGGCAGGAGGAACCCTGCCTGTCACGGTGACGAACGATGCCGGTTTTGAAATTCCTGAAACAGGCGGCGTCGGAACAAACTTATATACAACAGGCGGCTTAGCCCTCATGGCAGGCGCTCTGATGTATGGATACAGAAAACGCAGAAAGGAGGGGAGTACCCGCTGAGCGGGAGGAAACGAACCTCCGGCATATCCGGCGGATACGGCGGCTGTCATTCGGATAGAACGCCGGGAACAGCCAGAGCGTTTTGGGAAAAATAAAAAGGAAAGAGAAGGAGAGATCATATGAAGGTTATGAAAAAAGCATTTGCCCTGATCCTCACACTGATCATGGCATGTACGATGTATCTTCCGGTCATGGCGGCAGGAAATCATACATTGACGATCAATTCGGACACAAGCGGACATACTTATCAGGCATATCAGGTGTTTGCAGGCAACTATTTCGAGGGAGTCCTGTCGAATGTGACCTGGGGAACAGGCGTAAACGGGGACTCACTGCTTGCAGCTCTGAAAGCGGATGAAACAGTGGGAAGTTACTTTGCTGATGCGGAAAATGCAGCGGACGTTGCGGAAGTGATGAGTCATGAAGGCAGTCCGTTTACAGACAACAGCACACTGCTGGACGCATTCGCAAATGTGGTATCCGGCTATCTTAACGGGGCCCCGGCAACATCAGGAGATCCGTCCGGCAGCGCTGATACGGGATTTGTTTATACGATTTCCAATCTGGCTGACGGATACTACTTTGTCAATGAAGCTGAGATGGGAAATGACGATAATAATGCATACACCAAGTTCATGCTTCAGGTTATCGGGGACACAACAGTAAACGCTAAAGCAGATGTGCCGTCCATCGACAAGAAGATCGATGGAGATCATGATTCAGATGACAATACAAACGGGGATGTGAGCGAGAACAATGGAGCTGTAGGCGATTCAGTTCCATATAAAGTGACATCTTCTGTTCCGGACATGGACGGTTATGAAAAATATTTCTTCGTGGTAACGGATACCCTGTCAGAAGGTCTGACTTTCAACAATGACGTGGCGATCCAGATCGGAGCAGAGACCCTGACTCCGGACGTCGACTATACGGTGGAGACAAGCGCGGACGGACAGACGGTGACCATCACTCTGAAGAATTTTATCCAGTATAAAGATCAGGAGGGTGACTCGATCCTGATCACATATTCAGCTACGATCGATGAGGATGCAGTGATCGGAACAGAAGGAAATAAGAACTCGGTTGATCTGATCTATTCCAATAATCCGAACGTAAATCCGGGAGGAGATCCGGATAACCCGGACAAGCCGGGACCGGATTCACCGACTGGTACAACGCCTGAAAAAGAGACTTACACCTATGTGACCGGAATCGAACTGAAGAAAGTAGATCCGGAAGGGAATGCTCTTACAGGCGCTAAATTCCGGATCACGGGTGATAAGCTGAACATTGTTCTGGTCAATGAAGAAATTTTCCGTGAGAGTGAGAATGGTACTTACTATCGTCTGAAGGACGGTACATATACAACCACCCCACCGGTCATCTCGGATGATGAGAGTGATACTTCTCATCTGTATGACAGCACGACAACAAAGTATGAAAAAGTAGAAGTGGTCAATAAGGAAACTTCCAAAGAGAAGATCTCTACAGAGGGATATGTAAATACAAATGGAATCCTCACTTTCAAAGGTCTTTCAGCCGGAGAGTACACGATCACTGAGCTTGTTTCGCCGGACGGATACAACCTTCTTGACAATCCGATCTCTATCACGATCAGCTGGAGCGCTCCGCAGGCTCCCGGAGGAGACTGCAGCTGGACTGTGAACCCGGAAAGCGGCGCGACAGTTGATAACGGCATCATCAAGATTACGGTCGAGAACGAGAAGGGTTCCACCCTTCCTGAGACCGGAGGCATTGGAACCACCATCTTCTACATCATCGGCATCTGCCTGATGCTGGGCGCAGGAGTCCTTCTGGTCGTAAAGATCAGAATGTCCGGAAAAAACAGATAAGCTGTTTCAGGAAGAAAAATAACTGATACTGACTGTACGCAGGGGCGTGTCCCGCATGTCCCTGCATACAGCAGCAGGGAGAGAAATATAAAGGAGAATCATGAAAGCATTTTTAAAGAAAAACCGCTCGACTGTGATATTGCTGCTTGTGTTTTTTATAGGGCTCTCCGTACTGCTGTACCCTACTGTGAGCAATTACTACAATTCCTTCCACCAGAGCCGGGTGATCGAAAGTTATACGGAGCAGGTGGAAGCCCTGTCGGAGGAAGAGTATACAGCGATGCTTGATGCGGCGCAGAAATATAATGAGAATCTGGCGCTTCGGGAGCAGCATTTCGAGGATGGGGAACCAAAGGATGAAGAATACAAAAGTCTCCTGGATGTGAACGGAGACGGGATGATGGGGTATATCGTGATCGACAGGATCAATGTGCGGCTGCCGATCTATCACGGCACTGCTGACGACATACTCGGCGGCGCGGCAGGACATCTGGAAGGTTCATCTCTTCCCATCGGCGGAGAGGGGACCCATGCCGTGATCACAGGACACAGAGGTCTTCCCTCATCCAGACTGTTCACAGACCTGGATCAGCTGGAAGAAGGAGACACTTTTACTCTGTATATTCTGGGGGAGACACTGACTTATGAGGTGGATCAGATCCGGATCGTGGAACCGGAGGAGACAGACGACCTGAAAATTGAGAAGGATAAAGATTACTGCACTCTGGTCACCTGCACGCCTTACGGGATTAACACCCATCGGATGCTGGTGCGGGGGACCCGGATCCCGACTCCTGCCGGAGCGGCGGAGCCGGCGGGAAATGCAGTGCAGATCGACCCCTTCCTTGTGGCATCTGTCCTGACAGCAGTGATCCTTTTGATCCTGCTGGCAGCAGTATTGATCCGCTCCAGGCATGGGAAAAGAAAGAAGAACAAAAAGAAAAAGAGATAGAAAAGAGAGTAAGCGGAAGGTGGTATGAGGAATGAAAAGGATGAGTTGGGGAAAACGGATCACAGGATTCCTGGCAGCGGTATTACTGTGTCTCACCTGCTGCGGCGAAGCCGTGCAGGCATATGGGATAGTTGACACAGAAGCGCCGACCTCCCTGACACTCAGATATCAGGACAATGGGGAAGGGATAGAAGGCGCGGGCTTCTCCCTCTACAGGATCGGGGAGATATCTGAGACAGGGAAATATACGCTGACAGAGGAGTTCGCAGGCTATCCGGTCTCGCTGGATGAGCTGGACAGCTCCGGATGGAGGAGCCTTGCACAGACACTGGCGGCTTATGCCCAGAGGGACGGGATCGAACCGGACCGGACTGGGGTGACCGGATCGGACGGCGTGCTCCGCTTTCAGGATCTGGATACGGGATTGTTCCTTGTGACAGGAGAAAAACTGGAATATCAGGAGAAGACATATACAGCGGAAAGCTTTATCTGTTCCTTGCCGGGGCTGAGCGAGGATGACACATGGCAGTATGATGTGGAGAGTTCAGTGAAGTATGAGTGTGTCACAAACCCGGACCTGGTCTCCTGGCAGGTCGTGAAAGTATGGAAGAATGACAATGAGAGCAGCAGGCCGGATAGTATAGAAGTACAGCTTTTGAAGAACGGATCTGTTGCAGATACGCAGGTGTTGAGCAAAGAGAACAACTGGCGGTATACCTGGACTGGTCTCGATGGTGCCAGCAGCTGGACCGTAGTGGAAAAAACGGTCCCGCAGGGATATCAGGTTTCGGTTGCGAAGGAAGAGACTTCGATCATCATAACCAATTCAGGAACGTCAGGGAAGACGACCACATCTGACGGACCGGAAGGAAATCTTCCTCAGACAGGAGTGCTCTGGTGGCCGGTCCCGGTCCTTGCAGCAGCAGGCCTTCTCCTGTTCCTTGCCGGATGGACCCGCAGCAGGAAGCAGGAGAGTGAGAACGAATGAAGACCCCGCGGCGTACACACAGGAAAGCAGGAAACGGGCTGATGGCAGCAGGGACCATCCTGCTGTCATTAGCTCTTCTTCTGACCGGATATAACATCTGGGATGATCACCGGGCATCGAAAGTGATGGCGGGCGTACTTTCAGAACTTAAGGATCAAACGCCCCTCCCGGGGGACCCGGAGAATGCTCTGGACCCGGATATGGAAATGCCGACCGAGGAGAGTGATGGAAGAGAATATATCGGGGTGCTTGAAATCCCGGCGTTGGATCTGTCTCTGCCCGTACTCAGTGAATGGAGTATGGAAGGACTGAGGAACGCCCCCTGCCGTTACGCGGGAACAGCATATAAAAGCGGATTTGTGATCGCGGGACACAACTATCAGTCTCACTTCTTTGGACTGAAGAATCTGTGTGTGGGCGAGGAGATTGATTTTACAGACGTAACGGGAAATGTTTTCCGATATAAAGTGACTGCTTCTGAAACTCTGGACCCCAAAGAAGTGGAACGTATGATAGATGAGACCTGGGATCTGTCTCTGTTTACATGTACATACAGCGGGAGTGCCCGATATACCGTTCGCTGTATGAGTATTGATACAGGAGAAAGCGGATATGGGAAGAGGGACTGATCTGACAGGCATACGCTTTGGGAAGCTTACGGTGATACAAAAGACAGAACAGACCCGGAACGGATATTATGTCTGGCGGTGCAGATGTGACTGCGGAGGAGAAATATTTGCAAATACAAAACAGCTCCGGAGGGGGACGATCTCGGACTGTGGCTGCCGGCCCAAAGAGACCGCGCGCAGAGGAGCAGTCGCAGAGGATCTGACCGGGAGACGGTTTGGGCGGCTGACCGTGATAAAGAGAGCGGAGAACCGGGGAGGGAGGACCTGCTGGGAATGCAGATGTGACTGCGGAACTCTGAGGATGGTGACAGCCCATGACCTGAAAGCAGGCAAGGTGAAGAGTTGTGGCTGCCTGGTGAGGGAGCAGCGCGCGAACAGGGTAGATCTGACCGGAAGAAGGTTTGGAAGACTGAAAGTTCTGTACACGACAGGGCGGACAAATGAAAAAGGATCCATCATATGGCACTGCGTGTGCGACTGCGGAAATGAGCTGGATCTGTCTGAGAATGCCCTTGTGCACGGCAACTATCAAAGCTGTGGATGCCTGAAAAAAGAGAACCAGAAAGAAGTATTCAAGCGGCTTCATTTTCAGGATGGAACATGCATTGAACTTCTGGAAAAAAGAAAATTCCGATGTGACAATACAAGCGGATTCCGGGGAGTCTATCAGATGAAAAACGGGCGGTTCCGCGTAAATATAGGATTTAAGAAAAAACGATATTATATAGGCTCCTTCGACAGCTATGAAGATGCAGTACAAGCACGTCAGGATGTGGAGCAGATGATACATGGGGTTTTATAAGAGCATATCATATCTGGGAGAAAAAGGCGGAGGCAAACCCGCAGTGGGCGGAGAAGAACCCGTTGATCTTTGATGTGAGAAAAGAAGAAAACGGCTTCAGAATAGTCAGCAGCATTACTGATGAAACGGGAGCAGGCTGTGAGGATCTTTCGGAAGATAAAAAATGAGATACTTTAATCTTC
>ERZ1090862.704-NODE-706-length-15042-cov-4.830253_pt1 | contig 15042 bp, 14 predicted proteins | sample MGYA00478481_ERZ1090862 | MGnify/ENA primary metagenome ERZ1090862 (study PRJEB33644, sample SAMEA5815745) | chicken gut metagenome | biome: Chicken; feature: Gastrointestinal Tract; material: Caecum | place: Ireland | collected 2019-01-01 | study: A study of the... | reverse complement strand
TGGAGCCGGCCGACTGCCCGATTGACGGATTCTGCTCAGGCATCGGGACAGGAGGTACGATCACCGGAATCGGGGAAGTCCTGAAGGAAAAGAATCCGGATATGGAGATCTGGGCGGTTGAGCCGGAGCATGCGGCGATCCTCTCCGGAGGCTCCATCGGGACCCACCTGCAGATGGGAATCGGAGACGGTGTGATTCCGGCGATTCTGAATATGGATATTTTTGATGAAATCTGCATCGTGACAGATGAAGAAGCGATCCGGACCTCCAAGGAACTTGCATCCAGGGAAGGAATCATGTGCGGCATTTCATCCGGAACCAATGTGGCGGCGGCTCTGAAGCTTGCCAGGAAACTGGGAAAAGGCAAAACTGTGGTCACGGTGCTTCCGGATACGGCAGAACGCTATTTTTCAACACCACTATTTGATGATTAGGAGAAAAGGATTATGTCGGATATTACGAATGAGATAAAGAAGAGAAGAACGTTTGCCATCATCTCTCATCCGGATGCAGGTAAAACGACTCTGACGGAGAAATTCCTGCTTTACGGAGGGGCGATTAACCAGGCGGGCTCTGTCAAGGGAAAAGCAACAGCAAAACATGCGGTGTCTGACTGGATGGAGATTGAGAAGGAAAGAGGTATTTCCGTCACGTCCTCCGTCCTGCAGTTCAGCTATGAGGGCTACTGTATCAATATTCTGGATACGCCGGGACACCAGGATTTCTCGGAGGATACGTACCGTACCCTGATGGCCGCGGATTCGGCAGTTATGGTCATCGACGCGTCAAAAGGTGTGGAGGCACAGACAAGGAAGCTGTTCAAGGTCTGCGCCATGCGCCATATTCCGATTTTTACATTTATCAACAAGATGGACCGCGATGCGAAGGATACTTTTGACCTTCTGGACGATATCGAGAAAGAACTGGGAATCCCCACCTGTGCGGTAAACTGGCCTATCGGTTCGGGCAAGGGATTCAAAGGAGTCTATGACCGTGCAAAGAAGGAAGTAGAGCTTTTCTCGGATACGAAAAAAGGAACCACCATGGGCGAGGTGAAAAAAGTCGACATCAATAATCCGGAGATTGACTGGCTTATCGGAACCGAGGCGAAGATCAACCTGGAGGAAGAGATCGAGCTGATTGACGGCGCTTCGGCAGAGTTTGATCAGTCCCTGGTGGATAAGGGAGAGCTGTCCCCGGTATTTTTCGGTTCCGCTCTTACCAATTTCGGCGTTCAGACATTCCTGGAACATTTCCTGAGAATGACGACATCTCCGCTTCCCCGCATGTCAGATCACGGACCGATCGATCCCATGACCGAGAAGGACTTTTCCGCATTCGTGTTCAAGATCCAGGCGAATATGAATAAAGCCCACAGAGACCGCATCGCCTTTATGAGGATCTGTTCCGGAGAGTTTGAAGCGGGAATGGACGTGTATCATGTGCAGGGAGGAAAAGAAGTACGGCTCTCGCAGCCCCAGCAGATGATGGCCAGTGAGAGAAAGATGATCGACAAGGCATACGGCGGAGATATTATCGGTGTGTTTGATCCGGGCATCTTCTCGATCGGGGATACACTTACCACTTCGAAAGAACGTTTCGCATATGAAGGAATTCCGACTTTCGCACCCGAACATTTTGCCCGTGTGCGCCAGGTCGACACAATGAAAAGAAAACAGTTTGTGAAGGGAATCAACCAGATCGCGCAGGAAGGCGCCATCCAGATCTTCCAGGAGTACAATACGGGAATGGAAGAGATTATCGTGGGCGTTGTGGGCGTCCTGCAGTTTGATGTCCTCAAGTACCGTCTGAAAAATGAATACAACGTGGAGATCATTCTGGAGAATCTCCCGTATGAGCATATTCGATGGATTGAAAACGAAGATGTGGATATGGATCATCTGAGCGGGACCTCCGACATGAAGAAGATCAAGGATCTTAAGGGACGGCCGCTGCTTCTTTTTGCGCATGAGTGGAGCATACGGATGACGCAGGAGAGAAACGACGGGCTGATCCTCGCGGAATTCGGACGTTCATAAAAGAACACGGACTTACAGACAGGGCGACGGAATAGAAGTGTTACTTTTTCCTTTGCAATCAGAGTGATATTTGATATAATGGAGAAAGATATTAGACAAAACAGGAGGTTTTGAATATGGCGAAGGACGAAAGAAATACGTATACTATACAGAATGACGCCAGTCTCGGTGAAGTGAAGATCGCGGATGAAGTTGTTGCGATCATTGCGGCCCTGGCGGCTACGGAGGTGGAAGGTGTCGCTTCCATGGCGGGAAACATCACGAATGAGCTGATCAGCAGACTGGGGATGAAGAACCTTTCCAAGGGAGTGAAGGTAGATGTCCTGGAGGGTGTTGTCACCGTATCGCTGGCGCTGAACCTGAAATATAATTACAGCATCATGGACGTCTCGGCGAAAGTTCAGGAAAGAGTAAAGAATGCTGTAGAGAACATGACGGGACTCGAGGTCGCCGACGTCAATATCAAAGTGGCGGGCGTGGAGATGGAGAACCAGGACTGATCGATTTTCCGGCGGTTGCAAAGCCGGCAGAGTATGTTGTATAATATGGGATGTCGCAAGACATCCTTTTTGGTTATATGGCCGGAATTTATGTCATTGACGAAATCACAGCGGAAGAAAGGAGCCGATATGGTCAGAACGGAACTTCGGGAGCATATATTTAAGATGCTGTTCCAGATAGAGTTTAACGAGACGGAAGAGATGCCGTCACATCTGAAATATTATTTTGATACTTTGGAGGATGCGGCGGAAAAAGACAAACAATACATTCAGAAAAAATATGAGGCGGTAGTTTCCCATGTGCCTGAGATCGACAGGATCATCAATGACAGTGCCAGGGGATGGAAGACCGGGCGCATGAACAAAGTTGATCTGACAATTCTGCGTCTGGCAGTATATGAACTGAAATGGGATGAGGAGATCCCTGTCGGAGTCGCGATCAATGAAGCGGTTGAACTTGCAAAGAAATTCAGCGGAGATGAAGGCCCGGCCTTTGTGAACGGAGTGCTTGGAAAGGTGGCCAGTCAGGAGCAGAAGGCATGAGGAATGTCTATACGGTAAAGCAGGTGAATTCCTATATCAAGAACATGTTCACCCAGGACTTCATGCTGAACCGGATCTACGTGAAAGGGGAAGTATCAAACTGCAAGTATCATACATCAGGACATATATATTTTTCACTGAAAGATGAGTCCGGCACGATCGCCTGCGTGATGTTCGCAGGCTCCAGGTCAGGGCTTTCTTTTCGTATGCGGGAAGGACAGCAGGTAATCGTTCTGGGGGCGGTAAATGTATATGAGAGGGATGGAAAATATCAGCTTTACGCCCGGGAGATCGTTCTGGACGGAGCAGGGCTCCTCTATGAAAAGTTTGAGGCGCTGAAGAAAGAACTGGAAGAGATGGGAATGTTCGATGCGGCGTATAAACGGCCCGTTCCGCGGTATGCGCGGACCGTCGGTGTCGTTACGGCTCCGACCGGCGCGGCCGTGCGGGATATCATCAACATATCCGAAAGGCGGAATCCTTATGTGCAGATTATCCTGTATCCCGCCCAGGTGCAGGGAGAAGGCGCGGTATCAAGCATTATCAAAGGAATACGCGCTCTTGAGAAGAAAAAAGTAGATGTGATCATTGTCGGACGGGGCGGAGGAAGTATTGAAGACCTGTGGGCGTTCAACGAAGAACCGGTGGCCAGGGCGATCTTTGAGTGTTCTGTTCCCGTAATTTCCGCGGTCGGACATGAGACAGACACTACGATTGCAGACTATGTCGCTGACCTGCGGGCACCGACCCCTTCCGCGGCGGCGGAACTGGCCGTATATGAATACCGCGAGGTAAGGGATGCCATGATATCCTGCGCGCAGAAGATGAGAAAGGCTGTACTGCTTAAAGCTGCAGCGGAAAGAAACCGTCTGGACAAAGCTGCACTGCGGCTTAAGTTCGCCCATCCGCGGCAGAAGCTCAATGAGAAGAGACAATATACGTCGGAGCTTGAAGATCGTCTGAGAAATCAGATGCAGATGTCTCTTACCAGAGACAGGCACAGGCTGGAGCTGTGTGTGGAGAAGATGAGGAGACTGTCCCCTCTTGAAAAACTCAGAAAAGGATATTCCTACATCCAGGATGGATCCGGGCAGAATGTACGGAGCATCCGTCAGACTGAGAGAGGAGATATTCTGAAGATCTATGTGGCAGACGGTACAATCACGGCGGAAGTATGTTCCACGGATGAGATAAGATATCCGGATACGGGCAGAACATCTGAAGCAGGATAAAAGGAGAACAGTTTTGGAAGAGAAGAAGGAAAATCTGGAAGAAATGTTTGAACAGCTGGAAGCTGTGATAGGAGAGATGGAAAAAGAAGACGTCTCTCTGGAAAAATCTTTTGATCTGTACAGCAGGGGAATGACTCTTTTAAAAAAATGCAGCAGTGCGATTGACGAGGTTGAGAAAAAAGTGCTGGTGCTGGATGAGGATGGAGAGACACATGAATTTCAGTGAAGAGAGAAATAAAAGAACTGCATATATAGAAAGTATTTTACAGAGATATCTTCCGCCGGCGGAAGGATATCAGAAAATCATCATGGAGGCCATGGAGTACAGTCTGATGGCCGGGGGAAAAAGATTAAGACCCATGCTGATGTGGGAAACGTTCCGTCTGTTCGGAGGAAAGGGAAGGCAGATCGAACCTTTTATGGCGGCCATCGAGATGATCCATACGTATTCTCTTGTACATGACGATCTTCCCGCCATGGATAATGATGAATACAGAAGGGGAAGAAAGACCACCCATATTGTTTATGGCGAAGATATGGGAATTCTGGCAGGGGACGCTTTGCTGAATTATGCATTCGAGACGGCGTGCAGCGCCTTTGATGATGAGGAGACAGACCCTGTACAGGCAGGCCGTGCGCTTCAGATTCTTGCCCGCAAGGCGGGAATCTACGGAATGATCGGGGGACAGGTGGTGGATGTGAAAGAGTCCGGACATGCCGTCTCAGGGGAAACCCTTGATTTTATCTACCGGCTCAAGACAAGCGCCCTGATCGAATCATCCATGATGATCGGAGCGGTTCTTGCCGGGGCAGATAACGATCAGGTCAGTGCGATGGAAAAGATCGGCGAGAAGATCGGACTGGCATTCCAGATACAGGATGATATCCTGGATGTGACGGGAAATGAAGAGGATCTGGGCAAGCCGGTTCACAGTGATGAGAAAAATGAGAAGACCACTTATGTGACATGGAAAGGACTGGAGAAAGCCAGGGAAGATGTGGCGCGCATGACAGAGGAGGCAGTGAAGGAACTACGGAGATTTGACGCTCCGGACGACTTCCTGGAGCAGCTGCTTGTGTCACTGGTCGGACGGAAGAAGTAGGGGGAGTCTTCATGGTGCTTGAAAAGATCCAGAAGGAAAATGATATAAAGAATCTTCCGCCGGAGGAACTGAAGATTCTGGCGGAAGAGATCCGGAAGTTCCTGATCGAGAAGATCAGCGTGACAGGCGGACATCTTGCATCCAATCTGGGAGTTGTGGAGCTGACAATGGCGCTTCACCTGCCATTTGACCTGCCGGAGGACAAGCTGATATGGGATGTGGGACATCAGGCCTATACGCATAAGCTTCTGACAGGAAGAAAGGCCGGGTTTGACGATCTGCGGAAGTACGGGGGAATGAGCGGTTTCCCCAAGCGAAAGGAGAGCGACTGTGACGCGTTTGACACCGGACACAGTTCCACGTCGATTTCCGCAGGACTGGGTTACGTGGCGGCACGGGAACTTACCGGCGGACAGCACAGTGTGGTATCGATCATCGGGGACGGTTCTCTCACCGGGGGAATGGCATATGAAGCGCTCAACAATGCTTCGCGGCTGAAGAGCAACTTTATTATCATACTCAATGACAACAATATGTCGATTTCCGAGAATGTGGGGGGCATGTCAAGATATCTGAACGGTCTGCGCACGGCTCAGGCATATACGGATTTCAAGAAAGGTGTGGAGGGTACCCTGAAAAAGATTCCGGTCAAGGGGGAGCGCATTGTCCATCAGATGAGAAAGACGAAAAGCGGGATCAAACAGCTCTTTGTGCCGGGAATGTTTTTTGAGGATATGGGAATCACCTATCTCGGACCGGTGGACGGACATGATATCCGCAAGTTGGTCAGAATACTGAATGAGGCGAAACGGGTGGACCATGCGGTGCTTGTACATGTGCTTACAAAAAAAGGAAAAGGATACTCTCCCGCGGAAGAGAATCCGTCCCGGTTTCACGGCACAGGGCCCTTCGATATCGCTACGGGGGAGCCGAAATCCCCGTCGAAGAAGGATTCCTACACGGATGTTTTTTCAAAAGTGCTGACTGATATAGGGAAAAAAGATGAAAAAGTAGTGGCGATTACGGCCGCCATGGCTGACGGAACCGGCCTGTCAAGGTTTGCACGGCATTTTCCCCAGAGATTTTTTGATGTGGGAATTGCGGAGGAACATGCCATGACGTTTGCCGCCGGGCTTGCCGCGGGAGGGATGAAACCCGTTTTTGCAGTATATTCTTCTTTTCTTCAGCGGGCCTATGACCAGACCATACATGATGTCTGTCTACAGAATCTTCCGGTATTTCTTGCTGTGGACCGCGCCGGGCTGGTGGGAAGCGACGGGGAAACTCACCAGGGAGTCTTCGATCTGTCCTATCTGTCCATGATCCCGAATATGACTGTCATGTCGCCGAAAAACAGATGGGAAATGGCGGATATGGTCAGATTCGCGGTGGATTTTCAGTATCCGATCGCTCTGCGTTATCCCCGGGGAGACGCTTATGAAGGAATGCGGCAGTTTCGATCGCCGATTGAGTACGGAAAATGCGAGATTCTGTACGAGGAACAGGATATAGCGGTTTTCTTTGTAGGACATATGGCAGAGCTGGCAGACAGCGTGCGTCTTGCGCTGAAAGACGCGGGATACAGCTGCAGTCTTGTCAATGCCAGATTTGTAAAGCCGATTGATACGCAGGCGCTGGAAGAACTGGCAGAAGATCACAGCCTGTTTGTCACAATAGAGGAGAACGTGCTCACAGGCGGTTACGGCTCTCAAATTCTTGACTATGTGTCAAGGGCAAAGCTGAATGTGAAGGTAAGAAATATAGGGATATCGGATGACTATGTGGAACACGGCAATGTGGAAGTGCTTCGGCATGAGGTCGGGCTTGATAGGGACGATATCGTGAAGCAGGTGCTTGCAGACTATCTGACAATGAGGGATGAATAGATGAAAGAACGCTTGGATGTAATGCTTGTAAAAAGAAATCTGGCCGAGTCCAGGGAAAAAGCAAAGGCAGTCATCATGTCCGGAAATGTGTTTGTGGACGGGCAGAGAGAAGACAAAGCCGGAACTACGTTTCCGCCGGATGTGAATATTGAAGTGAGGGGGCATGTTCTGCCTTATGTAAGCAGAGGAGGCCTGAAACTGGAAAAGGCGCTTGCGTGCTTTGACGTTGATGTCAGAGACCGGGTGTGCACGGATGTGGGATCTTCCACCGGAGGATTTACGGACTGCATGCTTCAGAACGGAGCGCGGAAAGTATATGCAATTGATGTGGGCAGAGGACAGCTTGACTGGAAGCTTCGGCAGGATGAGAGAGTTGTATGCATGGAGAAGACAAATATCCGTTATGTGACTCCGGAAGATATCGGGGAGCCCATCGATTTTTCTTCTGTCGACGTCTCGTTCATCTCTCTTACCAAAGTGCTGGAACCTATCCGCAGTTATCTGAAGGAAAACGGAGAAGTGGTAGCTCTCATTAAGCCTCAGTTCGAGGCCGGACGGGAAAAAGTCGGAAAAAAAGGTGTGGTCAGAGAGAAGAGCACACACCGGGAAGTCATACGCAAGGTGGAAGACTATGCGCTTTCCATCGGATTCTGTGTAAGAGATCTGGATTTCTCTCCGATCAAAGGCCCTGAGGGAAATATCGAATATCTTCTTCATCTGCGGAAATGCGCGGATGGAGAGGCGGCGGACGGCGCGATCGAACCCGATGATATCGTGGATAAGGCGTTTGAAGCACTGGCAAAATAGAGAATGCAGTCTTTTATACGACAAGGCATGGCGGAGAGGTGAATTATGGACTGTTTTTACATCATAACGAATAGACTGAAAGACAGAGACTTTGCGGTCACAAACGAGATACGCCGCTATATCGAGGAACACGGGAAAAAATGTATTCTTTCAGAGAAGGACGAAGAGGGGCATATTCTTCCGGGAACGGTCCCGGAAGAAGCAGACTGCGCCCTGGTGCTCGGCGGAGACGGGACTCTGATCCGCGCGGTAAGGGATCTTGGAGACAGCAATCTCCCTCTGCTGGGAATCAATCTTGGAACGCTGGGATTCCTGACAGATGTTGAACTGAAGGATTTCAGAGAGGCACTGGACCGCCTTTTTACGGGAACGCCTGATATTGAAGAGCGGATGATGATCGAGGGAGTGGCAGGAGAAGGAATCCGTGATCTGGCCGTGAATGATATCGTAATTGCGAGAGAGGGAAAGCTCCGGATCGTTCAGTATAAACTGTATGTGAACGGGGTGCTTCTCAACACGTATCTTGCGGACGGGGTCATTATTTCCACTCCTACAGGAAGTACAGGCTATAACCTCTCTGCGGGCGGTCCGATTGTGGAACCCACAGCGAAGCTGTTCGTGGTTACGCCGATCTGTTCCCATGCGCTGAATACGAGCAGCGTGGTTCTGTCGGCGGATGATGTCATAGAGATTGAGATATGCGAGGGGAGATATGGAAAACAGGAAAAGGTTTCTCTCTGCTTTGACGGAGCAGAGCAGATGACTCTCGTGACAGGGGAGCGCGTGAGTATCCGAAGGGCGGAGAAAACGGCGAGACTGGTAAAACTCAGCCGCGAGAGTTTTATGAAAACCATGCGCAAAAAGATGAAAGGAAACTAGATAAAATGAAAGTGAGTCGTCATGCAAAGATCATTGAACTTATCAGTCAGTATGATATCGAAACCCAGGAGGAACTGGCGGAATATCTGAATAATGCCGGATTTAAGGTGACGCAGGCGACAGTATCGCGCGATATCCGTGATCTGAAGCTTACCAAGGTATCTGTAAACGGGGGAAAGCAGAAATATGTCGTCCACAGGCAGGAAGAGGGAATGAGCGAGAAATATATCCGCGTTCTGAAAGACGGATATGTATCTATGGATATGGCTCAGAATATTCTCGTCATAAAGACTGTCTCCGGCATGGCTATGGCGGTAGCGGCCGCACTCGACGCGATGAAATGGAATGAGGTCGTAGGGTGTATTGCGGGGGATGACACCATCATGTGCGCGATCCGGACAGTTGAGGATACGGAAGCAGTGATGGAAAAGATCCGCAGGATTGTATCAAAAGGATTGTAGGTATCAGATATGTTGCAGAATCTTTATGTAAAAAATCTGGCATTGATTGATGAGACAGAGGTGGAGTTCGGACCGGGACTCAATGTGCTTACCGGGGAGACAGGAGCCGGAAAGTCACTTCTGCTGGGTTCTGTCAATCTGGCGCTTGGCGGAAAGTACAGTGCGGACATGCTCAGAAGCGGAACTAAGAGCGGACTGGTGGAACTTACATTTACTGTTGAGGATAAAGAGACAGAGAGGAAGCTTGCCGAATCGGATATCTTTCCGGAAGACGGCTGTGTCACCCTGAGCAGAAGACTTATGGAGGGGCGCAGTGTGAGCAGGATTAACGGAGAAACCGTAAATATGGGGGTTCTCAGGGACGTGGCAAGCCTTCTCATCGATATTCACGGCCAGCATGAGAATCAGACTCTTCTCCACAGAAAAAATCATCTTTCGCTTCTTGATCTCTTTGCCAGGGAAGAGACGGAGCCTCTCAGGGAAAAAATGGCGGGTGCGTTCGGACAGTACCGGAAGCTTCTGAGACAGTCGGAGGAGTCGGCACTGGATGAAGAAAGCCGCAGAAAGGAAGCGTCTCTTGCGGAATTCGAAGTGAAAGAGATTGAGGATGCGGCTCCTGTTCCGGGCGAAGATGATGATCTGGAGGAACGTTACAGAAGAATGACGGAGAGCCGCAGGATCACAGAGGCGGTTGCAGAGGCCTATCAGTACAGCGGGAATGATATGCGCGGAAATGCCAGCGAACTTATCAGCAGGGCGATACGCGTCATGCAGGATGTGTCCGAGTTCGATGAAACGGGCAGCCAGCTGTACGGGCAGCTCCTTGAGATTGACAGTCTGCTCAATGATTTTAACCGTGAGCTCTCTGAATATGCAAAAAGTTTTGAGTTCTCCGAGGAGGAATTTCAGGAGACGGAGAACAGACTGAATCTGCTGAATCATTTAAAGGCAAAATATGGAAATTCGATTTCAGATGTTCTCTCATATTGTGAGGAAAAAAAGCAAAGACTATCAGAGCTGGAAGATTATGATGCATATATGGCCGATCTTGCGGCAAAGACAGACGAAGCGAAAAAGCTGTGTGAACAGACTGCGGGAGAATTACACCGTGTCAGAGCCAGGGCGGCAGAAGAATTTGCCGGTGAGATCGAAAAACAGATGTCTGAACTGAATTTCCTGGACGCAAGATTCGAAATCAGGCTGTCGGACGCAGGACGTTTCAGCGCCAGCGGAAAAGATGATGCGGAGTTTTATTTTTCCGCGAATCCGGGAGAGCCTCTGAAACCTCTCGGAAGCGTGGCTTCAGGCGGAGAACTGTCGAGGGTTATGCTGGCGGTGAAGACCGTTCTTGCTGACGAGGAGGATACGCCCACATTGATATTCGATGAAATCGATACGGGAATTTCCGGGATTACAGCGGGAAAAGTCGGGGAGAAACTTCATCTTATCGGAAGAAGCAGACAGGTAATATGCATTACCCATCTTCCTCAGATAGCGGCGGCGGCTGACTCCCATTTTCTTATCCGGAAAGAAGCGGAAGACAACTCTGTGCGGACAGGAATAGAGCTTCTGAGCGAAGACGCATCGGTAGAAGAACTGGCCCGTATGCTCGGCGGTGCAAATATAACCGGAAGAATCCTGGAGAGCGCACGTGAAATGAAAGAATTGGCAAAGAGTGAAACATAATACCAGTGTGAAATATCATTAAGCCACACATACTAAGAACGGATACGGTCATGTATCCGTTTTCTTTTTGCGGAAAGGATGTGGTTTGATGGAGATAGGATGCAGACAAAAGAGAAAAATGGCCGTGGCGGTCTTTCTGTTTCTCATTGCGGTCAGCGTTTTCTGGGTTCTGTCCGGGGCGCTGCGCAGAGAAAACGAGATTGGCCGCGCAGAGGCGAGCAGCGGCATCGCGGCGGGAGATACGGTGCTTCTGGGAGGCATGCCGGTGGGGATCTATATGGAGACAGACGGCGTTATGGTACTCAGTACGGAAAGCCTGGAGGGGACGGACGGGGAACAATATGAGCCGGCCGCGGACCTGGTAAAAACAGGGGATTATATCACGGCAGTGAACAACAGGGAGATTTCCGGAAAATCAGAACTGCTGGATGCAGTGGAGAATCTTGATGAAGACAGCGTGGTTCTGACACTGCGGCGTGAAGGGAGACTTCTTGACGTAAAGATCGATCCGGTGGAATATGAGCCCGGTTCCTACAGACTGGGGATATGGGTAAGAGATAATGTGCAGGGACTGGGGACCGTTACATTTATTACGGATCAGAGCCGGTTCGGCGCTCTTGGACACGGGATACACGACACAGATACAAATGTGCTCATGACCATTTCAGACGGGACGCTTTACAGAACGAGCATACAGGATATTATGAAAGGAAGCAGCGGAAGCCCCGGGACAATGGAAGGAATTATTGTTTATAATAACTACAATATTCTGGGGTCCATAGACAAGAATACGGAAGCGGGAATCTACGGCACCCTGGATAAGATTGACGATCTGTTCGAGGAGCAGATCCCTATCGAGACCGCTGCAGCGGATGAAATTGTGACAGGAGATGCACAGATCCGGTGTTATATCGACAATGAACTGAAGAACTATGATATTCGCGTGACAGATATCGACATGTCCGGAAAAGAGATCAACAAGGGAATGATCATTCAGGTGACGGATCCGGAACTGCTTGAAAAGACAGGAGGGATCATTCAGGGTATGAGCGGAAGCCCCATCATACAGAACGGAAAACTGATCGGCGCGGTGACACATGTGTTTGTTCAGGATTCGACAAAGGGGTATGGTATTTTTATAGAAAATATGCTGAATCAGGTAAGATAGTCTGATTTGTCGAATCAAATGTCGAATTAGTGCTACAAAATCTCCTTGATTCTGCATTTTAGGATCGATATAATAAGCGAGTGGCGAATTCAAGGCAGGTTCTCAGAAAACTAAAGGGAGAGAAGAGAATGGAGCATTTGAATGTGGCCATCGCTGATGACAATCAAAGGATTCTCGATATGCTGGAAACTGTTATCGGCATGGATAAAGAGCTGAATCTGGTGGGAAAAGCAAAGAACGGTGAAGAGATGTGTCAGATTATCAAAGATAAGCAGCCAGACGTCGTTCTTCTCGATTTGATCATGCCGAAAATGGACGGATTGACCGTAATGGAACAGGTCAATCAGGACAAAGCTGTCGACAAACGTCCATATTTTATCGTTATCACGGCGGTGGGACAGGAAAGAATTACCGAAGATGCCTTTAATAAGGGCGCAAATTACTATGTCATGAAGCCGTTCAACAACGAGATGCTGTTGAATCGGATAAAATCCGTCAGAAAAATGTTCCGAAATGGTGAAAAGAAGTATGAAGATAAAACAGAGGCTGTGCTCAGAGGGGATAATCTGGAAAACCGTGTAACAAATATGCTCCATGAGATCGGAATACCGGCACATATAAAAGGATATCACTATCTCAGGGACGCGATTATTATGGCCGTGGAAGATATGGATGTGCTGAATGCAATCACAAAGATTCTGTATCCCACGGTAGCAAAGAAATATCAGACGACATCGAGCCGTGTCGAGAGAGCGATCCGACATGCCATCGAGGTGGCATGGAGCAGGGGAAAACTGGACACTCTTGACGAATTGTTCGGATACACAGTGAGTACAGGCAAGGGAAAGCCTACCAATTCTGAATTTATAGCGCTGATTGCAGATACGATTCAGCTGGAGTACAAACACAAAAACTGAGAGGAAGAAATTACCGCGGCAGAGTGATAAAATCCTTTGCATTACAGGGAAAATGAGGTATAATGAACAATAGTTAAGCTGCCGTACGGCGATCAATGCAGAAAATTGGAGGATAAGTTGTATGAAAAACATTTTGTTTGCTTCTTCAGAATGCGTACCATTTATTAAGACAGGCGGTCTGGCAGACGTTGTAGGCTCACTTCCCAAAGAATTTGACAAGACAAAATACGATGTCCGCGTTGTTCTTCCGAAATACACCTGCATGAAGCAGGAATGGAAGGACAGAATGGAATATGTCAGCCATTTCTATATGGACATTGCCGGACAGAACCAGTATGTCGGGATTATGAAGACTGTGCTGAATGACATCACATTCTATTTTATCGATAACGAGCATTATTTCAGCGGATTTGCTCCATATGACGGGGATCCGAAGTGGGGAATCGAGAAATTTGCCTTTTTCTCAAAAGCCGTGCTGAGCATCCTTCCGGTTATCGGATTCCGTCCGGATCTGATTCACTGTCATGACTGGCAGACAGGACTCATTCCCGTATATCTTGACAATTTCAGATATATGGGCGAGTATTACCGCGGAATCAAGACAGTCATGACGATACATAACCTGAAATTCCAGGGTGTATGGGATACAAAGACCGTCAGAGGCATCACAGGGCTTCCGGAATACTATTTCGTACCGGACAAAATGGAAGCTTACAAAGATGCGAACCTTTTGAAAGGCGGTATCGTATATGCAGACAAAGTGACAACCGTGAGCCAGAGCTATGCGGAAGAAATCAAGACTCCGTTTTACGGAGAAGGACTGGACGGGCTCATGTCCGCACGCTCCAATGATCTGTGCGGCATTGTCAACGGTCTGGATTACGACGACTGGAATCCGGAAACAGACAACCGGATCGCAAAGAACTTTACGATTGAAAATTTCCGTAAGAATAAAGTCCTCAATAAGACAGCTCTGCAGGAAGAGCTGGGGCTTAACAGGGATCCGCATGTGATGATGATCGGAATGGTATCCCGTCTGACGGATCAGAAAGGATTCGACCTGATTGATTATATTATGGATGAACTCTGCCAGGATGCGGTTCAGATCGTTGTCCTCGGTACAGGGGATGTGAAGTACGAGAACATGTTCCGCCATTTCGCATGGAAGTATTCGGGAAGAGTGTCCGCAAATATTTATTATTCCGATGAACTTTCGCATAAGATCTATGCGTCGTGCGATGCTTTCCTTATGCCGTCTCTGTTTGAGCCATGCGGTCTGAGTCAGCTGATGAGCCTTCGCTACGGAACCCTTCCGATTGTGCGTGAGACAGGCGGACTTAAGGATACAGTAGAGCCTTACAATGAGTATGAAAAAACAGGTACGGGATTCAGCTTCTGCAATTATAATGCACATGAGATGCTGAATACGATACGATATGCGGAACGCATTTATTATGACAGAAAGAGAGACTGGAACAGAATCATAGAGAGGGCAATGAGCCAGGATTTCTCCTGGAAGACTTCCGCGCGAAAATATGAAGAACTTTACAGAAGCCTTATCGGTGAATAGGAGTACATTGACTGAATGAAGATAATTGACAGACTTAGAGAAGATAAGATTCATATTTCTTTCGAAGTGTTTCCGCCGAAGACCGATGAGGGCTTCGATAACGTAATCCATGCCGTGGATGAAATCGCCAGGCTTGAGCCGGCTTTTATCAGTGTGACCTACGGCGCCGGCGGAGGCACCAGCAGAAATACGGCGAAGATTGCAGCGCATATTAAGAATGACCTGAATATGTTAAGTCTTGCGCATCTCAC
>ERZ1090862.700-NODE-702-length-15083-cov-7.560154_pt1 | contig 15083 bp, 12 predicted proteins | sample MGYA00478481_ERZ1090862 | MGnify/ENA primary metagenome ERZ1090862 (study PRJEB33644, sample SAMEA5815745) | chicken gut metagenome | biome: Chicken; feature: Gastrointestinal Tract; material: Caecum | place: Ireland | collected 2019-01-01 | study: A study of the... | reverse complement strand
GGAGGTGTGTGTCGCCTGCGGACCCGCTCCCGCTCGGAAAACAACGCAGCGGTACGTAGGCGCGCAAAGAACGCGCGCCAAGTGCCGGCGTTGTTTTACGGTCCTTAGTCGACACACACCTCCGGCTGCTGTATTCCCTGCGCTGACAGATCCGAAGACGGCAGGGACGCGCGGGGAAAGTTTTCTCTCACTCCGGCAGATTTTTGGGGGCGTTCGGGAGGACGCGCCCGGGCGGGCGCTGCTCCCTGGGGAGCGAGAAAACAGGATAAGGAGAGCCATCAAAAGCGGGAGCGTTTCTCCCTGCATCACTCATTTTTCTGTGCAGACGGAATCGCTCCCGCTTCTCTTCACTTCATATTTCTGGAAATTGCCGGGGAAGGGTTCTGCCCAGCCGGGTGTGTATACTGATCGAAGGCTGTAGAACAGCGCCGGCACTTAGAGCGCGTCCTTTGCGCTCTTATGTGTCCGCTGCGCTGTTCTCCAAGCGCAAGCGTGCCTGAGATCAGCATATACACCCGGCGGACGCATCCCTCTCCCCGCCAGTTTCTTAATTCTCCTCTGCTCTCGCCGCGATTTCTTTCTCCTGTACATCAGACGGTGCCTGCTCATAGCGCGCAAACGTATACTCATAGGTTCCCCGTCCGCCTGTCATGGAACGCAGTGTAGTACAGTATCCGAACAGACCTGTCATCGGAATGTCCGCCTCGATCACCTGTTTTCCTCCCGCGATCGGATTCATGCCCAGCACACGTCCGCGCCGCTTATTAAGATCTCCCATAACATCCCCGGTATAATCGTCCGGAACTGTGACCTTAAGAGAAGCGATAGGCTCAAGAAGTACCGGAGAAGCCTCCATAAACCCTTTCTTGAATGCCTGGATCGTAGCAGTCTTGAATGCCATCTCGGAAGAATCCACCGGATGATAGGATCCATCGTACAGGATCGCCTTTACGCCGACTACCGGATATCCGGCGAGAGGGCCCTTCACAACAGATTCCTGAAGTCCTTTTTCCACAGCCGGGAAATAGTTCTTTGGAACCGCACCGCCGACAACGCACTCTTCAAATACATACGGCGTCTCCAGATCCCCGGACGGCTCGAATTTCATCTTGACATGACCATACTGTCCGTGTCCTCCGGTCTGTTTCTTATACTTCATATCCACGTCTGAATTCTTGCGGATAGTCTCACGGAACGCCACCTTCGGTGTAGACAGTGTGATCTCCACTTTATATCTGGCTGCTAGCTTGCTGGCTGTGATCTCAAGATGCTGATCTCCCATACCATACAGGAGACTCTGTCTGTTCTCACTGTCATTTACCACTTTCAGCGTGACATCTTCCGCAGTCATCCTAGCGAGTGCCTGAGAAACCTTGTCCTCATCACCTTTCTTGTTGACCGTGTATTTCATATATGTATATGGCACAGAATATTCTGTCTTCGCATAAGTCACCTGAGTCGCCTTGGTGGACAGCGTATCGCCGGTACGTGTGTTGGAAAGCTTGGCGATGGCACCAATATCACCCGCAAACAGTTCGGAAACCTCTGAAGGCTTGTTTCCGCACATGGTATACAGTTTGCCCGGCTTCTCCTCTGATTCGGTATTTGTATTGTAGAGTACATCATCCCCTTTGAGCACACCGGAGCACACCTTTATAAAGGAATATTTTCCGATGAACGGATCCACCATCGTCTTAAACACATATGCGCTCTTTGCCTTTGAGAAGTCATAGTTTGCTTCAAAAATATCATTTGTCGTGCGGTTGATTCCCGCGCAGGTCCTCTTGTCCGGGCTCGGGAAGAATCTCACGATATCTGACAGAAGGTTTGCAACACCCTGTGCCTGGATATTAGAACCCATTGCCACCGGAACGATATCTCCGTCCATAACCTCTGTACGCATCGCCGCGCGGATTTCTTCGATAGAGAATTCCTCGCCGTTAAAGTAACGTTCCATGAACTCCTCGCTTGTCTCCGCAACAGCTTCCATCAGTGAATCTCTCAGGATCTCCAGATTCGGTTTACAGTAATCCGGGATCTCGCACTCTTCTCTCTGTCCGATCCCTGTGTATCTTCTTCCCGCGTTCTTAATGACATTGATGTATCCGACAAGCTTCTCATTCTCACGGATCGGCTGGAAATGAGGCGCGATCTTCTTGCCGTATCTCGCGGTCAGGTCCTCCACTACCTGGCGGAAACTTGCATCGTCCACGTCCATCTCTGTGACATATACCATTCTCGGAAGATTGTATTTGTCGCAGAGTTCCCATGCTTTCTCTGTTCCCACCTGTACGCCAGCCTTACCGGAAACCACGATGACTGCAGCGTCCGCAGCGCTCACCGCTTCCTCCACCTCACCGACGAAATCAAAGTATCCCGGGGTATCCAGTATATTGATCTTTGCTTTCTCCCACTCAATAGGGATCAGGCTTGTGCTGATTGAAAATCCACGTTTCTGCTCCTCTTTATCAAAATCGCTGACCGTATTAGATTCCGAAATCTTTCCCATACGGTTTGTAGCCCCCGATACATACAGCATCGCCTCGACAAGACTCGTCTTGCCGCTTCCGCCGTGTCCGAGCAGGACCACGTTCCTAATTTCGTCTGTTCTGTAAACCTTCATGCTGCTGCCTCCTTGTATAGTTATTGTGCACACTCTCTTTCTTACAAAGTCATACACGCTATGGATATATTGTACTAAAACTTCGCTGTAAATACAACTATTTTATTCATTTTTCACAGATTCAGAAAGAGTTTACTTTTATAGAGCAACGTGTTAAAATGTTTCTATGTGTGCAGTTCCATACTTCTGACAGTTCCGGCGCTCTTTTGCGCAGGGACAGGGCATGTACACAGATCATATAAAATAATGAAAGGATCATACATCTATGGCTTCAGCAAAAATAGGCTTTATCGGACTCGGGCTCATCGGCGGTTCCATCGCGAAAGCGATCCGCAGATATTACCCGGATCATCAGATCATCGCCTTTGACAAAAACAGAGAGACTCTTGCCCTTGCCGTACAGGAGGGAACGATCCATATCTCCTGTTCCTCCATCGACGATAATTTCCGGGGATGCGCTTACATTTTTCTGTGCGCTCCGGTTTCCTATAACACTGCGTATCTGGCGCAGCTCAAAGAACTTGTAGATCCGGACTGTCTCCTCACTGATGTGGGGAGTGTCAAGACTTCCATCCACGAGGAGGTCACTGCTCTGGGAATGGAGAGAAACTTTATCGGCGGTCATCCCATGGCGGGATCGGAAAAGAGCGGGTTTGCCAATTCCAAGGCTCACCTGATCGAGAACGCTTATTATATCCTCACTCCCACTTCAAAAGTAGCGGAAGAAAAGGTTGCTGCCTATCGGGATTTTGTGGCGTCTCTAAAGGCGCTTCCGGTCATCCTCGACTACCGGGAGCACGACCGGATCACCGGGACCATCAGCCATCTCCCCCACATCATCGCTTCCACGCTTGTGAACTTTGTACACGATACAGATTCCAGGGATGAGCTGATGAAAGCCCTGGCCGCCGGAGGATTCAAGGACATCACAAGGATCGCATCTTCCTCTCCTGTCATGTGGCAGCAGATCTGTCTGAAAAACGGGAAAAATATCTCTTCCATCCTTGGACAATACATCGAGGCACTGAACCGGGCGAAACAGCTTGTCGACTCCGCGGACGAGGAGGAACTCTACAGCATGTTCGAATCCTCAAAGGATTACCGGGATTCCATGCCAAACAGTTCCGCAGGTCCCATCAAAAAACAGTTTGCCCTGTACTGCGACATCATTGACGAGGCGGGAGGGATCGCTACTATCGCCACCATACTTGCAAGCAATAATATCAATATCAAGAATATCGGTATTGTACACAATAGAGAATTTGAGGAAGGAGTTCTCCGCATCGAGTTTTACGATGAAGAATCATCTTCCAAAGCAACAGCACTGCTCCAGAAATATCATTATATCGTATATGAAGTTTAACGAGTTGTGCAGGATCATTTAAATCAGAGAGAAAGAAGGATTATTACAATGGAATTATGCAGTATCAGCGGATTAAGAGGAAAGGTCACTGTGCCGGGAGACAAATCCATCTCCCACCGGAGTGTCATGTTCGGCTCTATTGCACAGGGTACTACAGAAATCCACCATTTTCTGAATGGCGCAGACTGTCTCGCCACCATCCGCTGCTTTCGGACAATGGGCATTGATATAGAAGAAAACGGCTCTGCTGTCATCGTACACGGGAAAGGACTTCACGGGCTCTCAGCTCCGGACCATATCCTGGATGTAGGTAACAGCGGTACCACAACCCGTCTGCTCTCCGGTATCCTGGCTGGTCAGCCTTTCGACTCCAAACTGTCCGGAGACGAATCACTCAACTCGCGTCCCATGAAGCGGATCATGACTCCCCTCACTCAGATGGGCGCAAATATCTCCAGCATCCTGAGGAATGACTGTGCTCCGCTCTATATCACGCCGGGCAGACTCCACGGGATCCACTACGATTCACCGGTGGCATCAGCTCAGGTTAAATCCTGCGTTCTGCTGGCAGGGCTTTACGCAGAAGGTGAAACTTCTGTCACAGAGCCTTCCCTCTCCAGAAACCATACTGAACTTATGCTCAAAGAATTCGGCGCGGACATCCGCTCTACTTTTGAGATTGGCAGCACCCGGGCAACGGCTTCCATCCGCCCCGGGAATGAACTGTACGGGCAGAAACTTACCGTCCCCGGGGATATCTCCTCCGCCGCTTATTTCATTGCGGCAGGACTGATCGCTCCGGATTCCGAGATCCTGATCCAGGGAGTAGGGATCAACCCCACCCGCGCAGGCATCCTCAAAGTGTGCGAGGACATGGGCGGGGACATCACCCTGCTGAATGAACGGACAGAAGGCGGAGAGAAAATCGCCGACATCCTTGTCCGCACCAGCCAGCTGCACGGCATCCGGATCGAAGGGGATATCATCCCCACCCTGATCGACGAGATTCCGATCATCGCTGTCATGGCAGCCGCAGCGGAGGGAACCACTGTCATCAAAGACGCTGCGGAACTGAAAGTAAAGGAGACCGACCGGATCGAGACCGTCACCGACAACCTGAAGGCAATGGGATGTAAAGTGACCCCTACCGACGACGGCATGATCATCACCGGAGGAACGCCTCTGAAAGGCGCGAATATCCACACACTTCTCGATCACCGCATCGCCATGGCGTTCAGCATCGCCGCACTCATCGCAGAAGGGAATACAAAGATCCTGGACAGCAAATGCATCGAGGTGTCTTATCCGGATTTCTACGACACCTTTGAGCAACTGCTATAAGAAAAGATTTCCAAAACGTATTCGTACAGAGAGTCTGCGGGACGGCTCAGGTTCCGTTCCGAGATTCCGGAAATACTAAGGACTCCGCGTTCCGGCTAAAAAAATCCTTACCATGGTGCAACTCGCCTTTGGCTCAGACAATCACCATGGTAAGGATTAACACCGGATCTTGGAGTCCCAACTATTTCCACGAATCTCTACAAAGTCACCTTTTCCGCCCCGCAGACTCTCCTCTCGAAAGGTTTTCGCAACTTCCAGGGAGCAGCGCCAACCGGGCGCGTCCTCCCGTCCCCTACCGCAGACTGCCGGAGTGAGGACGGACCAGCCGGAGAAGTGTGCTGGCTAAGGACCGTAAAACAATGCCGGCACTTGGAGCGTGTTCTGTGCGCTCTTACGTGCCCGCTGCATTGTTTTCCGAGCGAGAGCGTGTCCGCAGACAGTACACTTCTCCGGCGAAAACCCTGTCCTCACTCCGCCAGCTCTGCCAGCATCTCTTTTACCGTCTTCCCATACACCGGATGTCTCTTATACGGCGCTATCTCCGCAAGCGGCTCCAGCACAAACTTCCTCTTATGCATTTCCACATGGGGAATACACAGATCATCATCCTCACAGATCAGATCATCGTAAAAGATAAGATCCAGATCCAGTGTCCTTGGCCCCCAGTGTATGATCCTTTCACGTCCCGCTTCCTGTTCAATGCGGTGAAGTTTCCCCAGAAGTTCCTGCGGGTACAAAAGGGTTTCCATTTTCAGGCATCCGTTCAGAAAATCTGCCTGGTCAGTCACTCCGTAAGGAGGTGTCTCGATAAAGCCCGAAACCTTTTCAATCCTGCAGTCACGCAGGGATTTCAGTGATTCCACGGCATTGTTCAGATACGCCTCCCGATCTCCCATATTGGAACCGAGAGCGATATATGCCGTATGCCATCCCCGCTCAACTGATACGCTCACTGTTTTAAGTGGAAGCCGGACCGGCGCCCATGGCTTCTGGATCGTCAGTCTCACGTTTCGGAGCAGCGGAATGGACAGGAGCATCTCTTCCGCCAGGCTCTCCGCTGCACGTTCCAGTAAATGAAAGGTATGTTCCCTTAAATATTTCTCTATAAAAGCACTTACCTCTCCGTAATGAATGGACGCGGTAAGCTCATCTGTCTTTCCGGCTCTTCGCGTATCCGTATAAAGAACTGCTGTCACGAGAAATTTCTGGCCCAGTACATTCTCTTCGGGGAATACCCCGTGATTGGCAAATACTTCCAGCTCTTCGATCCTGATCTCATCCAGTCTCATCTTTTTTCCCTCACTCTTTCTGTAAATCCAGGTCACGCCCGCAGGTCGTGTTCCCTCATCAGCGCCTGTGTCATCCGGATCGCTCTCTTGTTCTTTTCTACATCATGGACACGAACAAAAGCACATCTCTTCTGCACTCCGTACACCGTTGTCACCAGTGTGCCCTCTTCCCGCTGATCCGCCGGAAGATCCAGAGTCAGTCCGATCACGGATTTCCGGGATGTGCCGAGAAGGATGGGATATCCAAGTTCATGCATGATCTCCAGCCGACTGATGACCTCCAGGTTCATTTCGCAGGTTTTCCCGAATCCCACGCCCGGATCAAGCAGTATCCCGTCTCTCCGGATCCCTGCATTTTCCGCGAGACGGATACACTCCCGCATATCCTCCATAAAATCCGGGAGGAACGCATGATACTCTGCTTTTTCCCTGTTATGCATCAAACAGCACGCTGCACCGTATTCCGCAATAACTGAAGCCATCCGCCCGTCGTACTTCAGTCCCCAGATGTCATTGACCAGATCCGCTCCCGCATCCAGGGCAGCTTCCGCCACATAACTCTTGTATGTGTCAACCGATACAGGAACATCAAACTCTTTTTTCAGCGCCCGGATCACCGGCACAACTCTCTGCGCTTCCTCCTCATCCGGAATCTGTACATGTCCCGGCCGTGTGGACTCTCCGCCCACATCCAGGACATCCGTGCCCTCTCTTACCATCTGTTCTGCGTGGCGCAGCGCCGCGTCCATTGTATTGTACTTTCCCCCGTCAGAAAGGGAATCCGGTGTGACATTGAGGATTCCCATAATATAGGTATTGTTTTCTGTGTCAAATTGTTTTCCGCCTATGATCATACCTTTATCTCCAAATTCTTTTTCTCTTTGCTCCAGTCGCACTGTTTCTCCGCAGGACAGGCAAAACACATTCTGGATGCCTTGTCGCTCTCATAGAGAAGCCGTTCCAGAGGCTCCGCATCTTCCCTGAGCCTTCGGTGTCCTTTTATGGCTGTCAGGATCTGCCTTTTTTCTGTTTCTGTAAATGAAAACTCCCCGGGAAGCCCCGACAGAATCTTCTCTGCGATCTTTGTTCCCGCAATCTCATGAGGGATCTTCTTTTCATATTGGAAGGATTTTCCGATATCGTGGAGGACTGCTGCCGTGTAGATCACATCTCTTGGAAATCCCAGTCCCTCCTCCAGATTCCGTATATAGGCTATCCTCGCCACATCCAGAAGATGGGGCATCTGATGCCGGCAGAAGATCCTGCCCTCTTCCAGCTTTTCCAGCCGTTCATAATACTCCCGGTAGAGCGGATGCTCCCGGACTGCGTTGACTCTGTCCATCTGTTTTCCTCCTGCAGCATGCCCTGTACTTTTTGTTTCCCGACCTTCTTTTCCGCCCAATACCGGGTCTGTTCTCTGCTTTCTATCTTCCCAGCATCCGGAAAAACCGCTCCTCCAATGCCGGATCCTCTTCAAACAGCCCCCTCCTTGCCACGGTCACGGTCCTGCTTCCCGGCTTTTTGATGCCGCGCATGGTCATACACATATGTTCCGCCTCCAGCATGACAATGGCGCCTTTTGGCTGCATATATTCCATCAGTGCATCCGCGATCTGCCCGGTAAGCTGTTCCTGGATCTGAAGCCTTCTGGCAAACACCTCCACTGTCCTTGCCAGTTTGCTTAAGCCGACCACTTTCCCGTCCGGGATGTAGGCGATATGCGCCTTCCCGTAAAAGGGCAGTGCATGGTGCTCGCACATGGAATAAAATGTGATGTCCTTTTCCAGTACCATCTCGCTTTTATCCGCGGAGAATGTCCTAGCCAGATGCACTCCCGCATCCTCATCCATTCCCCCGAACAATTCACTGCACATTCTCGCGATCCTCTCCGGCGTATCCTTTAACCCTTCCCGCTCAGGATCCTCTCCGATTCCCTCCAGGAAAAGGCGGACCGCCTGTCTGATTTTCTCCTGATCTGTCATCTTCCCGCTCCTCTTTCCTGATCCAGCGCTTCTTTTACCTGTTCCAGATAGGACAGGGAACCAAACGCCAGGATCACATCTTCTTTTCCAGCCTCGTCAAGTGCCTCCCGGACCGCCTGGTCCACACTCCCGTCTGCCTTCACTCGCACATCCGGGCATCTTCCCCGCACGGTTCCCGCCAGTTTTGCGGCGGGCAGTGTTCTTTTTGCATCCGGCAGATTTACCGTATGTACCGTGGATGCCAGCGGGCACATGATGTCCGTGATCTTTTCATATTCTTTATCCTTAAAGACGCCCATGATGCAGATCAGTTTCTTCTCCGGGAAATAGCTCTCCACCGATTCTCTGAGCCGCAGCGCCGCATCCTCATTGTGGGCCCCGTCCAGCAGGAACACAGGTTGTTCCATGACACAGGAAAATCTCCCCTGCCATACAGTCCCGGCAATACCGTTTTTCACCGCATCCGGGGTGATCCTGTACCCTTTCTTTCTCAGAGTCCGGATCGCTTCCAGAGCTGCCGCCACATTCACGATCTGACTCTTTCCAGACAGAGGACTGTAAAGCTCCGGGAATTCTTTATAAGAAAACCGGATTCCCCGGTAATCCTCTCGGATGATCTGAGCGCGCCCCGCCTGGGCGAATTCCAGTCCCAGCTTCTCTGCCCTTCTTTTCAGGATCTCTGTCACTTCCGGCTTCTGTACTGCTGAGATCACAGCACAGCCCGGTTTTATAATACCGGCCTTATTCTCCGCGATCTCCTCCAGCGTATTTCCAAGCACACCGATGTGATCCATACTGATGCTGGTAAACACAGCGCAGACTGTATTTTTCACGATATTGGTGGCATCCAGTTCACCGCCCAGACCTGCTTCCAGAACAACAAGGTCACAATGCATTTCCTTAAAATATAAAAAAGCTATCGCCGTCTCTGCTTCAAACACGGTGGGGGAATGTTCCCCGGCCGCTTCCATTCGGGCGATAGCATCTCTTACTTTCTCTGTCAGATCCGCAAATTTCTCTTCCGGTATCCATCTTCCGTCTACCTGGATCCGCTCCAGATAGGAAACCACTGTCGGTGAAACATACCGCCCGATCCTGTATCCTGCCTTACTCAGTATCGTCGAAGTGTATGCAAGCACAGATCCCTTGCCATTCGTTCCTGCAATATGTATGAACTTCAAGTCATCCTGGGGATTCCCAAGTTCACGCAACAGACCTCGAATCGTATCCAAGCCAAGTACACTTCCGTATTTCGACATTTCGTCCAAATATACCCTTGCTTCTTTATAGGTCACGTTCTTCGTTTCCTTTCTCTGTTCAGTTATCATATCTCGTGCGAAACTTTTTCACACAGCGTTCATGATACCACTAAATGCCGGTATCTACAAGTCTTTTTCCCAAGCGGAAGAATCTTATACCTTCACATCTTCTTCGATCACGCACGTATGCTCCTTTGTCTTTTTATCATAATTCACTTCGACCAGCAGGATATCCCCCTGATAATCCGACAGGCTTCGGCAGTATTCCTTGCTTTTTATCTGTTCCAGAGCTCCTTGCGCGCTCTGATTCCAGTAATTTCCGATTTTTCGGAACCGCATACAGTTCACCACAGAGCGAGGACTGTATACAGACGGAACATTTTCAAAGGAGTATCCATCATACCACTCTTTTACTTCTTCGGGATCCATGCTGTAGCGTTCACACAAATCCTCCACTTCTTTTTCTGTAAATCCTACGTATTCGGCAAGAGGACCGGGATCGATCATGGAGAACTCGTCAAACATGTTCAGGGCAGAATGGGTCCCATACTTTTTGATAGGCAGAATCCCTGTCATGTAAACAAGGTGGATATAACTTTTATCTTTCAGAAGGTCCCGGAGAAAATCAAGATACATCTCCTGTGCTTCCCGATCCCGCTTATACTCACGGAAAATGCAGTCCCACTCATCAATGATCACCACAAAAGGGCACCGCGTACTTACATAGACATCCTGCATGCAACCGCTCATATCCGTATCGTCATAATAATCCACGTCGGGATAATGATTCTTCAAATCGCGAATCACAATATTCCTGACCCGTTTAATCAGACCATGTATATCTTTGCTGCGGCTTAAAAACTCCTGCATATTCAAAAAGATTGTATCATATCGGTTCAGATATTTTTCAAAATCATTTGCCTCCGCGATTGCAAATGAAGAGAAAAGTTTTCTGGAATCGCACTCTCTGCTATAATATGCGGCCAGCATAGCTGCCGTCTCGGATTTTCCAAACCGTCTCGGACGGCTGACGCAAATATATTTCTGCATCGTATTTACAATACTGTTTGTATAACGAAGCAGCCCGGTCTTATCCACATAGATTTCCGATCTCACGATTTCCTCAAACTGCTCGGCTCCCGGATTCAAATAGATTCCCATTTTGCTCCTCCCATCATCCTGTCTCTTCTTTAATACTCTTTTTATTATATCCCGGTCCCGGGATTCCGACAATGGAATCTTGACACCCGTTCCCTTTTCATGATATCCTAACTGTACCATTTATATTAGTACACTTCAAACACCAAAAAAACAAAGAAGAGGGATAATATGATCACCATTGATTACCAGAGCAAGCTCCCCCTGTACGAACAGATCGCAGGGCGGTTCCAGACCCTGATCCTGCGTGGAGTCCTTCCGCCGGACCGGCAGATGCCGTCCGTGCGCTCCCTTGCCGTGGAGCTGTCCATCAATCCCAACACCATTCAGAAAGCATATTCCCTTCTGGAACATCAGGGGTATATCTATTCGGTCAAGGGCAAAGGGAATTATGTGTTAGACGTCACCGCACTGGCAGAGCAGAAAAGAAAACTCATTCTGAAGGAAACAGAGCGTCTCCTCTCCTGCGGAAAGGAAATGGGGATCGCGCGCTCGGAATACACCGCAGTCCTTGACAGGCTGTACGGGAAGGAGGATCCAGATGATCGAACTGAAAAACCTTGACAAAACATTCCAGGACATCCACGCTGTGGACCATATATCCGGCTCCATCCGGGAAGGCATGGTGTTCGGCCTGATCGGTTCAAACGGTGCAGGCAAAAGCACCCTCCTGCGCATGATCTCAGGCATTATCCGGCCTGACAGCGGAGAGGTCCTGGTGGACGGAAAACCGGTATACGAAAATCCTGAAATAAAATCACAGATCTGCTTTTTGTCGGATTCACCTTACTATTTCCCAAATGCGGACATCCGGCAGATGCGGGACTACTACGCAATGATCTACCCGTCTGTTAACCGGAAACTGTTTGATTCTCTGACAGAAAAATTCAAGCTGGAGTCCAAACGAAAGATCAGTTCCTTTTCCAAAGGGATGAAAAAGCAGGTGTCGATCCTTCTAGGCATCTGTTCCGGCACCAGATACCTGCTCTGCGATGAGACCTTTGACGGACTGGACCCGGTGATCCGCCAGGCGGTGAAAAGTCTGTTTGCCTCGGAGATCATGAACCGGGATTTCACTCCGGTGATCTCCTCCCACAATCTGCGGGAGCTTGAAGACATCTGCGACAGCATCGGGCTCCTTCACCAGGGAAAACTTCTGCTCACACAGGATCTGGATCAGATCAAGTGCAGCATCTGCAAACTCCAGTGTGTCATCCCCGACTCCCACAGGGAGCAGGAACTGATCCGCCGCCTGCGGATCCTCCGGATGGAGCGCACCGGCTCCCTTCTGACCCTGACCGTGCGGGGAGACCGCACAGAAGTGCTGAAACTTGCTCAGGCACAGAGTCCTCTTTTTGCGGAGGTCCTTCCCCTTACCCTGGAAGAAATATTTATCAGTGAAACGGAGGTGGCAGGCTATGACATTAAAGATTTCCTGCATTAAACTGATCCGGGAGGATATCCGGCACAGAGGATGGGCGGCTGCGCTTTCCTGCATCGCGCTTTTTCTTCTGATGCCTGTATATGCCCTCCTTTATATGAGTACATTTTCCGATATTACACCCGGATCCCTTAACTATCAGTATCTGACGGACTTCTTTCCCGGACTGCTCAACGGAGGGAGTATACAGATTCTCGCTGTGGGGATCGCGGTACTTGCCATTCTCTTCGCACTGACCGGATTCGGATATATCCATTCCAGAGAGAAGCTGGATCTTTACCACTCTCTTCCCATAACCCGTTCACGCTGGTTTATATCCGGATATCTGTCCGGGCTGCTCCTGTTTCTCGTTCCCTATCTGATCTGCTCCGGACTGACTCTTGCTGCCGGGGTTTCCAGGGGGATCCTGTCACCGGAGCTTGCCCTGCGGTGCGCCGAGGCAGTTGTTGGAGGGATCCTTGCCTACCTCGTTATTTACAGTGGATGCCTTCTTGCAGTCATGCTGACCGGAAGGACTGTTATAGGGCTTCTTGCTTCCTTTGTCATCATCGTGCTTCCGTTCATAATGCTGACATTATTTTCCGCTCTTCAGTCCGCCTTTTTCAGGAGCTACTATACGGCTGGTATTCCGCTGGCCCAGAAACTTGCAGACTACCTGTCCCCGCTTGGGATTTTCTCTGAGCTGATCACTCAGAGCAGCGCCGGACACCTGACTTTTTCACTCCTGGCATCCGCAGTCGTCATGGCTGCGCTGCTGACCGCGATCTCCCTTTTTCTATATAGGATCTATCCTTCGGAAGCCGCAGGGCGAGCCATCGCATTTCCGGTCATTGCACCAGTGCTGAAAGTCATCATCTGCATTCCCGCCTCCGTATTCGCCGGTCTTATACTCAGGACACTGATGGGGATTACAGACAATAATCTGATCTGTCTGATCAGTCTTCTTGCCTCTGTAGTGGTCTGCGCCTTTATCGAGTTTATCTACACGGCAGACCTGAGGCTCCTGCTGAGAAACTGGCGTTCTACTCTTGTTTCCGTTGCCGGTGTACTGGCCATCCTGTGTATCTTCCGGTTTGACCTGACCGGTTACGACACTTATCTTCCCGCGGAGGACCGTCTCGAAGGGATCAGCTTTTATCCGGAATCCTTCTCCGGCTACTTTTCTTATCCGGATATTGATCCTCCTTCCGAAGCCAACCTGGGATATTATGTGCCGGATGAAGAGATCGGTCTGGTCTATGCCCTGGCACGGTCCGGCATCGCCAATCTGGAAAACGGGATCACCGCAGATGATTTTTATAATGGGCAGGAAATTCCTGAGGACAGCCTCCCTGTAATCTTCCGTTATCGGCTTTCCAGCGGGCGCACCGTTTTAAGGCAGTATGCCGTAGAACGGAAGAAAATATCAGAAACACTGACACAGCTAATGGAAGACAATGAATACAGAAAGGAGCTTTTCCCCGTATTCCATATTGACCGCGATACAGTCTCTGCAATAGAACTCAGCGATGTCTATGGACAATGGGAAGTATTGCAGCTGGATAAAGATCAGATCGATGCGCTGCTCGATGCATACGAAAAAGACGTTATGAAAATAAGCCCTGATACACTGATCAATGAGACACCCATCGGAGAACTCTCCGTGGACTTTCCGTCCTCTGAAGGGGTCGGGGCGCCCGATGTGATCGATCCGAGGTCCACCTACAGCAGTGCCGGTTATACAATGTCGGTTCCCATGCTATATCTTTATCCGGAATACGAAAATACACTGCAGTTCCTGGAAGAGTACGGTCATCCGCTTCATACGGAGATCGATCCCGCGGATGTAGCATCCCTCTCTCTTTCCCTTTCCCGGGAAACCCTTGAAGAGGGAACATACGCCGACCTTCTCTCCTCCCTGTCGTCTTCGGCAGAAAGGACAGATTACGAAGACGTGTCTGATATCACTGTCACCTCAGAAGAAGATATCAGCCTGGTGCTGGAAAGCATCCACGGATATTACAGCAGGATACTGGATCTTGGATACAATTATACGAATTATCTGGATATCCAGTACAAAGACGGGAACTTCTACGGATATTCCTTCTGATATCCTTGCCGGAGGACAGGGACTTTCAGGGCGAAGAGGTCCGAAGACGGTGGGAATGGAAGACGTATTCGCAGGAGAGGGATGTGGGCTCCGGTTCCGTTCCGGGACTTAACAGATAGTAGAACTCCGTTTTCCCTGGGAGGCAGCGCGCGTCCCGCGCGCCCCTCCCCTGCGAAAGGTTTTCCAGCCGTCGTTTTCTACGCTCCTCCGCCGGCAGTCTCAGTCATACCGGCAGGCTCCTGCAAAACGGGCAGCTCTTCGTCGAAACTTTTTTACTCGAAATCCATCTTCTCTGTAAACTCATTTACTGTTTCCATGATAGCTGGATATGTAATCTCTCTTGCATATAAATTCTGCACCTGATATCTTTTCCATAAATCCTGTAAAAAATTTCCTACATTTCTTCGAATGATCGTTTCATATTTTTCTGCCAGTATAGTTTCCTGTGTGTAAGCTTTCACTATTACCCGACGATCATCAAACAGGAACGGATAGGAAAATTGGATTTCTTTTGGTGTAATTTCATCCCCGGTTGTTA
>ERZ1090862.697-NODE-699-length-15125-cov-5.357598_pt1 | contig 15125 bp, 11 predicted proteins | sample MGYA00478481_ERZ1090862 | MGnify/ENA primary metagenome ERZ1090862 (study PRJEB33644, sample SAMEA5815745) | chicken gut metagenome | biome: Chicken; feature: Gastrointestinal Tract; material: Caecum | place: Ireland | collected 2019-01-01 | study: A study of the... | reverse complement strand
GGCCTGCTGATTGTGCAGCAGATTGTACAGGCACACCGCGGCAGTGTGGATTTCGGCCACAGCGCTTCCGGCGGATTTCAGGTGAAACTGCACTTCCCTTTCTGAAAAAAACTGTGGTTTTACGCACTAAAGCGCCGCACCCCGGATGGGATGCGGCGCTTGTTTCACCTTACGATCAATATAAAGTTATGTTTGTAAATATTGCTTATTTTTTCAGTTCATACTCGGCAGGACCGTCGCCCTCTTTCCAATCCTGGATCTTCTGGCGCAGATCGCCTTTCAGGTTCCAGATGAAAGTGAAGCAGCAGAAGCTGATCAGAGCGCCCAGCAGCGGGAATGCAACGTTGCATACCTGGATACCGGTAAGAGTGGAAGCAGCCTGGCTTACACCCTGAGCGGTAAGATCAGGATTGTAGCCGATAGCAGCGATCAGCAGGACAGTGATGGAACCTGCGATTGTGCTGCCGGCACGGCGGGAAAGACTGAAGAAGCCGTAGATGGTACCTTCAGAACGCTTGCCGGTTTTATACTCGTTGTAGTCGATTGCTTCAGCAACCAGACCCCACTGCATCTGTACAGACATAACAACCAGACCTGCGCCGATGGAATAAATGATAACAAATGCCCACGCATTCGGCGCCCAGCCGGTGGAGAACATATATCCGATCAGACCGGCGTCCACGACAATACCGCCGGCCAGACAGAAGCGGATGATAGAAACCATATCCCACTTCCGGGTCAGGATCGGAGCGATAATAAGAATTGCTACCTGAATTACCGTACTGAGTGTGGATGCGATACTCTGCATACCGACGTCACCCAGAACATCCGCGTACATATAGCTGGCCATACCGGTACCCATAGCCTGAACGCCGTTGACAGCGAGAGAGTGGATTACCAGAGCCAGGAACGCACGGTTTTTGGCAAAAATGCCCCAGATATCTTTGATGTTCAGTTTTGCCTGAGCATTATCGCTCTGCTGAGCCTGCTGTGCGCTGGCATTACGTTCCACGGTCAGAGCATAATGTGTGAAGACGATGATGACACCCAGAGGAACAACAACCAGAGCGGTGTAGCCGTAACCCTGCGCACTGTCGCCGAAGCGGGCGATCAGCTGCGGAACGATGATACCGGTAACAGCGTTACCGAGAGTAGAACCCATACCACGAGCAGAAGACAGGGTAGCACGCTCAGTGTCATTGGTAGACATAGCGCCCAGCAAACTTCCCATAGCGATGTTCATCATGGTGTAGCCGGCTTCGCTGACGATCTTCAGACAGAACAGCGCGATAACCATAGCCCAGCCGCCGCCCAGGTGAGACGGGATAAGGAAGAAGCCGATGGTACCGAAGAGCAGTACCGGGATAGAGGCCAGGATCCAGGGACGGAATTTATCTTTTCCGTGTTTGGAGCGGGCGAACACAATGTCCATGATAGAACCCATCAGAGGGTCGTTTACGGCATCCCATACGTTCCAGATCAGAAGCATGGTTGCCAGGATAGCAGGATTCACCGCCAGGTGTACCTGCAGGTAACGGGTCATGTAATACCAGATCAGGCCTACGGTAATACAACCGCCGGCGTCGCCGCAGCCGTAGCCAAAAATGTTGTACCATTTTAATGGCTTAATGTTTGTGGCATGGTGTTTTGAGTTTGCCATAGATTAATATCCTCCCTTAAGTAAAAAATTCATTGACCGCTGGTGTTCCGTTTTGGGGGCTGGAAGCATTGTTAGCATTGCCCATACAAAACTATGGGTTTCCGAATCGGTCTTTGTCATGTTTGACAATTTCGCTTTTTAGTCCCCCTTTCATTTTGTTCATTGTTACCAGTATAGCATATGCGGCACATGCTTTCAATAAAAAGCGGGTAAGTTGTGTGCGAAAAAAAGGCGAAAATTTGGTGAATTTACACAAAATAGTCGCATTTTCGTAAAAACTTTGCAAAAGGGCTTGACAAATGCCTGAATCTCTGTTCACCAGTTGCTTTACAAGAAGGAAGAACTTATGGAGAAAGAAAAGCTCTGAAAGTTTCATTGAAAGAACAGGGGAATGGAAAGAAATCAAAGGGCAATAATGGTGGAATGAAAAAAGAAATTCAGGGAGCGCAGGAGAATTTTTTCGGACATGACAGAATTCTGGTCATCCTGGCTTCTGCTCATTATATCAATCAGTTTATCAAGGAGAATAAGAAACTGACTGTGAATATTGTAGACGAAAAGATGCTTCCGGAAGCAGACTATGTGGGATCTGTCAGCGGTAACAAATCCGATAAGTCAGAAGTGTTTGCGTATGAAATGGGTGAATCCGGCGCGCCGGTGATCTGCAAAGCTCCTCTGACGATGGAGTGTTCGGTGGTGGATGTTTACAATACGCCGGGCTTTGAGAGCTTTATCTGTACCATCGACAACACTTATGTGGAAGAGGAACATCTGAATGAAGCCGGTAAGATCAACTATCAGACTCTGAAACCGGTGCTGTTTGAGTTCCCGACCTATGAATATCTGAAGACCGGTGAAGTCATTGGAAAATGTCTGTCTTTCAAGAAGAACCCGCAGGAATGATTCGTTTCCTGATACATTGACTGTTGAAGCCCGAAAACGTATATGGGAAAAGCTGCTCTGTGTTTGACACAATGTCAGTACATCAGTATAATAGAACGCATCAGTTTATATGTTGTGAAATTTTGATATAACCTGGAAAAGGAGCGTGTCAATTATGCCAAAAGGATCTCCGGAGCTGACCAGGGCTAGAAAAGAAGAAATAATCAATGCCTGTGCAGAGCTTTATGAAACGATGAATTTTAAAGACGTCACTCTAAAAGAAGTTGGAAAGAAAACACCGTTTTCCCGTACATTGATCTATTACTATTTTCACACAAAGGAAGAAATCTTTCTCGCGCTGCTTCAAAAGGAATATGAGGCATGGATTCAGGATCTGAACTCCATACGGCAAAGCCATCAGAAAATGTCGGTTGAACAGTTTGCCGAAGAACTGGCACATTCTCTGGAGAGACGTGATCGACTGCTGAAACTGATGTCAATGAACCATTATGATATGGAGAGCAACAGCAGGATGGAGAATCTTGTCGCATTCAAAAAGGTGTATGGAAACTCTATGCGAACGGTTGACGGTTGTCTGGAGAAGTTTTTTCCTCATATGACAGCGGATGACAGGCAGGGGTTTATTTATGCATTTTTCCCGTTCTTATTTGGCGGGTAACCATATACTGTTGTGACAAACAAGCAGAAAGAAGCGATGGAGCAGGTGCAGGCCAATTATGTGTTCCTTTCAATCTATGAAATCATTCAATCAATTACGATAAGATTACTGCCTGGTTTTAAAGACAGATAGTCGAGTGGTATGTCTGCAATGATCCGGCACGCTGAATTTCCAAAGCGGGCGTACAATTTAGAAAGAAACTGAAATAAAGATAAGTCTATACATTTTAGAGAAAAGGTGTCCTAAAAGTCACAAAAAGACTTGAAGGATACCTTCTTTTCGTCTGAAAATGAAAGTTGATTATTTGGGAATTCTGGCGGTCTGTGAAAACGCCGGCCATCTGTAAGCCATTGCAGAGGCATTCTTTCTTGACCTGCTCTTCCGCGGATAATATAATCTATGCAGGACCATATGGGGGTTCTAAGAGGGAACGGGAGAATGACCATGTTGAGGATAGCGATTGTTGAAGACGAAGAAAATTATATCTCTGTTCTGAAAGACTATCTGGAGAGGTATAAACAGGAGTCAGGAGAACAGATCGAGGTTACGGTTTATCATGACGGAGATGAAATTGCCGCGTTTTACCGCGCACAGTTTGATATCATTTTGATGGATATTGAGATGAAATTTATTGACGGGATGACTGCGGCTGAGGAGATACGGAAAGTAGATTCTTCGGTCTTTATTATTTTTATTACAAATGCCCCGCAGTATGCCATCCGCGGATATGAAGTCGGCGCTCTGGATTATATACTGAAACCGGTATCTTATTTTACGTTTTCCCAGAAGCTGGGGCGCGCGGTCACTAAACTGAAAAAGCGCAGTGAAAAATGGATCACGATATCAGTCAAAGGCGGTGTGATGAGGATGGCTCTTTCTGATATTTATTATATAGAGAGTGAAGGACACAGCCTGATCTACCACACGAAAGAGGGTCCTGCTGTCTCCTCTGCCACGCTGAAATCTGTGGAGACGATCATGGAAAAAATGGAGTTTGTGAGAATCAATAAATGTTATCTGGTCAATCTGGAACATGTGGACGGAGTGAAAGAGAAATATGCCATTGTTCACGGGGAGAATCTTTTGATCAGCCGTTCCCGTATGAAACCGTTTATGCAGGAACTGACAAGATACTGGGGGGAGAGGTCATGACGACGACAGCATTTATTACAACTTTTCCGGATATTCCCCGGATTCTTACCGCATTTGCTGAATGGCTGGCGTGCTTTGTGTGTATTCTTTCAATAAGGCCGAAGATGAACAGAACGCGGTTCGCGGCAGTCAGCATTCCTTTTCTGATTCTGCAGAGCGTTTATATGATTGTGACAGACGGATTTGATGGGATCCTTTGGAATCTGTGTATGACGGGCGCTGTTCTGCTGATGTATTTTTATATTAGGATATGTACGGAAATCACAGGAAATGCTGCTGTATGCTGCTGCGGCAGCGCCTTTATTACGTCAGAGTTCGCAGCATCTTTTGCATGGCAGATCTGGTGCTATATCTATGATCTGTTCCGGCCGGGTATGTTTTTCTGGAGAATAGCCGTGATAGCTCTTGTTTATGGGCTGGTATTTCTAATTATGTGGAAACTCAACCGAAGTATTTTTTCGGCTGAAGAAGAACTGAATGTTTCCGGGAGAGAAACCATTATTGTTGTTATCTCAGCAGTGCTCATATTTGCGGTCAGCAATCTGGGATTTCTTTCAGTGGATCTGCCTTTTGCGGGAAGAGACAGTCTGGAGATTTTTAATATGAGAACACTGGTCGATCTGGGAGGTGTGGCTATACTATATGCCTATCAGTCGCAGTGGAGATCTGCGCAGATTCAGCGGGAACTGGAAACAATCCAGACGATTCTGCACAGTCAGTATGAGCAGTATAAGCAGGCAGAGAGAACTGTGGATCTGATTAATTACCGGTACCATGATCTGAAGAATCATATCATTGCCCTCAGAGCGGACGGAAATGACTCACAGCGTCATGAATATCTGGATAAACTGGAACAGGAGATTCATGATTATGAGGCCCTTAATAAGACGGGAAATCAGGTGCTGGATACACTTCTGACGAGTAAGAATCTGCGCTGCATGCAGCATAAGATTGATATGACATGTGTTATTGACGGTACATTATTTGACTCTATGGATGTCATGGATATCTGTTCTATTTTCGGAAATGCCCTGGACAATGCGATCGAATGTGAATTGAAGATCGAGGATTACAGCAAGCGGATGATCCATGTGGATGCATTTTCAGAGAAAAGTTTTCTGATCATACGATTTGAAAATTATTTTGAAGGGAATATAAATTTTGAGCGTGGAATTCCCGTGACTACGAAAACTGAGAAAAGTCTGCATGGATACGGATTAAAAAGTCTCAGGTATACGGTACACAAATACAGAGGAGAAGTTCAGATCGATACGGAAGATAACTGGTTCAGTCTGAGAATTCTGATACCAAGGGAGATTTCATGAGAGATATTGCGTGTGAATTGTGAAAAATACACAATTTTGCACGCGGTTTTTTATTTAATAGTGACAGAATGAAAAACAGTTTATGCAGAAAATGAGCAGTTTGTGCAGGTTTTGTAAAATTCGTGTGAAATCCTGTTATGATGGGTTCAGTCGATGAGGTGAATCATCAAAATAAAATAGTCTCTCGGGATTCTGAGCGATTATTATTGGTAAGGAGGAAAAAATTATGATTGCTATTCAATGGGAAGATGTGATCGGTGTTCTGCAGACATGTGCGCCTTATCTGATAGCACTTGCAGTGCTCTGGGTAATTGCGGTTATTGTTATGATTGCCTGCAGAAAGGCAAAAAAGAGCAGGAAGAGAATGATCCGAAAATATTCCGGGCTCAGCATGGTTCTGACACTTGTAGTTGTTCTCAATCTGATCTGTCTCGGGCCTATGTCAGCCCTGATTAATCTGACGATGGGGAGCGGACAGGTGAGTGATTCGACAACAGATGAGGCAATCGAGGTGGCGGACCAGATTGCTGAAGAAGGAATGGTCCTTCTTGAAAATGATGGAATCCTGCCGATCAGTGAACCTTCAAATATCAATCTGTTTGGCTGGTCATCCGTAAATCCGACCTATGGCGGAACAGGATCAGGCGGACTCAATGAGCTTTACGAGAAGATATCTCTGATCGACAGTCTGGAAGATGCAGGGTTTAATGTGAACCAGGATCTTGTTGATTTCTATAATGAATTTTCTACAGAGAGGGCAGAGATGTCTCTTTCCACACAGAACTGGACACTGACGGAACCTCCGGCCTCCAGTTATTCAGACGATCTGATGCAGGGAGCAAAAGATTTTTCTGATACAGCAGTTATCGTTCTCTCACGTATCGCCGGAGAGGGACACAACGATATGCCGGGGGACGTGACAGAAGCGTCCTACGACAATAATCTGAACGGCTACAATGATTTTGAACCCGGCGAGCATTATCTGCAGCTCTCACAGACAGAGGAAGATCTGGTAGATCTTGTCTGTACAAATTTTGATAATGTTATCGTTGTCTACAATGCAGCCAATCCTATGGAACTGGGATTCATTGATCAGTATGAGCAGATACGCGCCGCAATCTGGTGCCAGGGACCGGGACATACCGGATTTGAGGCACTTGGAAAGATATTAAACGGTGAAGTCAATCCGTCAGGAAAGACAACGGATACATTTATCTATGATATGACAGCCGCTCCCTGGTGGAACAACTGGGAGAATACGCACTATTCCAATATGGAAGATATGGCGGTCGAGGGAATGAACGCGGGGACGGCACAGACTTATTATCCTTCCTTTGTCAATTATGTCGAAGGAATATATGTAGGATATAAGTACTATGAGACAGCGGCAGCCGAAGGAGTTATCAATTATGATGCAACGGTACAGTATCCGTTTGGATATGGACTGTCCTATACTACATTTACTCAGGAAATGAGTGACATAACGGAAAATGACGGAACAATATCTTTTGATGTGACGGTCACGAATACAGGTGACACAGCAGGAAAAGACGTGGTGGAAGTTTACTTCAATCCGCCATATACAAACGGCGGCATTGAGAAGGCGTCGGCAAATCTGATCCGGTTTGATAAGACGGAGAGTCTGGAGCCGGGAGAATCACAGACGATCAGTATCAGTTTTCCGGCAGAGGAACTTGCGTCCTATGATATGTCGGGCGACGGATGTTACGTACTTGAAGAGGGAGACTATATCATCTCTGTAAACAGTGATTCCCATACGATCCTGGATCAGCAGACTTATAATGTGGGAGAGACGATCCGCTATGAGGGAGAAAATAAGAGAGACAGTGACCAGATCACAGCTGTCAATCAGTTTGAAGATGTGGCAGGGGATGTGACCTATCTCTCAAGAGCAGACGGCTTTGCGAACTATGATGAAGCAACAGCAGCTCCGGCATCTGATGTGATGTCTGATGATCTGGTGGCACAGTATCACCTGAACAGCAACTTCGATTATACTACATATATCAATGAAGATGACGAGATGCCGGTGACCGGTGCGGATAACGGACTGACTCTGGCGGATTTAAGAGGTGCGGACTATGATGACGAGCGATGGGATGAACTTCTTGATCAGCTTACAGTGGATGATATGAGTAATATGATTGCCCTGTCCGGTTATCAGACTCCGGCTATGGATTCCGTAGGAAAGGTTGCCACTGTGGATGCAGACGGTCCGGCAGCCATTAACAACAACTTTACAGGAGCAGGCTCCATCGGTTTCCCTGTAGAGGTAATGATCGCATGTACATGGAATCAGGATCTGGCACAGCAGTACGGTGAGATGATGGGCAGGATGTGCCGCGAGATGAACATTGCCGGCTGGTATGCACCGGGAATGAATACACACCGCACACCGTTCGGAGCAAGAAACTATGAGTATTTTTCAGAGGACGGAACGCTGGCCGGATATATTTCCGCAGCAACAGTGCAGGGAGCTGCAAGCCAGGGTGTATACGCATATATCAAACATTTTGCTCTGTATGAAATGAACGCCAAGATGGTCTGCGTCTGGTCAAACGAGCAGGCAATCCGTGAGATTTATCTGAAACCGTTCGAGATTTCCGTAAAAGTCGGAGATGCGCACGCAGTTATGGTATCCTGGAGCTTTATCGGTATCAAATGGTCCGGTGAAAACAGTAATTTACTTAACACGGTGCTCCGTGATGAGTGGGGATTTGAGGGATTCACCCTGACAGACTTCTTCCGGAACAACGGACACGGATTCATGAATGCTGACGCAGCGCTTGCAAACGGTGTGGATGCGATGCTTTCTACATATGCGGGTGGTCCGAATGTAGTACAGAACCCGGATGCGGCGTCCTCTGTGAAATATATGAGGCAGGCCTGCAAGAACGTGATGTATACGGTGGTCAACAGCTGGATGTATGAGGAGGACGGTGTGAATACTTCCATGCCGATCTGGCAGAGAGCTGTGATAGGCGCAGATGTCGTTGTTGGCGTTATCCTTATCGGGATGGGAGTCCTGGTATGGAGAAAATATAAAAAGGATAAGGCAGCAGAAAAATAAACAGTAAGGCAGTTGAGACTGGCAGCAGGCTTCCGGAAAAGGCCGGGAGTCTGCTGTCATAAAAGAGGTTATGTATGAAGCATCAGCAGTTGATTAAAAAAATGACATTAGAAGAAAAAGCCGCGCTTCTGAGCGGTAAGGGAGAGTGGCAGACATGGAATCTTGATCGTCTGGGAATTCCTTCCATATACTGCTCCGACGGCCCTCACGGAATCCGTAAGCAGGCCGGTGCTGGGGATCATCTGGGGCTGAATCCATCTCTGCCCGCGACTTGTTTCCCTACGGCAGCTACCATGGCAAACAGCTGGGATCCCGATTTGGGAGAAGAGATCGGAAGAGCACTTGGAGAGGAAGCAGAAGTTCAGGATGTCCATGTGGTTCTGGGCCCGGGACTCAATATTAAGAGAAGCCCCTTATGCGGGCGCAACTTCGAGTATTTTTCTGAAGACCCCTATCTCTCGGGAAAGATGGCGGCCGGCTATGTGCGGGGGATTGAGAGCAAAGGGCGGTACGCCTGCCCCAAGCACTTCGCGGTGAACAGCCAGGAACTACGGAGAATGGCCATGAATGCGGTTGTGGATGAGAGAACATTGAGAGAAATTTATCTGACCGGATTTGAGATAGCCATTAAAGAGGGAAAGGCCCATGCTCTGATGACAAGTTACAATCAGGTGAACGGGATATATTCCAATGAAAATACTCATCTGTTAAAAGATATTCTGCGTGACGAGTGGGGCTATGACGGAATCGTTATTACGGATTGGGGAGGCTCCAACGATCATGTCAAAGGTGTGGCGGCAGGTTCTGACCTGGAGATGCCGACACCGGGAATGGATTCTGCGAGGCAGATTGTGAGTGCGGTGAAGGATGGCAGATTAAAAGAATCTTCCGTGGACACATGTGTGGACAGGATGCTGGAAGCAGTGCTGACACTTACAAAGGATGATGTTGAAAATGGCCGGAAAGACAAGGGAGACTTTGATCGGGAAGGACATCATGCTCTTGCAAGGAAAGCAGCACGTAAAAGTGCCGTGTTATTAAAGAATAAAGAGAATATTCTTCCGCTAAAACCGGGCACCCATGTGGCGCTGATCGGAGACTTTGCCTTTGAGCCGAGATATCAGGGCGCAGGATCGTCCATGGTGAATGTAACAAAGCTGGATCGGATGACAGATCTGATCGGTGAATATGACCTTGTGCTCGAGGGCGCTTCCAGAGGCTACGCAAGATCAGGTGAAGAAGATGAAGTGCTGTCCAAGGAAGCAGTGGATCTTGCGCGCTCCGCGGATGTAGTAATATATTGTTTCGGTCTGGATGAACTGAGTGAGTCGGAGGGAATTGACCGTACTCATATGAGAATCCCGCAGAATCAGATCTCGCTTCTGGAAGATATCTCCAGAGTAAATGAAAATGTGGTAGGGATCCTGAGCGCGGGCGCGGCGGTAGAGATGCCATGGCATCACTGTCTGAAAGGTCTTCTTCACGGATATCTGTACGGGCAGGCCGGAGCGGGAGCCATGCTGGATATTATGACAGGAAAGGAAAATCCGTCGGGAAGACTCAGCGAGACATATCCCATGCGATATGAGGATACTCCTGCATTCAAATATTTTCCCAGTGAGCAGAGAAATTCCGAGTACAGGGAAGCGTTGTACGTGGGATACCGCTATTACGACACCGCAAAGATAAAAGTGCTCTATCCGTTCGGTTTCGGACTCTCCTATACGACATTTGAGTACAGTGATCTGAAGGCAGGGAAAGACGGAGTAGAGTTTACCCTTACAAATACCGGAAAACGGGACGGAGCAGAAGTTGCACAGCTTTATGTGGGCATGAAGAATGGTAAAATATTCAGGCCGGAAAAAGAACTCAAAGGTTTCAAAAAAGTATCTTTGAAGGCGGGAGAGTCTGAGAAAGTAAGAATTCCCTTTGATGATAAAACATTCCGTTACTGGAATGTGCGGACAAATCAGTGGGAGACAGAAGGCGGCGCTTATATTATCATGGTCGGCGCCAGCTGTCAGGACATCCGTCTGACTGCGGAAGTTGACGTCCCCGGGACAACAGAAACGTATCCTTACTACACGAACCGGATGCCTTCCTATTATTCCGGACAGATCAGACAGGTGAGCGACAGTGAATTCCTGGAACTTCTGAAAATGCCGATCCCCAGCGGAACGTGGGGCGGAGAGCTGACTGCCAATGACGCGATCTGTCAGATGTATTATGCAAAGAGTCCCATCGCAAGATTCGTCTATAAGAAGCTGACTAAAATGAAAAAGAAAAGCGAGGATGCCGGCAAGCCGGATCTGAATATTCTGTTCATATATAATATGCCTTTCCGTGCCATTGCCAAGATGACCGGCGGTATGGTAAGCATGGAGATGGTGGATGGGATCGTGACCATGGTGAACGGCCATCTGTTCCGGGGGCTGGGGCACACCGTCGCAGGATTCTTCCGCAATCGGAGTCAGAATAAAAAATATGTGAAAAAGATCACAGGAAAATGAAAGATAGATTCGAACGACAGGGGGAATGGAATATGAATACCGGAGAAGCGTCTATAAAGGCAGGATGGACTAAAGGGTGGGGAAATTTTGAAAAGAAACATCCGAAACTTGCGAAATGGCTGTACCAGATTTTTTACTTCTTTGTATTCAGTATGGGTGTGACGGTAATACAGTACCTGTTTTTTACTTTCATGCCGGGACTTCTGGGAAAAGAACTGGCAGGAACAGAGTTTATGTGGCCGCAGATAGAGCTGGAAATTTTTGGAGTGCCGTTTACATGGAGCCTGCTGGGATACAATGTTCTTTATGAGGGAGGCCAGGTAGTCATCGGTGGCGGACTGGGCTATTTCATCAGTTATGAAGTGGGTTCTTTTGTGGCACAGTGTATTAACTTTCCTCTCCAGAGAAATATCACTTTCAAAAGTCACGGCAATGCAGCGTACCAGGCAATGTGGTATTTTATCGCATGGATCGTGATCTCTCTGATCTGCAACGGGTTTAATAACCTGTGGATGCCGATTGCGGCGGCGTATGTGGCTCCTGCAGTTTATAATATCCTTGTGACAATCATTACAGGCGGGGTGTCCATGGTGATTTTCTTCTTTGTATTTAAGATTATTTTCCCGGAGGGAGAAGCAAAGAAATGAAAATGCTCAGAAGATCAGATTTCAGGCAGGTATTTGAAAAATAAGATAACAAGGCATCGCATACAATAAAGCGGTAAGGTATTTGAACCTGAGAATGTGCTCTGGAGGATAAAAGAAATGCGGGAGAGGGCACACCCGTCAAATACCTTCCGTTTTTTGTATTAATCAGATATTTTTGAAGTATTTGTGAGACTGCTCACATGATCTCAGTCCTCAGAATCTTATGCAGCGCCTCTGCGATATCTCCGTCCACTCCGATGGACTTCTCTTGAATCTCAGCCGGAATATAGACTTCCCCTTTATTAAAAGTGATATAGACCGCATTCGGCTCTGATGCGGCAAGCTGCATCAGCGGCTCCTTGATCATGCGGTTTCGCCAGCCCACCCCGAGCTCCAGGATGACCAGGTTTTTCCCGTGATATTTCCATACAAAGTTCTGATAATCCTGCATTTTGCTCTGAAACTGCCTGGTTTGAAAAAACATCTGACTGTCGGCAAAGTTGACGGTCAGCGGGCTGCCGCATCTGGGACAACGGGGAATCAGTTCCGATGGAACGAGCCCGTTTTTTTCGGCTTCCGCCATGCGGAGGACGTCCTCGCGGTTTTCGTAAACATCCTCGCAGCAGTCGGAGGCACAGCGAGACTGGGTCATCCTTCCCTCCATCTCAAATACCTGATCCCTGGAAAATCCTGCCGGAACAAAATGATCTTCCGTGTTCGAAGTGACGATGAAACAGTCTTTTCCGCTGACCAGCTCATAAAGATCTTTCATCATCCGGCTCGGCTGTTCCAGATAGCATTTCCGGCTGATCAGCCTACTCGAGAAAGCCCATTTTTCTTCTTCGGTGGGAAAGGAATAGAAGGCCCCCTCCAGAACACTGTGTATGCCATACTTGCTTCTGAAGTCACCGAAATTTTCCTGAAACCAGTTATCATCCGCAAAAATATTATAGCCTTCTGAGATGGACAGACCGTTGCTGGCTCCAATCAGTATGGCGTCCGCGTTTTCGATGTGTTCTTTGATTTTCTGATATAATTCTTTCATCGCTGTTATTTACTCCTGTTCTCAAGCCGCTTTCGCAGCTCGCTTAATGTTTCGGCAGGCTCTCCCCCGGTGAGGGATAGTAATAATTAATTCTGTTTTACCTCAGACGAGGGCAACCGCGTCCCGCAGTACAGATGCGATATCTTCTTTGATCGCAATGCCTTTCCCGATTAATGCCTGAGGAAGTATGGCATCCTTCGGATTGACTGTGATGTAGAATGTATGCGGAAGACTGTAGGTCAGGTTCCAGAAAGGCTCCTGGATGAACATAGGGGTCATGCGCCCTACTCCAAGTTCCAGAAATAAAATCTTTTTCTTCTTGTTTTCTTCCAGAAATTCATTAATCTTCCGATATTCGTCTTTGTATTTTTTCCCTTCCAGAAATGTAAATCCGCGTACCCAGGGCTCAAGCTCTGCGCCGCATTTCGGGCAGCGGGGAATCAGCTCGGAGGGAATACACAGGTTCTCGTCGATCGCGTCATTCATGGCATAAATCATTTCTTTATTGTAATAGATTTCGTCGTGACAGCGGCGGCTGCACTGGAAGTAACGGGAATCGCCCTGGATGGCGCTGAGTTTTTCTTCCGGGACCACGCGGGTGAACTGGAAATCCTGATTCGTGGTCATGATATGATAGTTTCTATTTTTAAGCAGCTCCATCAGGTCGTAATAGGGTTTTCCGGTTTTACATTCGTATTCCATATAACCCATGCGGGCGAGGAATGCCCAGTGAGCTTCCCGTGAGGGATAGCGGTAGTAAAAACCGTTGAAGGCGCCGGTGAAACCGTATTTTCTGCCGAACTCGCCGAGATACTTTTCAAAGAGCGCATCGTTCTGGTAAAAGAAATTATATCCGCAGGCAGCAGACATTCCGGCGGCAGCGCCTACTAAGATTGCGTCTGCGTTCTGTATTTTATCTACAAGGGTTTTAATACTCTGGAAACGAACATCATTAGCATAAGGTTTTTGTCCTGTACTCATCGTTGACTTCCTTTCTTATGGATGTTATTATTAAAATTACATGGTGCATTATAGCATGTTAATTTATAAATTACAAGTTTGAAAACAAAATTTTTGAGATGAGGTACGGCTATGAAATATTCTACAAAATTAAGTGATACGATTCATCTCCTCGTTTTTCTGTGCCTGGCCGCTGGAGAGCGAATGACCAGTGCAAGGATCGCGGAGAGTGTGAAGACAAATCCTGCCTATATCCGTCAGCTGATGTCCGCATTAAAAAGAGGAGGGCTTATTACATCAGACCGGGGGCAGGCGAACGCTGCCCTGACGAGAGATGCGGAGCAGATCACGATGCTGGATATCTACCGTGCAATAGAGGGGAAGAAGCCTCTTCTGCATATGGATATCCACACAAATCCGGAATGCGGCGTGGGAGTTAATATTCAGCTTGCTATCGGAGATTTTTACCGCGAAATTCAGGATGCAGCGGAGAAGAAGATGCAGGAAATCACACTCAGGGATATTATCGAACATTATTACGAAAAAGCAGAGATACCGGAAAGCCAGCGGCTGTAAATACTGCCGCTCACGGAAGAAAATAAAATAGACAGCATAGAGAAAGACTGGAGGCAGTCAGAAATGGAAAAAAAGGAAAAGATCGGTCTGGTGGTAGAAGGCGGCGGGATGAAATGCGCCTATAACGCAGGGATCCTGGACGTCTTTCTTGACCATCAGATTACATTTGACTACTGTATCGGAGTTTCAGGAGGCGCGGGAAATGTGGCGTCCTTTGTGGCAGGGCAGCGGGGGAGGAATATCCGCTTCTTTACAGAGCATATCCATTCTCCCCAATATTTCGGGGGGAAGAGTCTGCTGAAAACGGGAAATCTGTTCGGGCTGCAGTATATCTACGGCGACCTGACAAATACTACGGGGAAGGATCCTCTGGATTTCCCCGCGATCATGAAAAATCCGGCGGAATATGAGGTGGCGGCGACAAATGCGGTCACCGGGGAAGCGGAATATTTCGGGAAAGAAGACATGAAACAGGATGATTACAGACCGATCATGGCGTCCAGCGCCATTCCGGCGGCGTGCCGCCCGGTGGTGATAAACGGTGTCCCTTATTATGACGGCGGGATATCAGACGCGATCCCGGTAAGGCGTGCACTGG
>ERZ1090862.696-NODE-698-length-15126-cov-9.594453_pt1 | contig 15126 bp, 15 predicted proteins | sample MGYA00478481_ERZ1090862 | MGnify/ENA primary metagenome ERZ1090862 (study PRJEB33644, sample SAMEA5815745) | chicken gut metagenome | biome: Chicken; feature: Gastrointestinal Tract; material: Caecum | place: Ireland | collected 2019-01-01 | study: A study of the... | reverse complement strand
CCATATACACGAAGCAGACAAAGCAGAGGATCCCGATCACCAGACGTATGTAAAATGTCCCTCCCGACGGTTCCTGCTCTTCTGTATTATTCTCATACAGATTGTGATAGATTCTTCCGTATCTGGGATGCACGGCGGGAATCTCTCTCTTGTCGTTATATAGTCTGCGCGTCTGTCTCAGCAATTCTCTGCGGCGCATTTCCGAATCATTCATATAAAACCTCAGGGGCATAAAATATGGTTAACATATCTTATGCCCCTGTATCTTTCATTAGAACCGTACAAGTTTAACGGTCTGCAAGTTCATTAGTGATATCTTCCCATGTGACGCCCCGTTCTACCATGAGCACCATCGCGTGGTACAGGAAGTCGGAAATCTCGTATTTGATTTCCTCCGGATTCGGATTCTTGGCAGCGATTACGATTTCGGTCGCTTCCTCTCCTACTTTCTTTAATATCTTATCGATACCTTTGTCGAACAGATAATTTGTGTATGATCCTTCCTTCGGATGTTCCCTGCGGTCTACGATCGTATTGTAGACGGACTCAAATACCTGAAGCGGATTTTTCGCATCATAGTCAGCGCCCACGATTGTCGTATAGAAGCAGGAACGATTGCCTGTATGGCATGCAGCGCCGATCTGTTCTACTTTCGCCAGCAGTGTGTCTTTATCGCAGTCGATGGAGAGTGATTTTACGTACTGGTAGTGACCGGATGTCTCTCCTTTTACCCATTGGCATTGTCTGCTCCTGCTGTAATAGGTCATGCGCCCGGTTTTGACCGTATTGTCGAATGCCTCTTCGTTCATATAGGCCATCATGAGAACTTCGTTTGTCTTGTAATCCTGCACGATAACGGGAATCAACCCGTCAGAATTTAATTTGAATTCCGAGAAATCCAGGATGCTTTCAAATGAAGTCATTTTGATACCGGCATCTGCACAGATATCTTTGAATTCGTTGAAATCCATGTTCAGGCTGCTGACAAACATACCGGAGACACCTTTGATTCCGTCGCATTTCAAAATGCGCAGGATCTCGCTCTGCTCCATTGTATCAGTAAGTACGACACAGGGAAGCTCGGTAATGTTCATAACTGAGTTCAGGTCCAGTCGATGCATGAAGACGATCTCTGTGCTGTATTCCTCGATCAGATGCTGCTGCTTAAACAGCGCGTCAAAATCATTGAGGGATACTGCAATCCTTTCTTTACCGAAGCGTTTGGACACTTCTTCGATAAGATCGATGGAAAGCTGTTTGGAAAAGTTCAGGATCGCTCTTTTTGCACCTGCATAAAGGATCTTCTTTACGTCTTCTGTCCGGCGTATGTTGCCGCCGGAAATCATGGGGATACTGATCACCCGGTTTATTTTTTTGATCAGATCGATCGCTTCGTCATGCTCTTCATCGGATGTGGACAGGTCGAAGACGATCAGTTCGTCCGCGCCTCTGTCACAATATTGTTTTGCAAGGGCGACTACATCGTCGGATAAGACGGTTCTGTCATCGAACCATTTCACTGCTTTTCCCCCGTCGATGAATATGCATGGGGTCAGTCTTTTATAGCTCATGTATATCAATTCTCCTTTAGTCTGTTTTGGTGGAGCATATGCCCAGGACACTGCTTACTGCTTTTACAGTGTACCTTTTGTAGACCATACGTCCTTTATCCTCGGCTCTGCAGACACAGCCATGTCAAGAGCCTTGCCGAAGGCTTTAAACAGAGCCTCCGCCATATGGTGATTATTGCCCGGCTCCAGAATTTTCAGATGAAGATTCATAGCTCCGCTGTAGGATACCGCATAGAAAAATTCCCGTATCATTTCCGTATCAAGGGTTCCGAGCTGAGGTATGGTAAAATCAGCATCGTATTTCAGATACGGGCGTCCTGACAGATCGATTGCAGAGAGCGCCAGCGTCTCATCCATCGGCAGGATAAAATATCCGTATCGCTTTATTCCCGCTTTGGTGCCAAGGGCGTTTTGCAGCGCCTGCCCGAGCACGATCCCGGTATCTTCCACTGTATGGTGGCTGTCCACTTCCAGATCTCCAGACACTTTTACACTCAGGTCGAACAGCCCGTGTCTTGCGAATCCGTCCAGCATGTGATCAAAGAACGGGATTCCGGTATCAATCTGATTATCTCCCTGGCCGTCAAGATTGATGGTAAGGGCGATATCGGTCTCTTTTGTTTTTCTTGTACAGGTTCCGATTCGTTTTTCCATTGTGCACTCCTCCTCAGTCTTTACCGTCAAAGCGTACTTTGATAGAGTTGGCGTGAGCTGTCAGATGTTCGGCCTCGGCAAATTTTTCTATGTCTGAGTGTATCTTTTCCAGAGCATCTTTCGAGTAGGAAATAATGCTTGATTTCTTGATGAAATCGTCTACCGAGAGAGGCGAGAAAAATTTTGCGGTTCCGTTTGTGGGAAGGACATGGTTTGGCCCTGCGAAATAATCTCCCAGAGGCTCACTGGAATATTCGCCGATGAAAATAGCCCCGGCATTTCGGATTTTTGTCATGACTTCAAACGGATTGGCGGTTACAATCTCCAGATGTTCTGACGCAATCTCATTTGCCGCATCAATGGCATCAGTAAGATTTTCGGCGACAAGAATATGCCCGTAGTTGTCCAGCGATTTCCGGATGATCTCGCCCCGTGAGAGTTCACTGATGAACCGGTCCGTCCAGTCGGATACTTCCTTTGCAAGTTTTTCGCTTGTTGTGACCAGAATCGCGCTTGCCATCTCATCATGTTCCGCCTGAGAGAGCAGATCGGCAGCCACATATCTTGGATTCGCGGTCTCATCCGCAAGAACGAGGATTTCGCTTGGGCCTGCCACGGAATCGATGCTCACATGTCCGTAGACTGATTTTTTAGCCAGAGCCACATAGATGTTGCCCGGACCTACGATCTTGTCCACTTTTGGAATACTCTCTGTTCCATAGGCAAGCGCTGCGATAGCCTGAGCTCCCCCCGCTTTGTAGATGCGGTCAGCCCCCGCTTCGTGTGCAGCAACAAGAGTGGTGGCTGTAACGCGGCCGTCTCTGCCGGGCGGAGTGGTCATGATGATTTCATCCACGCCTGCAACTTTGGCTGGTATGATGTTCATGAGCACAGAGGAAGGATAGGCGGCTTTGCCTCCCGGAACATAGACGCCGACCCGGTGCAGAGCCGTTACCTTCTGCCCGAGTATCGTTCCGTCCGGTTTACTGTCGAACCAGCTGTACTGCCGCTGCTTTTCGTGATAGGTCCGAATATTGTCAAGCGCTTTTCTTATGATATCGACAAGTCCAGGGTCTACCTCGTCATATGCCTCTTTGATCTCATCTTCAGTGACCAGGATATTGTCCGCACTGATATGGGCTCCGTCAAATTTCTCAGTGTATTCAAAGAGGGCCTGATCCCTTTTTTCTTTTACGGCATCCAGGATTTCCCGTACGCTTTCTTCATATTTTCCGTAGCTGTTTGGACTGCGTTTCAACAGCTTTTCCAGCAGATCCGTTTTCGTATTCTGATCCAGTTTCTCAATTCTCATTTCTTCCTCCTATTGTTCCCTGAGAAATGTCCGCAGGTCTGTAATCAGTTTTTTAACTCTGTCGTTTTCCATCCGCATACTCACCGGATTCACGATCATACGGGCAGACAGCGGGCAGACTTCCTCAAGTACTACAAGTCCGTTTTCTTTCAGAGTGGAGCCGGTCTCCACAATATCCACGATCACTTCTGAGAGACCAACGATAGGCGCCAGCTCGATCGAGCCGTTCATCTTGATGATCTCTACAGTCTGATGTTTTTTGTTATAGAAATAATCTTTGGCGATCTTCGGATATTTTGTCGCTACGCGGATCAGTTCGTGATGCTGCAGAAGCTCTGCGGCGTCCTCGTGTCCGCACACACACATCCTGCATTTTCCGAAGCCAAGATCCAGTACTTCGTGTACTTTTCTTCCCTCTTCGATGATCGTATCCTTTCCGACCACACCGATATCCGCAGCTCCGTATTCTACATAAGTAGGCACATCCGGACCTTTCGCAAGGAAGAACTTCAGTTTCAGTTCTTCATTGGTAAAGATCAGTTTTCTGGAATTTTTATCTTTCATTTCATCACAGGTGATGCCGAGCTTTTCCAGCATCTCCAGCGTCTTGCTTGCCAGGCGCCCTTTCGTAAGGGCAAATGTCAGATATCTCATATGTCATGCTCCTTTAATCCTGCTTTTTCAGATCCACAAGTTTTTCCTCACCGGTCTTGAGATTCAGCATTTCGATCTTTTCGTCATCCCGCAGATATAACATGGCAGATACATCGGTTCGGCGGGCATATTCTTCGTAAATATCCCGTTCTTCTTCCGGTTCACGCTTGATCAGTTCGATGTTCCGTCCTTTGCCTCGAAAACTGCAGGCAAGAGAGACCGCATGCTCCTCGGTCTGTTCTGTATAGACGATCAGATTTTTATGTACGGTATCTACGGTAATCTTCTGCCGATTCAGTGCACTCATCAGTTCATCAACGATGATTGCAAAACCGATAGATGGTGTATTTTTCCCGAATTTCTCCAGAAGATGATCATATCTTCCGCCGCGGACGATGGCGTCTCCGGTTCCGTACGTATAGGCACGGAAGATTACCCCTGTGTAATATCCGTAATTTCCGCTCATGCTCAGATCAAAAGTGACATGGTCCTCTGCGCCGTAGAGCTTCAGGAGACGATAGATCTGCTGAAGTCTCGTGACGCCCAGGCGGGCATTCAGATCCGGAGCCGCTTTCAACGCCAGATCGAGCACTTCCGCTCCGCCTACAAGTTCGGGAAGCATATGAAATGCTTTCCTGATAGTTTCTTTTACATTTCTGCTGTCGAGAAGTTCTTCTACTCCGAAGTAATTCCTGTTTGTTATAAGAGCGCGCACTTCATTGCTCTCCTCTTCGCCAAGTTCCGCTCCGCTCATAAGGCCGCGGATGAAGTCAACATGACCGATGCTGACCTGAAATTCTTTTAACCCGACTTTTTTCAGGCCGTCTACCACCATGGCGATCATCTCCGCGTCAGCCTCAATGGAGTCCAGTCCGATCAGCTCCGCGCCGAGCTGGGTGTTCTCCTTTAATCTTCCCTGATAACTGGAATGATTGATAAATGTATTTCCGGCATAGCAGAGACGGATCGGAAAATCTTCATTCTCAAAAAGTGTTGCGGCAGCCCGTGCCACGGAAGGAGTGATATCCGGCCGGAGGGCAAGGATATTTCCTTCTCTGTCGAAGAATTTATAGAGTTCCTGTGTAGATGTGGATCCGATCTCCTCGCGGAATACGTCATAGTATTCAAACGTGGGTGTCTGTATATCCTGATAACCGTACAGATGAAGTACAGTACTCAGTTTTTTCTGAAGTGCAAGTTTGGTTTCGCATTCTTTGTTGTAAATATCCCGGACGCCTTCCGGAGTGTGAAGTTTCTGTTCCATATGCTCTCCTCTTTCACTTTAATGTGCTACTACGTTAAACCACCTTGTAATTATACGGATTTTATACTGCCCTGTCAATCCCTGCGGTCCAGATCTTTCTGTATCAGATCAAGATAAGGTACGAAGTACCCCTGCTTCAGTTCCATGAACCATCCCGGCTCCAGTTCGTCATACCGGAAACTTTTCCTTCCGCCCTGTTCCGCCCGATCCCAGAACTTTCTGATCTGTTCATACCGCATATAATACAGTTCATCCCGTGTACTGAAGTAAATAAGCAGAAAAGAAATTCCTCCCTGTTTCTCGAATTTTTCCATAAAGTCCATCTGATGCGCATGGACGTTCTGGAGAGGAAAGGTATCCGCTCTGCATTCTTTTGCGTCGAAGCAGACTGGGATTCCCTGTACCGCTCCGATATAATCCACCGTACTGATCTTGTCGAAATAAGCCAGAGTAATATGCCGGTTTTCCTGATCAATTTTAACCGGCGTGATGGGGGTTGGAATCTTTTGGATTAAAGCAAGACCCATCTCCGAGTATCTTTCATTTGTATGATTGATAAATTCTTCTAAAGTTGATCCGCGAAGCCCTCTTGAATTCCATGTGGCCATTGCATACCGCTCCTTTTTATGTTTTTATCTGCGCATATCCTGAGAAAAATCTCCGGCGGAGGAGCTGTTATTGTCTTCCCGGACAGTTCCGAGAGTGTACCGCCGCATACCGGAATACAGAGTCTGACAGAGTGGAGCAGCTGGGATTTCAATCCGTAAGCACTCCTGTACTGGTCGTTGATGCGTCGGTCTCCGTATTTATAATCTCCTATGATCGGATGCCCCTGAGAGGCCATGTGAGCGCGGATCTGGTGGGTCTTTCCCGTGATCAGATGCACTTCCAGCAAAGTGACGTCATCCCCTGTTTCGAGAGGGCGGTATTCGGTTCGTATCTCTGAGGCTCCTTCCTTTTTCTCTTTGCTGAAAACAACACGGTTGGTACGGGGATCTTTTTTCAGATAACCGCTGAGCCGCCCTTTTTCTTTCACAGTACCGGCTACCAGGCAGAGATAATATTTTTTCAGGCTTCTGTTCCGGAACATAGCGCTTAGCTCCTGAAGGGCGGAAAGTGTTTTCCCTGCCGCGACAATGCCGCTTGTGTTGCGATCCAGCCGGTTGCATACTGCAGGATGGAATGTGCGCAGTTCTGATTCCGTAATCTGGCGGGTATCGAGAAGATATCCTGTCAGGTATTCCACCAGGGATACATCATCTTTGGATGCCTTCTGGGAAAGCATTCCCGCCGGCTTGTTTATAAAGATTGTATGTCTGTCCTCATATAATATGTCAAGATCGGACGGGAGTTCTCTGACAGTCGGTGAGGTTTCTCGCTGAGGCGAGAACTTTTCAATCGTTTCGTCAGAGAGGAACATTCTGACGATATCGTCCTGTGAAAGCTTTTCCTGCCCGGATACTTTTTTCCCGTTGAGAGTAATGTTTTTTTTACGAAGCATCTTATACAGGAAACTCTTCGGAGCAAGAGTCATATATTTTGAAAGAAATTTGTCCAGACGTTGTCCGGCTTCATTTGAATTTATTTTTATCTCTCTCATAGTTCTTCTTTCTGACTTCTGTTACGCAATGCTTTTCCCGATTTTTTCTGCGCTGCATGAATCCCTCCGCCTTTAATATAAGACCGTGAGGAATTGTTTTTGCCCCCAGCCGTGCAGCTTTCATGCTGATTCCATAGATAGAGATCTCTTTCCTGCGGCGGCTGTCAGTCAGTGCCTGATGCACAACAGCGGGAGCCTTTGCAAGCGTGAGCTTTTTCAGAGGATCCGTGAGCGGACCGCTTATGCGGAAGAACTCTGTGTCTACTGGCCCCGGACATACTGCGGTTACGATAATGCCGCCCGGTTTCAGTTCTGTGTGGAGAGCCCGGGAAAGACTCAGCACATAAGACTTTGTAGCTGCATATACGGCGAAAGACGGCTGAGGGCAGAATGCAGCCGCGGAAGCAATGTTGATGATCCTGCCCCCTTTGTTCATATAAGGGAGCGTAAGCCGGATCATCTGCGTCAGCGCCCGGCAGTTCAGATCCACCATATCTGTCTGCAGTTTTTTGCTCTCCCTGGCAATCTCCTGAAATGTACCGTTCCGGCCGAAGCCGGCTGCATTGACCAGCATGCGTACCTCGGGAGAACACTCTTTGAGTTTTCTGCGATAATCCTTATAGACCTGTTTTTTTAACAGATCTCCGTCAATGATCCTCAGTGGGATTCTGCTTTGCTCTCTGAGCTGTTCCAGTCTTTCTTTTCGTCTGGCAATCACCCAGATTTCGTCAAGACTTTTGTAGAAATACCCGATCTGACGGACGAATTCTCTTCCTATTCCGGAAGATGCCCCGGTTACAACTGCTATCTTCATAAATATCCTCACTTCTTTTTGTGGACATTGCGTATTGTCTTTTTCTTTTTCGTATTTTTATTCTTTTTGTTTTTTATATTCTCGTTAGATTTTCCACTGACCCGCCCATTATGCTCTGTCTTTGGTCTGATCAGGCATTTAGGGCCGTATCCTACAAGATCCATACGCCCGGCACGCCGAAGCGCTTCCAGGACAAGATCATAAAGAGCCGGATTCCTGTACTGGATCAATGCTCTCTGCATTGCCTTTTCATGGGGATTTCTGGGTACATACACCGGCTGCATGGTCCGGGGATCCAGACCGGTATAATACATACAGGTGGAAAGCGTGGAGGGAGTAGGATAAAAATCCTGTACCTGTTCCGGCATATAGCCGAGATCCCTGCAGTATTCGGCAAGCTTTACCGCCTCTTTTAATGTAGAACCGGGATGGGAAGACATGAGATAAGGAACAAGGTACTGTTTCTTTCCGAGTCTCTCATTCATCCGCCGGAACTCTTCCGTGAATCTTTCATATACGCTGTGTTCAGGTTTTCCCATCAGGGAGAGAACCGGAGCGGCTACGTGTTCGGGCGCCACTTTGAGCTGACCGCTTACATGATACTGGCAGAGTTCGCGGAGAAACTCCTTTTTCTTATCAGCCAGCAGATAGTCGAAACGGATTCCGGATCGTATGAATACTTTCTTTACTCCGGGGATGTGCCTCAGCTTTTTTAGCAGAGCGACGTAATCGCTGTGATCGGCATCCAGGTTCCCGCAGGGCGACGGGAACAGACACTGTCTGTTTTGGCAGACGCCGTGTTCGAGCTGCTTTTTACAGGAGGGATGCCGGAAGTTCGCAGTTGGACCGCCTACATCATGAATATATCCTTTAAAGTCTTTTTCCTTTGTGATTTCTTCAGCTTCTTTCAGAAGAGATTCGTGGCTTCTTACCTGCACGATCCTTCCCTGGTGAAAGGTCAGAGCGCAGAAACTGCATCCGCCGAAACACCCTCTGTTGCTGATGAGGCTGAAGCGTATCTCGGATATAGCCGGTATTCCGCCTTTGCTCTCATAGGATGGATGGTATGTCCTCATATAAGGAAGATCATATACGTCATCCATCTCGGTCATGTTCAATGGCTTCGCCGGCGGATTCTGGATCACAAAGAGATGGTCCGAATATGGCTCTGCAAGCCGCCGTCCGTTAAAAGCGTCAGTATTTAAGTACTGTGTGTAAAAACTTTTTGCGTATGTTTTCCTGTCCGCTTTCAGCTCCTCGTAGGAAGACAGGAACTCTGCGTCGTAGATACGGCTGCGATCTTTTACCTTTACTACAGTTCCGTCAATATAAGTCAGTTCTTCTACGGGAATCCCCGCATCCAGCGCATCCGCGATCTCTACGATAGAGCGCTCTCCCATACCGTAGGAGATGATATCTGCGCCTGAATCCAGAAGAACAGAACGTTTCAGCCTGTCCGACCAGTAATCATAATGTGCCATCCGTCTGAGACTTGCCTCTATCCCGCCCAGTATGACAGGAGTCTTCTTGTATTTCTGCCGGATGAGATTGCCATATACAACACATGCATAATCCGGTCTCTTCCCCATCTCTCCGCCGGGCGTATAGGCGTCGGTCTTCCGGCGCTTTTTTGACACGGAATAATGATTGACCATAGAGTCCATGTTTCCGGCGGATACAAGAAACCCAAGCCGGGGTTCTCCGAATACGGCAATACTCTCCGGGTCTTTCCAGTCCGGCTGCGATATGATCCCCACACGATAACCCCGGGATTCAAGCACACGGCTGATGATGGCATGTCCAAAAGATGGGTGATCTACGTAGGCGTCTCCGATCACATAGGCGAAATCAACCTGATCCCACCCTCTTTTTTTCATATCACTTTTGCTTATCGGCAAAAAATCATTTTTTGTCACGTTCTGTTCCCGCACCTTTCATAGGTATGTCTGAAAATATCATTGAAGTCATGGATAAAGTAATCTGCCAGCCGTTTTTTCTCCGTTTCAAGCGGTCTGGAGAATTCGTCGTCTACGGCGCATACTTCCATGCCGGCATTTTTCCCGGCCAGTATGCCGTTTGGCACATCCTCGAAGACAAGGCAGGTTCCCGGATCGACGCCCAGATCTTCCGCCACTTTCAGATACACATCCGGCGCCGGTTTCCCGGCCGCCACCTCGCAGGAGGTGCGCACGGAATCAAAATAGCAGGAAAGGCCTCGGGCGTTTAAAGCGGCCTCTGCGATCTCCCTGTTGTTGCTTGTGGCAATTCCGAGAAATACGCCTCTATCCTTCATATATTGCAGAAATTCCACGGCTCCCGGTTTCGGAAATACTTCTGTGGCGTAAAGCCGAATCGTCATATCACGCCATTCCTGCATTACCTGTTCTACCGTCTGATCCAGTGTGTGAAACGTATCTACAAAATACTGTGCTGTTTCTGTATAACTCATCCCTTCGATATCTTTGTGGAATGTATCGGGTTCCGTGAGATGATATTTGTTCATGTAGATCCGATCCACTTCCGGCCAGATCCACATGGAATCCACGAGAGATCCGTCCATATCGAATATTACGGCTTTTTTTCCTGTTAGCATAGGTTCTTTACCTCTTCTTCCGTCAGTTTCCGGTATTCACCGGGACTCAGATTCTCATCCAGGACAAGCGCTCCCATCTGCAGACGTTTTAAATAAACTACTTCTTTTCCCACTGCCTCAAACATACGCTTGACCTGATGAAACCGTCCTTCACGGATGGTCAGGCGTATCTCCGATATTTCACCGGATGAGCAGATATGAAGCTCCGCAGGGAGGGTTTGTTTGTCATCTCCGATATCAAGACCGTGTGCAAATTTCATTACGTCCTGTTCCGTAACTTGTCCGTTTACCCTGGCAAAATAGACTTTATCCACATGTTTGCCGGGGGATAGAAGGTTGTGTGCAAGTTTCCCGTTATTGGTGATAAGGAGAAGCCCTTCAGTGTCCTTATCAAGTCTTCCGACCGGAAAGAGATTACTCCGTCTGCGGTCTCTGATCAGGTCGAGCACTGTCTTTTCACGCCTGTCTTCCGTGGCGGATACGACGCCGGCCGGTTTGTTGAGCATATAGTATTCATACTCTTCATAGATAACTGGCTGGCCATGAAATAAAACCCGGTCTTTGTCCGTATCAATTTTGATATCCGGACGGCGCGCAGCAGCTTCGTTGACAGAAACACTTCCGATGCGGATCTCTTTCTTGATCTGACTTCTCGTACCCATTCCCATGTCCGCAAGATATTTGTCAAGTCTTATCATCATGCCGACTGCCACCGCCATCCTGGAAGATATTTATTCTTCAGCATCTGTCTGGACAGTTTTCCAAATCCCAGCGGATAACCATCCACACATACCAGATACCAGCCTTTCTCTTTGTCGGATACAAGATCCTCCACGTCCAGAGTCTCACCTTTTAAATAACGGATCACTCTCTCGTCTTCTGCTGAGAGATCAATAATGCGGCCATATTCCTCTTTTTTCAGATTCATGGCAAGAGCCTGGCTCGGTTCAAATCTTTTTTTCTTAAGCTCTCCCAGGAGAAGTCCTGTGCGTAGAAAACGGACCCCGTTAAGAGCTGGCAGGCCTTCCGGCATATAATAAACTTTGTCGCCCCGGATATCAATTCTGGAAGGATCAAATTCCCGGTTTATATCGCTTAAAAAATCATCCAGTTCCCCGGGAAGTATTTTCTTTCGAGAGATGGCGGAACAGGAAGAATCACAGGAATGTGGAATCCCCTCTCCTCCTTTTTTCAAAAGAGCCAGGTAATGGCCTTCGCCTTTCATCCGGTACGGGAAAATACGGACCGTACGCAAAAGTCGCTCATCGTGAGACGCAGCCGCTTCCGGCATGCCGCAGCTGAATCCCTCATATCCTTTCATTTCGCAGAGATCAAATTCCGGGTGGGTCTCCAGTAGATACTCGATCGTCTGCTCATTTTCCTCGGGAGAGAATGTACAGGTAGAATACAGCATCATACCGCCGGGCTTAAGCATATCGGCAGCCTGCGTAATGATACTTTTCTGAATTTTTGAGAAATATTCGGGGCCGTGTTCCTCCCATGCGCGGATCATCTTTTTATCCTTGCGGAACATGCCTTCTCCCGAGCACGGAGCGTCGATCAGGATTTTGTCAAAATATTCCCTGAAATACGGGATCAGCCTGCCTGGTTCCTCACTCAGGACGAGGACATTTCCAATGCCCATAAGTTCGATGTTTTTAAGCAGTCCCTTTGCGCGGGAACTGCTCAGATCATTGGCCGCCAGAACGCCTGTACCGTTTAGTCTGGCTCCCAGTTCCGTCGCTTTTCCTCCCGGCGCTGCACATACGTCGAGTACCCGGTCTCCGGGGCATATGGGAAGCCGGTCAGCGGGAGTCATCGCACTTGGCTCCTGCAGATAATACAGCCCCGCAAAGTAATACGGATGTCTGGCCGGATGGCAGTTTCCTCCGTCGTAGTAAAACCCGTTGTGTATCCATGGAACCGGTTCAAGAGGCCATGGAGCAATCTTCAGAAAATCCTCTGTGGAGATCTTGGCTGTATTTACACGGAGCCCATAGTGGCGGGGTTCGTCAAAACATTTCAGGTATTCACTGTATTCATCGCCGATCAGGCGTTTCATTTTCTCTTCAAATGCTGTTGGCAGACTCATCTTTTCCTCCATATAATCCCTTAGCAAAAGGGGCGGACCGTTTCAAAGGTCCGGATTGCACATAATATATTTATTATATCATGTTTTCAGGATGCTTGAAACCCCAGTCTTTTATCTTCCAGATACTTAAGCGCCGGATAAGGATTTACACTGATCTCCCGGTCATTGTTGTATATGTAGATACCAAGGTGCAGGTGTACGGGGAATTTTCCTCGTGTTCCTTCTTCGGTGCCGTATCCGGTATCTCCCATAAATCCCAGCAGGTCACCCGCCTTAACCTCATCTCCTTCTTCGATATCTGCGTAGGAATCCAGATGTGCATAGTAAAAATAGGCGCCGTGAGGGGAGCGGATGCCGATGCGGTAACCTCCCAGTTCCAGCCAGCCTTTATTCTGCACGACTCCGTCTGTTATGCTGATGACAGGAAGAACTCCTCTTTTGTTTTCAGAGGACATGATATCCGTGCCTTCATGACCGCGTTCTTCTTTATAGGTTCTGTCAAACATCCAGGAATCCTCGAAGGTTACGCCGATATCAGGGTCATCTGAAGCGGCTACGGGAAAATAGGTCAAATCATCCCATACAGCCTGGCAGGCTGAGAGATACCCGGCCCATCCCTTTGCTCTCTCCCATCGTTTTCTCATGGAAAGAGCCTCCGCCGGCGTTATGTGTATATCCTTTTCTCCAAACTTGTTCTCCAGCCAGCAGACGGCAAGATACTCTCCAGGATCCTCCATATCGCTGATCTGCTCCAGCGTCCATTTATCAACCGGCTGACGTCGGAAATTTTCACTTTCAAGTATATTGTCAGTCAGACGGCTGTCCTCACTGATATACTGGAGTCTGGGAATCCACATCGCAGAGGCAAATACAAGGAGAAACAAAAGAAAAATATGTCGAAAATATCGTCTCAAGAAAAAACTCCTTTTCTTTTACTATATGAGCGGTTCATAAAGAAGATACGGCCGACATATATCTAAAATGACCACTTATTGATCCAAACAGGAGCATATGATTATGAAACAAATGCTGTCAGGTATAATGGTTCTCTTTCTCTTCCTCGCTATGTTATTTTTGCCGAAGACAGTATTTTCAGGTGCGGCAGATGGTCTCCTTCTGTGGTTTCAGGTCGTATTTCCAACGCTCTTTCCGTTTATGCTTGTATCCGGACTGATGCTGGCAGGAGGAGGATTGAATCTTGTATCCCGCATATTCGGCGGATTGTCCTCCAGACTGTTTGCCACCTCATCCAACGGCGCTTTTGCTGTCATTGCGGGATTCCTGTGCGGATACCCAATGGGGGCGAAAATATCGGCCGATCTTGTACGTACGGGAAACATTACTCATGAAGAAGGAACTTATCTTCTATCTTTCTGTAATAATACAAGCCCGGTTTTTATCATGAACTTTATCGTATGGAAGACACTGGGAAGAAACGAACTTATGATGCCGACCCTTCTGATTCTAATGCTTGTTCCTGCGTTCCTGAGCATTATATTTCGAAAATTTTATCTGAAAGGAAAGAAACGTTTCCCGGATGTGAAAGCGGATGAATCCGCTGCGGGAAGAAAATTTGATATGTCTGTTTTTGATTCATGTATGATGGAGAGCTTTGAATCGATCGTAAAAGTAGGCGGCTATATCATCTTCTTTTCAATACTCACCGCTTTAATGACTGAGATATCCGGAGGCAATTTTATGATCAGAGTAATCACACCATTCCTCGAGATGACAAACGGTATTGTTTTGCTTAAGAATTCCATATCAGATCTCACAGTCAGCTATCCGCTTATACTGGGGCTGACCTCTTTTGGCGGTATGTGTGCCGCCGCCCAGACAGAATGTATGCTGGGAGGAACTTCTATTCCGTTCTTTCCGTACATCATACAAAAACTGGCTGCCGCAGTGACAGCCAGTTTGATAGGTTCGTTGTATATACGACTGATATAGCTAAAGAAGAATTAATTCTGGGAATTATAATTGTCATCGGCAGAATCCTCATCAGGAATCTCCAACTCCGCTCTGTTGGAACGAACTGTGTCGTAACACTCCTGAAGGGAATTGATCAGACCGTCATATTTTGTCGTATAACTGTCAAGGGTATGTCCGATGATGCTCTCTGCATTGGCGAGAAGATCGTCCGTATACTGTATCGCTCCTATACGGATTGCATTGGCGTCGGATGTCGCATTGTCTATGATCTCCTGAGCCTGAGCCGTTGCCTGAGTCACAATCTCGTTTGCCTGTGCATAAGCCTGCTGCATGATCTCATGTTCGCTTACAAGCTCTGTAGTCTGTACCTGAGCTTCCTCGATCATGGCGTCGGCCTTTGCTTTTGCATCGGCAAGTATGGCGTCGCGGTTAGCGATGATCTTCTGATAACGTTTGATCTCATCAGGAGTCTTCATGCGAAGTTCTCTCAACAGTTCGTCAAGATGCTCCTTGTTGACGATGATCTTAGTTGTAGACAGGGGCTGGAATTTACAATCTCTGTCGATATATTCTTCGATCTCTTCAATAATCTGCTCAATACGGCTGCTCATTTGTTACACTCTCCTTTTGTACTCATCTT
>ERZ1090862.695-NODE-697-length-15132-cov-28.527028_pt1 | contig 15132 bp, 16 predicted proteins | sample MGYA00478481_ERZ1090862 | MGnify/ENA primary metagenome ERZ1090862 (study PRJEB33644, sample SAMEA5815745) | chicken gut metagenome | biome: Chicken; feature: Gastrointestinal Tract; material: Caecum | place: Ireland | collected 2019-01-01 | study: A study of the... | reverse complement strand
TTTCTACTTTGTCAGACCGAAAACTATCCATGTTGCGGGCAAACAATATTGGCTTCGTTTTTCAGAATTATTCTCTGATAAAGCATTTAAGGGTTTGGGAAAATATTGAGCTGCCATTGCTGTATGCAAAAAAGTCATTAGGCAAAAGACAACGGCAAGATCATATTCATAAGCTCTTACAAAGCGTGGGGTTGGAGGGAAAAGAAAATGATTATCCAACCAATCTGTCCGGTGGTGAACAACAGCGAGTAGCGATTGCCCGTGCTCTGGTAGTATCGCCAGAGGCTATTTTATGTGACGAGCCCACAGGAGCTTTGGATAAAAAGACCGGCCAACAGATTATGAGTTTGTTACTCCGGGTTGTAAAAGAGAATAAAATTATGCTTTTATTAGTAACCCATGACCCGGATATTGCTCATACCTGCGACACAATTTTTAGAATGGACGAAGGGAGGATTTGCTATGTTGAAAATGATTCTTAAAGACCTGCGAATTTCCCCTCTCCGAAGTGTCTTGACAAGTATATCCATGTTGGTTGGGATCATAGCAATGATCGCCTCCTTTTTAGTTGGTACACTCGGCAGCGGATATTTAGTTGCTGTTAATGCACAGATATATGGATGGGCTCCGACCTACTCCTTTTCTGTTGCGGGCTCATGTTTTGAGGATTCCAGCAAACTTGAAGATTTATTTTTATCTCTTGAAAGAGTTGAAGATCATACGGCTATTACATTTTCTATGCGGGAGGATGTGAGGTTTGCACCGGTTACGTCTATTTCTTCCCTACAAAATTCGAATGTGACCGTATATAAAGAACTTCTCCCCGTAGATGTTGTTTTTACGACCTCTCCTTACAACCAGATATATAATCTTCCAATGTCCTCTGGCGAATGGTTAAACGGCTCTGGTTCAAATTACTCTCTTGAAATTGTCATAAACAAGGCGGCCAAAAGCTATTTTAATGCTCCTTATGCGGTTGGAAATGTAGGAAGCAGCCTTGCTTTGACGCCATTCCGTATTATTGGCATTGTCAATGATGGACGAGATGTGGCGACGGTTTATATAGACGCCTATTCGGTAGCACAATACGTTCCTGCTATGTGGCAAGTCCAAAATGCAACTATTTATTGGAACTCAACGCATGGGCTAACAACAGAGCAGATTTATTCTGCTTTAAGTGATTGTATAGCAGATACAGTAGGTGGAGAACTGGAATATTCAGGAAGAAGTGATGTGGGAAATACGTATGACTCTGTTTTATCCATGCTTCAAATAGGGCTTCTTGTGACATCATTTTTATTGCTATTTGTTTCAATATTAGGGCAGATCAATATTGGTTTATCCTCTTTGGAACAGCGGACGCATGAACTTCTTATTCGTCGGGCAATCGGAGCTTCCCGTTCCAACATTGTTCTTTTAGTTTTAGGTTCGCAACTGATCCTTTCAGCCTTTGTATGTGTGGTGTCCATTTTGATTTCTATTCTTCTGGTTCAGGGTATAGGAATGTATCTTCCGGCTGACTCCCCTGTACCTTCACCTGACTATCCAATCCTTGTAGCCATAATTGCGGTTGTTGCTTCTGTGGCAACGGCACTACTCGGCGGATTATTACCAGCTTTGAAAGCTGCTAAATTAGAGCCAGCGTTAGCACTTCGATAAGGAAAAATTAGGAGGACAATAAATATGAGAAAAATGAATCTGAAAACAAATATTACAAAACGTATTTCCATGTGTATTGCACTGCTTCTTTGTTTATTGATAGCAGGCTGTTCCAATTCTGACTCAGGCGAAAGAGGTTTTACTGATTTTGAACACATTGAGGCTGAATATTTGGAAACTATCGCTAATTTGAATTGGCCGGAGGGAGTTACTTTGCCCGAAAGTCTGGAAGGTGAGGATACTGGCGCATCTTTTCAAGTTGGCTATGGAGATACAAGAGCTTCCAATCTATGGGAATATTGCTGGATGAAAGAATGGCTGGACACTTATAATACCGATCCAGAACGTGCCCAAAAAGCGTTGGATGAATTAGAAACAGCTTTCGATATGCCATATATGGGGGAAGATCGCTGCGATGATGCGACCCGCAATTATCTACGTGAGAATATTGACAAAGCAAAGCTGGGCGATCCCTCTGGATTTATGGAATGTATAGAAGTCAACTATGCTAATTAAATCACATGCCATATTCTGATTAACATAGTGCCGGAGGTGTAATTTATGTCAAGACGATACAAGAAAAGGAGGTTTCATTTCGGAATATTTTTTATTTTCCTAACCATTGTAATGATCGCAGGCGTATTTTTTATTCCATGGGTAATGAAACCTGAAAACTTTAGAAGTGAAAAAAATGCAATTTACTCGTTTTTATATGGAGAGTTTCAACAGGATTCCTACAATGCAAAATCATTGCTCTTGGTAGATCGCTCAAATAATGATATTTTCATTTCCAAAAAAGAAAATGAGCAACAACTTCCTGCCAGTTTAGCAAAACTGTTTGTTATTGAATACGCTGCAACAATCGCAGACTTGGACAGTATTGTTCCCGCCAGCTATGAAGCAATTTCATTGACAAAGCCCGGTTCATCTGTTGCAGGCATAGAGGCAAAAGATTATTTCCTGCATAACTTATTTGCTGCAATGTTAGTCCCTTCAGGAAATGATGCAGCCTATGTGGTTGCTGATTATTGCGGTGGTATTCTTTCTCCGCAAACCGCAGCTGTTCAAGATCGTATCAATATTTTTATGGACAGTTTGAACGTCCATTTACAAGAGAAAGGATATACAAATACTGTTTTGTATGACCCCAGTGGCTATGATATGGATGCGCTCACCACGGTTTTAGACCTTAATTCAGTTGTTAATCAGCTTTTAGAATTTCAATGGTTTCGAGATATTATATCTCAAAGCTCTTATACGGCCACTTTACCAGATGGCAGCACACAATCGTGGAAAAACACAAATACCTTTCTTGACCCAACATCCGATTATTACAATGAGAATGTGATTGGCGTTAAGACTGGTTCGTTGTCTGATGATTATAATTTAGTTGTTCTTTATCAAAAATATGGAAAGGAATTTCTGATATGTAGCTTGGGTTCACAATCTGACTCATCCAGATATGATGATGTAAGCAACATTATCAAAACAATAGATGAGTCTGACTACCTAACAAAATGATACCCATATAGTTAGCAAAATGCTAATTTTCTTTACTATTACAGGAAAGCTAATAATATCATAGAAACTAAGGAGGTGGTGACAACATGGGAAATTAGCCGTATTAGATTTGGGGGATTCCGGCAGACAAATCGGTGAAAAACTGTTTTCTCTGCTTTCTCCCCGCCAAAAGAAAGAGCTGGCTCAGTTTGTTCGTGACTATGAGGCTGGCGATATTCCGGCTGATGTCCCGTGCACAATACTCTTTCGATGCCAGTATTTTATCCCACCACAGGCCGATCAGCCATTGACGGAAATCCGGGAAGGTGATTTGTATTTCTGCTTAGAGCAGCGCCTTGTTACTGTGCGGGACCAGGTAATTCCGCTGACGGTCAAGGAATTTGAGATTTTTGCTTTGCTCATACTGAAACCCAAGAGAGTGTTCACCTATGAAATGCTCATGGAATTGGTATGGCATGAGGAATATTCCTACTATTCCCGGAAGGCAATCAACAACCATATAAGCAATTTGCGAAAGAAGCTCCGGGTTGCCCCCGACTTGCCGGATTATGTGAAAAGCGTCTATGGTGTGGGCTATAAATTTGAAGTATAGATAGGGTGCGGTATTTCTGCCGCACCCTTAAATTTTCGTTTTTGCTTTACTGCATAAATAGCCTCTTGTTATATATGAAAAAAAAGAATTTCAACATAAATTGGTTCAAAATAAATTCATAGCCAGAAGCTACTTCGTAACACAGAAGCTACTTCGTACATTGACATTTCTCAAATATGGTGCTATACTGAAAATAACCAATTAACCAAAAGGTTAAAAGCTGTGAAGGGGGTGTTCTCCTTGTTGAATGTGTCCAACTTGTCTTTTCATTACCAGCCGCAAGTACCTGTGCTAACCGATCTTACTTTTTCTGTGATGGATGGAGAAATCGTTGGTCTGTTGGGGAAAAACGGAGTTGGAAAAACTACAACCTTAAAGCTGATTTTGGGATTACTACCGATTGAAAAAGGCTCTGTCTGCCTTGGTAATTACTCTCTGGAGCAGCACCCCATGCAATACAAGAAACAAATCAGCTATGTTTCTGACAGCCACGATATATACAACAATCTTACGGGAAAGGAATATTTGAATTTTATAGCGGATATGTACGAAGTATCTTCTGAAACAAGAAGCACAATTTATACTCCGCTGATAGAGGCGTTTCAGGTTGAAAAATATCTGAACAGCCCTATCAAAAAATTATCTCATGGGACAAAGCAGAAAATTGCGATTATAGCTTCACTGGTGAATGATCCCCTTCTTTGGGTGTTAGATGAACCGATGACGGGATTGGATGTAGAAGCGGTTCAGGTCTTGAAGAAATTGATTCAATCCAGGGCGACCTTCGGAAAATCGGTTCTGTTTTCCTCTCACATATTGGAAATTTGTGAGAACCTATGTGATAAAATTGTCATTATGCAAGCTGGCATGATTAAGAAAACAATCGAACTTCGAGATAACCCTTCCGAAACTTCTTTAGAGGATATTTATATGGAGGTGGTTAATGATGTACCGATGGGCGAAGATTTTTCAATTAAGCAAAGCAATCGGTAAGATCAATTTTAGCTTTTTGAACTTCCGGTATAAGTTAAAAGAACGCCCTGACGCCTACGTTATTGTGCTGAGTTGCTTTGTTTTAAGTATTATAGGCGTGTTCTATTACTACTATTTTCAAATGCTGGGACAGCTTTATGATGGACTTTCCGAGTTGGGGCTGGGAGCATTGTTTTGTCGGCTTGCACTGTTTGCAGTGGCAATGATACTCTCGATTACGAGCGCCTTCCTGCTGATCAACGTTTTTTGTTTTTCAAAGGATATAGGACACTTGCTGCTATTTCCTGTGAGGCCATGTGATGTTTTTACAGGCAAGTACATTACCGTAATCTTGTTCTGCTATGGGATTGAAACTTTACTGCTGCTTCCCGTCTGTATAGTTCACGCGCAATACATGGGAAATGTTTCTGTGATAATTACATATATCTCTGCGGCAGCAATACTTCCTCATATTGTTGTGTTCCCTTTGGCGGTTCTTGTGACAATATGCTTGAAATTTGCCATGCTTCTGAAACGCATGAGGACACTGCTGGTGGTTGCAGGAATCATAGTGTATTTTGCGGGCGGCGTGATTGGCGGTCTATTATCCAATGGACAAATAGATGAAAAACGAGACTTATTAAACTGGGTTAATGATTTCATTGTACCATTCCCATTCTATAATCAGTATATCGGTTTTCCTCCCGTACTAAAGCTACTCTGCATGATACTTGTTGTGATATTTATTGGCGGCTATTACTATTTGAGCTATCTTGTGATCGGAAAGAAATATGCCATTTATGATAAAGAAGGACGGATTCGTTTATCGACGATGGAATACAGCTCGTCGTCAAAGCTGAGAAGTTATTTTAAGAAAGAGTATCAAACTTTTTTCCGTAATCCAGTATATGTCATAAATGGACTGTTTGGGATTTTTGTTACCCCCTTTTTACTGCCGCTGTCTTTCCGGATCAGTACAACCGCAGAAAGTATAGAACAAATAAGAACCTTGGTATCTGCCCCGGAGTTTTCCTTCTATGCAATGTTATTTGCGATTGCGGTTATAGTCCTCACATCCACAATCAATGTAGTGGCTTCCAGCAGTTTTTCCAGAGAGGGGGCAAGTTTCTGGATAGCGAAGATTATTCCGTATTCATTAAAGCAGCAAGCGTTTGTGAAGGCCCTGTTTTCTACAAGTATTTCAATGATGGGGATTATCATAAATTGCTTCATATTTAAGGTTTACTTCCACTATGGTCTTATCCAGATTGGAGTAATTGCTCTTGTTGGCATATCATTTGCAGCGTTATGGAACTTGATCGGAGTATGGATCGACATGAAGCGGCCCAAATTGGAATGGACAAATGAAACAGAGGCGATTAAGCAGAATGTTAATGTGGTTTTATCCATTTTGCTTTGCATCGCAATTTCAATAGGATATATATTTGCGGTTGCAAAAATGCTTCAGAATGGATTCCTTGCCGGGGGCGTTATAACCTTTCTGTTGTGCAGCGTATGTATTTTAATTTTACTTGTGTGTAAAGGAATTGCTTCACATCAGGAGTAATTGCCTTTCAAAATATGTCAATCAATCAAAAGGAGGAAGAAGCTATGAGTAAGAAGAACTTGATCCCTGTGGCGCTATTGATCGGAGCTTTTGTCATTTTGTTTGTGGCAACATTTTTTCTTCCAGACAAGATACCTTTCCATTTTGATGCAAATGGTGAGGCAGGATGGTATGCAAGCAAGTATTTTATTCTGCTGCTTACGCCGGTTCCGTATTTGATTTACCATCAATTCACGCGAAAGAAAAAATGAATACAGTATTATAGAAAGGAGATTCGTTTAGATGACTACTGTATTCAAAGCTCTATCTGATGATACCAGACGGCAAATCCTAAAGCTGCTTGCGAATGGTGATATGACAGCGAAAGAGATTTCTGAAAACTTTACGATTTCAAAGCCTGCCATATCAAAGCACCTTGACATTTTGAAAGAAGCAAGGTTAGTGACAAGCGAGCGGACGGGGATGTCCGTTACTTATTCCCTGAATGCTTCTGTATTGCAAACAACTTTAGGCGCATTTTTGGAGTTTTTTGATACCAATAAAACGGTAGGAAAAGAGGGAGACGAGAATGAAACTATATAGAAGTCTGAATACGATATTCTTGATTATATTCATCATAGGGACGGTTCTGTGTTTTAAGTACCTTCCCAGTGAAATCCCTTTGTTCATGCAAAGCCCTTCCCGCTGGGTTTTTATCGGGATTTGTTTTGCTCTTTTGTTAGCGTTAGCTATTGTGGCATTTTTTCCTCATAAAATCTCCAAAAGTGATAACAAAGTGAGAAATGATATTACTCTGACTGCGATTAACCTCTTGGGGCTTGGAATTTTTCTTTTCTATTTTGTCACGGTAGCTAAATACTGCGGCTTGCAGATGAATTACATGAAAGGCATAGTGCTTATCGTGGGAGGCTTAATGGTTTTGGTCGGGAATTTGCTGCCACAAATGCCTTACCGCAGCCGTATTGGGTTTAAATTGCCCTGGATTCTAAAGGATAAACTATGCTGGCAAAAAACACATCGGTTTGCTGGATACACGGCAATTCCTTTTGGAATTATGCAGTGTTTGCTTGGCTTATTTGTGCAAAACAACAATATTATATTTTTGCTTGGAATTGGTCTTTGGATTGTAACTGTGTGTGTTTATTCCCTGGTTGCTTTTTATCAGAGCAAGGGAAATTTGGGAAAGTATAGGTCATTAGATAGTAATAACAAGTAATAATAATATTTAGCAAGTCTGTTATTCTTGCTGCTCAGTGTGAAAGAGAAAGCAACACAAAAAATATATGATATGGAAAGAAGGTATAATTATGAGAAATTAGCCGTACTGGATTTAAAAGATTCCGGCAGACAAATCGGTGAAAAGCTCTTTGCTCTGCTTTCTCCCTGCCAAAAGAAGGAGCTGGCTCAGTTTGTTCGTGACTATGAGGCTGGCAATATTCTGGCTGATGTCCCATACTTAACACTTCTTCGAGGCCAGTATTTTATCCCTCCGCAGGCAGATCAGCCGTTGACGGAAATCCGGGAAGGTGCTTTATATTTCTGCTTAGAGCAGCGCCTTGTTACTGTACGGAGCCAGATAATTCCGCTAACGGTCAAGGAATTTGAAATCTTTGCTTTGCTCATACTGAATCCAAAGCGGGTGTTCACTTATGAAATGCTCCTGGATCTGGTATGGCACGAGGATTATTCCTACTATTCCCGGAAAGCGATCAACAACCACATAAGCAACCTGCGAAAGAAACTCCGGGTTGCCCCCGACTTGCCGGATTATGTAAAAAGCGTCTATGGTGTAGGCTACAAATTTGAAATATAGAAAGGGTGCGGTATTTCTGCCGCACCCTTAAATTTTCGCTTTTTCTGTTGTGTGAATAACACCTGATTTTGTCATATTTTGTTGATGAAATTCAGTAAAACCATGACACTTCTGGAAAAATTATAGCATATTTTCCTATATAATGCCCCAAAAATGAGGGAGGTGAAAACGGTTCAAGCTATCTGTCCTCCTTCATAGAAGGAGGCATAGGAAATGCTGCCGAGGTCAAAATACCGGCCTCGACAAAGCCGGTCATATAGAAGATACTCAAACCCCGTAATCCTGCACTGGATTACGGGGTTTTTCTATTCGACAGGATTTTGCATTTCCCCTACTGTTCTGTCAGAAATTGGCAGAATACGACAGGCACAGCCTACTGTCATACGGTGGGCGCTCCTTTTTACATATAAGGCGCAGGACAAGCCTGACGCTGGACCTGTACGGTGTAGATCACCGCCCCTCTGATTTCGATTTGCCCATTAACCCACTCAAAAATCGAAATTGGAGGATTACCATGAAAGAAATCAATCTGCGGGATTATTACCCGTTTTATACACAGGACGCTATTGTTGAAGTACCGGACGAAGTGGCAGCCCTTCTCTATGAATTAAAATTAGCAGAGGCAGCCTCTTTTCTGCGTACATACCGGCATAAAGCATACTTTTCACTGGATTACGATACCAATGTGGAACGTGATGCACTGGTGGTGGTTCTGACACCGGCTGATATTCTGGAGCAGAAAGAAGAAAATGATCGGCTATACCAGGCGATTGCTTCCTTGCCTGAAAAACAGCGGAACCGGATCACTTCTCATTTTCTTCTCGGCATGAGTATATCGGAGATTGCAAAAAGCGAAGGTTCCGGCGCCAGCTCTGTGCATGAAGGAATCCAGAGAGGGCTTCGGCGTCTGAAAAAAATTTTGAAAAAAATGGAGTCAGACCCCGAAAAAAACGCCTGAAAATGAAATGAATAATAGAGGGACATATTCGGCGGGACAAGCCTGATGGGTGTGGCCGATAACACACGTTCCGGCCCGCCCAACTGAAATACTGTCATAACTGCCACATCCCTCGCTTGTTCTTTGACAACTGAATATACGGTGCCATAGGTACTTTCCCTGTATTCCGAGCGGCAAATGGAGCGGCGCGATGACAGACGGCTTTAAGGAGGTGGTGAAGCCCAGCCGTACGAGCGATCTACGCAATCCATTGACCTGGCTGTGGCAGGCCAGGCGCGATGACCGATACAGGGCACAATGATACTTTCTCACGACCCGTCAAAGACTTGGGGGGAGTCCCTTCTGTGTTCGTTAGCTCTGGCGAAGCGACGGCATAAGCAGGGCTATGATGCGGTAAAGCTGACCGCAGCCTGTGGCATCCCCGGCCCGGAAAAGGGCCTGCCGGGGGGCGTGGCAAATACGGCAAGTTACCAAAAAATCATCCATGTCGTTGTTTTGATTTTCGAGCAGCGGCATGGATTCCTATAAAATCGAAATCAGATACCATGAGGCCGGGCCACTCTTTCAGTGTGTCCGGCCTTATTCATGTGATTTTGATGATTCAGTATGAAAGGAAAGGAGCTGCTGTTATGAGTCACACACCGGCATATACGGTCATTCAAACACCGGAGGCAGATAAACTTGCCGACATCCGGGATGTATCTGTTAATAAGGATTTGCCGCGAGAAGAAAGGATTGCCGAGTTTATTCGGCAGATCCGGGACCCGTATCATTTCAAATGCGGCAGATTTGTTGTCCGGGCAAGTTTTTCCCAGGAAGGTGCCACCCTGGAGGAATGTCTGCGCGGAATCCTTCGCTGAAATTTGCTGATTTTTTTCATTTTGGGGGCTGATTTTTCCCGCATGGAGCGTTATAATAAACATGGAAAAGGAATTGAATACCGATAAGCAGACTGCACTCCTTGAATTGCGGGGATTTTTCCGTGATGAAAGGAGTGTTTTTCTATGCAGGTTTATAAGGCTGCCAAATATATCCGCTTATCTTATATGGATGACAAATCAAATGAAAGCAACAGTGTCGGCAATCAACGAAAGCTGATCGAAGATTTCGTGAGCCGTCACCCGGAAATCGAGCTGGTTTCCGAAAAGGTAGACGATGGGTACAGTGGGGTTATCTTTGACCGTCCGGCTTTTAAGGAAATGATGGATGACATCATGGAAGGAAAGATCAACTGCGTCATTGTCAAAGACCTTTCCCGTCTTGGTCGAGAGTATATTGAGACTGGCCGCTATATGCGCCGTGTCTTTCCGGCCTATGGCGTGAGGTTTATTGCCATCAATGACAATATTGATACTCTCAATGAGAGCGCAGGCGATGACCTGACTGTATCAGTAAAGAACATTATGAATGAAGCCTACGCACGGGATATTTCCATCAAAACGAGAAGTTCCCTGGAAACTAAGCGTAAAAATGGGGATTTCGTTGGAGCTTTCCCGGTTTACGGCTATCGTAAATCCGAAGATAACCATAATCTTCTTGTAGTAGACGAATATGCTGCCCAGGTGGTGCGGAGCATTTTCAGGATGCGCCTGGAAGGATTCAGCCCCTACGCCATCGCAAATGAGCTGAACCGGCTGGGTACGCTCTCTCCTTTGGCATATAAAAAGTATTATGGCCTTCCCCATGCCAAGAAAGGCTATACAGACCGGAAGGATTGCCGGTGGTCGGCAAATACCGTCACCCGGATCTTGCAGGATGAAACCTATACCGGCACACTGGTCCAGGGTCGAAAAGGTTCTCAGCACTTTAAACTGAAAGAGATGGAGAGCCGCCCTTCCTCCGAGTGGATTCGCGTGGAAAATGCTCACGAAGCCATTATTGATCGGAATGATTTTGACCTGGTGCAAAGGATTCGCAACCTGGACACCCGTACATCTCCCCAAAAAGATAAAGTCTATCTGTTTTCCGGCATACTGGTCTGCGGCTGCTGCGGCAACCGGATGGTACGTAAAACCAACCGCTACAAAGACAAAGAATATCACTATTACTATTGTCCTACCGGAAAGAAGAACGGCTGCGCCCATCCGGTCATGGTAAAGGAACATGAGCTGATGGAGTGCGTGCGGGACAGCCTGAAAGGGTTTATTGCCAATGTAGTCTCTCTGGATGAAATCTTATCCGGCATAGACCAGAGCCGTATCAACCGTGAACTTATCAAGGAGTATTCGCGGCAGATCGCCCAGAATGAGCAGCAGTTGGAGCAGATTCGTCAATATAAGATGAAACTGTATGAGAGCATGGTAAACGGCTTTCTGGACAAGTCGGAGTTCCTTTATAACAAAAGCAGTTATAGTGCCCGGATTACCCAGCTTGAACAGGCGATTGCCGCTCTTAAAGAAAAACGGGCGGATGTTATGGAAAACCGGAGTGAAAGGAATCGCTGGATTGAGAATTTTAAGCGTTTTTCCGATCTGGAAGAACTTGACCGCAAGGCAATCATCCAGCTTGTTCAGGTTATCACAGTGCTGGGGAAAGACGAATTGCAGATTCAATTTAATTATCAGGACGAATACGAAAAAGCACTTGCCCTGATTACGCCGATACAGGAAAGGATGGTGGTCTGAAATGGCAAGAAAAAGCAGGAAGCATAATACAGCGCAGGCTGCCATGCCTGTTTGCCCGTTTATCAGTACGGCGCTGTATATCCGGCTGTCTGTGGAGGATAACAATAAACGTGGAAATTCTATCGAAACTCAAAAGCTGGTTCTTGAAAAATTCCTATTTGGGAAACCCGAACTGCGTCTTTACGACATCTATATCGACAACGGAGCAACAGGCACGAATTTCAACCGTGACGGCTTCCAGCGGATGCTTTCGGATATTGAATCCGGCAAAGTAGGCTGTGTGATCGTCAAGGATCTGTCGCGCCTGGGACGCAATGCCATTGACACGGGATATTACATTGAGCGTTATTTTCCTTCCCATAATGTCCGGTTCATCAGCGTTACGGATCAATTTGACTCTGAAAACCCTGATAATCTCCACGGCGGTATTATCCTTCCGCTGAAAAATATGATTAACGAAGCCTATGCGCTGGACATAGGACGCAAGATAAAGGCCCAGGCCCGTCAGGATATGAAAGAGGGCAAGTATGTGGGTGGCAGGGCGCCATTTGGATATATGAAAGACCCTGATGACTGTCACAAATTGATTATTGATCCGGTGGCGGCTCCTGTGGTACGCCAGATTTTCCAGTGGGCTTATGAAAAAGTCCCTCTCAATCGGATTGTATTGTTGCTTAATGAGGGTGGCTATCCTTCCCCAGGAAAGTATAAAATGCAGACCGGAGAGATCACCCATCAGGCATTGGCTGGTCGTGGTTACTGGCAGACCTGGACGGTTTCTAAGATTTTGCAGGAAGATAAGTATACTGGTGACATGGTGCAGGGGCGGACCAAAACCGTTCTTCACCGGCAGGTGCCCGCAGGCGAGGAAAACCTGATTGTGGTTACTGGCACCCATGAGCCTATTGTTTCCAGAGAGATTTTTGATGCTGTCCAGAAGTACCGGGCAGAAGTGGCCGAGGAAAGCAAGAAGCACCCGGTTATTCCATATACGCCCAATATTTTCAAGGGGCGGATTTTCTGTGGAGACTGCGGGAGAAGCCTGCACCGGCAACGCCAAAAATGCAATGGTTCATATCGCTTCCACTGCCTGACCCCTACCAGGGTACATAAAGATAAATGCGCTGGTGTTTCCATCAGCGAAACCGAGCTGATCGCAACGGTTCTGGACATTCTTAAAAGGGAATTAGCCGCCGTCCTGGGGGATTATGCGCTGCTTCTGAATGACAACATTCAAAAGCAGGAAAGAGAGGCTGCCACCCGTGAGAAAATCAACCGGGCAAAGTTGCAGCTTAACCAAAGCCGTGAGTTTTTGCAAACTCTTTATGAAAGTCTGATGAACGGAGCGATTGACAGCGAAGAATATTTTGTTTTGAAAGCGACTTACGAAGAACAGATGCAGGCGGCCCAAAAAGAGCTTTCCTTTTATGAAAACCAGTCTGCCGTCCGTCAGAAACAGGCCGAAAAGTGCAAGAACCTGGAAAAAGACGAGCAGGAACTTTTGGCCGGAGGCTCCCTGACCGCCGCCCTCATTGAGCGTTTGATTGAGCGGATCACGGTCTACCCGAATAAACAGGTAGATGTAAAATTTACATTCCGCACAGAATTTGAGGCGTTTAAGGAGGCGGCAGAATGAAAAAATATATGATTGCTCTTTATATCCGTCTTTCTTTGGAGGACGCCAAAACAGATAGTATGAGTATTTCCAGCCAGCGAAGCATCCTTCGGGAATATGCCTCTGAACTGCCTGAATATGCCAATGCGGAACTTATGGAGTTTGTAGATAACGGGTACAGCGGGGCAAACTTCGAGCGCCCTGCGGTGCAGGAATTACTTGACCTGGTACGGGCCAATCGGATTGACTGTATCATGGTAAAAGATTTTTCCCGGTTTGGTCGCAACAGTTTGGAAACCGGCTACTTTATCGAGCGGGTATTTCCGTTGTTCCATACCCGCTTTATTTCTGTCAATGATGATTTTGACACCCAAAAGTTAAAAGGTGATACCGGAGGTATGGAAGTTGCCTTCAAGTATTTAATCAGTGAGTATTACAGCCGTGATATGTCGGTAAAGACCAAAACGGCCAAATACCTGAAATTCCAGCGTGGCGAATACCAAAGTAAAATCTGCCCTTACGGTTATCGCAAAGGGGAAAACGGACGGATGGTGCCGGACCCGGAGACTTCCGAAGTAGTCCAGAAAATTTTTGAATATGCCGTAAATGGCATGAACGCAGCCGATATTGCACGGGAGCTTTCCCGTCAGCAGATTCCCACGCCCGGAGAACATAAGGCTCGAAAAGGAATTAAGACACACGATGTTTCAAGAACTCACGGAATGTGGTGTAATTCTACGGTGCTTCGGATTCTTGCTGACGAACGATATATGGGCACTTATGTGATTGGTAAAAGAGAGGTTACGGAAATTGGCGGCCACAAGATGCGGAGCAAAGCGGAAAGCGACTGGATCAAAATACCGGACCATCATATACCGCTGGTGAATGAGGAAATCTTTTCAAAGGCTAATGCCTCTATTCAGCGTTTTAAGATTCCAAACAGGAAAAAGCACAACTATCTCCTGCGTGGGAAGGTTATCTGTGGATGCTGTAAACATGCCCTGCACCTGGCAAACGGGACATCTTACCGGTGCCGCTTTTCCAGCACGATTCCTTCACTGGACTGCTATAATATTCATATCCGAGAAAAAGAACTGAACCAGCTTGTTTATGAATTACTGTGCAAACAGTTCCAGGTAGCATTTGGCGTTGACAGCTTAGCGGATCTCTGTAAGGTAGATACCGTTGCTTTACGTCAAGCTGACTTTGACCGGCAGATTTTTGAACTGCAGGAAGAAAAGCGGAAGCTGTATGAATCGCTTGTTTCCGGGGGGATTCCGCTCCCGAAATACAAGGAGCAAAAAGAGCAGATCAGTGAAAGGCTGTTGGAAGTGCAGAATACCAAAGCGGTTGTCATGGCCCGTCTTGAAGCCGAACAGGAAGAACGGCAGCACCAGCGCCAGCAGATGGATATTTCCCGGATGCTGACGGAAAGCGATGGGCTGACTTCGGAATTGGTTGATCTTCTGATTGATAAGATTTATGTTTACCCTGATAAACGGGTGGATGTTGAATTTAAGATAAGGGACAGTTTGGCAGCTCACAAATGAGGGAAAGGGATTGATTATGCGGATTGCGTTTTATTACAGAAAAGGCAACACAACTTTTGGCTGTATGCTGCCGGAAGAAAAGGAACGACTTCATGCTTTTTTTGCCGCCGAACAGAAACGGGAGGCGGCAAAATCCCTATCAAGAAAGCTGGATCATGGGGACAAGAAAAAATAAATATTTTTTTGTCGTGGGCTTGACATAAGGGTGCCTGAGATCGTGGAAGCGCATTTTCTTCATGCCGTGCCGCTGGATAAATGCAG
>ERZ1090862.691-NODE-693-length-15155-cov-16.331126_pt1 | contig 15155 bp, 15 predicted proteins | sample MGYA00478481_ERZ1090862 | MGnify/ENA primary metagenome ERZ1090862 (study PRJEB33644, sample SAMEA5815745) | chicken gut metagenome | biome: Chicken; feature: Gastrointestinal Tract; material: Caecum | place: Ireland | collected 2019-01-01 | study: A study of the... | reverse complement strand
CTCCAATCGCACTCGCATTCGCTCGTTTGGTCGCTACGCGGTATTTCAAAATTATTTATCATATTATCTACAATATTAATAATTTTTTGAACTTTAAGGAACGTCCCCAAAGTTCATTATTTGATTTTAAATAATGGCTGTCCATATTCAATTACGTCTTCATTTTTTACACAAATTTCTGCAATTTCGCCATCAAATTCAGATTCTATTTCGTTCATCAATTTCATTGCTTCAATTACACATAATACCTGTCCCTTTTTGACTTTATCACCTACTGAAACATAAGGTGGCTTTCCTGGTGCAGGACTAGCATAAAATGTTCCAACCATATTGCTTTTTACAATTTTGTAGTTTTCTTTTTCTACATCCGCATTCTTTGTTGTAACTGTATCTGTTGCAACAGTGGCTGTTGTAGCTGGAACTGTTGCTTCAGTTGTGGTATTAACTACTGCATTTGACATGTTTATTTGGCTTGTTTTTTTCATGCTAATTTTTACACCATCTGGAAATTCTATATCTAAAGAATCTAATTTTGAATTTCCCATATCATCCATTAATTTTTTAATATCTTTATATTCCATTGATTTCACTCCTATCTTTTTGTGCCACTAGAGACGTACCTTTTTGGCAATTTTTTGCCATTCTGCTACGTCCCTTGTGGCAAATTTTTATGAGAGATGTTTTTTTCCTCCGTCCCCAAAAACATCTGCTTTTAGTAATATTGTTGCATTATGGCCTCCAAAGCCTAATGAGTTTGACATAGCATAGGTAACTTTGTGGTCACGGCCTACATTTGGTACTATGTCTAGGTCACATTCTTCGTCTGGAACTTTATAGTTTATTGTGGCTGGAACGAAGCTGTCTTGGATTGCTTTGCAGCAAATTATGGCTTCAACTGCTCCCGCTGAGCCTAAAAGGTGTCCTATGTTGCTTTTTGTTGAGCTTACCATTACTTTTTTACTTGCTTTTTCGCCCAAAGCTAGCTTTATGGCTTTTGTTTCGCACAAGTCATTTAGGTGTGTGGATGTGCCGTGTGCATTTATGTATGTGATGTCTTCTGGGTCGACTCCTGCTTCTTCCATGGCTAGTTTCATAGCTCTTGCTCCTCCTTCGCCATCTAGGGCTGGAGATGTTATGTGGTATGCGTCTGATGTTGCACCATATCCTACAATTTCTGCATATATTTTTGCGCCTCTTTTTTTAGCGTGTTCTAGCTCTTCTAAAATAAGTATTCCAGCACCTTCTCCCATTACAAATCCATTTCTTTCTTTATCAAAAGGAATGCTGGCTCTTGTTTTGTCTTCGCTTCTGCTTAGGGCTTTTATGTTTGTAAATCCTGCTACACTAAGTGGAGTAATTGAGCTTTCTGTTCCACCTGCGAATATTATGTCTTGGTAACCATGTTTAATCATTCTAAATGCCTCGCCCACACAGTGTGTTCCTGTTGCACAAGCACTAACAACTGCAATAGATTCACCTTTGGCACCCATTTCAATTGATACGTTTCCTGTTGCCATATTTAAAATTCCCATTGGAATGTACATTGGTGAAACTCTGTCTGGGCCTTTTTCTAACATCTTTGTCTGATTTTTTTCAATTGTACCAATTCCACCAATTCCTGAACCTAAAACTACGCCAACACGCTCCATGTTTTCTTTTTCTCTTTCTAATCCGCTGTCTTTCCATGCCTCGCGTGCAGCTATGATAGCGAACTGTGAAAACTTATCTAATCTATTGGCCTCTCTTTTATCGAAATAGTCTTCTGGATTATAGCCTTTTACTTCGGCTGCTAATTTTACTTTGAAATTAGTAGGGTCAAATGCAGTTATTCTGTCAATTCCACATTTGCCTTCTTTTATTCCTTTCCAAAAATCATCAACATTGTTTCCTATTGGAGTTATTGCTCCTAAACCTGTAACGACAACTCTTCTTTCCATTTTTTTTATTCACCCTTTCTTTTACATTACCATTCCGCCATCAATGTTTATAACTTGACCTGTGATATATGAACTTTCATCAGTTCCTAAAAAATAAATTAAATTTGCTACTTCTGATGCTTTGCCCATTCTTTTTAATGGAATTTGATTATAAATAGATTCCTTAACCGCATCTGATAATACTTGTGTCATGTCTGTTTCAATAAATCCTGGTGCAACTGCATTTACCCTTATATTCCTAGAAGCTAGTTCTTTTGCAACACTTTTGGTAAATCCTATTATTCCAGCTTTTGATGCAGAATAATTACATTGACCGGCATTTCCAGCGACTCCAACTACTGATGATAAATTGATAATATTTCCATATCTTTTTTTCATCATATATTTTGTAACTGCTTTGGTAACTAAATATGTACCTTTTAAATTGATTTCTATTACTTTGTCAAAGTCTTCTTCACTCATTCTAATAAGCAAGTTATCTCTAGTTACTCCGGCATTGTTGACTAATACATCGATTTTACCAAACTTTTCGATTGCTTTTGTTACAACTTCTTCAACTTTTTCTTTTTTAGAGACGTCAGCTTGCATGATTAAACTATCTGCGCCTAACGCATTGAATTCAGACTTTAGCGCATCTACATCTGTTTTATATGAAACGTAATTTGTTACTACATTAAAACCATTTTTTGCATATTTTAGAGCAACTTCTTTGCCAATTCCCCTTGAGCCTCCTGTTACGAAAATAACTTTTTTTTCTTCCATTTAATATCATTCCTTCCTAATATTTACATTATAATGCTAAAAATTTTTCTAAGCTTTCTACATCACTTATATTATAAGTCTGAGCCCCTCTATCTTCTTTTTTTATAAAACCTGTTAATACTTTTCCCGGTCCAATTTCCACATATTGTTCCACGTTTTCTTGCATCATTAATGCTATTGCTTTGTCTAATCTAACAGGATTTACTATATGATTTGCTAAAATACTTTTAATGTCATCGTCTTTTTTGTAAAAAGTACCATCTAAATTTTTTATTACACTAATTTTAGGTATATTGAATGTTACCTTTTCTAATTCTTTTGCATAAGCTTCTTTTGCCTTCTCTAGCTTTGATGTATGAAATGGTCCTCCTGTTTTTAATTTTACTACTTTTCTTGCACCTGCTTCTTTTAAAGCTTCTATAGCTTCATCTATTGCTGAACTTTCTCCAGAAATAGCAGTTTGAACGCTACAATTATAGTTTGCTGGGACTACAAATTTACCTTCTTTTGATAAATTGCTACAAACTTCTTCAATTTTTTTACTATCTAACCCTATAACTGCTGCCATTGAATATTCTTCTTTAGGAAGTAAATTTCCCATATAATATCCTCTTTTTTTAACAAGTTTTATTCCATCTTCAAAGCTTAAAATTCCAGAGTAAATTAGTGCTGCATATTCTCCAAGGCTTAGTCCAACTGCAATATCAGCGTTTATATTATTAGCTTTTAATACCTCCAAAAGCGCCAAACTTGTAGTTAATATTGCAATTTGTGTATTTTCTGTTTTATTTAATTCTTCTTCTGGGCCTTCGAAACACAATTTTTTAATATCCATCCCTGAAATTTCTGAAGCTTTGTCATATATTTTTTTTGCTTCTTCATACTTTTCATAAACATCTTTACCCATTCCTACTTTTTGAGCTCCCTGCCCTGGGAATAAAAATGCTCTTTTCATTTTAACTTTCCTCCTTTAAAACTGTAGCATTATACTTCCGGTGTTTAGTCCACCACCATATCCAAGTAAAATGACCTTGTCACCTTCTTGCAAATCGTGCTTTGCAAACATTTCGGTCATTGCTATCGGAATACTTGCGCAAAAAGTATTTCCAACTTTATCTATATTAACTATAAACTTATCAAAATTAACTTTGAGCCTAGAAGCTATAGACCTCATTATTTTCATATTTGACTGATGTGGCACAATATATTTAATTTGCCCAATTTCTGCATTTGCCATTTTTAACAATTCATTTATATTCTTTACGGTATTGGTAACTGCATATTTATATACTTCTTTGCCATTCATCTTTATTTGATTACCTTGCCTGCATACTAAAATGTTCTTATCATCGACCTCTGATGCAATATTGCAATAATACTTTTTAATTTGAGGAAACACTGTTTGTTTCTGATTTTGTGCCTCAAGCAAAACAGCACCAGCGCCATCTGAAAGGATTATTGAAGTTCCTACGTCTTCTCTATCAGTATATTCTGAAAGCTTATCAACTCCTATTACTAATGCTTTTTTTATCTTTCCAGCATTCATATACATTAAAGCAATATCCATTGCATTAATAAAGCCACTACATCCTGCTAAAACATCAAAACTTATAGCTCTTTTTATTTTAAGCATCTTCTGAACCTCATTTGAAATTCCTGGCATTAAAAACTTGCTTGAAGTAGTAGCTGCAACAATAAGCTCCACATCATTCAAGCCATTTGCATAGTCATTGCTTTTTAGCTTCTTGCGCAAATCTTCCACTGCATTTTGAGCCAAATCTATAATATTTTCATTATCTGCATAATATCTTTCTTGAATTCCTGTTCTTTTTTCTATGTATCCTTTTTCAAGTTTTAATTTTCTTTCTAACTCTTCATTTGTAACTTTTTTTCTTGGTAAATAAGTTCCTATTGATACTAATTTGACATTCATCACTACTTATTTTCCTTTCTGTTGAACTTTATGGACGTCTTTATATTTATATCACTTTTTTTATTTTTTTTCTATTGGTCTAGGTAGTCAAATTTTTAATGACTGCAAAAAAGCCGCTAATTAATTATTTAGCGACTTTCTCTTTTTTGCATCTTTTTACATATTCTGATCACTTGGCTGTTCCATGTCTTCATCCGGAATTTCACTTGTTTGTTGGTCTGCATTTTCATCTGATGTTTCGCTTGTTTGTTGTCCTGCATTTTCATCTGATGTTTCACTTGTTTGTTGGTCTGTGTTTTCATCCTGTGTTTCATTATTTTGTTGCTCTGTGTCTGAAGTTGCACTGTTCTCATTATTTTGGTTTGTATTGTTACTGTTTGTTGTTGTATGAACTCCTTGACTTTCTAAGAATTCTTCTGCATCGTATTGTTTGTCATTTGCATTTATGTAGTAGTGAGTTCCTGAGCTATCTTCTGACATGTATATGTCGTCTGCTATTGTGTTTAATACAAGATTTCCAGAACTATTTATTAAGCCATATTTCTGATTTTTGCATACTACTAAGATGTTGTAATTTGGTATTATTAGTAAATTGATTACATTTCTATTGCTTGAAGCAACATATCCAAAGCTATCATAAGTATAATCTACTAACATATTGCCATTTTTGTCATATAATGCCCATAAATTATCTTTTTGTGCTGGAATTAGATTTCCAATTAATAGATAACTGTTTGTTATGCCATTTTCTGTGAATCTTGATTTGTCTATTCCAATTTGGTCATTATCTGTATATATTTTCATATTTCCATTGAAATCTATTACTCCATATTTTCCTCTTTCATTTCTTACTATGTATAGTCCTGCATCACTGTCCATTAGAGAAATGCTACTATATATGATAGGAATTTTTTGTTCACGTTTAGCTGAAACTACACCAACTCTGTTATCTGTTTGTACTAAAAAGTCTCCTGTGTAAGGCAAATACGTTATTTTATCATATTGAGGCTCTAGTATTTCATTTCCTTGTGTATCTATAACACCATATTTTCCATTTGTGTCGGCTTTTTGTGCAATTAATATGTTTTGCAATACTGCTTTTTGATTGTCTAGTGTGGTTGTGTCTAATTGTGAATAGCCGTAATCAAGTACGCGATTTTCATAATTTTGTACTAAATATGGCATTGTTACTATTGTTATTCTGTTATGGTCAGTATCATATTGAAAGCTTATGTTAAATGCTTGCTCTATCATTTCTGTTGAAGCATATAAAACTCCATTTATGGCTTTTACTGGTTGCTTGCTATACCAATATTCATAATCGCCATTACCACCATTTGATAAATCTAATTTGTATATTTTATTTGAACCTAATGTAAAGTTGGCAACTTCTGATGTTCCTACAACATTACATTTGCTTTTTTCAGTTGTGCTTCCTTTGTATTCGCCATCAAAGCTTTGATAGTTGAAGTATGGAGCAACTTCTTTTATTGGCATGTATATTGTTCCATCTGTTTCAAAGTCTAATAATCCTTTTAATTCTTCATTTGCTACACCATCTATTGTTAGCTTAAGTGCAGTACTTTGTATGTAAAATAAATAGCTAATTATTGCTACTATTGCTATAAACACTATAATTATTGCAATTAGAATGATTGTTGTAGCTTTTTTCTTCTTCTTTTCTTGTTTAGTTTGAAAACTCTCTTCTATTAAATTCATTCGTACACCTCCACATATCATCTTTATTATAACACATAATTTCTATTTATTGAATAGTATATCCATACTTCTTATAAAATTCTTCTCTAAATGTGCCTAAACTATCTTGTTCTATTGCTGCTCTGATATTTTCCATTAGTCTAGTTAAGAATCTTAAGTTGTGAATTGATAGTAGTCGTACTCCTAATATTTCATTTGCTTTTACAAGATGACGTATATATGCTCTAGTGTAGTTTTTGCAGGTATAGCAATCGCATTCTGGATCTAGTGGTCCCCAATCTCTTTCATAAGTTGCGTTTCTTACAACAACTTTTCCATGAGATGTCAAGGCTGTTCCATTTCTTGCTATTCTAGTAGGTAAAACACAGTCACACATGTCTATTCCTGCAATTGCCGCTTCTATCAGATAGTCTGGCGTTCCTACTCCCATTAAATATCTTGGTTTGTTTTCTGGCATTAAAGGTGCTGTATATCTTAACATGTCTAAGAATTCTTCCTTAGGCTCTCCTACACTTATTCCGCCTATTGCATAGCCTGGCAAGTCTAGCTCGATTAAATCTTTTGCACTTTGTTCTCTTAAGTCTTTGTAAAATCCACCTTGAATAATTCCAAATAGTGCTTGCTTGTCTGTCGTTTTGTGTGCTGCTTTGCATCTTTTGGCCCATCTTGTTGTTCTTTCCATAGAATTTTTTGTATATTCGTAAGTTGATGGATATGGACAACATTCATCAAACGACATTATGATGTCAGCCCCTAAATCTTCTTCTATTTCCATTACTTTTTCTGGTGAGAAAAAGTGCTTGCTTCCATCCAAATGAGACTTGAATTCTACTCCATCTTCTGAAATTGTTCTTAATGCTGCAAGACTAAATACTTGGAAGCCTCCACAATCTGTTAGTATTGGCCTATCCCAATGCATAAATTTGTGAAGCCCACCTGCTTCTTTTACTATTTTGCTACCTGGTCTTAAATATAAATGATATGTGTTTGATAATATTATTTGTGCTTTTACTTCTTCTTTTAATTCTTCAGGTGTCATTGATTTTACTGTTGCTTGAGTTCCTACTGGCATAAATATTGGAGTTTGTATATCTCCATGCGGAGTATGAACTACACCTCTTCTTGCACCTGTTTGCTTACATACATGCAATAATTCATAAGTTACTGCTGGTTCCATTATTTCACCTCTTAATTTTTTAGTTTAAATGTCTTTTATTAGCATTGCATCTCCAAAGCTGAAAAATCTATATTTATCTTTTACCGCTTCATTATATGCTTTCATGATAAAGTCTTTCCCTGCCAAAGCTGAAACGAGCATCAATAGTGTTGATTGTGGTAAGTGAAAATTTGTAATCAAACCATCTAAGCATTTGAACTTGTAGCCTGGATAGATAAAGATTTGTGTATCACCTTCTGTTGGCTTTACAAATCCATTTTCATCAGCAATTGTCTCTAAAACTCTACATGAAGTTGTTCCTACTGCAATTACACGTTTCCCAGACTTTTTAGCTTGATTGATTTTATCTACATCTTCTTGTTTTATGTAAAAATGTTCTGAATGCATCTGATGTTCTTCCACAGTTTCTTCTTTTACAGGCCTAAATGTACCAATTCCTACATGTAATGTTACATTAGCAATTACTACTCCTTTTTTTTGAATCTTTTCTAAAAGCTCATTTGTAAAGTGCAATCCTGCTGTTGGCGCTGCTGCTGAGCCATTATACTTTGCATATACTGTTTGGTATCTATCTTTTTCTTTTAGTTGTTCATGAATGTATGGTGGCAAAGGCATTAGACCAATTTTGTCTAATATCTCATTAAAAATTCCATCATAATGAAATTCAACTTTTCTTGTGCCACCTGACATTACTTCTAAAATATCGGCAGTTAAAATGCCATCACCGAATATTACTTTTGTGCCAACGTGCAATTTATTGCCTGGCCTTACAATGCACTCCCAAACATCGCCCTCTATATTATTTAGTAATAAAAATTCTACTTTTGCGCCTGTTTCCTTTTTACCATAAAGACGTGCAGGTATTACTTTTGTATTATTTCTTACTAGTACATCTCCTGGCTCTAAATAATCTATTATGTCCTTAAATTTTTTGTGTTCAATTGTTTGTTCTTTTACATCTAATACCATTAGTCTTGATTCATCCCTTTTAGCAATTGGGGTTTGTGCAATTAATTCTTTAGGTAAGTCATAATCAAAGTCTGATACTTTCATCTTTTTTCCTTTCTTTGTCGGAAAATAATTACAATTTTGAACTATGTCAAACTTGTTTTCCTTGCCAAAATTTAATTCTTTTCCAACATATTTATATTGATTTCTATACAAGTTCTTTTATTCTTCTCTCAACATTATTTATCAGTTGCTGTAATTCTTCTATAAAGTTAGAAGGTTCTTTAAACACATCTGTAATCTGCGTAGATTCTGTGAAGTTTTTTTCCTTAGCTGGCTTTAATTTATACACTTCTTCTGGTAATCCTATTTTTGTGCCATCTGATAATGTAATGTTTTTGTTCATATAATCATTATACCATTTTTTTTGCCCAACTATAGGTTCATTTTCGTATCCATACTTTTCATAATCGTGTAAATCTGGTACTTCATAGCCATATTCTTTAGCCGCTCGCTCTAATGAATGTAAAAATTCATGAAGAAATACTTCTTCTGGAAAAGTGTTTCGGCCACGTTCATATTTATATACATAGCTTAATGATGTATTTGGTAAGCGTATATTAGAAAAACCTATTCCATAGTAATCCATTGAGCCTAAGCCTATCCAGTCTTTTACTTCTATATCATCTAAGTGATTATCATCTCCGAAGTCTAACAACTATAAAGATATGATCATAATCATTTGTTGAAATTATGTCTTGTATTTGAGATTCAACATCTTCTGGGGATGCGTAGTAGCCAAATTCGTCATCATAAGATAGCTTGCTTAATGGAGTTTCAATATCATACATGTCACATTCAGCAGTCATTTTTCCTTCTGACATTTCTTCTACTGATGTTTTAAATAAATTATATGTGTTTGTAATGTCTTTAACATCTTGCTGTGTTACTTGTAGTTTTATTTCTTCTCCATCGATGTTTACATCTGTATTTTTAAAAATAAAGCAAGCAAATTTCCAGTTGTTGTCATCTTCTGCGGTACCTTCCTCTAGTTTAAAATTAGAAAACCAGGCTTCGCCTTGCGCCTGACCTAAATATCCGCCAAGTCTAAAACCCAAGTGGACCTCTTCTCTATCTTTAGAGTTAAATATAAACTCTATTTGTTGCCAATCTTGTGTCCCAGCAATGGCCACTGACCTTTCTGTGGTACCTTCTATAGATATTTGAGCTCCTACTCCGGCTTTGCCATCTTTGGCTTCTACATTTCTAGTTTTTACCATACATGTTACTCTATATGGAGTATTTTTCTTGACTTTTACTTTTTTGTAAAACATCGCATCATTGTACTGTGGAGAATCTATTTTATAGCTAGCAACTCTATAGCCTTTTGATTCAGATTCTCCATCAGCTGTGTATATTTCATTTTTATCACGAGAAAATTGTGAAAAATTTATATTTATTTCGCTTCTGACGAAATCGTTGAAGTTATTCAATTGATAGTATTTGTAAGCATAATATAATGCAACTAGAAGTACTATTATTAAAATTAAATCAAAAATTTTACTAATTATAGAAGTTTTTCTTTTTTCTTTTTGTTTCATAAAACCTCCATAGTGTCACATTAATTTATTTATTTTTATGTTGTGGATGTTGTTGGCTGTGTGAAGATAAATTCTTCATTGTTAAGTTTATCCTGCCTTGGTCATCTATGTCTATTACTTTTACCGTTACTTTTTGTCCTACGTGAAGTACATCTTGTATATTCTTAATTCTTTCATTCGAAATCTTAGAAATATGTAACAAGCCTTCTTTTCCTCCACATCCGATATCTACAAATGCTCCATAATTCATAAGTCTAGTAACTTCCCCATAATAGATTCCGCCAACTTCGACATCTCTTACGATATCTTCAATCATGTCTCGAGCTTGTTCTGCCATTTCACTATTTGAAGAATAAATATATACTTGTCCATCTTCTTCTATGTCGATTTTTACACCTGTTTCGTCAATTATTTTGTTTATTACTTTTCCTCCAGCACCTATAACGTCTTTAATTTTTTCTTCTTTTATTTTTGTAGTAATTATTCTTGGTGCATATTTTGAAAGTTCTTCTCTTGGCTTATCTATTACAGGTAACATAACATCTTTTAATATGTGTTTTCTAGCTTTTTCTGTTCTTGCAAATGCCTCTTTTATAATGTCATAAGTTAATCCGTCACACTTGATGTCTACTTGGATTGCTGTAATTCCTCTGTCTGTTCCACCTACTTTGAAGTCCATATCTCCGAAGAAATCTTCTATGCCTTGGATATCTGTCATCATAACATAATTGCCGTCTCCTTCAGGGCTTGTAACCAATCCTGTAGAAATTCCTGCAACAGGTCTTTTTATTGGAACGCCTGCATCCATTAATGCTAGTGTACTTCCACAAATACTTGCCTGTGAAGTTGAACCATTTGATGATAATACTTCAGAAACAACTCTTATGCTATAAGGGAATTCTTCTTCTGAAGGTAAAACTGGAACTAATGCTTTTTCAGCTAATGCTCCATGGCCTATTTCTCTTCTACCTGGACCTCTTGATGGCCTAGCCTCTCCTACAGAATAGCTTGGGAAATTATATTGATGCATATAACGCTTAGCCTTTTCGTCATCTATTCCGTCTAGTGTTTGTTCTTCACTTATCATTCCAAGTGTAGCTACTGAAAGTACTTGAGTTAGACCTCTTGTAAATAGCGCACTTCCATGAACTCTTGGTAATAAGCCTACTTCACAAGATAATGGTCTTATTTCATCTAAATCTCTTCCATCAACTCTTTTATGTTCATAATATATCATGTCTCTTACACATTTTTTCTCCACTTTATTTAAAGCTTCTGCTATGTCTGACTTATGCTCTTCTAAAGCATCTTCTCCATATTTTTCTTGATAAGCTTCTTCGATTTTTGCCTTTATTTCATCTATGTTGTTGTCTCTCGTAGTTTTGTCTGGCTCTTGAACTTTTTCTTTTATTTCATTTTTGAAATTTTCATCAACAAAATTATAAACATCTTGATTAACTTCGAATGATTGATATTCAAATTTTGGTTTTCCTATATCTTTTTGAATTTTATTAATAAATTTACAAACTTTTTTGATTTCTTTATGTGCTTGCTTTATGGCCCTTAACATTATAGAATTTGGAACTTCATTTGCTCCTGCTTCAATCATTGTTATTTTGCTTTCTGTTGCTGCAACTGTTAATGTCAAGTCACTCTTTTTTCTTTGTTCTTCTGTTGGGTTTATAATAATTTCACTATCAACTAATCCCACATTTACAGCAGCTGTAGGTCCATTAAAAGGTATATCTGATATTGCCAAAGCTGTTGCTGCACCAATCATAGCTGCAACTTCTGCTGAATTGTCTTGATCCACGCTAAGCACTGTTCCAACTATTACTACATCATTTCTAAAGTCTTTTGGGAACAATGGCCTTAATGGCCTATCTATTGCCCTTGATGTTAATATTGCTTTATCAGTTGGTTTTCCTTCTCTTTTTGTAAAGCTTCCAGGAATTTTTCCTACAGCATATAATTTTTCTTCAAAATCAACTGATAATGGGAAAAAGTCTATTCCTTCCCTTGGCTCTTTCGAAGCTGTTGCGGTTACTAATACACAAGTATCTCCATAACGCACCAACACACTTCCATTTGCTAATCCTGCCATTTTGCCTGTTTCTATAACAAGCTTTCTTCCTGCTAAATCCATTTCATAAGTTTTAAACATATTTTTTCTCCCTCTTTCTTTGTGCCAAGTCAGTTTAGATGGTAACCTCTATAATATGTTAATTTTTTAGCACATTATACAAGCTACTTACCTAAATTCCAACTTGGCCACAATAATTTCTTGATAAAAGCCCGTGCTGAATAAGCATAGGCTTTTTAGATTTTTTATTTTCTTAGTCCTAATTTTTCAACTATTTCTCTATATCTATTAATATCTTTTTTAGCTAAATAGTTTAATAAGTTTCTTCTTTTTCCTACCATTTTTAAAAGACCTCTTCTTGAATGATTGTCTTTTTTATGGATTTTTAAGTGTTCTGTTAGCTCATTAATTCTTTCTGTTAAAAGAGCTATTTGAACTTCTGGAGAACCAGTATCGTTTTCATCTCTTTTATATGTATTAATGATTTCTTGTTTTCTTTCTTTAGTCATATTTACACCTCCTATTTTATTTTATTCCTTTAACTGAGCCTAAATTCGGTGTTCGGAGTTCAAGCTAAGTAAAAGGTAGTTTTAAGATATAACTATTGTACTACATTTTTTAATAAATTTCAAGAGATTTGGGCAATATTAATCCGCAATGGTCAATTTAGCATAATATTTTGGATTGAATTCCTCATCATACTTAATATCTCCAAAGATTTCAGGCATCTGTTCTTTGAAATATTTTAGTAGAGGTATTAGCACTTGTCTTATTGCTGGATGCACATTGCTTGTGGTTCTAAGGCTAAGTATGTGCTTCCACTCTCTTATGTTTGCCGTCATTGTGTATTCTGCTGCTGTAGAATGTGGCAATAGCTCTCTACACATATCGTTTGTTGCTCCTAATTGTTTCATTTTGATATAGTTATCCTCTATTTTTTGCATTGTATCCTTCCAAATTTCATATAATTTTGGGTCTTCAATATAAACTGGGTCAATAAATGCTATTTCATTTCCATATTTATCTTTGTCATAGCTACAATATCTTGTTGATTCTACTGAAAAACTTGCAAATCTGTGTCTTGTTAGGTCTTTATAAGAGCCTATATCGTTATAAATTCTAACTGTTACTTTCTCATGCTCTAGCACTGATTCATGACCTCTATTTATACAATTAGTTAATAATCTTTTGTAACTATCTTCTGTTATTTTTCCTTCTGAACGATAGCAAGTTCTGCAAGCTCTTTCGATTCTTTTCATTATTTGTACTCCATCAATTTTTTCTACTTCAATCCAAGGTTCTACTATTCTCATTTTTATCCTTCCTTTCTATTATTCCAGTTTGGCACATATTCCTCTTCACGCTCACCAAGTTCCTGTATATACCCATTTCTAATATCCAGTTTTTCTAAATATTTTTGAATTTCTGCCCATTCTTGCTTAGTCAATTTTCTGTTTATTTCTTCAAAATTTTTTGCCTTATAAGTTGGAAAGTATTGCGCCATCACGCTTACATAGATTTCATCTGGCAAGTTATCTTTTATCCATCTTAGAACTTTTTTACTATTATAAATATGGTTTGGTAGCACAAGGTGCCTTATGATAACGCCTTTTTGTATAATGCCTCTTTCGTCAAATTTCGGAGTTCCAACTTGATTTACCATTTCTTTTATTGCTTTTGTTGCTATTTCAAAATAATTTGGGGCATTTGAGTATTTTATTGCTAAATTAGAAAATGCATATTTTAAATCTGGCAAATAGATATCAATATAGCCTTTTAGCATTTTTATTGTTTCTACATTTTCGTATCCATTTGTATTATATAAAATTGGAATTTTTAGTCCGTTTGATTTAGCTATTTTTAATGCTGATAGTATATGTAAAGTATAGCTTGTAGGCGTAACCAAATTGATATTTTCTGCGCCCTTTTCTTGTTGCAGCAAAAAAATCTCTGCTAATTCTTCTATTGAAATTTCTTCGCCATTACCAAGTTGACTTATTTCGTAATTTTGACAAAAAACGCAATTCAAATTGCAATTTGAAAAGAACACCGTCCCTGATCCATTTTGCCCACTTATGCAAGGTTCTTCAAATTTGTGTAAACTATAAAGTGCTATTTTTACTTTGTCTGTTGCTTTGCAAAAGCCTAGATGAGTTTTTTTGCTATTTACATCTACAGTTGAATCGGTTTCATTCTTTCTGCCAGCCTCTTCTAAATTTGCACTTGTACTTCTATCTACTTTGCACATTCTCGGACATAGTGTACAATTTTCTATTCCGCTGTAACGCTTTTAACATATAGGTTGTCTCCATCCTTTTTAATTTTTAGCTGCTTTTTAGAGAATCTATCAATATTCTCCTTTACCATATCTTTTGCCATATCCTCTTGATTGCTGCTAATTTCTCCAATTTCATCACCATTTGTGTTTCTAATCACTATTTTGCTATCACTATCCACACTATTATCAGGGTTCTCGTCATTTTCCATAGTAATATTACCATACACTTCAGAGTAATCCTCCAAATATTCTATAATTTCTACATTATAGCCATCATCTGCCCTTGTTATGGTATTTAAAAGAAAACAGTCTTCCTCGTCATCTATGCCTCTTCCAACAGCATAATATTTTCCTGTTTCAGGATTATAAACTATTTGGTCATTTCCTTCTTTTGGAAATTCTTTAGTAAAATCAGGGCCAAATAATTCTTTGGCTTTATCTTGTATCTGGTCATAGTTTAGCTCATAATCTTCAAGATTTTTCTTCACTACCTCCCAAGTCCAGACATCACTTGCCTGATTTATATCAGAAAATGTAGGCAAAGCTTCTCCAGTGATTTCTTTCCACATATATATTTTAGCAATATATGTCTCTATTTGGCTAATTTCATCAACACTGACATTTTCTTCTTGTTGTTTTATTGTAAAGCTTCTATACATTACCATACTTCTGTCTCTTATACACATCTCCGAGCCCACGAGACCCTAAGACATGTCG
>ERZ1090862.687-NODE-689-length-15189-cov-4.406304_pt1 | contig 15189 bp, 12 predicted proteins | sample MGYA00478481_ERZ1090862 | MGnify/ENA primary metagenome ERZ1090862 (study PRJEB33644, sample SAMEA5815745) | chicken gut metagenome | biome: Chicken; feature: Gastrointestinal Tract; material: Caecum | place: Ireland | collected 2019-01-01 | study: A study of the... | reverse complement strand
ATATTACGAAATCATTTTCGGGAGTGCCGGTTCTGAAAAATGTTTCTCTGCACTGCAACCGGGGAGAGGTTCACGCGCTTCTCGGTGAAAACGGGGCGGGAAAAAGTACGCTTCTGAAAGTCCTGAGCGGCGCGCATCTTCCTGATTCCGGAGAGATCCGGATATTTGGAAAAAAGGTGGAAATCAGAAATCCTGTAGATGCCATGAAGCATGGAATCGGAACTGTGTACCAGGAATTATCAATTATTGCGGATCTGACAGTGGGAGAAAATATTTTTATAGGCCGTATTCCCAAAAACAAAATGGGCGCTTTTGATAGGAAAAAGCTTTACCAGGACACCCGGGCGCTGCTTGAGGAATATGGGATTCATGATATTGATCCGGCCGCAAAGGCGAGAAGTCTGTCGCTGTCCCAGAGACAGATTGTGGAGATATTGAAAACACTGTCAAAGAATCCGGATATAGTGATTTTTGATGAGGCAACTTCGGCGCTTACGGACAATAAAGTAAAATGGCTTCTGTCGGTGACGCGAAAACTGGCGGATCAGGGGAAGATCGTTCTGTTTATTTCGCACCGGATGTCCGAGATACAGGATGGATGCGATATGATTTCCATTTTGCGCAACGGTGAAAATTCCGGAGAAGTACATGTCAGTGAAGTGCAGATGGATGATGTGATTTCCAGAATGCTGGGAAGAAAAATGTCCGGATATTTTCCGGAAATTAACTGCAATGCGGGAAAAGAAAAATATCTGCAGGTAAAAGACCTTACCTATCTGAATATTCTAAACGGGGTTACGTTTGATCTGTATGAAGGGGAAGTGCTGGGAATCGGGGGACTGGCCGGGCAGGGACAGGCGGAACTTCTGCAGGCTCTTTATGGAGTGATAAAAGCAAATGGGGAAATACTTTTAAAGGGAAAGAAGATACGCGTGCGCTCCCCCAAGGACAGTATCCGCAACGGAATTGCGCTGGTGCCGGAGGAAAGAGGAATCCAGGGCCTGATTCTTTCTGAATCTATCCGCTATAATATTTCACTGCCTGTTTTAAAGAAAATCAGTTCCCCTTTCTGGGTTTCGCGGAAAAAGGAAAATGCAGTTGTAGATAAATATATGGAGGAACTGCAGATTAAGGCCGAAGACCGCGAAATGGCGGCTATGAACCTGTCCGGGGGAAATCAGCAGAAGGTAGTTATGGCAAAAATATTGGCTATGGAGCCGGAGGTTTTTCTGATGCACGATATTACCCGGGGCGTGGATGTGGGGACGAAGAAAGAAATGTTTACTATGGTCCGTGACTTTGCGGCGGGCGGCCATCCGGTGATCTTTTTTTCCACCGATGTGGAAGAACTGGTGAAGGTATGCGACCGCGTTCTGGTCATGTACGATGGAAAGATCGGGGCCGATTTGAGCGGGGACGCGCTGACAAAAGAAAATATTGTCGGAGCATCGATTGGTAGTACGGTGAAAGAGGAGACTGCGGAAGGGAGGAAACAGGGGTGATCCAAAAGAAAAAAATCAACATAAAAAGATTTCTAAAAGACAACTGGATTTCCATGATTCCCTATATCATGTTTATCATTATGGTCATTGTTATGGGAACACTGAATGCAAATACCCTGAGTCTGCGGTACATAGCGAATAAATCAGATGCGGCATTTTCGCTGATTCTGGCAGCGGCCGGGCAGACGGTTGTACTTCTGACCGGCGGATTTGATCTTTCCGTGGGCGGCGTCATCTGCATTACAAACTGCCTGGCTGCAAGCTGCATGCAGGACAATCTGGGAAGCATGCTGCTCTGGGCCGTTATCTGCATGGCAGTGGGAATCGGAATTGGAGTATTCAACGGATATATCATAGAAAGAACAAAGCTGCAGCCATTTATTGTTACGTTGGCTACGCAGTATATTTGTTATGGAGTAGCACTTCTGATTATGAAGGTGGATGGAGGAAATGTGCCGGCCGGGTATATCAGCGGCCTGCTGCACCGGTTTGGCCCGATTCCGCTTTCCATGATCCTGATTGTGGTTCTGGCCCTGCTGTGGTTCTTTTTTAAGAATACCAAAAAAGGTTTCAGCATTTATGCGATCGGCAGCAATGAATCGGCGGCCCGCCTGAATGGTATTTCGATATTAAGAACCAAAATGCTTGCCTATGGGATTTCAGGAGGCTTTGCGGCTCTGGCCGGCCTGTTCCGGACCGCTCAGGTGGCCAGCGGCTCTCCCACCGCAGGAGCAGATTTCGTGATGTCTTCCATCTCTGCGGCGGTCATCGGCGGGACGGCCTTAAGCGGCGGATCGGGAGGAATGATCGGCACCATTGTAGGTGCGCTGGTGCTCAGAAATATCAGCGATCTTCTGGTATTCATGAAAGTGTCCTCCTACTGGTCCTCGCTGGTGCAGGGCGTGATCCTGATTCTCGCGGTGGCAGTCAGCGCTTATGGAACGATGCTTAAGAAAAGAGGAGGTGCGGCAGCATGACGGCGAAAAAATTTATGAAAAAAAATTTTTCAATTATTATGACCTTTGTGATCGCCCTGCTGTTATTGCTGTTTATTTCGATTTTGCGGCCGGGATACGCAAATGTTAACAATCTGAGGGTCTTATCGATTACCGCTTCTTTTCTGGGTATGACGGCCATGGGGCAAATGGCGGCCATTCTGACCGGCGGTATGGATTTATCCATTCCATGGATGTTTACTATCGCGGCTTTTACGACCGCCAATCTGTCACAGGGAGATGACAGCAAGCTTATTTTTACGATTCCCATTGTGCTGGGACTCGGCATTTTAATGGGGGCGTTTAACGGGTTTGGAATTGCCTATGTGGGAATTGCGCCGGTTATTATGACAATGGCATCCAATATTATTTTTCAGGGACTTCTGGTGGGAATGACAGGAGGGACGCCGGGCGGATCATCCCCGCAGTCCCTGAAAGATTTCGCAAATGGTTCTGTGGGAGGAATTTCCAACATGCTGCTGTTCTGGATCGGGATTTCCGTAGTGTTTTATATTATTATCGCAAAATCCCCTTATGGAAGAAGGCTGTACGGTATCGGACACAGCGATACGGTGGCGCTTTTTTCCGGGATCAATGTAAAGCTCACCCGGGCCAGCGCTTACATGGTATGCGGCTTCTTCGCGGCTTTGGCGGGGATTTTATATTCCGGAAGAGTCAGCCAGCTTTACCTTGGAATGGGTGACCGGTACCAGATGCAGTCGGTATCCGCGGTGGCAATCGGAGGAGTTTCGCTGCTGGGCGGTTCCGGAAGCTATATCGGGGCAATGGCCGGTGTGCTGGTGATTGTCATGCTGGAAGGCGTGCTTTCGGCACTGGGACTTCCCCAAAGTGTGCAGAATATTGTTTACGGCGTAGTGCTTCTGCTGGCTGTGCTGCTTTCCAGCAGAAAGCAGAAGGCACGGTAAAACATGGCTCTAAGTGAAAAAGGAGAAAAAATGGAAAAAAAAGGTGCAGAATGCGCATTTCCTTATATTAATATTCTGGATGAATCGGCCTTTGCCCAGGTCCGGGACGGAGTATATACGGTGCTGCAGAATACGGGTGTTACGGTGCAGAGCAGAAAAATGAGAAAAATTCTGAAGGATTACGGGTGCAGGGTGGATGAAGAGAGAGAACGGGTTTACTTTGACAGGGATGTAATTCTCCGCGCCCTGGAAGCCAGTCCGAAAGGGTTTGAGATTAAGGCGCGGGACGAAAAAAATCATGTTCTGCTGCAGCCCGGAAAAACCACTCAGTTTATCAACGCCTGCGGCACAGGCATTTATCACAGTCATACCAGGGAATCGAAAGCGCCGACGAGGAAAGAATTCTACGAATATATAAGACTTTTGGATGCTCTGCCGAATCTGGATTTTCAGAACTGTTTTCCGTTTTTTGGATTTGATAAGGTGCCGGAATGCATGAAGCTTCTGGAATCCACGGCCGCAAAATACCGGGTATCTTCCAAAGCGCAGATAGAGGGAACCGTCTTTGATAATTACAAGTTCAGCACGGAAATGGCAAAGGCCATGGGGACGGATCTGTGCCAGATTGTGAATTCCGCTGCGCCTCTGACGTATTTTGAAGAGACGGCGGATCAGATTTTTCACTATACGGAGGCCGGCCTGCCGTTTCATTTTGCCGCCGGGCCAACCAGAGGGCTGACCTGCCCCATGGGAGCGGGCGGCGCAGTGATTTCCAATAATGCGGAAGGTCTGGCCGGCCTGGTAATGGCCCAGGCGGTGCGTCCCGGATCCCGGGTGTGGATGAACAGCATGATTATGACACCGGATATGTCCACGGGGAAACCGGCTTTCGGTGATATTGGAAATTCCTATACAGATATGGCCTTTAATCAATACTGGAGATATTATGGGATTCCGTGCTGGTCCAATGCTGCCTCCTGGAGCAGTTCCAAGACCATCGACTACCAGGCCGGATTTGAACAGAGTCTGGCCCTGCTCAGCCAGTGCCTGAGCGGCGCCACGGTTATTTCGTATCAGGGAGGCATGTACGCGGAGCTTTATGCCAGCCCGGTAAAAGCTGTAATCGATGATGATGTGGTCGGTATGGTGAAGCGGCTCATGCGCGGCATCGATACCAGCAGAGAAGGGCTGTCTGTGGAGCTGATCCAGGAGACGGGTCCCATCCCCGGATCTTTTATGGATTCCGATGAAACACTGGAAAACTGGAGGGAGGAATGCTATGTGCCCTCCGTGGCATCAAGAACCAGCTACACGGAATGGAAAGCATCTGGAGAAAAGAGCATTCTGGAATCCGCGGAGAATCGGATGAAGAATCTGCTGGAAAAACATACGGTGCCCTCCATCAGCCCGGAACAGGAGCAGCAGCTGGAAGATATTTTACAGGATGCAAGAAACTGGTACCGGAAGACCGGCAGAATCACTGAGGAAGAGTGGAAAATCTACCAGGAAGATCTCTGTTCGCCGGACTATCCGTACGCATAAGGTAGCAGGGGGTGGGCAGCATCAATGTTTTAGTTCTGGATGTGGGCACATCCAGCATGAGGGGAATTTTATTCGATGAGGCGGGCAGGATTTTGCTGCAGGCGCAGAAGAAGTACAGACCGGAATATAAATCGCCTGCCTGGATTGAACAGCCGGCTTCGGATTTTAAGGATGCGCTGCTTGAGATCAGCACATCCGTGGCTGAAGGGGCACGGAATCTGCGGAAAAATATTGAGGTTATCTCCATAACCGCCCAGAGATCGGCGGTGATCCCCCTGGGAGGGGATGGGACGCCCCTGATGCCGGCGGTTATGTGGCAGGATACCAGGAACGCAGAGCTTTGCCGGGAATTGGAAAAATGGAATAACGAAGTTTTCCGGCGCAGCGGGACAACGGTTAATACCGTATTTTCCGGCGGAAAGATGAGCTGGATCAAAAGGGTCTGTCCGGAAATTGCGGCGAAAACCTGGAAATTTGTCAATATTCCGGAGTATCTGATGTACAGCATGACAGGCCGTCTGGTCTCGGATCATACGTACGGCAGCCGCTCAAATTTAATGAATCTGAGAAAGCGCGACTGGGATCCGGAACTGCTGAAGCTGTTTGGGATCCGGCGGAATGAATTGTGTGAACTGCAGGAGCCGGGGACCGAAGCCGGAAGAATAACGGCGGAGTTTGCGGGTCTTACCGGAATCCGGGAGGGAACTCCTGTTATTACGGCAGGAGGGGATCAGCAGTGCGCAGCCGTCGGGCAGGGAGCCGTTTCCGAAGGAATTTTATCCATTGTTTCCGGGACCGGGGCCTATCTGGTGCTTCCCTGTTGTGAGATTCCGGAGGGGCTTCCCCGGCAGATGATCTGTAACTGCTCTGCCATTGCGGGACAGTATATTCTGGAGGCCAGCGTCTTAACCTGCGCCTCGGCCTTTGACTGGTTTTTAAGAAATTTTTACGGAGAGGAAAAGGACTTTGGCCGGATAAACGGAGAACTGCAGGAACTTTACGAAAAAGAGGAAGATGTCCTGACACTTCCATACTTCCAGGGCCGAAGCAGCGGCGGATGGAATGCGGAGGCAAAGGCCGTATTTGCCAATATTACGCTGTCAACAACACGCCAGGATATTTTAAAATCACTGGTGGAAGGGATTTTTATGGAGGTCGGAAACAGTATCCGGCAATTCAGAAACTACGTGGATATTTCAGAGGGGTATATCAGCGGAGGAATGACAAAAAGTGCCGTTATGAATCAGATGCAGGCGGATATTTACGGGATTCCCCTGAAGCGCATGGAGAGCGTGGAAGCTACGGCCCGGGGAGCGCTGCTGGTTACGCTGGCAGCCCTGGGAGTATACCCTTCGCCGGAGAAAGCGTTTTATGCCCTGCAAAGGGAAGAACCGCTGACCACGTATACGCCGGACCAAGGAAAGACAGAGGGATACAGAAGAAAGCAGACGGAAATGAACCGTATGTACCAGAAAATTTACCGATAAGAGAGGGAAATAGTATGAGCAAAGTGAGCGAGATAACCAGAGAAAGCTGGATTATGAGCACCTTTCCGGAGTGGGGCACCTGGCTGAATGAAGAAATTGAAAGGGAAGAAGTCAAAGAAGGAACGGTTGCCATGTGGTGGCTTGGATGCACAGGAATCTGGATAAAAACGCCCGGAGGCGGCAATATTACTGTGGATCTCTGGGCGGGCAATGGAAAACGCACCCATGGCGACGGGCAGATGAAGCCGGGGCATCAGATGGCTAATATGTGCGGATGCAGAAAGATGCAGCCGAATTTAAGAGCGGTTCCCTTTGTGATCGATCCCTTTGCCGTAAAGCAGGTGGATGCCGTTCTGGCGACCCATTACCACCAGGATCATATGAGTCCGGAATATGCGGCGCATGTGGTGCAGAGTAATCTTATGACGGAAGATGAAGCGGGAAATCCTGTCCCGGTTCCCTTTATCGGACCCCAAAAATCAGTGGAGCTGTGGATCAAATGGGGTGTTCCCGAGGAGCGGTGCCGTGTGGTAAAGCCGGGGGATGTGGTAAAAATAAAAGACATAGAAATTATTGCGCTGGATTCTTTTGACCGGACCTGTCTCGTGACAACGGATTCTACCGGACCGGACCGGGAGGAACTGACAGGAAAACTTCCGGGTGATATGGATGAAAAAGCTGTGAATTATCTGATTAAGACTCCGGGAGGGAATATTTATCACAGCGGTGATTCTCACTATTCGATTTATTTTGCAAAGCACGGAAAGGATTACGATGTGGATGTTGCCTTTGGGTCTTACGGAGAAAATCCGGTGGGGATGGCGGATAAAATGACCTCCTGCGATATTCTGCGGATGGCGGAAGCCCTCCGCTGCAAAGTGGTCATCCCGATTCATTACGATGTCTGGACGAATTTTATGGCGGACATTAACGAAATACGCGTTTTGTATGAAATGAAAAAAGACCGTCTGAATTACCAGTTTCATCCATTTTTCTGGGAAGTGGGCGGAAAGTACATATACCCGACGGATAAAGAGAAGAGGGCCTATCACCACCGGAGAGGGTTTGAGGACTGCTTTGAATATCCGCAGAATATTCCGTTCCGGTCAATGCTGTAACGCTGGAAGGAGAAAAAATGAAGGTTCAGAAGAAAATCATAGGTCATTTGACAAAATGTTATTCGATTGCGCCTCTCCGCTGGCGCGGGCAGGAATATTTTCTGGTGGCCGCCGAAAAACAGGATCCCTGCTTTTTGTTTGACAGAAAGGGAAATCAGGTGGATACAGTCTGGGAGGGACCGGGAGGAGTCATGAGCATGGCCCAGGTTCCCGGTTCGGACGGCGTATTTTTAACGACCCGAAAATTTTATTCACCCAATGATTCCGGGGATGCGGAAATTGCGGCGGCGTTTCCGAAAAAAGAAGGCGGATGGGGCGTTAAAACGCTGGTGAAGCTGCCGCATGTGCACCGCTTTGATATTTTAACAAGAAATGGAATTCATTATCTGATTGCCTGCACGCTGAAATCCGGTCATGCGTATAAAAATGACTGGTCTTCTCCCGGAAAAATATACGGGGCGGTTCTTCCTGACAATCTGGAGGATTTTCAGGAAGGGATGCTTCAAATGGAAGTACTAAAGGACGGACTGCTGAAAAATCATGGATTCTGCAAGCTGCAGAAAAAGGATACAGAAGCGGCCCTGACCGCATCGGATGAGGGAGTGTTCTGCGTGACGCCGCCGGAGAAAAGAGGAGGTTCCTGGCAGATTGAGCAGCTGTCCGCTGAACCGGCCAGTGACGCGGTACTGGTAGATATGGACGGAGATAAAGAAGAGGAACTGATCTATATTTCGCCGTTTCACGGGAATAAAATATGTTTTTCTAAAAAGGCAGGAAATACATACCGGCCGGTTTATACGTATGAACAGGCAGAATTTGCGCACGCAATCTATGGGGGAGAGCTTTTGGGAAGGCCCTCGGTTGTCATCGGCCACAGAGAAGGAAGCAGGGATCTTCTCGCATTTACTTATAATCAGCAGAAGCAGGAATATGAGACGGAAATTCTGGATCATGACTGCGGGCCGGCAAATGTATTCCGTTTTCAGGAAAATGGCAGGGATATCCTGGTTTCTGCCAACCGGGAGATTAACGAAATTGCCATGTATACTTTAAACGAATAACGGTGGAGAAAAATGCCATGAAGAAATATACCTTGGGACTTTATGAAAAGGCCATGCCCTCCGTCCTGGGCTGGGATGAGAAGCTGATCTCTGCCAGAGAAGCAGGCTTTGACTTTGTGGAGATCAGTATTGACGAGACGGACGAGAAGCTTGACCGGCTGGATATGAGCAAGGCGGACCGGCTGTGGCTGGTTTCCCTCATGTATCATACGGGAATGCCCATCCGCACCATGTGTCTGTCCGGACACCGCAGATATCCCCTGGGAAGTGCGGATCCGGAGATCCGGCGGCGCAGCATGGAGATCATGGAGAAAGCCATCTGCCTGGCCGACGATCTGGGAATCCGGGTGATCCAGCTGGCCGGGTACGATGTTTATTATGAGAAAGAAAGCAGAGAAACCCGGGAAAACTTTCTGGAAAATCTGCGGCGGGCTGTGGATATGGCCTCCAGCTACGGGATCCAGATGGGATTTGAAACCATGGAGACTCCCTTCATGGATACGGTGGGAAAGGCTATGACTTATGTGGAGCAGATGCGGTCCGCCTATCTGAACGTATATCCGGACTGCGGAAATATGACCAATGCCGCGCTGCTGTACGGCGGGGATGTCTGCCGGGATCTGCGGGAAGGAGCAGGGCACCTGGCCTCTCTGCATCTGAAGGAGACGGTTCCGGGAAAGTACCGGGAGGTGCCTTTCGGAACCGGGCACGTGGAGTTTGAAAAGGTCATCCGGTGCGCCTGGGATCTGGGAATCCGCCGGTATGTGACGGAATTCTGGTATACGGGCAGCGAAACGTGGAGAGCGGATCTCCGGGACGCCAATGACCGGATGCGGAAGATGCTGGATACCATGCAGGAAATGACCATGACAGAAGCGGAGGGTGAAAACGGTGCTGGAAGAATTAAAGAAGAAAGTGTATGAGGCCAATATGGATCTTCCCCGGTACGGCCTGGTGACCTTTACCTGGGGCAATGCCAGCGCCATAGACCGGGAAACAGGATATTTTGTAATTAAACCAAGCGGTGTGGATTACGAGAAACTGAGACCGGAAGATATGGTGGTAATGGATCTGAATATGCGTAAAATAGAGGGAAGGCTGAATCCGTCTTCCGATACGGCAACTCACTGTGAGCTGTACCGGGCGTTTCCGGAGATCGGCGGTATTGTCCATACCCATTCTGCATGGGCGACCAGCTGGGCCCAGGCCGGGAGAGCCATACCCTGCTATGGAACAACCCATGCGGATTATATTTACGGTGAAGTTCCCTGCCTCAGAAATCTTACGGAGGAAGAACTGAAGGACTACGAAGCAAACACGGGCAGATTGATCGTGGAATATTTTCAGCATGCGGATGCGGCGGCGGTTCCCTGCTGTCTCTGTAAAAATCACGGCCCTTTCGCCTGGGGAAAGGATGCCGCGGAAGCCGTTCACAATGCAGCGGTACTGGAAGAGGTCGCAAAAATGGCGGCGCGCTGCGAGTGGATCAATCCCCATGTTTATCCTGCGCCCCAGTGCCTGCAGGATAAGCATTATTACAGAAAACACGGGGAAAACGCTTATTACGGGCAGGGAAATAAATAAAATTGCAAAAATACTGACCTATGCCAGGTGAACGGGCAATAAGAAAAATCTACTTGATACTTTTGGAAAAAAGATATAAAATGATGTCGTGAACTGCACAAGAAATAAAATAAATTTGTACAGTTCACGACATTTTGTTTTGTGAAAAAACGTAAATTTCGAGGAGGTGGGAATTGATGGAGAAGAATCTTCGGGATCTCTTTGACTCCCATGGCGGCATTCTTAAAACGGGCGAGCTTCTTCAAAATGGGTATTATCATCGAAAACTACAAGAGCTAATAAATGATGGAGAGATCGAACAGGTACGTCGGGGGTATTACCAGTGCATAGACGATAACTCCTATTCCGAAGTGGTCATCATCGTCAGACTGTTTCCTGATGCTGTCCTGTGTATGGAAAGCGCACTGGATTATTATGGGTACACAGAAAGGACTCCATCTGCATGGAATCTCGCAGTTCCGGACAGCTCTTCCAGACGGCGATTTCATATTTCATGGCCGGTCGTTAAGCCGCATTTTATCAGTGAAAGTAAATTTCCTGTCGGAATCACGGAAGCAGAAATTGAGGGGAGGAAGGTACGGATCTATAACAGGGAGCGGACGATCTGCGACTGTCTGACACACAGGAACAAAATGGATGCCGAGATATTTAACAGTGCCATTCGCGGCTACCTGAAGGATCCACAGCGAAATGAAGCCCGCCTTGGGAAATATGCCGCCATACTCAGGGTGCAGAGAAAAGTACGGGAGGTGCTTGGAGTATGGCTGTAAAGAATCAGGCTTCTTCAGCGCTGGCAAGACTTAAAAATCAGGCAAAGACAGAAGGCATCAATTACCAGATGTGCCTCCAGCTGTTCTTCCAGGAGGAGTTCCTGCGGAGACTGTCGCATTCAAAATACAGGGAAAATCTGGTGCTTAAGGGAGGAATGTTCATATATGCCCTGACTGCTTTTGACAGCAGACCGACAAGGGATATGGATTTTCTGATGAGGAGCCTGTCCAATGATCTGGATCATATTAAAGCTGTGATGAGTGAAATCTGCGCAGTGCAGACAGAAAACGACTACATCCTTCTGGAAGTGATCAGCACAGAACAAATTACACTGGAAAAGAAATATCCTGGCGTGAAGACAAAATTTATAGGGCACATCAATAATATCAGAGTTCCGTTTTCCGTAGATGTGGGAATCGATGACATAATTGTGCCGGAGGCTTTTATGCGCATCGGAGAGTTTGCAGACGATCCCTTTATGAAAACGCAGTGGATGCGATTCGAACCAGCAAAAGAAGCCGGGTTGGAGTTTCCGGAGGTGCTGCATCGGCTGGATCAATTCCTTCATCCGATATATGACGCAATCTTGAAAGGCGAAGAATTTGGCCGCCAATGGTCCTGCTCACAGAAGGCCTGGGAGTGAATTTAATAGAAGATATATCTGCGCTGCCAGCAACAGCGGTCATTCCTCCGCCAGGCCGGAAAATTTGTGGCCATTCAGAAGACGGTTCACAAATATAAATAAAAAGTGGAAAGTTGTCCGGGGATGCGTTAGAATAAGAATAAACAGGATAAAGTTCTTGGCATGAGATAACGGGACTGATCATGGACAGCCAGTGGGAGACAGATCAGGGAAGAGAGCTGCAGAAGCGGGTGAACCTGATTACAGCTCCCTGTGAAATGGAATAATGATGGAGGATAAAGCCATGGAATGGACAGAAAATGTAACCGGCCTGCAGCATATAGGAATTCCCACGGAGGATATCGATGCTTCGGCAACATTTTACCGCCGTCTGGGATTTGAAACCGCGCTGGAGACGGAGAATGAGGGAGATAGGGTCTGCTTTCTCAGGCTGAAGAATCTCACTCTGGAAGTCTATGAGACGGAAAAAGCGGCCGGCTGTGACGGGGCCGTTAACCACATTGCTCTGGATGTGAAGGACATAGAAGAAGCCTACAGCTTCGTAAAATCTCTGGGGGTCCGGATCCTGCAGGAGATCACCGAACTTCCCTTCTGGGAAAAGGGCGTCCGCTTCTTTATTATCCAGGGACCGAACAAGGAACGCATCGAGTTTGCACAGTATCTGTAACTGAAAAAGCAGGAAAAGATATGCCCCGGGGAAACACGGCCGTAGGAGCCGCTTCCCCGGGGCTCTTAAATGTTAACGAAAAATTCATTGTTAAATAGGAAAGAAAGTGCTAGAATAGGAGCGGTATGTAAACGGACAGACCGCTTACCGGGCGGCAAAGTCCCAGAATGAACAGTAACAGGAGCGATTTAGAATGAAATTATCCGAGCGAATTTTCGGCACCCACAGTGCCCGGGAATTAAAGAGAATTACGCCTATTGTGGATAAAATCGAAGGTATGCGGCCCGCCATGATGAAGCTGACGGACGAAGAGCTGAAGGGCAGGACCCGGGAATTTAAGGAGCGTCTCGGCAAGGGCGAAACCCTGGACGATATCCTGCCGGAAGCTTTTGCCACGGTCCGGGAGGCGGCCAGGCGGGTCCTGAACATGGAGCACTACCGGGTACAGCTCATCGGCGGTATTATTCTGCATCAGGGGCGTATCGCCGAGATGAAGACCGGTGAAGGAAAGACTCTGGTATCCACCCTGCCTGCCTACTTAAATGCCCTGACGGGACGGGGTGTCCACATTGTCACGGTCAATGATTATCTGGCCAAGCGTGACGCGGAATGGATGGGGCAGGTGCACGAGTTCCTGGGCCTGACGGTGGGCGTTGTTCTGAATTCCATGAAGAACGATGAGCGCCGGGCAGCCTATGCCTGCGATATCACCTATGTGACCAACAACGAGGACGGATTTGATTATCTGCGTGACAACATGGTCATCTATAAGGAACAGCTGGTGCAGCGGGAGCTGGCTTACGCCATCATCGATGAGGTGGACTCGGTTCTGATTGATGAGGCCCGGACGCCGCTGATCATATCTGGACAGAGCGGGAAATCCACCAAGCTCTATGAGACCTGCGACATCCTGGCTCAGCAGCTGAAGCGGGGCGAGGCCTCCGGAGAGGTCACGAAGATGACGGCCATCCTGGGCGAGGAGATCACGGAGACGGGAGACTTCATCGTAAATGAAAAGGATAAGGTCGTAACGCTGACGGAAGAGGGCGTCAAGAAGGTAGAGAAATTCTTCCATATAGAGAACCTGTCGGATCCGGAGAATCTGGAGATCCAGCACAATATTATCCTGGCCCTCCGGGCCCATAATCTGATGTTCCGGGATCAGGATTATGTGGTCAAGGATGACGAAGTTCTCATCGTAGATGAGTTTACGGGACGTATCATGCCGGGCCGGCGTTATTCCGATGGACTGCATCAGGCCATCGAGGCCAAGGAGCATGTAAAAGTGCGTCGGGAGAGCAAGACGCTGGCCACGATTACCTTCCAGAATTTCTTCAACAAATACGAGAAAAAAGCAGGCATGACCGGTACGGCTCTGACCGAGGAGCAGGAGTTCCGGGATATTTACGGCATGGATGTTATTGAGATCCCAACCAATAAGCCCATTGCCCGTGTGGACTATGACGACGCGGTGTATATGACAAAGAAAGAAAAGTTCCGGGCGGTTGTGGAGGAAATTAAAGCGGCTCATGAGAAAAGGCAGCCGGTGCTGGTGGGCACGATCACCATTGAGACTTCCGAGCTTTTAAGCAAGATGCTGAAGAGGGAGGGCATCTCCCACCAGGTGCTGAACGCCAAGTTCCACGAGCTGGAGGCGGAGATCGTGTCCCATGCCGGTGAGGCGGGAGCCGTGACTATCGCCACCAACATGGCCGGCCGTGGTACGGATATCAAGCTGGATGATGAAGCCAGAGCCGCCGGAGGGTTAAGGATCATCGGTACGGAGCGCCATGAGTCCCGGCGTATTGATAATCAGCTGCGGGGCCGGTCCGGACGGCAGGGAGATCCCGGAGAGTCCAGATTCTATATTTCCCTTGAGGATGACTTGATGCGCCTGTTCGGATCCGAGAAGCTGATGGGCATGTTCCGGGCCATGGGCGTGGCGGAAAACGAGCAGATTGAGCATAAGATGCTGACCTCTGCCATTGAGAAGGCCCAGAAGAAGATCGAGGGCAACAACTACGGAATCCGTAAGAACCTGCTGGATTACGACCAGGTTAACAATGAACAGCGTGAGATCATCTACAAGGAAAGACGCCGTGTGCTGGACGGAGAAAACATGCGGGATTCCATCTTCAAGATGATCTACGATACGGTGGACGGCACGGTGGATATGTGCATCTCCGAGGACGGGGACAGCGCGGACTGGGATCTGGATGAGGTGAACCGCCTGCTGATCCCGGTGATACCCTTAAAGCCGCTGACTGCAGAAGGTGTAAAGGGGCTTAAGAAGAATGAACTGAAGCAGAAGCTGAAGGAAGACGCGGTGAAGCTCTACGAGGAAAAGGAGACGGAATTCCCCCAGGAAGAGCAGATCCGTGAGCTGGAGCGGGTGATCCTTCTGAAGGTGATTGACCAGAAATGGATGGATCACATCGATGATATGGATCAGCTCCGCCAGGGCATCGGCCTGCAGGCGTACGGCCAGCGGGATCCAAAGGTGGAGTATAAGATGGCTGCCTACGATATGTTTAATGAGATGGTGGCGTCCATCCAGCAGGATACCGTGCGTCTCCTGTACCATGTGCGTATTGAGCAGAAGGTGGAGAGAGAGCAGGTAGCCAAGGTGACAGGAACCAACAAGGACGACAGCGGTCCGAAGAAGCCGGCCCAGAGGACAGAGAAGAAGATTTATCCGAATGATCCCTGCCCCTGCGGAAGCGGCAAGAAGTATAAGCAGTGCTGCGGAAGGAAAAAAGTCAGCTGATCCTGACATTCCGCAAAAAATAAAAATAAGAAAGTGGGTGAAACTTGTGGTAGAACTTGATCAGTTTAAGACTGAGCTCAATGCTTACGAGGGACCATTAGTGGAAGTGAGGGATTCACTTTGACC
>ERZ1090862.685-NODE-687-length-15197-cov-6.482631_pt1 | contig 15197 bp, 10 predicted proteins | sample MGYA00478481_ERZ1090862 | MGnify/ENA primary metagenome ERZ1090862 (study PRJEB33644, sample SAMEA5815745) | chicken gut metagenome | biome: Chicken; feature: Gastrointestinal Tract; material: Caecum | place: Ireland | collected 2019-01-01 | study: A study of the... | reverse complement strand
TGGCCGCTCAGTTGTACGGAGAATTCAAGGAGATGTTCCCTGATAACGCAGTGGAGTATTTTGTCTCCTACTACGATTACTATCAGCCGGAGGCTTACGTGCCTTCGTCTGATACGTATATCGCCAAGGATTCTGCCATCAACGAAGAGATAGACAAACTTCGTCTCTCCGCCACCATGGCCCTGACGGAACGGCGGGACGTGATCATTGTCGCCAGTGTATCCTGTATCTACGGTCTGGGTAACCCGGTAGATTATCAGAACATGGTGATCTCCCTGCGCCCGGGAATGATAAAAGACAGGGATGAGGTCATGGCGAAACTGATCGAGATCCAGTATGACCGTAATGATATGGATTTTCACCGCGGAACTTTCCGCGTGCGGGGCGATGTTCTGGAAATCATACCTGCATATGAGAGTGAGACGGCGATACGGATCGAGTTTTTCGGAGATGAGGTGGACCGGATCACGGAGATTGACATCCTGACAGGAGAGATAAAAGATGAACTGAAACATGTGGCAATTTTCCCGGCGTCCCACTATGTTGTGGATAAAGAGAATATAAAGAGAGCGGTAAATGATATAGAGGAAGAACTGGAAGAACGGGTAAAAGAGTTCAAGCGGCAGGATAAGCTGCTGGAAGCGCAGCGGATTGCGGAGAGGACAAACTTTGACATTGAAATGCTCAAGGAGACGGGGTTCTGTTCGGGGATCGAAAATTATTCCCGGCATCTGGCCGGACTTGCACCCGGACAGCCGCCGTATACATTGATCGATTATTTCCCGGATGACTTTATCATGATGATTGATGAGTCCCACAAGACGATCCCTCAGATCGGAGGCATGTATCACGGAGACCAGTCCAGGAAAACGACACTGGTGGATTATGGGTTCCGGCTGCCCTCTGCAAAGGACAACCGCCCCTTGAATTTTGAAGAATTTGAGAGTAAGATAAATCAGGTTCTGTTCGTCTCCGCCACGCCGGGACCGTATGAGGAAGAGCATGAACTGTTACGGGCAGAGCAGGTGATCCGTCCGACGGGACTGCTCGATCCGGAGGTGACGGTGCGGCCTGTGGAGGGGCAGATCGATGATCTGATCGGCGAGATCAATAAAGAAGTATCTAAGAAAAACAAAGTACTTGTCACGACACTGACAAAACGTATGGCAGAGGACCTTACGGATTATATGCGTGAAGTGGGAATCCGTGTGAAATATCTTCACTCCGATGTGGATACACTGGAAAGAACGGAGATCATCCGCGATATGCGTCTGGATGTGTTTGATGTTCTTGTCGGGATTAACCTCCTCAGGGAAGGCCTGGATATTCCGGAGATCACTCTTGTGGCGATTCTCGATGCGGATAAGGAAGGATTTCTGCGTTCAGAGACCTCTCTGATCCAGACGATCGGGCGTGCGGCAAGAAATGCAGAGGGGCATGTCATCATGTATGCAGATACCATAACGGAATCCATGCAGATGGCGATTGATGAGACGAAGCGCCGCCGCGAGATACAGATGAAATACAATGAAGAACACGGCATCACGCCTCAGACGATACAGAAGTCGGTCCGTGACCTGATCAGTATTTCGAAGAAAGTTGCGGCCGAGGAGATACGGATGGAGAAAGATCCGGAGTCCATGAGCAGAAAGGAACTGGAGAAACTGATCGCGGATCTGACAAAGCAGATGAAGAAGGCTGCAGCGGAACTGAATTTCGAGGCCGCGGCAGAGCTTCGTGACAAGCTTATTGATCTGAAAAAGATGCTCAATGAGATGGACTGAAATCGAGTCGGATGTTTTGAGATATAAGAAAGGATACACAATGGGAAAAAAGATGGACGCCCGGCAGTACATCAGGATACGAGGGGCTAATGAGAATAACCTTAAAAATATAGACGTTGATATACCGAGAAATGAACTTGTCGTACTGACGGGACTGAGCGGATCGGGAAAATCTTCACTTGCTTTCGATACGATCTATGCGGAGGGGCAGAGAAGATACATGGAGTCCTTGTCCTCCTATGCACGGCAGTTTCTGGGACAGATGGAAAAACCGGATGTGGAGAGTATTGAAGGGCTGTCGCCCGCAATCTCCATTGATCAGAAATCCACAAATCACAATCCGAGATCTACTGTGGGGACCGTGACGGAGATTTATGACTACTTTCGACTTCTTTATGCAAGAGTGGGGATTCCGCACTGCCCGAAATGTGGCCGTGAGATCCGGAAACAGACAGTGGATCAGATGGTGGATCAGATCATGTCCCTCCCGGAACGGACGAAGATTCAGTTACTGGCTCCGGTTGTGAGAGGACGGAAGGGAACTCACGCAAAATTACTGGACCGGGCGAAAAAAAGCGGCTATGTCCGTGTGCGTGTAGACGGAAATATGTATGAGCTTTCTGAAGAAATTACGCTGGATAAGAATATCAAGCATAATATCGAGATCATCGTGGACCGACTTGTAGTAAAACCCGGGATTGAGAAGAGGCTGACAGACTCGGTGGAAAGCGTTCTTCATCTGGCAGAGGGGCTTCTTATCGTAGATATTATTGGCGGAGAACCGATGAACTTCAGTCAGAGTTTTGCCTGTCCGGACTGCGGAATCAGTATTGATGAGATCGAGCCGAGGAGTTTCTCGTTTAACAATCCTTTCGGGGCATGTCCGGAGTGCTTTGGTCTCGGGTACAAGATGGAGTTTGCGGAGGAACTGATGATACCGGATCCGTCCCTGTCTATCAATCAGGGAGCAATCACAGTTATGGGGTGGCAGTCATGTACAGACAAGTCCAGTTTTACCCATGCTATCCTGGAAGCTCTCAGCAGGGAATATAAATTTGACCTGGATACACCATTTGAGAAATATCCGAAGAAGATCCATGACGTCATCATTTACGGGACCAACGGGAAAAGTGTGAAAGTTTTCTATAAAGGTCAGAGAGGCGAAGGCGTTTATGATGTGGCTTTCGAAGGGCTGATCAAAAATGTGGAGCGAAGATATCGGGAGACAGGGTCCGAGGCGGTGAAGGCGGAATATGAGACTTTTATGAACATCACGCCATGTTCCGCGTGTAAGGGACAGCGCCTGAAAGCGGGAGCGCTGGCAGTAACGGTGGGAGATAAAAATATTGCTGAGCTGACTGCCCTGTCTATTGACAAACTGCAGAAGTTTCTTGAAGAACTGCAGCTTACACAGACCCAGATGACGATCGGCGGACAGATATTAAAGGAAATTCGGGCGAGGATCAAATTTCTTATGGATGTGGGATTGGAATATCTGACTCTTGCCCGGGCGACAGCAACTCTTTCGGGCGGCGAAGCTCAGAGGATCCGCCTTGCTACACAGATCGGTTCCGGGCTTGTGGGAGTTGCCTATATCCTGGACGAACCGAGCATCGGCCTGCATCAGCGGGACAATGATAAACTGCTGGCGACACTGAAACATCTCCGTGATCTCGGAAATACGCTGATCGTGGTAGAACATGATGAAGATACCATGCTGGCAGCCGACTACATTGTGGATATCGGTCCGGGCGCGGGAGAACACGGCGGAGAAGTTGTGGCAGTGGGAAATGCTCAGGAGATCATGAAGAATCCAAAGTCTGTCACAGGAGCATATCTGAGCGGAAAGATACGGATCCCGATTCCGGAGGAGAGGAGGAAACCGACCGGATTTCTTAAGGTGGTAGGCGCATCGGAGAATAATCTGAAAAACATTGATGTCACATTTCCTCTCGGAGTAATGACGTGTGTGACAGGTGTCTCAGGTTCCGGAAAGAGTTCTCTTGTCAATGAGATCCTTTATAAAAGGCTTGCGCATGACCTGAACCGCGCGAGGACGATACCGGGAAAGCACAAGAGAATAGAAGGCCTGGATCAGGTGGACAAGGTGATAAATATCGATCAGTCTCCTATCGGGCGCACGCCGCGGTCTAATCCGGCAACTTATACAGGAGTGTTTGACCTGATCCGCGATCTGTTTGCATCAACACCGGATGCAAAAGCACGCGGATATAAAAAAGGCAGATTCAGCTTCAATGTGAAAGGCGGACGGTGTGAGGCGTGTGCAGGAGACGGTATCCTCAAGATAGAGATGCATTTCCTCCCGGATGTCTATGTGCCGTGTGAGGTGTGCGGCGGTAAACGTTATAACCGCGAGACCCTTGAAGTAAAGTATAAAGGCAAGTCGATCTACGATGTCCTGAATATGACGGTTGAAGAGGCTGTGGAATTCTTTGCACATGTGCCCAGCATACGCAGAAAGATGGAAACACTCAACGATGTCGGATTGTCCTATATTCGTCTTGGACAGCCTTCTACTGAACTGTCCGGAGGTGAGGCGCAGAGGATCAAACTGGCGGCGGAACTGAGCAAGAGGAGTACAGGAAAGACGGTATATATCCTGGACGAACCTACGACGGGGCTTCACTTTGCTGATGTGCACAAACTTACCGAAATCCTGCGCAGACTCGCCTGTGACGGGAACACGGTGATCGTGATCGAACACAATCTTGATGTAATAAAAACCGCAGATTATATTATAGATATCGGACCCGAGGGAGGAGATAAGGGAGGTACGGTCATTGCCTGCGGCACCCCGGAAGAAGTTGCAGAGAATGAAAAATCATATACCGGAAAGTATATTGGGGCAATCCTAAAGAAAAAATAAATATAGAAAAAAGGGTTTCCATTTTTTGAAAAGTTTATTATACTAGTATGCGGATAAAGGAGGAAGAGCCAGCACACACAGGAGGAAGATGTTTGTCTGCCGGCAGACTGTTAAGGGAACGAGTATAAAGAGTTTGGAAGGGAGAATCAAATATGTCTGTAGATCTTGGAATAGATTTGGGAACCGCCAGTGTACTGGTATATGTAAAAGGAAAAGGAGTTGTTCTGAAAGAACCATCGGTTGTTGCCTTTGACAGAGATACCAATGTGATCAAGGCGATCGGTGAAGAGGCAAGACTGATGCTTGGAAGAACGCCGGGAAATATCGTGGCGGTCCGCCCGCTTCGCCAGGGTGTAATCTCTGATTATACTGTGACGGAAAAAATGATCAAGTATTTTGTACAGAAAGCACTGGGAAAACGTACATTTAAAAAACCGCGTATTTCAATCTGTGTCCCCAGCGGTGTAACAGAAGTGGAAAAGAAAGCTGTTGAGGAGGCTACCTTTGCGGCTGGTGCACGGGAAGTACATCTGATCGAGGAGCCGGTTGCGGCGGCGATCGGAGCAGGGATTGATATTGCAAAGCCCTGTGGAAATATGATCGTCGATATCGGAGGAGGTACTGCGGATATCGCTGTAATCTCTCTTGGAGGTACGGTTGTTAATACGTCCATCAAGGTGGCCGGCGATGATTTCGATGAGGCCATTGTGCGCTATATGAGAAAGAAACATAATCTGCTGATCGGTGAAAGAACAGCAGAGGATATCAAGATAAAGATCGGAACGACCTATCCGCTTGTTGAGGAAGAGACAATGGAAGTCCGTGGAAGAAATCTCGTAACAGGTCTGCCAAAGACAGTTACTGTTACATCTTCTGAGACAGAAGAGGCCCTCCGGGATTCTACAAGTCAGATTGTAGAGGCTGTTATTTCTGTGCTTGAGCAGACACCTCCGGAACTTTCCGCAGATATTCTTGACAGAGGGATCGTGCTGACAGGCGGAGGGGCAATGCTCAGAGGGCTTGAAGAGTTGATTGAGGAAAAAACAGGTATCAATACCATGACGGCGGAAGATCCGATGAAGGTTGTTGCAATCGGTACCGGTCAGTTTGTTGAATTTATGAGCGGAAGAAAAGATTTTTAGTGTCCGTCAGGATTTTGGAAAAGGGTGTGCGTGAAAAATGCACCCTTTTTCTGTTTATATCTATAGACAGACCTTGCAAGTACATAAAAAGAAAAAGCAGATTCCGGTTATCTGCTTTGTGATAAAGGAGAAGTGAGAGGAATTGGAGACAGTTACAGGCTATGTTGATCATATCGTATTCCGCAATGAAGAAAACGGATATACGGTCTTCAATCTGGATAATGATGACGGCGAAGTAACCTGCGTTGGAAACTTTAATTTTATAAATGAAGGAGAAATGCTGGAACTGCAGGGAGAATATGTTAATCATAATGTATACGGAAATCAGTTTAAGGTATCGGCCTATCAGGTGAAGGAACCGGAGGATCTGGTCTCGATCGAAAGATACCTTGGATCCGGCGCGGTAAAAGGAGTGGGAGCCGCTCTTGCCGCACGGATCGTCCGGAGGTTCAAAGAAGACACTTTTCGTATCATAGATGAGGAGCCTGAAAGACTTTCCGAGATCAAGGGAATCAGTGAGAGAAAAGCACGGGAGATCGCTGAGCAGGTAGAAGAGAAAAAAGATCTGAGAAAAGCAATGATCTATCTGCAGAAATATGGGATTTCAACAAAACTTGCAGCGAAAATATACAAGTATTATGGTATGAAAGTATACAAAGTACTGGAGGAGAATCCATATCAGCTTGCGGATAATATTGAAGGTGTCGGTTTCCGCACGGCAGATGAGATCGCATCCCGGATCGGAATACATACGGATTCTGATTATCGGATCAAGAGCGGTATTTTCTATACTCTTCAGCAGGCGGCAGGAGAGGGGCATATTTATCTTCCGCAGGATGTTCTCCTCAAAAGGGCAGGTGCCCTACTGGAGGTGGAGATCAGTGATATTGAGAAATATGTCATGGATCTTTGCATTGAACGGAAAACCGTCATGAAAGAGACGGAAGACGGTGAGATGAGGGTATATCCTGCACATTATTATTATCTGGAACTGAATACAGCCAAAATGCTCCATGACCTGGACATAGACTGTGATATGCCGGAAGATATGATGGAACGCAGATTAAAGGCGGTTGAAAAAAACGAGCAGATCGAACTGGATCCGATGCAGCACAGAGCTGTGATCGAGTCGATCAAACACGGCCTTCTTGTTCTTACAGGCGGTCCGGGAACAGGAAAGACAACAACGATCAATACAATGATACGGTTTTTCGACAGTGAGGGGATGAGCATTCTGCTTGCCGCGCCCACCGGAAGAGCGGCGAAAAGAATGACGGAGGCGACAGGATACGAGGCGCAGACAATCCACAGGCTTTTGGAGGTGAACGGCAATCCGGAAGCGGAAGGAAATGTGAGCGGGTTTGGCAGAAACCGGGAAAATCCTCTGGAAGCAGATGTGATCATCATTGACGAGATGTCTATGGTGGACCTGCCTCTGATGCATGCTCTCTTATCGGCGACAGTTCCAGGAACACGGCTTGCTCTGGTGGGAGATGTAGACCAGCTCCCGTCTGTCGGACCGGGAAGCGTTCTAAAGGATATCATTCGCTCAGAATGTTTCCCGGTCGTACGTCTGACAAGAATATTCCGTCAGGCAGGGGAAAGCGATATTGTGGTGAATGCTCACAAGATCAATTCCGGGGAACCGGTTATACTGGACAATAAGAGCAGAGATTTCTTTTTCCTGAAAAGACAGAACGCAGATGTGATTATCAGCGTGATCATCACCCTGATCCAGAAAAAGCTTCCCCGCTATGTTGGGGCAAGTCCCAATGAGATCCAGGTCATGACCCCGACGAGAAAGGGGCTTCTGGGAGTAGAGAGATTGAATCAGATACTGCAGAGATATCTGAATCCTGCGGATCCGGGAAAAACAGAAGCAGAGATAAGAGGCAGGCTGTTTCGGACCGGGGACAAGGTCATGCAGATAAAAAACAATTATCAGATCGAGTGGGAAATCTCTACAAAATATGGTTTGACTGTGGATAAAGGGACAGGTGTTTTTAATGGCGATATGGGCATCATAACGGAGATTAACCCGTATACGGAGTCGCTGGAAGTGGAGTTTGACGAGGGAAGAAAAGTGAAATACAGTTTTGAAATGACAGAGGAGCTTGAGCTTGCGTATGCGATCACGGTCCATAAGTCCCAGGGAAGCGAATATCCGGCTGTGATCCTGCCGCTCCTGCCTGGCCCCAGACTGCTGTATAACAGAAATCTTCTCTATACAGCTGTCACAAGAGCAAAGCGTTGTCTTACAATAGTGGGGAGTGATGTGACATTTCAGGAAATGATACAAAACAAAAGCGAGCAGGAAAGATACACAAGCCTGGCAGAACGAATCAAGGAATTTTAGATCTACTTTATCCGCCGGTCTGCCCGTTCTGCGGGCGCATAGCAGAAGAGAAGATCTGCCCGGAGTGCCGGAAAGAGCTGCCGTATATAGAGGAGCCGCGCTGTATGCACTGCGGGAAACCTCTTGCCGGGGAAGAGGAAGAGTACTGCCAGGATTGCGGAAAACATCGTTCCTTTATACGGCAGGGGCGGAGTGTATGGCTTCACAGGGGCAAGGTCCCCGGAGCAATATACCGCTTTAAATATCACAACAAAAGAAGGTATGGGAAAATCTTTGCCTCAGAGATGGAATGTCGATTCAGGAATGAATTGAAACAATGGGAGATCGGCCTTATCATCCCGGTACCTCTGCACGCTTCGAGAAAAAGAAGGCGAGGATTCAATCAGGCAGAGATCATCGCAGATGAACTGTCGCAGCTGACGGGGATCCCGGCGAGAAATGACCTGCTCTTCCGGATCAGGAGGACGGATCCTCAGAAGGTGCTGGGAGAAAATGAGAGGAGACAGAATCTTCAGGGGGCTTTTGCGGTGAAAAGAGGGCAGAACCTTCCGACGAACATACTGCTTGTTGACGATATATATACGACTGGGAGTACGGTGGAGAAATGTGCGAAAATGCTCTGCCTTGCAGGGGCTGAAAATGTTTACTTTTTAACTGTAAGCATTGGACAAGGAACATAGGTATATGATATACTAAAACATAATGGGCTGACACTGAATGGGGGCCGTAATACATAGGAAGGATGGCAGGTCAGACATGCTGGATAAAAAAAGAGTCCGTCTGATGACGCGGACAGCGATTTATGAAAAAAATCATGCTGAAGAGGACATAAAGATCAGTACGTATTATAAAAAGGATTATGCAAGCCTGAACACTTGGATCACTCTCATATGGATCACAGTCGGATATGTTCTTGTGGCAGGGCTTTTCCTTCTCTGTACGGCTGACTCTGTTATGGAAGGACTTACAATAGTAAAGCTCATCCTGCTTGCGGCGATCGCACTTGGGTTTTATCTTGTTCTGCTGATCGTTTATGGCATTGGCGCGGGAAATTTCTACAGGAAAAAGCACGGGCGCGCAAAGCACCGGGTAAAACGATATTACAGGGAATTGTCCCGGCTGGAAAAGATGTATAAGAAGGAGAAAGACGGATCATGAGCAATTTACTTGTCCTGCGGGAAAGGCTGAAAAAAACATATGCCGCATATTCTATCTATATTTTGAAAGTACTCCAGTTTCTTCTGGGCCTGATTCTTTTTGGGGCGATTAATTCAAATATCGGCTTCATGAAGCTGGCGTCTTCGATGTTCTGCACGGCTGGCCTTGCCGTGATCTGTACTTTTCTTCCTATGACTATAATGGTCCTGGCAGCGACTGTGCTGGTATTAGTACATTTTTATGCTTTGTCCATGCCGATCGCGGCAGTGTCGCTCGTGATTTTTCTGATCATGTATATTTTCTATTTTAGGTTCACACCTGATAAAGCGTGGCTGGTACTTATTTCGGCACTGGCGTTTGGAATGAAAATACCGTTTGTTATTCCGGTCATTTTCGGTCTTCTTGGAACTCCGGTATGGATTGTCCCGGCAGCATGCGGAACGATCGCCTACTATATGCTTCACTTTGTGAAGGCATCTTCCGCTGCACTGCAGAGTGCAGGGGCTGAAAGCATGTATGAAAGCCTGATAAGCTTTACCAGACAGGTCATTGCCAGCAGGGAAATGTGGCTGATGGTGATGACTATCGTGATCGCGACACTGGTGGTGAATACGGTGCGCACAAGGTCGGTGGATCATGCGTGGAAGATCGCTTCAGCAGCCGGCGCGGTGGTATGCATTGTTGTGGCATCGGCAGGCAATATCGCTTTGAACCTGAATTACTCCTACGTGATAATAATTGCGAGTGCGGCTCTGGGAATAGTGATAGGTTTGCTGCTGGAGGTCATGTTTTTTTCTGTGGATTACTCCAGGACAGAGCATATACAGTTTGAGGACGACGAATACTATTATTATGTTAAAGCTGTTCCAAAGATCGGCGTGCCCGTACCGGAAAAGACAGTGAAACATATAACAGGGCAGCAGACTGAGGAAGGAAAAGTGCCTGAACAAAATGAAAGCGGAGAAAGCGGAAGAGAAAATGATACAGGTCGCGCTCAGACAAAAAGTGAGAAGTCTGGAGGGCTTAAAGACAGGACGACAGATGAGATCCTTCTTACGAGAAGTCTGAGTAAGGAATTAGGTCTTGACCAGGAGGATAAAACGACAGAGTAGCCGGTCTGGTGACTCTGCATGAAATGATGAGGCGGTGACACGCAGAATGATTGGATGGATAAAAAATTTTCTTGACAGATATATGGACAATGCCTATATCCCTGATATTCATGTTATGGATATTGTGGAGATACTGATCATTACCGTGATCGTATATGAGATCATGCTGTGGATCAAAAATACAAAGGCGTGGATGCTCCTTCGGGGGATCATCGTGTTGGGAGTGTTCATTCTGATCGCACTGATCTTTCAGATGAATACGATCCTCTTTCTTGCAAAAGAATCAATAAATGTGCTTGCGATAGCAGCGGTGGTAGTCTTCCAGCCTGAATTGCGCCGTGCGCTGGAAAAGCTGGGCGAAAAGAATCTTTTGAGCAATATCAACCTTTTTGAGAGAAATAAGGCAAATATGCGTTTCTCTGACGAAACTGCAGACAGTATTGTAAAAGCCTGCTTTGATATGGGAAGCGTCTGTACCGGCGCACTGATCGTTGTGGAACAGGCAATCCAGCTTACTGAGTATGAAATGACAGGCATTGAACTTGATTGCAAGGTGTCCTCGCAGGTGCTCATAAATATTTTTGAACACAACACCCCGCTTCACGACGGGGCGGTGATCATAAGAGGAGACAGAATCACGTCTGCAACATGTTATCTGCCTCTTTCGGATAATATGTCGATCAGCAAGGACCTGGGGACGAGACACAGGGCCGCGCTTGGCATGAGCGAGGTGTGTGATGCGATCATCATTGTCGTGTCAGAAGAAACCGGACTTGTCTCCGTAGCGGAAGGCGGAGCTCTCAGCAGAGGAGTGAATCCGGAAGAACTGAGGAAAAGGCTGGGTCAGATTCAGTATAGAAATTCCGAGTCAGGAAAGTTTACTATACGGAAAGGATGGCGCAGATCATGATCAAACAAAAACTGACAAAAAATTTTGGGCTTAAAGTCATGGCGTTTGTCTTTTCGCTGTTTCTCTGGCTGATCGTGGTGAACGTTGACGATCCGGTAACTCAGCAGACTTTTTCAAACATTCCGGTCTCTCTTGAAAATCAGGATATTATTACTCAGCAGGGGAATGTTTACCAGGTTCTTGACGGACAGAATGTAACTGCCGTGATATCCGCACGGCGTTCTGTACTCCAGGACATAGAAAGTGATGATATCATAGCAACCGCGGATGTCAAGGAAATGGACACTGATACAGGATTGATACCGGTCAAAATATCAGTTGCGAATCTGACAGCAGGAAGAGATTATCAGACAGCGGCATCTGTGCCGAATAATCTGAGAATCCAGGTGGAAAAGAGCGGGAAGAAGGTTCTGTCCCTTACCGCCAGTACCAGTGATGTCTCGACAAGAGACGGATATATAATAGGAAATACAACGGTAAGTCCGGAGAGAGTGACAATCACAGGTGCGGAATCACAGATAGAAGTGATAGATCGTGCAGTAGCCTACGTGGAGGCGTCAGGTCTTTCAAAGGATACGGACCTGACTGCGGAATTGCGGCTTCTTGATAAGAACGGGAATATACTGGACCAGAATCAGCTTACCAATAACCTGGGTGAAGACGGGGTCACGGTACACCTGGAAATACTTGGATCAAAAAGTGTTCCGCTTAATTTTGGGGTTTCAGGAACACCGGCAGACGGATATCAGTATGTGGGGGTGTCCAGTGAGCCGGAAAGCGTTGTAATCTATGGTACACAGGATGTTCTAAATGAGATTGATTCGATTGATATTCCTGATTCGGAGATCAATATCGACGGTGCTGCTGAAAACGTAGAGACAAGCATAGATATTACTCCCTATCTTCCGGAAGGGGTAAGCCTTGGCGATGAGGTTACGGGAACAGTTATTGCCACGGCGTTGATAGAGGAAGAGGGAATGAGAACGATCGATTTTCTTGTGAGTTCTGTGAAGATCAATAATCTTTCAGATGAGCTTCAGGTATCTTATCAGCCGGATGCAGAGGTATCACTGCAGTTCCGGGGAGATCAGGAGCGTCTGGATGCACTGGATATAAGGAATGCTGTGTCAGTGGATCTGAGTGCGTATACACAGCCGGGAACATATGAGATTCCTGTAGAAGTGATCGTACCGGACGGGGTCACTTTTGAAGAAGGAGCTACAGTGACACTTACACTCTCGGAGAAGCCGGATGACGGCAGTACACAGGAAGAGGGGAGCTCGGAGACAGATACTTCAGATCAGCAGGGAGAAACGGCACAGCAGGAAGAGGAGGAACAGAATGGTCAGCGATAAGGTTATAATCAAAAACCCAACAGGTCTTCACCTGAGACCGGCGGGGCTGTTCTGCAAAACGGCGATGCAGTTTGGCAGCAAGATTACAGTCCATAAACGGACCAGGCATGAAGACGTGACAGCGAATGCAAAAAGCGTATTGAGCGTGCTTGGCGCATGCATCAAAAGCGGAGATGAAATCGAGATCGTCTGTGAGGGCAGTGATGAGGAACAGGCATTGCAGGTCATGACACAGCTCGTCAGAGATGGTCTTGGAGAATAAATTAAATGCCTAAGGAGGATAAAATTATGAGCAAAGCAACTCTGGTGATTATGGCGGCCGGAATAGGAAGCCGCTTTGGTGGAGGAATCAAACAACTTGCACCAGTTGGACCAAACGGAGAGATTATTATGGATTACTCGATTTATGACGCGATAGAGGCGGGTTTTGACAAGGTGGTTTTTGTTATCCGCAAAGATATAGAGAAAGATTTTCGCGAGGTAATAGGTGATCGGATAGAGAAATATATAGATGTGGCGTATGCTTATCAGGAAGTAGAGGATATCCCGGAAAAGTACAGAGAGAAGTTCTCGGGAAGAACGAAACCTTGGGGGACAGGGCAGGCAATTCTCTGTTGCAAAAATGTGGTTGATTCTCCTTTTTTGGTGATCAACGCAGATGATTACTACGGCAAGGAAGCCTACAGGGAAGCATACAGATATTTGACAGAGAAGAAAAATACTGATAGTATAGAGATTTGTATGGTAGGTTTTGTGCTGAAAAACACGCTCAGCGAAAACGGCGGAGTAACCAGAGGGCTTTGTCAGGTGGACGACAATGGCATGCTCACCCGCATTGTGGAAACTCAGAATATTGAAAAGGGCGATGATTCCAAAGCAATCATCAAAGGCGATTCCGGAGACAGGATCATTGACGCGGACTCTCCGGTTTCGATGAATATGTGGGGGATGAGTCCGGAATTTTTCACTATCCTGGATTCAGGGTTTGAAGAATTTCTGGCAAATACAGAGGAAGGAAATCTTAAAGCAGAGTATCTTCTCCCGACTTTGATCGGGCAACTGCTTCAGGAAGGCAGGTTAAGGGTTAAAGTTCTTAAGTCCAGGGATCAGTGGTTTGGTGTTACTTACAAGGAGGACAAAGAAGCTGTTGTAAGATCTGTCAACAGACTTGTTGAGGAAGGCCTCTATCCGTCAAAACTGTACGCAGATAAATAATACTCTAATGATAAAGGAAAGTTGCCAATGTCAGGGAAACGAAGACAAAGCGCCGGGAATGGAAGACGAAAAAGGGCTGACAGGTATTCCAGAAATAACCGATTTGGGATGTTCTGCCTTCTTCTTCAGACACTTCTCAGCCTGGCTTTTATGGGAGTGGTCGCATTATTGAACATGCTTCCAGGCAGATATCTGCTGCTGATCGGTCTTGTACTGTTCTTCTTTTGGACAATTACATTGAATACACAGGTTTCCAGGAAGATGAGACGGATGATCGGGAAGGGGTTCAGTGTAGTCATTATGATCTTCCTTCTTACGGGGACATATTATCTTGCAAAGACAAATGATATGATAAGCCAGATCGCAAGCGGAACATTTAAGGTGGACAGGATGGTTGTTGCGGTTTTAGCTGACGATCCGGCTGAGGCGCTGGAAGATGCGGCAGACTATAATTTTGGTGTTCAGTTTGCCATGGGGGCTGACAATATGCAGGCCGCTGTTCTGGATATTGAGGAAGAGCTTGGCACCGATTCCATTGAGATGACAGAATGTGATTCGATCCAGGATCAGGCTGAAAAACTCCATGACGGAGAAGTGGATGCCATCATTTACAATCAGGCATACACACAGAATCTGGAGGAATCATTTGAAAATTACAGCGAAAATGTCAGGATTATTTACAGTCATGACATCCGGGCTGAACTCGATTTCGGGACCACGACTAACATTACAAAAGAACCGTTTACTGTATATATAAGCGGAATAGATGTCTATGGAGAGATCGAGCAGTCAAGCCGCAGCGATGTCAATATAATTGCTGTTGTTAATCCGACTACATATCAGATACTTCTTGTAACGACTCCGAGAGATTATTATGTTGAGATTCCAGGCATATCAGAAGGAATGCCGGATAAACTGACCCATGCCGGAATCTACGGCATCGATGCATCCATGGCAACCCTTGGTCAGCTCTATGAGACGGATATAAATTATTATGTAAGAATTAACTTTACATCAATGATCGACATTGTAGACGCTCTTGGAGGTGTGGATGTCTATTCGGAATACGCATTTACGACGAGTAAAAATTCCGGAGTAGTTATGGACGTATCTCAGGGATATAATCATTTTGATGGAGAGGAAGCGCTGGCCTTCAGCCGGGAGAGAAAGAATCTGGAAGACGGAGATAACCAGCGAGGAAAGAATCAGCAGGCTGTGATCACGGCAATGCTTAAAAAGGTGCTTTCGCCGACCATGCTCCTGCAGGCAACAGGTATC
>ERZ1090862.682-NODE-684-length-15237-cov-7.434989_pt1 | contig 15237 bp, 14 predicted proteins | sample MGYA00478481_ERZ1090862 | MGnify/ENA primary metagenome ERZ1090862 (study PRJEB33644, sample SAMEA5815745) | chicken gut metagenome | biome: Chicken; feature: Gastrointestinal Tract; material: Caecum | place: Ireland | collected 2019-01-01 | study: A study of the... | reverse complement strand
TATGTGGCGAAAGCCACGACCGAGATGGAGCGGAGCGGAATCGAGGTGCGTTGCTCGATTGCGGACGGAGCCGATAAACCAAGTGGCGAAAGCTACGACCGAGATGGAGCGAAGCGGAATCGAGGTGCGTTGCACGATTGCGGCGTTCTACTCCGCAAGAACCCGCACCAGCTCCTTTTGCAGAGCATTCCCCTCCTGTTTCTTCTTCCCGGCCAGTACCAGATTCAGGGAGACGGGCGGATCCAGGGGAATCGAAACGATCCCCCTGTGCCGGAAAAGTTCCAGGTTGCTTTTGGGGATGAGACTAACCGCTTCTCCCTCTGTCACTGTGCTGATAATGGTTTCTACCCGGGCAGTACGGATGATCTCGGGATGGATCCCCTGCCGGTCAAATTCCTTCATACAGCAGTGGTATACGCTTGTGTACGGATGCATGAGGATGAAAGGTTCTTCCGCGATCTGGCTCAGAGCAATGCCGGGCTGGTCATTGAGATCAGTGGCAGGATGTCGGCAGGGGAGGACCGCAACCAGCTCGTCCCGGGCCAGAAAATATGTCTGGAAATTTTCATCCTGTACCAGTTCCTCGCGGACTATGACGAGATCGTATTTCCCATATTTTATGCCTTCCAGAAGTTCCTGTTCTTCTGCTTCATCAAGGATGATTCGTGCATTTGGGTGGAGATCACGGAAAGATTTCAGGCGGGCTGTCAGGCCCTACTGAGCTATGACCGGCAGTGCGCCGATACGCAGAATCTGTTCCGATGCGGCGCGGCAGGAAGCCATCCGGCTGCGCATCCTGTCATACTGCCGGACCAGGACCAGGGCTTCGCGATAGAACGTTTCTCCTGCATCTGTGAGAGAAGCCTTTCTTCTGCTTCTGTCCATCAGGGTGATATCCAGTTCTTTCTCCAGTTTGCGGATCTGTTTTGAGAGGGAGGACTGGGTGATATGCAGTGTTTCGGCGGCATCCAGAAACGTGGGTTCTTCCGCTGCGGCGATAAAGCATCTGATCTGTTCGAAGTTCATAGATATTTCTCCAATCATTCCATTCTGGAAACAATTATACCATAACTAGAATTGATGAGGTACTCCGAAAAGAATAAACTGAGAGACAGAAAGAGTGTTGAGAGAAAGGAGTCCGAAAGAGGATGTATCAGGAAACAGACAACAAAGTGAGAGATTTAAGAAGCGCGCTGAAACTGCTGGAGTCAATGCCGGGTCAGCTGATCGAGACGGATACGGAGACGGATCCGGCGGCAGAACTTTCCGGCGTTTACCGCTATGTGGGAGCAGGAGGAACAGTAAAGCGCCCGACAAAAGAAGGACCGGCGATGATCTTCAACAATATCAAGGGACATCCCGGAGCAAGAGTTGCGATCGGAGTGCTCGCCAGCAGAAAACGGGTGGCGGCTCTCCTGGACTGCAGGCCGGAGGAGCTGGGAAAGAAACTCTGGAATTGTGTGGATCATCCGGTTCCGCCGGTCCTGTCGGATGAGCCGGCTCCGTGCCAGCAGGTCGTTCACCGGGCAGATGAGCCGGATTTTGACCTTCAGAAACTGGTTCCCGCGCCCACCAATACGCCGGATGATGCGGGGCCGTATATCACGCTGGGGATGTGCTATGCAAAGCATCCTGACACCGGTGCGAGCGATGTGACGATCCACCGCTTATGCATTCAGGGAAAAGATGAACTGTCGATTTTCTTTACCCCCGGGGCAAGGCATATCGGCGCCATGGCGGACCGTGCGGAAGAACTGGGAATACCGCTCCCGATCTCCATCAGCATCGGAGTGGATCCGGCGATCGAGATCGGCTCCTGCTTTGAGCCGCCGACAACTCCTCTGGGATATGATGAACTCGCCGTCGCGGGTGCGCTGCGCGGTGAGCCGGTAAAACTTTGCCGGTGTCTGACTGTGGATGAGAAAGCCATTGCGAACGCAGAGTATGTGATCGAGGGAGAAGTGGTGCCGGGAGCACGCGTCAGAGAAGACCAGAACAGCGGGACAGGCTACGCCATGCCGGAATTCCCGGGATATACAGGACCTGCAAGCAGTGAATGCAGGCTGATCAAGGTAAAGGCGGTCACGCATCGGAAACAGTCGATCATGCAGACCTGCATCGGACCAAGCGAGGAGCATGTTTCCATGGCGGGAATTCCGACAGAGGCAAGTATTTACGGAATGATCGAGAAGGCAATGCCGGGACGGCTTCAGAATGTGTACTGCGCTTCACCGGGCGGCGGAAAATTTATGGCGGTCCTTCAGTTCAAAAAGCTCTCTCCCAGCGACGAGGGAAGACAAAGACAGGCGGCGCTCCTTGCATTTTCCGCGTTCAGTGAACTGAAACATATTTTCCTTGTAGATGAGGATGTGGACTGCTTTGATATGAATGATGTCCTCTGGGCGATGAACACCAGATTCCAGGGGGATGCGGATATTATCACGATCCCGGGGGTAAGGTGCCATCCGCTGGATCCGTCCAATGACCCCACCTGTGATCCGAGCATCCGGGATCACGGGATTGCATGCAAGACGATCTTTGACTGCACTGTGCCTTATGATCAGAAACACAGATTTGTACGTGCCCGTTTTATGGAGGTGGAACCGGAGAGATGGTTGAACGGACAGAAGAGGTAAGAAAGAAGCGGATCATTGTCGGGGCCACGGGAGCGAGCGGAAGCCCGCTCCTGCTCCAATGTCTTCAACTTATACGGGAAGCTGCGGAATATGTGTCCTGGCTGGTCATGAGTGAAAGTGCCAGACTGACCATGGAGGAGGAGACGGGGATGCCGTCTTCGGAGGCAGAGAAACTGGCGGATCATGTGCTGGAGCCGGGGGACATCGGAGCCGGACCGGCCAGCGGTTCCTTCCGGACAGAGGGGATGCTGATCGTGCCCTGCAGCATGAAAACTGTCGCCGGGATATGCAGCGGATATGCTGATAATCTGATCCTCCGTGCGGCGGATGTGACGATAAAAGAGCAGAGGACTCTTGTGCTTGCGGCGCGTGAGACCCCTCTGAGTGTGATCCACCTGCGGAATTTAAGTACATTAGCAGGGATTCCCGGAGTCAGGATCATTCCGCCGATGATGACGTTTTATAATCATTCGGAGACCATCGACGATATGGTCTATCATATCGCTGCGAAACTGTTGGAACCCTTTGGGATCGAGGCGGCTTCGTACAGAAGATGGGAGGGCATTGGACATGGAAAATGACAGAAGATCAGAAGATGAGATCAGGTCAGAACGCGAGGAGAGACAGGAGGATGACATCCTGTGCGAGGCGGTTCCGGGAGGAATTCTCCTGACAGGAAACGCTGGCGGCGGGAAACTTTTTATGCGGGCTGAGGAGACCGGAAGAGACTTTATGGGGAAGGTGAACGCGTCGTTCTATGCGCTGCTCCACGGATATGTGGTTGTATCTCCGGGAGTGCGGGGACGCGAGATGAAGGATGAGAACGGAAAATTCATCGGCATGGCACCGGCGATGCTGTGTGATCTGAAGGCGGCTGTGCGCTACCTGAGACACAATGCGGACTGGATTCCGGGGGACGCGGAGAAGATCATCTCCAACGGGACCAGTGCCGGAGGCGCGGCGTCTTCCCTGCTTGGCGCAACGGGGAACCATCCGGACTATGAACCCTGTCTCGAGGAGATGGGAGCGGCAAAGGAAAGAGATAATATTTTTGCCGCGTCATGTTACTGCCCGATCACAAATCTGGATCACGCGGATATGGCTTATGAATGGGAGTTTGCCGGGATCATGGATTACCACGGGACAAGGGTCGAGCCGCCGGCTCCGGGAGAGCGTGCTCCGAGGATCACGCCGATCGACGGTGAGATGAGTGAAGAGCAGAAGGGCTGGTCGGAAGAAATTGGAAAGATGTTCCCTGATTATGTGAACAGCCTTGATCTGCGAGATGAGAAGGGCCAGAAGCTGACACTGGATCCGGACGGAAACGGATCATTTAAAGACTATGTTGCGTCCATTGTGGCGGAGTCAGCGCAGAAAGAGATCGACATCAACCGGGCACGGAAAGAGAACGCGGCGGCAGACAAAGAGAACGGGGAGAAACAGTGCGGGAAGAAACCGCAGCATCCGGGGGTGCCTCCCTATGCGGATCCGCTGGAGCAGGAATGGCTGACCGTAAAGGACGGAAAGGTGACAGATGTTGATTTCGCTGCTTATGTCAGGTTCCGCACCAGGATGAAACAGACGCCAGCATTTGACAACACTTCTCTCGGAACGCCGGAGAATGAGCTGTTTGGAAATGCGGAAATACAGTTCCGGCATTTCACGGAATTCAGCGCGTCTCACAGCAAAGCGGGCGGTGAGATGGCGGAGGAAAAGCAGATCCGTATGATGAACCCCATGTATTACATCGGGGATGATGATGCGGTGAAGGCGGAGCACTACCGCATCCGTCACGGTTCTGTGGACAGAGATACATCTCTTGCCATTTCCTCGATGCTCGCGCTGAAGCTGAAAGAGCAGGGCGTAGATACAGATTTCGCATACCCGTGGGGACTGCCTCACGCGGGAGATTATGATCTGAACGAGCTGTTTGCGTGGATTGACGGAATCTGTGCAAAGTGAAGTAATTGAATAGAGGAGCAAAAAAGCAGAAGGAGTTCCGAAGCGTGTACGCATACGCCCCGGAACTCCTTTTCAGGAATCTATAATGGTTCTGTTTTGTCATACGGAGTGCGATGATTTGATTTATTTTAAGTCAAAGAACTCCTGTATCTGTCCTTCTATGATATGCATCAGTCGCTGTCTTGTCTCTACGGCGGCCCAGGCAATGTGGGGCGTGATGAGAAGACGGCTCTTATCTTCCACAGTCAAAAGCGGATTGTCATTCGCCATGGGCTCTGTACAGAGAACGTCCAGTCCGGCTGCTTTGATCTCTCCGGCGTTGAGCGCTGCGGCAAGATCCCCCTCATTGACGATCGGACCTCTCCCCAGGTTCAGGAGAATGGCGGAGGACTTCATCTTCTGGAAGGCTTCGGCGTTCATGATCCCCTCGGTATGTTCGTTCAGGGGAGCGTGGATGGAGAGGATATCGGACTCAGAGAGCAGCGTGTCAAAATCCACCTGATGATATCCTTCCTGAGCGGGAGCACCGGAGGCGGAATAGTAGATGACGTTTGCACCGAACATGCCGGCGATGTCCGCAACGCGCCGCCCGATGGCTCCCAGACCCAGGATTCCCCAGGTCATGCCTCCGAGTTCGTGGAAGGTCTTTGCAAAATGTGTGAAGATCCGGTCATTGATATAGCGGCCTTCTCTGACATAATCGTCGTAATATCTCAGATTTTCCATAAGATAAAACAGGATGGCGAATGTGTGCTGGGCTACGGATTCTGTGGAGTATCCGGCTACATTGCGCCATTCGATCCCGCGCCGGGCGAGGTAATCTTTATCCAGGTTGTTTGTCCCGGTGGCGGTCACGCAGACCAGTTTCAGTTTCCCGGCAGTTGAGATCGTCTGCCGGTTTACGGGTACTTTGTTTATGACGATCACATCGGCATCCGTTACCCGGTCCGGGGCTTCCTCCGGAGTGGTGAAGGGATATCTTACGACTTCTCCCATCTGTTCAAACTGTGTGTAATCAATGTCGTCGCCAAGGGTTTTGGCGTCTAAGAATACGATTTTCATATGAATCTCCATTCCGCCGCCTTTTGTGCTGGCGGCACTGTGTTCTTGTATAAAATTTTCCGACTTTGCGGCGGGAAAATTTGAGCGTGACAGCCTGAGGTCTGAGTGGAGAGCACAGGCTATAACGGTTTGATTATAGCATCTTTGGACGTGGCGGAAAAGAGATTGATTTTATGGAAGCCGGGAGGTATAATTACGTTACATCAAAATCCCGGGCGAACGGATTTCTTACAGTTTCAAAGTCCGGAGCGGAAAGCTGTCTTTAGCAGACGGTACATATCTCAATTTTCATGGCGTTTCAGCCGGAGATACCACATTTTGATGAAGAAAAAATTTATAAAGGGAGGAATAAATGCCTATGGGAAAAGCAGACATTGCGGTTAAGAACTGGCTGAGCGACAAAGAAAGATTTGCAGACCTGTTCAACGGGACGGTATTCGGAGGGAAGCAGGTGGTGTTGCCGGAGAATCTGGAAGATATGGACCGGGAGACAGACATTATCGTTACAGATAAAAGAGAGAAGGAACGCGGCGTTCAGAGGTTCAGAGATATCGTGAAAAAATGGGAAAAGGGTTCATGCTGGCGATTCTGGCTTGTGAGGCACAGGACAAGGTACATTATGCCATGCCAGTGAGAAACATGACGCAGGACAGTCTGACTTATACAGACCAGATCAGAGAACAGTGGAAAATGGGAGGACATGTAAAAAAAGAAGGTAAAGAGAAAACGGGGAGCAGCTTGAGTCAGGAAGAATATCTGTCCCGTTTTCGGAAAGACGACCGAATCTTTCCGGTTATCACCCTTGTGTTTTATTATGATCTGAAAGAATGGGATGGAGCAGTGGAACTTTATGATATGTTCCGGATAGATCCGTCCTTAAAAGAAACAGAACTTTTGAAAAGATATATTCCAAATTATCGGATCAACCTGATCGATGCGGGACGTGTGGCTGATATTACGCGGTTCCACACGGATTTACAACAAATGTTCGGCATGTTAAAATACAGGGAAGACAAGGAAAATCTTAAAAGCTATATGCAGAGGAACAGAGATTATTTCGGACAGGTGGACGTGGAGACGTATCAGGCGCTGGGAGTATTTCTTCGTTCTGAGAATAAACTGAAAGAGATTATAGATCCCGGAGAGGAGGAGCGGATTGATATGTGTAAGGCATTAGATGACATTTATGCAGACGGCGTAAAAGATGGAGAAAGAGCAGGTAAGGAAGCGGGAAGAGAAGAAGGACGAGCTTTTATCATCAGCAGGATGCTGAAAAATGGCCTGGAAATGACTGAAATCAAGAAATATACAGAGGCGTCAGATCAGGAGATTGAGAAAGTGAAGAAGTCTCTGAACGTATAGAATTGAAGACGGGAATAGAAGTAGATCAGGGAGGCATGAAGCTTCCCTTTTTCTTTTGGACAAAATATGGATAAAAAGAACAAAATAGGGTTATTTGATGGGAGCGATAACTGATAGAATACTGTCAGAACGAAAATGACAACAGTATACATTTAGAGAAAATCATTACTTTGAAAAATGGGAGTGAAGGAGGTATCAGAATGAAAAAGCAAATATATAATCCGTATCTTCCGTCCTGGGAGTACATTCCGGACGGGGAGCCCCGTGTCTTTGACGGCAGGGTATATGTATTTGGGTCTCATGACAGGTTTAACGGTTATGCATTCTGTCTGAATGATTATGTCTGCTGGTCCGCGCCGGAAGATGATCTTACACAGTGGAGATATGAAGGTGTGATCTACAGGCGGGGACAGGATCCGAAAAATCCGGAGGGAGAGCATATCTTTCAGGCGCCGGATGTAGTCAGAGGTCCGGACGGGAGATATTATCTGTATTATGTGCTGGGAGGATTTTCGGTGGTTTCCGTCGCCGTGTGTGACGAGCCGGCGGGAGAGTATGAATTTTACGGCTATGTGCATCATTCGGACGGCACCCTTTTGGGCGAGCGTGCCGGAGATTCTCCGCAGTTTGATCCCGGAGTGCTTGTGGAAGGAGAAAGCATCTATCTCTATACGGGATTCTGCGCACCGGGGGATAAAAAGGCAGAAGGGGCGGAGGTTACGGTCCTGGAGCCGGATATGCTGACAGTAAAAGGGACTTCGCACATTGTAGCGCCGGGAGTGAATACTGCGAAGGGGACGTCTTTTGAGGGACATGAGTTCTTTGAAGCGTCATCTATCCGCAAGGTGAATGAGAATTATTATTTTATTTATTCGTCGGTGCTTTACCATGAACTCTGCTATGCCGTATCAGATTCTCCGCTGGGAGGTTTTGAGTGGAAGGGAGTTCTCGTGAGTAATAATGACATCGGGATCTCATCCTGGAAACCTGCGGAAAAGCCTATGTTCTACGGAGGAAACAATCACGGAAGTATTGCCGAGCTCAACGGGAAATGGTATATCTTTTATCACCGTCAGACAAACGGAACGAGCTACAGCAGACAGGGGTGTGCGGAACTGCTTCATATGAACAGTGACGGCAGTCTTACATATACGGATCAGATCCGAAGCCTGTGGAGGAAGCGTGGCTATGGGAGAAACTCTTCAGACGCAAAAGGTCAGAAGAAAAAGGAGAATGGACAGGGGATGACAAGACATCTGAGCGCAGAAGAGTATCTGTCCCGGTTCCGAAAAGAAGATCGAATTTATCCGGTGATCACACTGGTATTTTACTATGATGTGAAGAAGTGGGACGGAGCAGTGGAACTGTATGACATGTTCCGGCTTGACGCTTCGCTGAAGAAGGAAATCCTGATAAAGGATTATCTTCCGAACTATAAGATCAATCTGCTGGATGCGGGCAGCGTGGAGGATGTGAGCCGGTTCCGGACGGATTTACAACAGGTGTTCGGCATGTTAAAATACAGAGGAGAGAAAGAAAAACTGCAGAGATATATGCAGGAGAACCGAGATTATTTCGGAAAGGTCGATGTGGAGACGTATCAGGCTCTGGGCGCGTTTCTGCATTCAGGGAAGAAATTAAAAGAGGTTGTGGATTCCGGGGAGGAGGAACAGATTGATATGTGCAAGGCATTGGATGATATTTATGCGGATGGTGAAAAGGCGGGAAGGACTCAGGAAAAACTTATTATTATCACGAGGATGATAAAAGAAGGAATGTCTGCTTCGGTGATCAGGAAGTGCACTGAGGCGACGGATCAGGAGATCGAGCAGGCGAGGAATGAGATGAAAAGTAAATAATGGATGAAAAAAGGAGGCTGCGCGTCTCCTTTTTTCTACGATATCCGTCGGACACAAAAGCTTTTTAATTATCTTCTGATCCCCATGATCTCTCTTGCCTCATCCGGCGTTGCGGTCTCGAAATCCATAGCCCGGATCAGCACAGCAAGTTTCTCCACAAGCTGATAATTATACTGCGCGTTTTCCTGCAGGCTTAAGTAGTGGCTGTCCTCAAAACCGATGCGGACGATGGAAGCGCCCATGGCGATGGCAGCTGCCAGAAAGTTCCAGTTGTCGCGTCCGAAATGGGTGACACCCCATTTTGTTCCGGCCGGGACAAAGGAGCGGAAGGCGGCAAGGCTCTCAATGGTGGGCTGCATCCCGCCTTTGTGTCCGAATACAAGGTTGAAGAGGATCGGGTTCCGGTAAGGAACCTCTGTGGTAGTGGTCATGATATTGTGGATCATGCCGATATCAAAAACTTCAATCTCCGGGATGATTCCCCGGTCATATACCTGCTGCGCGCAGTAGCGGATGTCATCAAAGGAATTGATGTAGACAGCCTCTCCCAGATTGGTCGTGCCTCCGTTCAGAGAAGCGCTTTCCGTGGGCTTATAGTTCAGAGGAAAACAGCGCTCTTCGATGGTGAGGTCAGATACGCCTCCGGTAGATGCCTGCACCACAACATCTGTTTTCGCAAGAATCCTGTCAAAGCACTCCGACATATAGGAAATATCCGGCGTGAGGGAGCCGTCGGGGCGGCGGCAGTGGAGATGGCACATTGCGGCGCCGAGCTCTGCACTTTTTTTCACATCTTCTGCCAGAGCGTCCGCGTCTACGGGAGTGCCTGCCTCCACAGGTGCCAGTGAGATGATTACTTTTTCTTATCCATATGAAACCTCCTGTGTATGTAAGCATGATGATCCTGATGAAAAGAGGAACAGCGGTTTTCAGGAAACTGTTCCGGTCAAAAGCGTTGCATTTAACGCAGCAGTTCCTCCACGATTTCTTTCAATGTTTCCGGAGCCCCCACATTTCCGGGGAAGATGATATAGGGCATTCCGGGGAAACGGCTTTCCGGTCCGGTGAGCCATACCGGGATGCCGGGCTTTACCTGTCCGAGGACAAGAGCTTTTCTGACATGAAGTCCTATGGTCCCCACATCGCTGGATGTGATGCCGCCTTTCGCGAGGATAAAGGAGGGCTTCACAGACAGCAGAGATACCACGGAGGTGAGTGCCTCGGAAATCCGGACGGAGAGGGAGAGAAGGTCTTCCTCACTGAATCCTTCCGGCGCCAGAAGTTCCCGGCTGGTGTAGATCAGTACTGTCGTGCCGGATCGGATCAGTTCTTCTGCCCGGGCAAGGACCCGCCGGGTCTCACCCTCAAGCCCGCCTTCTTCAAAATAGGTGCTGACACGGAATTCCAGCGGCTGAAGAGGCAGATGAGCGTTCAGCAGCTGCTGAAACTGCTGCGTTGTTTTTTTGACATGGGATCCGATGATAATAAGCCCGCCGTTTCGGGAATCATCGGGGCGGAGATCCTGCCGTGTAAGGAGCGGTTTGTCCGAGATCCCGCCGATTACCTTTGGGAGAGCCGCGGCACAACGGGCGAGGTAGTGGCACTCTGTCTTCATGGCGCGGATCATGGAAGCGGCGGTGATCGATGGATGCGGAATCTACAAAATGATGTGGCATATCGTTGTGCCTCTGATGAAGAATGCGATCGTTACTGTGCTTGTACTCCAGTTCTTCTTTAAGTGGAACGACCTGCTGTTTTCCATGACATTTATCAGTGATTCTTCCCTGAAGACAGTGCAGACCGGACTGCTGTATTTCTCCGATGAGTTTGGAAACAAGAACTGGGGCGCCATCTTTGCATCCGTGTCCATGAGCGTTTTCCCGATGCTCCTTGTATACATGGGACTGAACAAGAAGGTAATGGAAGGAATGACTGCCGGCGCAGTGAAAGGATAAGAGATGGACAGAGAAAAATGTACTCGCTATGCGGATGAACTGCAGAAATTTGTGATGGATCACACGAGTGACGTGCTGAAACAGCCGAGAAGTTTTATCCGGTATCCCTTTATCGATCCGGGGTCTGTGTATGACGGAAACGTATGGGACTGGGATACCTACTGGCCGGAGCCTTAACTGAATATGAAGCACAAGGAAGGCGTGCTCATGAACATGCATAAGCCTTTCCTGTGCAGCCAGATCGTGCTGATCAGTGAATACATAAATGATTACTCATGGTGTGAAAGATATTTCGACAATCTGGAGAAATATTTTGAGTGCTATGACAGGAACTACTATTTTGAACACTGTGGTCTGTATGTCTGGTGTGATGATATCATGATCGGAATGGACAACGATCCGGCGACATTTGGAAGACCGAAGTTTTCCACTGCGAATATTTTCCTGAACAGCTTTCTATGCGTGGAACTGGAAGCCATGGAAAAAATATGCGGGGTGTTTGGAAGAGAGGACCGGACAGGACATTACCGTGAGAAACGCGAAAAACTCGTGGAGGCGATCCAGAGGGAATGTTGGGATCCGCGGGATCGGTTTTTCTACTCGGCGGATGTGGACATCAGGACACGGAAATTCGACTGGTTTCACGAGGGACTGGGAGTATTCTGGAAAACTCTTACCATAAAGGTGAGAGTCTGGTCAGGGTTCATCCCCATGTACGCGAAGATCGCCACAGAGGAACAGGCGGCAGAGATGGTGAAACACATCTTTGACGAAGCTACATTTAATTCAGACTATGGAGTAACGACACTGGCGAAGGATGAGAAGATGTTTGACCTTTCTGTGACAAACAACCCGTCAAACTGGCTGGGACCGATCTGGCTGATCGCAAACTATGTGGTATTCCGGGGACTGATGAATTACGGGTACCGCAAAGAGGCGGAGCTGATGTATGAGAGGACAGTGAAGCTTCTGGGCACAGATCTGGAGAAGACAGGAAGTCTGCACGAGTATTATAACCCGTTTACAGGAGAGCCGATCATGAACGGCGGATTTATCAACTGGAATATCCTTGCTTTGAATATGAGAGATGAACTGGATGGAAAGGAGCCCATGGCACAGTGGAGAGGAATAAAATGATCCGAAATCCGGTGCTGAGGGGATTCAGCCCGGATCCCAGTGTGGTCCGTGTGGGAGACGTATATTATGTGGCGACGTCCACTTTTGAGTGGTTTCCCGGGGTAAAACTGTACCGGACAGAAGACCTGGAGCATTATGAGCAGATTCCTTCGCCTCTCTTGCGGGAGAGTCAGCTTCATATGGAAGGAAATCCGGATTCCTGCGGTGTGTGGGCACCGGACATCTCCTGGGACGGAGAGCGGTTCTGGCTGGTTTTTACAGACGTAAAGACCAGGGGAACCTCAGGGTATTTTAATACTCACAATTACGTTGTGTGGACAGATGATATTATGGGGAAGTGGTCGGAGCCGGTATATCTGAACAGTACCGGCTTCGACCCGTCCCTGTTTCACGATACGGACGGAAGGTCCTATCTGGTCAATATGATCAACGGATTCAAAGGGATCCAGGTGCAGGAATTTGACAGAAAGAGCAAGAGACTTGTCGGTCCGGCAAAAAATGTATGTGCCGGAACCGGGCGTGGGTTTACGGAAGGACCTCATATTTACCATATCGGAGACTGGTATTATCTGATGATGGCGGAGGGAGGAACAGCTTACGAACACTGTGAAGTCATGTGCCGTTCGAGAAGCCTGTGGGGTAGCTATGAGCAGGATCCGGAGAATCCGATCCTCACTTCGGATCGGGAAGATCCGGACGCGCTGCAGAAGTGTGGCCATGCAGATCTGGTGCAGACGCAGAACGGGGAGTGGTATCTGTTTCACCTCTGTGCGAGGCCGGACGACAGAGGGCTTTGCGTGCTGGGAAGAGAGACAGCCGTTCAGAAAGTGTCCTGGAATGAAGACGGATGGCTGCGCCTGAACGCCGGGGGAAGATACGGGAGAATGACAACGGAATCCCCTGAGGGGCTCAATGCGGCCCGGTCAGAGAGCAGGATAGAGGACCCGGAACGGTTTGATAAGATCAGGCAGAGCAATGAGATCAGATGGTGTGAGACAGATGTTGGCATACCGCACCTTGCCCGGCCATTTTCTACTTTGCGGGTGCCTCCGGAGAAGATCCTATCCCTGACTGAGCGGAAAGGGTGGCTCCGTCTGTATGGACATGAATTTCTTACTTCCTGTTTCCGTACCAGCCTTGTGGCGGTGAGACAGTCCCGCCGGAAGAGCGGGATGGAGTGTGGCATGGAATTTATGCCCCGGTCGGAACGGCAGGGGGCGGGAGCTACATATTTTTATGATACCAGTAACTTCTTCCTCTTCATTCTGACAAAAGACGGAACGGACAGAGTTGATCCATCTGCGGATCGAAACGGATGAGGACGGAAAGTCTGCGGTGTTTTCCTGGTCCCGGGACGGACAGGAGTATAACAAGACAGCAGAAGCAGATACGCAGATCCTGACGGATGAGCATTGTGTGGGATTTACAGGGGCTCATTTCGGGATATACTGCCATGATATGGATACACAGAGCAATTATGCTGATTTTAAATATTTCAGAGTGCTTGAAAGCGGGGAATGACAGGCCCTGCATCAGGACGGACAGCAAAGCGGGTCGTATGATCCGCTTTCTCTGCACAGGCACATTGTGAAAACGACAGAGGAGGGAGAAGAACAGTGGAACAGAAGGCGATAAAATACAGTGATAAAGTACAGCGATGGGGAGCGTGGGAGATAAGCATTCAGGGACCGGACTGTGGAAATCCGTTCACGGGACAGTGGATAAAGGGTACATTTTCCGGAAAGAGTGAGGAAAAAACAGTCAAAGGTTTTTATGACGGAGAGGGAACCTACCGGCTCCGTTTCATGCCTTCTTTTGAAGGAACATATAAGTTCCGGGTTGAGACCGGTTTCGGGATATCGGAGGAGGGGACCTTTGAAACGCTCCCGGCTGAGGCAGGGAACCACGGCCCGGTCAGAGTGGCGGATACGTATCATTTTGCCTACGAGGATGGCACACCCTACTATTCTGTGGGGACAACCTGCTATGTGTGGGAACTGCAGTCTGACAGCCGGATCAGGGATACACTTGAAAACCTGAAGAAAGCCCGGTTTAATAAGATTCGTTTCTGCATTTTCCCAAAACATTATGCATATAACCTGACAGACCCGAGGAGTTTTCCATACGAGGGGACACCCATGGACTGCAGTGTGCTGACCGCGGACAACTTCAATGATTATGATGAAAAATCCGAGGGAAACCACTGGGACTTTACGAGATTTAATCCGGAGCACTTCAGGCATATTGAGGCCTGTATACAGAAATTGATGGAACTGGGGATCGAGGCAGATATCATTGTGATGCATCCCTATGACCGGTGGGGCTTTTCCTGTATGTCAAAAGAAGAAGACGATCTGTACTGGAGATATGTGCTGGCAAGGTTTTCCGCATACCGGAATGTGTGGTGGTCCCTGGCAAATGAGTATGACTTGATGGAACATAAGACGCTGAAGGACTGGGAACGATATGCACGGATTATCTGTGAGGAGGATCCATACAGCCACCTTCGATCCATTCATAACTGCCATGGTTTCTACGACTACAGAAGGCCCTGGATCACCCACTGCAGCATCCAGAGGCAGGACCCTTATCTGAGCGCGGAAAATGTGGCGCAGTGGAGGAAAATATACAGAAAACCTGTAGTCCTGGACGAAATCTGTTATGAAGGAAATCTGCAGTTTGGCTGGGGAAATATCAGTGGACGGGAGCTGCTCAGAAGATTCTGGGAGGCGTTTTTAAGAGGCGGGTACGCAGGTCACGGCGAAACCCTTCTCAATCCGGAGGAGGAGCTGTGGTGGTCACACGGAGGGAAACTCCGGGGAGAGAGCTGGAAAAGGTTTGGATTCCTTTATGATATCATCTCAAAAGTGCCGGGGCATGGGATCGCACCTTATGATCTGAAGTGGGACTGTGTGTGCGGCGTTCCGGAAAGCGAGTGGAGAAGAGCGGTGAAAAGCTGGTACCTGATCTATTATGGATTTACCTGCCCGGCGTTTAAGGAATTCTATTTTGACGACACGACAGAATTCCGGGTGGAGGTGATCGATACCTGGAATATGACTATTGAAGACCGTGGAACGGCAAAAGGGAAATTCCGTGTGGAGCTTCCCGGAAGAGAGTATATGGCGGTGCGCCTTACACAAAAAAAGGAAGGTGCCGGAAGAAAATAGATGTCGGAGCTGTCCGGCAGGAGGAACAGCGGTCAGAGGGCTAACTTGAAATTTTAAATTCCAGTGCAGAGTTAAATTCCACAGGGGTTTAAAA
>ERZ1090862.681-NODE-683-length-15248-cov-11.106167_pt1 | contig 15248 bp, 14 predicted proteins | sample MGYA00478481_ERZ1090862 | MGnify/ENA primary metagenome ERZ1090862 (study PRJEB33644, sample SAMEA5815745) | chicken gut metagenome | biome: Chicken; feature: Gastrointestinal Tract; material: Caecum | place: Ireland | collected 2019-01-01 | study: A study of the... | reverse complement strand
CGCGCCCTTGCGGACAAACGGTTTTCAAGACCGCCTCGTTATGACCACTTCGATATCTCTCCATTGTACCGCTCGGTCAGCGACAAGTGGTATTCTATCATTCAATGACCGATATGTCAATAGGTTTTTTTATTTTTTTTTCAACTTCTTCCACTTTTCCCGAAAATCCTGCATTTTCCAGGATCTTTTCAGCGACCAGAAGATCTTCCGGCGTGGTTATCTTTATATTTTCATAGCTGCCTTCTATCAAAGGGATCCTTATATTTCCATAGGCTTCTGCCACCATTGCATCGTCTGTAACAGCTTCCATACTTCCCTGCCTGGCTTTTTCATATGCCTTACGTATCAGATCATAAGAAAAAACCTGTGGAGTCTGTACGGTCCATACCAGACTTCTTTTAGGCGTCTGGGCGATCAGCTGGTTTTCATCAGCAATTTTCACGGTATCTTTTGAAGGCATTCCAACTACGCAGCCCCCATATTTCTTTACTGCCTCTTCTGCCCTTACAAGGATCTCTTCTGTGACAAAAGGCCTGGCTCCATCGTGGATATACACATAATCACAGTTTTCACAGGCCGTCAGACCTTCAAAAACCGAGTCATACCTTTCCTTTCCTCCCGGAATGATCTTCTTCACCTTTGAAAAACCATAGTTTTCAACGATCTCCTGTCTGCAGTATTCTATACTTTCCGCGCTGGTGACCAAAATAATCTCTTGTATTTCCGGACTATTCTGAAAGCAGGCCAGACTGTAGTAAAGTACAGGCTTGCCTTTCAGAGAAAGGAACTGTTTCTGCACCTTACTGTGCATTCGTTTTCCCTGTCCTGCTGCCAGAACGATAGCTGTAGATTTCATGATCTATCTCTCCCCTAATTTCAGATTCGGCACAGCGTTCAGATCCCAGCCGTGGCGGACTCCTTTTTTGTACTCATAGTAAGCCGCAGCTCCGATCATAGCCGCGTTGTCTGTGCAAAGAATAGGGGATGGATGATAAAACCTGATCTGATTTTCCTGACAGGCTTTTTCCATCGCTGCTCTCAGTCCGCTGTTGGAAGCCACTCCTCCTGCAATCGCCAGCTTATCTATATGATAATCTCTGGCCGCTGCCATGGCATGCTCCACCAGTACCTCTACTACACACCGCTGGAAGGAAGCAGCCACATCTGCCGCCACGATCTCCTCCCCCTGCATCCGGCATTTATTCAGATAATTGAGTACTGCTGATTTCACGCCGCTGAAGCTGAAGTCATAGGGAGAATCATCGATCTTGGCTTTAGGGAAATCCATAGCATAAGGATTGCCCTCTTTTGACAGCTTATCGATCTTGGGGCCTCCCGGATATCCAAGTCCAATGGCCCTTGCGACTTTATCAAAGGCCTCTCCTGCCGCATCATCCCTGGTCCTTCCAAGGATTTCAAACTCTCCATAATCTTTTACAATAACCAGATGGGTATGTCCTCCGGATACTACCAGACAGAGAAATGGAGGTTCCAGATCCGGGTTTTCCACATAATTAGCCGCGATATGCCCCTCAATATGATGAACTCCTACCAGAGGGATATTTTTTGCAAAACTGATAGCCTTTGCTTCAGCTACCCCTACCAGGAGAGCTCCCACCAGTCCCGGTCCGTAAGTTACCCCAATGGCATCCAGATCATCCAGAGTAACATTTGCCTCATGCAAGGCTTCCTCAATAACCTGATTGATCTTCTCAATATGTTTTCTGGAAGCAATCTCCGGCACGACTCCGCCATAAAGCTTATGCAGGTCGATCTGAGATGAAATAATATTTGATAAAACTGTCCTGCCGTTTTTTACCACTGCTGCAGCGGTTTCATCACAGGAGCTTTCGATCGCAAGGATCAAAATATCTTCTTTTTCCATTTTCTGTCTCCTCTACTCTTCCTCAAACTGCAGTTCCACGGACTGGCGGTCCCTGGCTGCAACGGTATTCGGGAAAATTTTCTGTGCCTCCGGCAAAGCTTCCTCCGGCCGGACCAGAGACGGACTGTAATGGGTCAGCCACATCTCCTTTACCTGGGCCTCTCTGGCCAAAGCAGCCGCTTCTTTAAAGGTCATATGTTTATATGCCCTGGCTTTGTCTTCTTTATCCTGTTCTCCATACATCCCTTCACAGATAAAAAGATCCGATCCCTTTGCGTGTTCCGCAATGGATCTGACCGGTCTGGTATCTGTGGTATAGGTAAGTTTTATACCTTTTCGGGCAGGGCCTAAGACCATTTCGGGAGTGTAAACTTTATCTCCTTCAGTAACAGTCTCTCCTTTCTGGAGAGGATTCCAGTACTTCAGAGGAATCTCCTGCTCTTTGGCTCTTGCAGGATCAAATTTCCCCTGTCGCCTGATCTCCAGAGTATATCCGTAACAGGTAACATTGTGATTTACTTTAAATGCCGTAATATGATATCCGTAAAACTCAAAGGTTTCTTCCGGTTTTGTAAGTTCTATACACTGTATCTCAAAAGGAAGCTCCGGAGCGATCACTCTGAGAGCAGAAACTACACGAACCAGCCCTTTGGGGCCGATCAAAGTCAGCGGCTGAGTCCGTTCCGCATTTCCCATAGTCAGAAGGAGACCCGGAAGGCCGCTGATATGATCTGCATGAAAATGAGTAAAGCAGATCACGTCAATAGGTTTAAAGCTCCACCCCTTCTCTTTTACCGCTACCTGGGTGCCTTCCCCGCAGTCTATCATAAGATTGCTGCCATTATAGCGGGTCATTAAAGATGTAAGCTTTCTTCTTGGAAGAGGCATCATGCCCCCGGTTCCTAAAAGACATACGTCCAGCATAGTGTGTTCCTCGTTTCTTCCTAAATATCGTATAAATCATAGCACAGATTTTTCTGTGCTACAATAATTCCTTTTCTGTGATTTTCTCAGGAGGTATCTTGAAACCTGCTGTCAGCCTGTCATAACAAGCCTCACAGAGGTCAAAGCTATGGCTCTCTCCGTCTTTTTCTGAAAAATATCCCCACTGCACCTGGCCATGGAAGACCCCTTCCATAACCATGCCTTTTTCTATGCGGATCTTTCTGCCGCAGCAGTTGCAGAGGATCTCCTGTACCTGGCGTTCTTTCTGATTTTCGTATTTTCTCATACTTTTCCTCCTCAGTATTGAAAACAGTATTGAAAATTTACCGGTCTACCTGCCCTATTATACAGAACTCTCCTCATAAATCCCAGTGGGAATCAAATACAGAGTTAGCAATGGCTGGCAACTTTCTTCTCCATGAGAATGCCGTCCTCTCTGGGATTTTCATAAAAATTTTTCCGGATTCCCTGTACCGAAAATCCGCAGTTTTCATAAAGATGGATGGCAGGGGCATTACTCCGGCGCACTTCAAGAAAGAAGGAGGCCACCCCCGCCCTTTTTCCTTCTTCTTCCAGCATTTCCAGAAGCCTGCGGCCGATATGTCTTCCCTGACACTCCCTCTTTACAGAGACCTGGGTGATCTCTCCCTCATCCAGAACTGTCCACATTCCGATATAGCCGACCACCTGTTCTCCTTCCAGAGCTGTCAGATAAATGTTCTCTTTTTTCTCCAGGGCCTGCAGAAAGCTTTCTTCTGTCCATGGAAGAGAAAAATTTTCTTTTTCTATAGCCGCTGCCTGAGAAACATCCTGTGCCTGCATTCGTCTGATCTCAATTTTCTCCATGCTTCGCCAGCCTTTTCGCCCTTTCTCTTTCCGCCTGGGACACTCTGAGATATTCCGGCTGGTGCTCTCCTGCGGTCTGGATCTTCCCCGCCTTATAATAAACAGCGCCAAGAGCCGCCACAGCGCCTGCTCTCTGACGATTCAGATGAGCGGGTGCAAATGACCAGGGAACCTGGCATTTCTCAGCGATCATCTCCCGGAAAACCGGTACTCCGTCTCCCAGAAAGATCACTTTCTTTCCCAGATCCCCTAACTCTTTAAGTAATTCTTCCATGGGAAGAGCTGCCTGTTCCTTTACAGTGATCAGGCAGTGGTCTTTAAAGGCATAAATTCCTGTATATACCTGTTTTCTCCTGGCATCCATAATGGGGCAGATCAGTGTATCTTCAGGGGTATCATACAGATTGTAAGCCAGGGCTTCCAATGTAGGTACCGCAATAAGAGGTTTGTTAAGAGCCAGTCCCAGCCCCTTGGCGGTGGCGGAACCGATCCGAAGTCCGGTAAAGGAACCGGGTCCTGCCGCGACGGCAATGGCATCCAGAGTCTCTAAGTCCAGATCTACTGCCTTTTTTATCTCATCCAGCATAGGCAGGAGCGTCTGGGAATGCGTTTTTTTATAATTCATGGTATACTCGGCCACAAGGGTCTCGTCCTGGAGCAGCGCCACAGAGGCTACTAATCCGGAACTGTCCAGCGCCAATATTTTCATAATTTATATTTCCTCCAATCCCTCTATAGTGATCTTTCTATAATCAAAATCTTTGGCAGGATTTTTTTCTATGGTAACAGAGATCACATTTTCCGGCAAAATCTCTTTGATCAGCTGGGCCCACTCAATAAGGCAGATCCCTTCCCCGAAAAAATAGTCGTCATATCCGATCTCTTCCATTTCCTCAATATCTCCGATCCGATATACATCAAAGTGATAAAAAGGAAGTCTCCCCCCTTCATATTCCTGAAGGATCGTAAACGTAGGGCTGTTTACCGGTTCCCGGATTCCCAGCCCGCTGGCAACCCCCTGGGTAAACACAGTTTTCCCTACTCCCAGGTCTCCGTTTAATGTATAAATCTGTCCGGGCAGAGCCTTTTCACCGATTTTTTCCCCTAATTGAAATGTCTCTTTGGCATTTTTCGTTTCTATTATCATAAATCTATCCTCGCTTCACCAACACAGTATAGCACACAAAATTCCGGCTTGCACCTTTTATTTTTTTCTTCTATAATACAATGAAACCAGTGGCAAAAGATCTGAAATCCTATGGCGGATCATCTGCTGAAGGATTTATGACCTTGAGACCCGCTGAAATATGAATCATCAACAAATAAAAAAGGAGACTGAAAATATGGCAAATCCTATTGTAACCATCACAATGGCAAACGGAGATGTAATGAAAGCCGAATTATATCCGGAAGTTGCTCCTAACACTGTAAACAATTTTATCAGCCTTGTCAAAAACGGCTTCTATGACGGCCTGATCTTTCACAGAGTCATCCGTGGCTTTATGATCCAGGGCGGCTGTCCTCAGGGTACCGGCATGGGAGGTCCGGGATATTCCATCAAAGGTGAGTTTTCCCAGAATGGCTTTAAAAATGATCTTGCCCATACCCCGGGAGTTCTCTCTATGGCAAGAGCTATGCACCCTGACTCTGCCGGAAGCCAGTTCTTTATCATGCATGAAGCTGCGCCTCATCTGGACGGAGCCTATGCTGCTTTTGGCAAAGTGATCGAAGGTATGGACATTGTAAATAAGATCGCCGAGACTCCAACCGATTACAGTGACCGTCCTATGGAAGAACAGAGGATCCAGTCCATGACTGTGGAGACCTTTGGGGAAGAGTATCCGGAACCTGAGAAATGTTAAGCTGCGGACAGCTCAATCTTCAAAAAGAAGCTGTTCTCCCTTAGAAACTGCATAGTAAAGTTCTTTTATTTCTGTGATGGAGGCCCTCCCGCTGGTGGCCTCTGTCACAGCTTTTTTTATCTGTTCCCTGTCTTTGGCCAGCACCAGTATCTGCAGTTTCACATTTTCTGTATACTGGCTGTCCAATATAGGCACCTCCTTCTGAGCAAAAAGATACTGGAGTTTCCCTACTCCATTATAATCGGTACCGATCTCAACCAGTACTCCATGATGCTTTTCAATGACTCTGCTGGCTGAAAGGCCCTCCTGGACTGCCTTTGAATAAGCCCGTACCAATCCCCCGGTTCCAAGAAGGGTGCCGCCAAAATATCTGGTGACTACCACGGCAGTATTATATAACTCTTCACCAAGAAGAACATCCAGCATAGGTTTCCCCGCGGTTCCTCCCGGCTCTCCGTCGTCGCTGCACCGCATGATCTCCCGCCGCTCGCCGATCACATAGGCAAAGCAGTTATGGGTGGCGTTCCAGTATTTTTTCCGCATTTCTTCAATAAAAGCCAACGCCTCTTCTTCCGTCTTTACAGGTCTTACTGTGGCAATAAATCTGGATTTTTTCTCTATGATCTCTCCCTGCCCGCCCTCATAAACAGTTCTGTATTCTTCCAGCATAAAATCCCTCGCTTCTGATAAATTTCAAAAATGATCTTCCTGGTAAAACCAGCTTTTCATCTGATATATGTTGCATTTTAGCATATTTCTCCGTGAAGAGGGAACATTTATGATAAAAAAATGAAAATGCAGTGAGGGATTCCAAAGTTTCTTGAATTAAAGAACCTCATTTGTTATAATGGACGGGAAAAGGAGGCAAGACTACATGAATTTTGGAAAACGAGCCACGAATAGAAAACGTAATGCGCTCGCTTCCCATTCTACTATGATGGGCAAGAAAGCCAATGTTTCTATTCTGCGTATCATTTTCATCGCTCTGATCGCAGTCCTTGCTATCGGATGCTGTATGGGGATCGGAGCAATGCGAGGCCTGATTGATGATGCTCCTGATATATCAGAAGTTAACATCGTTCCCGTGGGAGAGGCCACTTTTGTCTATGACGCAAACGGGGACCAGCTTCAGAAACTGACGGCACCGGATTCTAACCGTATGCCGGTGACCATCGATCAGATTCCTCTGGATCTGCAGCATGCCGTGGTCGCTATCGAAGATGAACGTTTCTATGAACATAATGGTATTGATATAAGAGGTATCCTTCGTGCCGGAGTAGTGGGAATCACTACCGGACACTTTTCAGAAGGAGCCAGTACCATCACTCAGCAGCTTATTAAAAACAATGTTTTTACCGACTGGGTCAACGAATCCACTCTGGAACGTTTTGAACGTAAATTCCAGGAATGGTATCTGGCCCTGGAACTGGAAAAACAGGTAAAAGATAAAGATGTGATCCTGCAGAACTATCTGAACACGATCAACCTGGGCAATGGAAACTATGGAGTCCAGGCTGCGGCTCAGGATTACTTTGGCAAAGATGTCAGTGATCTGACCCTGTCTGAATGTACGGTTCTGGCAGGAATCACCCAGAATCCTACAAAATATAATCCTGTGATCAATCCGGAAAACAATGCCAAACGCCGTCAGAAAGTTCTGGATCATATGCTGGATCAGGAATATATCACCAAAGAGCAGTATGATGAATGTCTGGCGGATAATGTCTATGAGCGGATCCAGAGTGTGGAAAAAGAAAGCGAAAGCGAAAATACCACTTACAGCTATTTTATTGATGAGCTGACAGAACAGGTGATCCAGGATCTCCAGGATAAGAGAGGATACAGCGAACAGCAGGCATACAATGCTCTGTACAGCGGCGGTTTAAGGATCTATACGACTCAGGATCCTTCGATCCAGCAGATCTGCGATGAAGAATACAGCGATCCGGATAACTTCCCTTCCGGAAGCCAGGTAGAACTGGATTATGCCCTGACCTTAAAACATGCCAACGGCGAAGAAGAAAATTACAGCACAGAAATGCTGGAACAGTATTTTATCCAGAATGAAAGTTCTGATTTTACTGTTTTATTTAACAGTCAGGAAAGCGCCCAGGCACACGTAGATGCATATAAAGCAGCGGTTATGACTGAAGGAGACGAAGTAGTAGCGGAAACTGTCCACTTTACACCTCAGCCCCAGTCTTCTCTGTGCATCATCGACCAGCATACCGGATATGTAAAAGCGATCGTTGGGGGAAGAGGTGAAAAATCCTCCAGTTTAAGTCTGAACAGAGCCACTAATACAACCAGGCAGCCAGGTTCTACTTTCAAACCTCTGGCAGCTTATGCCGCAGCCTTAAATGAATGCGGTATGTCTCTGGCAACTACATTTGAGGACGAGCCTTTCACCTATGACAATGGAGAACCACTGTATAACGCAGACCGGCAGTACCATGGTACCGTCACTATGCGTGAAGCTATCGTTCATTCCTACAATATACCTGCAGTAAAATGTATGATCGAGATCACCCCGGAATTAGGTGTAGAATATCTTCAGAAATTTGGATTTACTACTCTGATCACTGAACCTACAGAGATCAATGGCGGAATCTATGATGATGTCAACGCTTCCACCGCTATCGGAGGAATCACACAGGGCGTCAGCAATCTGGAACTGACAGCCGCTTATGCAACTATTGCCAATAACGGCACCTATATCAAACCGGTCTTCTACACAAAGATCCTGGATGCCGACGGCAATGTAGTGATCGATAATAGTCCGGAGAAAACTACTGTCATCAAGCCCAGCACCGCCTATCTTCTTACCAACGTAATGGAAGATGTTGTCACGGAAGGTACCGGTACAAGGGTGCAGTTTGATGGTATGCATATAGCAGGTAAAACAGGTACCACAGATAATTACCGTGACCTTTGGTTCTGCGGTTTTACTCCTTATTATACCTGTTCTGTGTGGGCAGGCTATGATGACAATACAGTACTTCCCCAGGGAACTTACCGTACTTACCAGCAGACTCTCTGGAGAAATATCATGCAGAGGATCCACGCGGATCTTCCCGATACAGATTTCAAGATGCCGTCTACTGTACAGAAAGCATCTATCTGTACACAGACCGGCCTTCTGGCTACTTCCAGCTGCAATGCTGTAACAGAATATTTTGATATAGACCAGATCCCTACTCAGTATTGTTCCGGTCACTACTCTTATCACTATAATTACAATTATGATTACAGCTATGATTATTCGGAAGATTCCGGCACAGACAGCTCCGAAGATTCCAATACTACCGTAGAGGAGCCGACACCGGAAACTCCTGCAGAAGTTCCGGAAGAAACCCAGCCCGAAGTATCTGTTCCTGAAGAAAGCACGGAAACACCTCCTGCAGATGGAGGAACAGACACGGGAGGCGGCGAGGCTCCTGCAGATACAGGCGGAGAAGTCGCTCAGTAATATTTTTAAAAAGAACCTGTGTCCAGGCAGACTGATGATTTTCGGTACTGCCTGGACACAGGTTCTTTCTTTATAGTTTTATTCCCGCGGGCAATGAGCCAAGCGGACATGCTGGCATGCCCATTTGGTAACTGCCGCGAAGGTCTAATCCCCTGATGCTTGCATCACTGCCAGTTTGATGCCCCGTATGCTTGCATCGGGGTCTTTGACTAAAAAAACTGCAGTGTTCCGGGGCTCCGGATCACTGCAGTTTCCATCTATTCTTCTTTTCTATGCTTCCTTACTGACTCAGTATCAGCTTTGCCGCTCCGCATACACCGGCGTCATTGCCCAAAGTAGCCAGACGGATAGGCGTCTCCTTACAGGCAGTAAAAGCATAATTCCGATAATATTTCTCAACACAATCGATCAGCGGCTGTCCTGCTCTTGAAACACCGCCTCCCAAAACGATCACATCCGGATCTGTCACGCAGGTAAAAGCAGCCAGCGCCCGTCCAAGATATTCGGAAAATTCTTCCACTACCTCGATAGCCATCTCATCCCCTTCTTTATAAGCGTCAAACACGGTCTTAGCGCTTACATTTGGAACTTCGCGTAAAACAGAAGGTTTCTGGGAAGCTTCCATGGCCTTTCTTGCCAGTCTGGCAATTCCCGTAGCTGACGCATACTGTTCCAGACATCCTTTGTTTCCACAGTTGCATGGCACCTCTTCCTTGGGATTCACCGGGGCGTGTCCGATCTCTCCTCCTGCTCCGTGGGCGCCGGTTACGATCTTCTCATTAATGATGATCCCGCCTCCCACGCCGGTTCCAAGAGTGACCATGATCAGATTTCTGGCCCCCTGTCCGCCGCCTTTCCACATTTCTCCAAGAGCGGCTACGTTGGCGTCGTTTCCGGCTTTTACTTTAAGGCCTGTCAGATCTCCCAGATCTTTTTCAATATTCTTTCTTCCCCAATGAAGATTTACCGCACAGACAATCTCGCCATTTTCTTCAATAGGGCCTGGAAGGCCAATACCGATTCCCGCAACCTGGGACTTGTCCAGTCCTTTTTCTTCTATTTTAGCCAGCACTGTTTCTGCAATATCCGGCAGGATCCTTTCACCCTGATTTTCCACATGGGTGGTAATTTCCCATTTATCCGCTATATTTCCATCTGCTTCAAACAGCGCGCATTTAACGGTAGTACCGCCCACGTCGATCCCAAAACAATACTTCTTTTCCATAGTTACTCATCTCCCTCTTCTCTCTTCTTCATCATGTTCTCCTGAACACGTCTGTATAATTCCTGAGCCGCGTTATATCCCATCTTCTTCTGTCTGTGATTAACAGCTGCAGCCTCTACGATCACTGCCAGATTCCGGCCGGGGCGGATAGGAAGAGAATGGCAGACTACTTTGTTGCCAAGGAACTCTGTATACTCTTCTTCCATACCGAGACGATCATATTCCTTATCCCGGTTCCACTCTTCCAGCTTGATCACCAGATCGATAGACTGGGTATTCTTAACACTCTCCACACCGAAAAGGGTCTTCACATCAATGATCCCGATTCCTCGAAGTTCAATAAAATGTCTGGTAATGTCAGGCGCAGATCCGACCAGGGTCACATCGCTGACACGGCGGATCTCTACCACATCATCGCTGACCAGACGGTGGCCTCTCTTGATCAGTTCCAGGGCGGCTTCGCTCTTTCCAATACCGCTCTCGCCCATGATCAGTACGCCTTCACCATATACATCTACCAGCACACCATGGATAGAAATGCAGGGTGCAAGCTGTACACCCAGCCAACGGATAATCTCAGCCATGAAAGCTGATGTAGTATTTCTGGTCACCAGGATCGGCACATCATATTTATGAGCCAGATTCAGCATATCCTCATCAGGTTCTGTCATGGTCGTAAACACTACGCATGGGATCTTACTGGAAACAAAGCGTTCAAATGCTTTTACTTTCTCCTCTCTTTGCAAATGCAGAAGATAAGTATACTCCACATAACCGATGATCTGGACCCGTTCGTTGGCAAAATGCTCCAGATAGCCGGTAAGCTGCAGAGCCGGACGGTTGATCTCCGGCGTGTTGATCCTTTTTGCAGATATGTCAATATCCGGTGTCTTATTATACAGGTTCAGTTCCTGTATCATTTTTTTTAATTCTACACCTTTCATGTCTCTCTCTCCTTCGGTTTATCTTAAAAATCTATCCCTATTTTATCATATGGTATGAGTAAGTTCAACAATCCTCTGGAAGTTTAGTCTTCCCTCTGATGAAAAAAAGCATACACCTCTCCGGCCGATTTTTCATTCATAGAATCTATAGCGGCCAGCTCCTCCACTGTAGCCTCCCGTATTCCCTCCAGTCCTTTAAAATGCTTCATAAGAGCTTTTCTTCTGGCCGGACCGATACCTGGAATATCCTCCAGCATGGAATGGACCTGTCCCTTGCTCCGCAGAGAACGATGATACTCTATGGCGAACCTGTGGGCCTCATCCTGGATCCTGGTGATCAGTTTAAATCCCTCGCTGTCTTTATCGATGGGGATTTCCTCGTTATTGTAGTACAGGCCCCGGGTCCTGTGCCGGTCATCTTTCACCATTCCACATACAGGAATATGAAGATCCAGCTTTTCCAGAACATCCAGCGCGATATTTACCTGTCCTTTTCCTCCGTCCATCATAAGAAGGTCCGGAAATCTGGTAAAGCTTCCATAATCATCTTCTAAATTTTCTGCCTTTCTTTCTTCCTGTTCATCCAATCCATGAATAAATCTTCTGGTAAGGACCTCCTCCATACTGGCATAGTCATTTGCGCCTTTTACCCACTTGATCCTGAATTTCCGGTAATCGCTTTTCTTTGGCTTTCCCTTTTCATAGACCACCATAGAACCTACAGACTGGAAACCGCTGATATTGGAAATGTCGAAAGCCTCGATCCTGTTGATCTCTGCAAGTCCTAAAAGGGCAGCAATCTCTTTTACCGCGCCGATGGTACGTCCTTCTTCCCTCTTGATCCTCTCTTTATCTCTCTGAAGGACCATCTGAGCATTCTGATAGGCCAGCTCTACCAGTTTTTCCTTCGTTCCCTTCTTAGGCACGGTGATCCGCACTTTCTGTCCCTTTTTCTTTTCCAGCCACTGGGCTACCAGCTCCATATCCTCAACCTCTTCCTGGAGCATGATCTCTTTAGGAATAAAAGGAGTTCCCGCGTAAAACTGCTTCAGAAAACTGGAAAGTACTCCCTTCCGGTCATCACCGGGGGCAATCTTCATATAAAAATGGTCTCGTCCGATCAGCTTTCCGTCTCTCATAAAGAAGACCTGGGCTACCGCGTCCTCTCCCTCTATAGCCGCCGCTATGATATCTTTATCCTCTCTGTGCTGATCAGTGATCTTCTGCCGCTCTCCGATTTTCTCCACGCTCTGGATCAGATCCCGGTACTGGGCCGCTTCTTCAAAATCCAGTTTATCTGAGGCCTGTAACATCTTTTCTTCCAGTTCTTTCAGGATTTCCCTGTGATTTCCATTCAGAAAATCCAGCAGTCCATCTACCTGTTTTTTATAATCTTCCTGGGAAATATATCCCTGGCAGGGTCCATTGCACTGTTTTATATGGTAATACAGACAGGGACGTTCTTTTCCGATATCCCTGGGCAGACTGCGGTTGCAGGAACGAAGATGATACAGCTTTCTGGTAAGCTCGATCACATCCTTTACCGCTGTACTGCTGGTATAGGGGCCAAAATACCGTGACTTATCCTTTTTCATTTTTCTGGCCAGCATGATCCTGGGAAACTCTTCCCCTACCGTTACCTTTATAAAAGGATAATTTTTATCGTCCTTCAGCATAGTATTGTATTTTGGACGATGCTCCTTGATCAGATTGGACTCCAGCACCAGGGCCTCCAGCTCCGAATCTGTAATGATATACTCAAACCTGGCGATCTGTTCCACCATCTGTTCCTTTTTGATCCCCAGGTTCCGGCTTTTCTGAAAATACTGGCGCACCCGGTTTTTCAGGCTTATAGCCTTTCCCACATAGATAATGGCGTCCTTATCGTCATGCATGATATAAACTCCCGGACAGGCAGGAAGTTTTTTCAGCTCTTCTTCTATATCAAACATCATTTACTACCTTTCCCTTATGATAAAAAAACTGCCGCATTAAATTTTCTCACATATCCATTTAATACGGCAGTTCCTGACTCCTATTCTGTTGTTACGCCGGATTTTCTGAAACCGGCTGTGTCTCTACCGGAAGTTTCTCCGGAGTATTCTCCTGTTTCTCTCCTGGATTCTTTTCACTGATCCTCTGCTTTGACTCCGGTTCCGTAATTCCCCGTGCCTCGTGGAAGATCTTCATGAATTCTTTTCCGGTAATGGTTTCCTTTTCGATCAGAAATGCGGCGATCTTATCCATAACCTCCCGGTTCTCACTGAGAAGACGTTTTGCCTCATCATAAGATTTTTTCAGAAGTTTCATAACCTCATGATCGATCTCTGTAGCTGTAGAATCACCGCAGTTTAACATAGCCCGTCCGTCCAGATACTGGCTCTGGGTCTCCGCCAGTCCCATAAGGCCGAAGCGGTCAGACATGCCGTACTGAGTGATCATGGCTCTGGCTACCTTTGTAGCCTGCTCAATATCATTGGCAGCTCCTGTAGTCACTGTATCAAAAACGATCTCCTCTGCTGCCCGGCCTCCCAGATAGCCTACCAGCATAGCTTCCAGTTCTTTCTTAGTGTTCAGGTATTTCTCTTCCTCCGGCACATGCATCACATACCCCAGAGCTCCCATGGTCCTGGGAACAATGGTGATCTTCTGCACCGGCTCGGAATCTTTCTGAAGAGCGCTGACCAATGCATGTCCCACCTCATGGTAGGAAACGATCTTTCTCTCTTCAGGACTTAAGATCCGGTCTTTTTTCTCTTTACCCACCAGGACTACTTCCACCGCTTCCAGCAGGTCTTTCTGGGACACTGCTTTCCGTCCGTGCTTTACAGCCAGGATGGCCGCTTCATTGATCATGTTTGCCAGATCTGATCCTACTGCCCCTGACGTAGCCAGGGCAATGGCATCCAGATCCACAGTCTCATCCAGAGATACATTCTTGGCATGGACTTTCAGGATACTTACACGGCCTTTCAGATCCGGACGGTCCACGATGATCCGCCGGTCAAAACGTCCTGGACGCAGAAGAGCCGGATCCAGTACTTCCGGACGGTTGGTAGCCGCCAGGATCAACAGACCTTTGGATGTATCAAATCCATCCATCTCAGCCAGAAGCTGATTCAGGGTCTGCTCCCGCTCATCATTTCCTCCGTAACGGGAATCACGGGTTTTTCCGATGGCATCCACCTCATCGATAAAGATAATACAGGGAGCGTTTTTCTTCGCCTCCTCAAACAGATCTCTTACACGGGAAGCGCCTACACCTACAAACATCTCTACGAAATCTGATCCGGACAGAGAGAAAAATGGCACATGGGCTTCTCCTGCCACTGCCTTTGCCAGAAGTGTTTTACCGGTTCCCGGAGGACCTACCAGAAGGGCGCCTTTTGGGAGTTTTGCACCGATAGCCGCATATTTTCCAGGATTATGGAGAAAATCCACCACTTCCTGGAGAGATTCCTTGGCCTCATCCTCGCCGGCTACATCTTTAAAAGTAACCCCTGTCTCCTTCTGGACATAGGCCTTGGCTTTGCTCTTTCCTACGCCTCCCATCATTCCTCCGCCCTTATTCATACGGCGGAAAAGCCAGCTTAACAGGCCCACCATGATCAGCACAGGAAGCACGATGCTCAGCAGACTGTAAATGATACTGGAGGTCATATCCGGCGGTTCCTTATAATACTTATCTACTCCGGCCTCTTCCAGACGCTGGGTCAGCTCGCTCTCATCCTCCATCAAAGTGGTATAGATCTCCGTTGTGCCTGTCATGGAGTTCTGAGTCTTGGGGGTAATGGTCAGAGTATCGGATTTCAGCACTACACTTTCCACTTCTCCCTCTTCCAGCATCTTTATAAATTCACTGTATGGGATCTCACTGGTCATATTGCTTGTCATCCTGCTTAAAAGATTCACACAGACCAGACTGATCATAATGCAGACCAGCAACACCAGCAGGGACTGTCTGTTCTTGGGTCCGTCATTCTTAGGATCATTATTTTGATTCTGATTCATTTCATTCCTCCTCACATTATCTTTTATATTATAAAGATTCTGGGTTTATAAAGTCAATATG
>ERZ1090862.675-NODE-677-length-15268-cov-4.344837_pt1 | contig 15268 bp, 13 predicted proteins | sample MGYA00478481_ERZ1090862 | MGnify/ENA primary metagenome ERZ1090862 (study PRJEB33644, sample SAMEA5815745) | chicken gut metagenome | biome: Chicken; feature: Gastrointestinal Tract; material: Caecum | place: Ireland | collected 2019-01-01 | study: A study of the... | reverse complement strand
AGAGGGTATGTGTCATCTACAGCACGCATAAAATATTCCTCCTTCACGCAGGTCGATCAGCAGATTGACCAGCGTTGTCTTTCCGGCGCCGGTGGGGCCGACGATGGCGATCTTCTGTCCGGGAAGAGCCCTGGCGGAAAAGTCGTGGATAATGATTTTTTCATCCGTATATCCGAATTTCACGTGTTCGAATTCCACAGAGCCCTGTACATGGGACAGGTGGGCTGTTTTGCCGCTTTCATCCTCCATCTCCGGTGCCTCCAGGAATTCAAAGACACGCTCGCCTGCCGCCGCGCCGGACTGGAGAGTCTGGGTGGCCTGGGCAATCTGCGACAGCGGCTGGGTAAAGAAGCGCACATACATCATAAAGGCAACGATAACCTCAAAGCCTATCTGATGGTTCATGGTCAGCACAGCGCCCATAACACAGACGGCCACATAGCCGAGATTTCCGATAAAGATTATCAGGGGCTGCATCAGGCCGGCCAGGCACTGGGCCCGGAAGGCGCTCTGCCGAAGCTTCCCGTTCATCTCATCGAAGGTGTGCTTTGCATTTTCCTCGCCGTTATACGCCTTCACCACCGTATGGCCGGAATAGATTTCTTCAATCTGGCCGTTCAGCTCACCCAGATGGCGCTGCTGGCGGGAGAAGTATTTCTGAGACCGCCCCGTGATCAGGCGCATAAGCAGAAAGCCCAGAAAAATAGCGGCCACAGCGGTAAGCGTCATGATCACATTGGTGATCAGCATCATAAGCAGAGAGCCCACAAACAGGGTGATGGCAGAGACCAGCATGCCGATGCTCTGGTTCAGGGACTGGGAAATCATATCCACATCGTTGGTGACTCTGGACAGGATATCGCCGTTGGAGGTTCTGCTGTAGAAGCTCATGGGCAGACAGTTGATTTTTCGGGAGATATCGCTGCGCATCCGTTTCGACACCGCCTGAGATATGGTGGTCATAATAAAATGCTGGATGAAGGACAGCAGGGCTCCGCAGGCGTAGAAGATTACCAGTGTGATGCCGATGCCGGCCACCGCCTCCATATCAATGCCTGTCATGAGGCCGTCTGTGATGACCCTCGTAAGGTCCGACAGCCTGTCCGGGCCGACGAGGGTGAAGACGGTGCCTCCCGCGGCGCACAGGACGGCGATCAGGATGGGGACATAATATTTTCTGCAGTAGAGGAGCAGCTTCTTCCAGGTTCCGGTGAAGTCTCTGGCCTTCTCTGCGCCGGCCCGGGCCATTCCCGGGCCGCGGCCGCCGGAGGGCCTTGTTTTGCCGGTGAATTCATTTTTTTCTGTCATGCCAGTTCCTCCTTTGAAAGCTGTGAGAGCGCGATCTGCTGGTAGACCTCGCAGTGTTTCATCAGTTCCTCATGTGTTCCCATTCCGGCAATGGCGCCGTCGTGGAGGACAATAATCTTATCCGCGTCCCGGATGGTGCCGATCCGCTGGGCCACGATCAGCCGGGTGGCGTCTTTGCATTCCCGGTTCAGATTTTCCCGCACCTGGCGGGCGGTCTTATAGTCCAGGGCCGAGAAGGAATCGTCAAAGATCAGGATTTCCGGGTGACGGCAGATGGCCCGGGCAATGGAAATCCGCTGCTTCTGGCCGCCGGACAGGTTGGAGCCGCCCTGGGCGATGTGGGCATCGTAGGTTCCCACCATTTTTTCCACAAATTCGCTGGCCTCCGCCGTGTAAACGGCATCCACCACATCCTCATCCAGAAATTCCCGGCTGCCGTTGTCACCGTAGGCCACATTGCTCTTTACCGTTCCGGAAAACAGAGTTGCCTTCTGGGAGATATAGCCGATCTTATTCCTTAAAGCTTTCTGGTCATATTCCCGGACATCCACGCCGTCCACCAGAACCTGGCCCTCCGTGGCGTCATAGAATCTGGGAATCAGATTGATGACTGTACTCTTCCCGCAGCCGGTGGAGCCGATAAATGCCACCGTCTCCCCTTTTTTGGCGGTGAAGGAAATATGGTGGAGTACATCGCCCTCCGCGTCGGGATACCGGAAACTGACATCCCGGAATTCTACCTCGCCGGCATGGGCCGGATCCGTTTCCCGAACGGTTCCGTCCTGGATCGACGGAACCGTATCCAGCACCTCATTGATCCGGCGGGCAGCCACGGCGGCTCTGGGAAAGATAATCAGGATGATAACCAGCATCATAAAGGCCATGACTACTTGCATGGCATACTGGGAGAAGACGATCATATCCGAAAAGATTCCCAGCTTGTTTTCCATGGCCGCGTTCTGAATCAGATAAGCGCCGATCCAGTAGACGGCCAGGGACAGGCCGTTCATGACCAGCTGGATGCTGGGCATCAGAAAGGCCATGGTGCGGTTGGCAAAAAGCTGCGTTTTTGTAAGTGTATCGTTGGCAGCTTCGAATTTTTTTTCCTGATAATCTTCCGCATTGTAGGCGCGGATGACATTGAGCCCCGTAAGATTTTCGCGGGTGATCCGGTTCATGTCATCGGTCAGCACCTGCAGCTTCCGGAATTTCGGCATGGCGATGGCCACGCAGATGAGAACGATCAGAAGCAGAATCGCTACGGCCACGCCGGTGCTGAAGGTCCACTGCCAGCTCTTGCCGGAGATTTTGGCAATGGCCCAGACGGCTGTGATGGGCGCTTTCAGGAGTACCTGCAGGCCCATGACGATCAGGATCTGCACCTGCATGACATCGTTGGTAGAGCGGGTGATCAGGCTGGCGGTGGAGAATTTTCCGATCTCCGCCATGGTAAAGGACTGCACCTGATTAAAAAGCAGAGAGCGCAGGTTGGCGGAAAAATTTGCCGCGATCCTGGCCGCGCAGATGACCGTGCACACGGAGGCGCCGAAGCTCAGCAGAGCGCAGGCCAGCATTTTTCCGCCGGCAGTCAGGATATCCGCCATGGCGCTTCCCTCGGTCTGGACCAGAGTTGTGATCTCGGACATGTAATCCGGAAGAGTCAGGTCCATACATACCTGGAGAATGATAAAGATAAGCGCCGCGCAGGAAAGCAGCCATTCTTTTTTTGTGAATTGTTTGAGCAGTTTCAGCATATCAAAACTCCTTTCCTATCTTGATAAGACCGGAAAGTTTCCCTTCCGGAGATTTTCCCTAACCTTAGAACAGAAAAATAAACTGAAACTAAACAGGGAAGATTCACAGAAAAGAAGATTTGTGGTACGCTGTACAGGAAAAACGAAAAAACAGACGGGGTGATAGCATGTTTCATATACTGGTGGTGGACGATGACCGGAATACCCGGCGCTATATGCGGGCCGTTCTGGAAGCGGCCGATTATACGGTCTCTGAGGCGGCGGACGGTGTGGAAGCGCTGAAAATGATGGAAAAGGAATATGTAGATCTGGTGGTGCTGGACATTATGATGCCGGAAATGGACGGTTATGAATTTACCGAAACGTTGCGGAGCGTGCAGAACAATCTTCCGATTCTGATGGTATCGGCCAGACAGCTTTCAGAGGACAGAAAGAAAGGCTTCCGGGCGGGGATTGACGACTATATGACGAAGCCGGTGGATATGGAGGAGCTGGTGCTGCGGATTCAGGCGCTGCTGCGCAGGTCCCGGATCGCCAGCGAGCACAGGATCACAGTGGGAGAGGTGGTGCTGGACTACGACTCCCTGGCTGTAACCGGACACGGAGAGACCCAGGAGCTGCCCCAGAAGGAATTTCAGCTGCTTTATAAGCTGTTGTCTTCTCCGGGAAAAATTTTTACCAGGATCCAGCTGATGGATGAGATCTGGGGCATGGACAGCGAGAGTGGATGGGAAACTGTGACGGTCCACATCGGACGGCTGCGGAAGCGGTTCGAGGGCTGGCCGGAATTTGAGATCGTATCCGTAAGAGGACTGGGATATAAGGCGGTGAAGCACGTATGAGAGGGTACAGAAAACAAAAAAAACACAGGATCGCTCTTTTGACGGTCATTTTTGCCCTGATTGTCTTCTGCATTATTGCGGCAACGATGGCCATTGTATGGGGAATCGGATTTGTTCTGGTACAGACAGGGCTCTGGACTTTAAGCGGGCGCGGATCGGGCAGCCTTCCCTTTGTGCTGCTCATCTTTGCGCTGGCCAGCATCGGTGTGGGGACGATTCTGGCCGTCACGCTGGGCCGCCTTCCCTTCCGGCCCCTTGGCCGCCTGCTGTACGGACTGCAGCAGCTGACAGAAGGGGATTACAGCGCGCGCCTGCCGGAGGAAAAAAAATTTGGCCGGGAGCTGTCACGGCGCTTTAACCTGCTGGCAGAGGAGCTTCAGAATACGGAGATGCTCCGGTCCGACTTTGTCAACAGTTTTTCCCACGAATTCAAGACGCCCATTGTTTCGATCCAGGGCTTTGCGCAGCTGCTGAGCCGGGGAGGGCTCTCCGAAAAACAGACGCGGGAGTACCTGGAGATCATCGAGGAGGAATCGAGGCGCCTGGCGGCCATGGCCACCAATGTGCTCAATTACAGCAAGATCGAGAACCAGAAGATCCTCACCGGCATTTCGCGTTTTAATCTGTCGGAGCAGATACGCACCTGTATTCTTCTGCTGGAAAAGAAATGGTCCAGAAAAGAACTGGAGCTGTCTCTGGAATTTCAGGAGTATGAAGTCACGGCCAATGAGGAAATGCTGAAGCAGGTATGGATCAATCTTCTGGACAACGCGGTGAAATTCACGCCGGAAAAGGGGAAAATAGAAGTTTCCATACAGAAGGATGACAGAGGTCTTCTGGTCCGGGTCGGGAACAGCGGACCGGAGATCAGTCCGGAGGAACAGAAGCGTATTTTCCAGAAATTCTACCAGAGTGACAGCTCCCACGCAAAGGAGGGGACAGGACTCGGGCTGACCATTGCCAGGCGGATCGCGGAGCTTCACGGAGGAACGATTGCCGTGGAGAGCGGGGAGGGCCGGACAGTTTTTACGGTACGCCTGCCGCAGCCGGTCAGCACTTTGTAGACCGTTCCCTGCGCGGAAGTCTTGTTTTCAAGCCTTTCTCCCTGCTGTCTGCCGGAATATAATGTATGGCAGACAGCAAAATAGAAGGAGAAACGTATGAAAAACAGGAAAAACATTATCATTTTTATCACAGTTCTATTATTCCTGGGTATGTTCATAGGAAATTACGGCAACTATCAGCTGTCAGCGGTGCCGGGAAGCGTTTACCAGGCCTACAGCCTGACGGATATGCAGTTTTCCAGCATCATGACAGCGCCCATGTTTCCGTCCATCTTTCTGAGCATTATCATAGGAATTCTGGTTGACCGTTTTGGGATCTCCAGAATGGTTTCCCTCTGCTTTGTGGTGGCCGCCGCAGGTTATGTACTGCGTGTTTTTGCCGCGGATTACATGTCCATGTTTGTCGCCATGGCGCTGACAGGCGTGGGCTGCATGGTTCTGAATGCCAACCTGGCCAAAATCGTATCGGCTTTGTATCCCATGAATAAAGTCGGAACCGTGGTCGGCATTCTGATGGCCGGGTCCACCGGCGCCATGGCGGTGGCCTATGCTACAACTGCTCTCTTCCCTTCCCTGGAGGCTGCTTTCTGGACCGCAGCGGCGGTCAGCATTGTGGTGGCGCTTCTGTGGCTGCTTGTGGTGCGGGAGAAGCATTTTGCGGCCGGAGCGACAGGAACAGCGGAGACTGTGCCGGTGAAGCAGGCGCTGGTTAGCTGCATGAAAAGCCGCAATATCTGGCTTCTGGGAATTTCCCTGATGTTTCTGCTGGGCGGGGCTACTGTAATTTCGAATTTCCAGGTAAGCGCCCTGACTGCTCTGAAAGGATATTCGGAGGGCTATGCGGGAACCTTCGGCACAGTGCTGATGGTGGGCTCTATTCTGGGATCCATTTTCATTCCCGTACTGGTGGGAAAACTGGGACAGAAAGTTCCGGTTCTGCTGCTGCTGTGCGGACTGCTGGCGGCGGCCTGCATGGTGGGGATTATCGCTCTGCCCCCGGCCGGTATCTATGTAACCAGCTTCCTGAACGGGGCGCTTCGCAGCGGCATTATCGCCGTAATGATGTCCCTGCCGGTTATGTTCCCGGAGATCGGCCCCCGATATGCCGGTACAGCCGGCGGTCTGGCGGTAACCCTGGAACTGCTGGGCGCGGTGATCATCCCCACCTACATCATTGTTCCTCTGGGAGGAGGCAGTATTGCCAACTACTTCTATCTGGGCTGCGGCTGCATCGTAATTGCCAGCATCCTCTGCTTCCTGATGGCCAGGACCTGCGGCGTATACGCCAAAAAATAAAAATAAAAAAGGAGAAAAGACTATGCTGAACGCGAGAGACAATTTTCTGGAAACCCTGCATCACGGAAAACCGGATGCCTTTGTGAATGAGTGGGAACCCTTCGGATTCGTATTTGATCCGCTGATGGGCGTAACCCTGGTGGCCCAGCCCGGGAAATACATTGTGGACGGATGGGGCACCACCATCTACATGGGAGAGAATGAGCCGGGCGCCATGCCCATCGTGCGGGAGGATAATAAGGCAATTCCCGATGTGACCGAGTGGAAGAAATATATCAAATCCCCGGATATCAAGCAGAAGCTGGACTGGACGGCGGCGAAAGAGCAGGCGGCTGCCATCCATAAAGAGAATAAGCTGACCACCTCCCTGATGGCCACCGGGCTTTTTGAGCAGTCCCACTACCTGATGGGCTTTGAAGATACGCTGATGAACCTGCTGCTGGAGCCGGAGGCCATGGGCGAGCTGCTGGATTATATTACAGATTATAAACTGACCTATGCCCAGATCCTGGTGGAAAATCTTCATCCGGATGTGGTGCTGTTCCACGATGACTGGGGTTCCAAGACCAGCCTCTTCATGTCTCCGGAGGTCTGGAGAGAGATGATCAAACCCCGTTATCAGAAAATTTACGGATATTTCAAGAGCGAGGGCGTGATTATCATCCATCACTCAGACAGCTACTGCCAGCCCATCGCAAAGGATATGATCGATATTCAGATGGATGTGTGGCAGGGTGTTCTGCCCCAGAATGACATTCCGGCCATTCAGAAGGAGACAGAGGGCAAGCTGATCCTCATGGGCGGACTGGATGCCTCCATCATGGATCTGAAGGATTATAAAGAGGACGTGATCCGCGGAGAAGTGGCCAGAGCCTGCCGGGAGTACGCCCCCGGCGGAAGCTTTATTCCCTGCCTGACCTACGGCGGCGAGGGAAGCATCTTCCCGGGCGTCAACGATATTATCATGGATGAGATCCGCAACCAGAACAAGATTTATTTCAAGTAATAGTTCCGGACAGTTCCAGAATCTTATAGGAAAGCATCAGATACAGACGGGTGTCTGCCTCTTCCAGGCAGATGCCCGTCAGTTTTTTGATCCGGTTCAGCCGCTTGATCATGGAGGTGCGGTGGATATGAAGCCGTTCCGCGCTCTGTGTCACATTGCAGCCGGTCTGGAGATACGCATCCAGGGTGCGGTACAGCTCACCGGCCTTTTCTTTATCGTAGCGGCGGAGGACCCGCAGAGCCGGAGAAGCCACCTGCCAGGGACCGTAGGGGGTAGAACACCGCTCCAGAAGATAGAAGCAGGCGTAGTCTTCAAAGCGGTAATGCCAGAAGTGAGGCGCGTATTTTTCTCCCATCCGCAGAGCTTCGCAGGCCTGGGAGAGATAGAGGGAGAAATCCTCCCGGCCGCAGAAAATATTGCTGGTGCCGGCCTTTGCCGCGTGATCCCGGAGAAATACGGACATCTTTTCCCGGAAAGAATACTCTTTTTCCGCAGAGCAGGTTCTGTTCCAGACACAGACAAAGTCCTGCCCAAGATGGAGAACGCAGGCATCCGGAAACAGCTGCTGCAGACTGCTGCGCATATATTGTTCCGCCTCTTCCACGGGAAACCTGTCAGAACACCGGACCACGCTTAAGAGGTATGTATTATCCAGACTCCAGTTTTGCTGCAGCAGGATCTGGGGATCCACATCCCGGTTGCCCTCCAGCAGCCGGCGGACGGCGGCGGTAAATTCCCGGCTTTTTCCGGGACTGCGGAAGATGCTGCGCTCTTCTTCAATCAGATTCTTCAAAGCCACAACCATCCGGGAGAAAAGAATCTCCTGGGGGACAGCATAGGACTCTTCTTCAATGCTTCCCAGAATACGGGCAAAAAAGTGTCCGTTTTGAAAAAGATTATAGCAGAGCAGCATTTTCTGCTCAGACTGAAGAAAAAAATGAAAGACATCCTTTTGATACGTACATTTTTTAAATTCTTCCGACCACAGCAGATCTTCCATTTCAGAGACGCTGAGGCTGTCGCCTGTAAATTTTCGGGCGTACAGGGTATTTCTGGCAATAAAATGAAATTCATTGTCGATCACTGTAAGCGGTATGTGGAGGATGGGAGTGGAGAGCTCCAGAAGCTGGGAAGGATCCATACGCTCCGCAAAAGAAAGAGCAAAATCCCATTTCTCGTAATCAGAAAAAATTTTCCGGATCAGATTGTAGAAGGAGGCTTTTGTACAGCCGGATTCCAGGTACAGTCCGTTCTGTTCCGGCAGTTCCAGGGTTCCTGGATAATCGGGAATGCACACGGCCGCTGCCGGGAACTGAAATTCCCGAAAGTCCTCCGCGGTCATAAAATACAGAGTATCAGGTTCCGGGACAATGCCCGGTTCATACAGCTGCCAGGAAGAGAAGCGGCAGTTTCCCGCATTCCGCATACGGCAGGCTTGAAGTCCGTAAAAATGCAGCTGGTACTGCAGATAAGAAAGATGCACGTTGGTCTGCTCCTTTGCCGGTTACTTTTTTCAACGCTTTATTATATGACAAAAGGGGCAGAAAACGCAACAGGGAAGGCGCCGGGCTCCTGTTTACAGGGAAAAGAACAGCCTATATAATAAGAGCTGGCAGAAGAAAAAGAATTATGCGGACGGGGGCGGTGCCGCGGGAAGGAGATAAGGAATGGAGATCAGAGTTTACCCTGCGCTGCCGGAAGAAGCAGTCAGAATACGGGAAGAAGTATTTATGGAGGAACAGCATTTTCAGGAAGAGTTTGACGGAAATGACCCTCTGGCTGTTCATCTGGTTTTATATCAGAACGGTATGCCGGCGGGGACCTGCCGCTTTTTTAAGGGGGATGCCCCCGGGGAATATCTGGTGGGGAGAATCGCCGTGCGCAGGTTCTGCCGGGGAAAAAATTTTGGCGCCTGCCTGCTCCGGAGAGCCGAGGAGGAGATACGGAAAGCCGGGGGACGTACGGTGCGCCTCCATGCCCAGCGGCAGGCCGTTCCTTTTTATGAAAAGCAGGGATATCAGGCCTACGGGCCCGTGGAGTATGAGGAGTACTGTCCCCATGTATGGATGAGAAAAAAACTGTAATTTTCATAATTCATTAACAACAGAATAAAATTCCGTAAAAGCCGGAGGCGTATGATTACCGTGAAAGGAGAATGTTTTTATGAATAATCTTGTGATCACGGTAGAATCCGGCTCCGACATGCCGGAGGATCTGGCCGGGCAGTATGGAATTTTTATTGTGCCCATGTATGTACAGTTTGGAGATAAGACCTGCGCGGACGGAAGTTTTCCGCCCTCTGAGGTATGCCGGTATTTTAAAGAAACGGGAAAGGTACCCAAGACCAGCGGGAGTTCGCCGGATGACTACAGAAAAGTGTTTGACGAGATTCACAGCCGCTGGCCGGAGAAAAAGATTCTTCATCTGGCTTACTCAGCGGTTACCACCTGTTCTTTTCAGAGCGCGCAGATCGCGGCGGCCGGGAAGGTGCGCATGTGCTTTCTGCCCTGCAATCTGACGTATCTGCGGGCAGGAGGACGGTGCGGAAATCTTACGGCTCTCTGCGGGAATCTCCTGCAGATTCATCCGCGGATTGAGGTGCTGGAGGGTTATCTGCGGGCCACCAAAAAATACCGGGGGTCCATGAAAATAAGTGTGTCCCGGCTGATTCATGATTACGCGGCCCAGGAGGATCTGGACCGGGGAGAAGTCTGGTTTCTGCGCACGGTGGATGTCTATGTGGCGCGGATCAGAAATAAATTTGCGGACTGCAGAAGCTTTGAAATTGTCACGGTACATGGCTTCGGATATAAGGCGGTGCTGAAAGAGTGAAGAAGCGGCTGGAAAAATTAACGAAACAAAAGCATGAGGATCAGCGGGTCAACGCGCCGCTGATCTCCTCGCTGGTTCTGGCCCTGCTGTTCGGCGTGCTGAAACGGTATGTATTTGGGAAACCTCTGAAGCGGATCGCGGAGGCAGCCCGCAAGGTGGCCTCCGGAGAATTTTCTGTGCGCATCAGCCCCATCCGGGGGGATGGAAAGAAGGACGAAGTGGAGGTGCTGATCGAGGACTTTAATACGATGGCGGGGGAACTGGAAAGCACGGAAATTCTGAAAAATGATTTTATTTCAAATATCTCTCATGAATTGAAGACGCCGCTCTCCGTGATACAGACCTATGCGGCGGCCATGAAAGTGCCGGATCTGACAGAAGAGGAGAGAAAACAGTATGCAGATGTGGTGATCGGCACAACAAAGAAACTGAGCATGCTGGTGACGAATGTACTGCGGCTCTCAAAGCTGCAAAATCAGGGGATGCATCCGGAGCCGGAAAGATACCAGCTGGGAGAACAGATCCGGCAGTGCGCGCTGGGATATATGGAACAGTGGGAAAAAAAGAAAATACAGGTTCAGATGGATGTGGAAGATGTGGAAATATACGCGGACCGGTCCCTGCTGGAACTGGTCTGGAACAATCTGCTGTCCAATGCGGTGAAATTTACCGGCCGGGAGGGCAGGATCACAGTTCGTTCTGAAATAAAGGAAACGTCTGTCCGGGTCTCGGTCCGAGATACCGGCTGTGGGATTCCCGAGGAGATCCTTCCCCGGATCTTCGATAAATTTTATCAGGGGGATACTTCTCACGCCACGGAGGGAAACGGACTGGGCCTCGCACTGGTGAAGAAGGTTCTGGAGATCGTGTCCGGAAAAATCACAGTGGAGAGCCGGTCCGGGGAGGGATCTGTTTTTACTGTGTATCTTCCGCTGCGGACTCTGGGGGATGGAGGAAAGGGCAGTGAAATATCGGGAGCCCTACAGAGGTCCCCGGACAAAGGGCTTAATCGGTAGTTTCCCGGCGGAACAGATCCGGAGGAATGACCCTGTGTATGGGGTCCTTCAGGGGCTGGGGCCGCCGTTTTTTGCGCTCTTCCATCTGGAGGGAGAGCAGCTTCATGGCCTCCTGCGCCATGACGGAGATCTGTTGCCCCACCGTACTGGTGGGTATCACGGCCTCCCTGGAAATAGGAGAATTGTCAAAACCGATGATCCGGTACGTGTCCGGCAGCCTTCCGTATTTCTGGAACAGAATATTCAGAAGTACATTGGCGTGCGTATCGTTGGGCATAAAAATTCCTTTTTTCTGATTCGGATATTTCTGCTCCAGAGTGCCGGTCAGTTCCAGAATTTTTGCACGGTTTTCTTCAAAGGTGTCGCCCAGATGAGTCAGGATCAGCTCATAGGGCAGGTGCTCTTGTTTACAGGCATCGACAAATCCCCGGATGCGGCCGGAAGCCGGGGAGGTGTCGGGAATATCGGCATTGACATGGATCAGGATGTCGCAGCAGCATTCCCGCAGCAGGCCGGCGGCCTGCACGCCGCCCAGATAATTGTCTGTATTGACGCTGCAGATTTTCTGATCCTCCCGCTCAATGCCTACTACAGGAATATTATAAGAGGCAAGCTCCTCAGAGGGAATGGTGGGGCTTAAGACGATCATCCCTTCTATATTATAGGCCAGCAGTTCTTCCATATATCTCCGCTCCACATCCGCTTTCGCGTTTCCGGTGAAAACGAGAAATTTATAACCGTAGGTTTCGTAGGTGGCCAGGATCTGGTTCAGCATTTCCGCGTAAAAATGCATATAAAGGTTGGGAATGACAACGCCCACAAATTCTGTCCGGCCGCTGGCCAGGATCCGTCCGATCTTATTTTCCTTATAGTCCAGCGCCTCCAGAGCATCCGCGATCTTCTGCTGATTTTCCAGAGTTAGAGAATCGGGGTCATTGAAATATCTGGAAATGGTTGTTTTGGAAAAATTTGTATATGCAGCGATATCCGCAAAGGTTACTCTTTTTTTTGCCATAACGATTATCTCCTTGAATCCAGCAGGAGCAGGCATTTCGTCCTGCTCCTGCGCTTTTTTTTATCATACCAGAAAAGGCAGAGGAATTTCAATGGAATAACCGATAACGTAACCGGTTTTGTGAAAGCTGAACAGAAATGAAAGGCACGAACTGGGACATATGACGAAAATAAAATTTGCTATTGAAAGCAGATGCGGCATAGGCTATGATTACTGAAAAGAACCGGGTACTTAACCGATAACATAACCGATTACTCAAAGGGAGGAAGGAGAGAAAATGAAAAAAAGGTGGATGTGTCTGGCCGGAATAGCCCTTGCCGCGGCCTGCCTGGCCGGATGCCAGCAGAAGGATCCGGAACCGGGAGAGGTGGCCGGATATGATCCCGGAGAGGAATACCTTTCCATCTGGGTTCATTCCATTGAGGACACGGAGGAGGGCCGGGCCTACAGGGAAGCAGTGGAAAGCTTCAATGAGGCTTTCGACGGCAAGTACTTTGCAGACATTGAGTTTGTCCCCAGAAATGACAGCGGCGGCGGTTACTCGGACAAGGTAAATGCTTCCGTGATGTCGGGAGGGCTTCCGGATGTACTTACCGTGGACGGTCCCAACGTATCTGCCTATGCGGCAAACAGCATCATCCAGCCGCTGGCGGAATTGACGGAAGAGGAAAAGAGTGCGTACCTGCCCTCCATCATTGAACAGGGCACAGTAAACGATCAGCTGTACGCGCTGGGAGTTATGGAGTCCAGTGTAGGACTTTACTACAATAAGGATATTCTGGAGGAAGCGGGAATCGAGGTGCCGGATGCGGATCATCCCTGGACCTGGACAGAATTTCAGGAAATTCTGGAAGAGCTGAAACCGCTGATGGCGGAGAAAGACGGTTACCCTCTGGATATGACATTCCCGGTGGGTGAGACAAGCATTTATTACTTTGCACCTTTCGTATGGTCCGGCGGGGGTGAGCTGGTGAGCGAGGACGGACTGACGGCGGATGGATATTTTAATTCCGAGCAGACTGTCGCGGCCATGGATTATTTCCGGATGATTGTGGAAAACGGTTACATGTCGGAAGCTCCCATCGATCATCTGTTTGAGAGCGGAAGGGCCGCTTTCAAGTTTGACGGCGCCTGGGAGGTAAATACCGTCTACACCAGTTATCCCGATATTAATCTGGGTGTGGCCCCCTACGTGGTCAGCGACAACTGGGACGGGGGCACTTACACCCCCACAGGTTCCTGGGCTTTTGCGGCATCCACAGAGGCCGAGGACATCGAGGCGGCCACTGAGCTGGTGAAGTGGATGAGCGGTGTGGAGAGCGGGATCCGCATCTGGAATATGACAAAGAGTTTCCCCTCCACCTATGAGGCATTCGATAGTATCGATGTCTTCCAGACGGATGAAAACTACAGCGTGCTGTACAATCAGCTGAGCGACTACGGTCATCCGCGCCCCAAGACTCCGGTTTATCCACAGGTCAGCACGTGTTTCCAGGAGACTCTGGAGAGTGTGGCTCTGGGCGGAAAAGATGCGCAGACAGAGCTGGACAAACAGGTGAAGCGGATCAACACGAAATTGGAACGTTATGCGAGGGAATAGCAGATGAAGAAAAAGAATTCAATTATGGGAATGGCGTTTTTTGGCCCCGCGCTGGTACTGATGGTCATCTTTCTGTTTTTGCCGATGGTGCTCACCTTTATATTCAGTTTTACGGATTACTTCGCACTGAATCCCGGGCTGACGCACTTTGTGGGACTGGAAAACTATTTTGAAATTTTTCAGGACGAATTATTCCTGAAATCCTTTTTAAACACTGTAAAATTTGTGATTATAATTGTGCCTCTGCAGTGCGGCGGAGCGTTGCTCCTGGCGCTGGCCATCAACAAGGCGGCCCACTGCAAAAAATACTTTAAAGTGGCGTTTTTCATTCCGGTGGTCATGTCCCTGGCCGTTGTGTCCACCCTGTGGATGCAGATCTATAGCCCCGAGGGAATCCTGAACACGCTGCTGGAACATCTGGGGATCTCGGCACAGCCGTTTATCTACAGCTCCAAACAGGCGCTCCCCTCCATCGCCATCATGAGCGCATGGCAGGGCATGGGCTATCAGATGATCATTTTCCTGGGCGGTCTGCAGAACATTAATCCGGCGCTTTATGAGGCAGCAGAGATGGACCACGCCAGCGCATGGCAGAAGTTCAAGGACATTACGCTTCCGGAGCTGAAGCCCCTGTGTGTGTTCGTGTTTATCACCGTTACCATCGGCGCTTTCCGGATGCTGGTGCAGCCCATGGTCATGACCGGAGGCGGTCCGGATCACTCCACGTACACGATGGTCTATGATATTTACGAAACGGGTACCGTCAACTGGGAGATGGGCCTGGCGTCCACCATGGCGGTGGTATTCACAGTGTTTGTGGTCATTCTGACCATCATCCAGAATGTCCTGACAAAGGGAAAGGAGGAGAGAAAACTTGTTCACAAAAAAGCAAAAGCGCGTTAACTGGATCCTGGTAGTGATCCTGCTGGTACTGTCCATCTTCTTCCTGTTCCCGGTGATCTGGATGCTGGCGAACTCCTTTAAGCCGGACGCAGCCATCACGGCGGATATGAATTCCATCGCAGCCTTTATTCCGCCGGCGCCGGACGGAAGCTTCTTTGACAATTATATTTCTATTATCACGAATACCAGCTTTCTGCGGTATATGGGAAATACCCTTCTGTATGCGGCGATCCTGATCGTCCTGAGCGTTATTATCAACGGTCTGGCGGGATACGCTCTGGCGAAGATTAAATTTCCCTTCCGGGATCAGTGGCTGCTGATCATCATGATGCTGCTGATCGTGCCCACAGAGACGGTCATCACCATTCATTTCCTGATCATCGCAAAAGCGGGACTGTTAAATACTGTTGTGGGATATATCCTGCCGATGATCGTGAATCCGTTTAATATTTTCCTGTTTCGACAGGTGTTTGTCAGTCTGCCGGACGATGTGTATGAGGCGGCGCAGCTGGATTTCTGCGGACCGGTAAAATACTTTTTTACCATGGTCATCCCCATGTCCAAGACCGTTGTGGCCACAGTCAGCGTATTCACATTCCTGAATGTGTGGAACGATTATCTCTGGCCGTCAC